>AR_comb_assmDRAFT_10291036_pt1 | contig 10151 bp, 9 predicted proteins | sample ArasoioldDNA_FD_10543 | JGI IMG/M metagenome (IMG submission 10543) | reverse complement strand
GGTGTACACCCTGCCGAGACATTCGAGCAACTTATCGAGCGACTGAGCGACAAACAAGATCTGATGCTCTGGTCGGACGACCGGATCCTCGATATGGCGGACCTGGGGATCCCGATGCTTGAACGCTACGTTGAGCATTGGGAGGAAGCCGACAAAGAATGGGAGATCATCGCCAGTGAGCAGGTCTTCCAGGTGCCCATCGGCCGCGTCAACGGGCAACGCATCTACTATGTCGGGACCGTCGATGGCGTCTGGAAGAACCGTGCTAACAAGAAGCTCCGGTTCCTGGAGACAAAGACGACGACAGAGATCAAGCTTGAAGCCCTGCCTATGGACGAACAGGTCGGGGCTTATTGGACGTTTGCCCCGCGCTGGCTACTCCTCAACGGCATCCTCAAATCCGGCGAGAAGCTCGATGGCATTCTGTACAACTGGCTGCGGAAGGCCATCCCCAATCCGGACGATGACTACGACGAACAGGGCCGCAAGCTAAACAAGAACGGGACAATCAGCAAGCGCCAGCCCGCCAAGTTCTTCTACCGGCACACAACATACAGGGGCCAGGCCGAGGCCACGAGCGTCAAGACGCGCGTGCGCAATGAAGTGCGCGACATGCTTCAAGCCGCTGCTGATCCTGAGCACTACGTCTACAAGAATCCAGGACCGCAGTTCAGACCAAATTGTCAGTTCTGCGGGTTCAGGGACCCGTGTGAGCTACACGAGACGGGCAACGACTGGAAGGCGTACATCGACTCAGCCTACATCGTCTGGGACCCCTACAGCGCTCACGACCGTGCTGAGCGCAAGTGAGGTTTTTGGACTGCTCTGACGGTGTTTCTAGGAATCAATATAAAATCATGTTTTCACAATTTCGTTTTTTGAGGAGCAACAATGCCGGCCACAGCCTTGAGCGACGGTAACTCCATAAAGATCTTTGTCGTCGCTCCATCGGGGTGGGGCAAGACGCGCCTGGCAGGAACCTCATCGGGCACAGCACTATTTGTGCGCCCGCCCGTGGACTACGTGGACTCGATTCTGCCCGCTGATAAGCGCCGCCACAAGCAGTGGGTCGTGTCCGACTGGAGCGCAATGGAGGACTGCGAAGAACATCTACGGCATGAAGGGAGCAAGCTGTACGACTGGGTCTGGTTCGACTCCGTATCGAGCTACCAGGACATCGGCCTCGATGACCTTTGGGATACGATCATAACGGAGAAGCCGCACAGAAAGCGGTACGGACTCGACAAGGGCGACTACTGGATAAACATGCAGCGCCTGGGCCGATGGGTCCGGAACGTTGCCACAATGTCAGACGCAGGAGCGTTCAACTTTGGAATCACCGCGTGGCCCGCCGAGCTGAGCCCGTCCCCTGAAGACGATGAGATCCCGCAGAAGCTGATGCCCTGGGTGCAGGGCAAGAACATGGCCATGAAGGTCTGCGGGTATACAAACATCGTTGCGTTCGGCGACATTACGCCCAAGGGCAGTCGTCGGCTACACTTCCAGGAGACGGATCGGCTCTATGCCAAGGATCAGTTCGACATGTTTGAGAGCTACACCCTGCTGAACCCTACGATCCCCAAGATCGAGGCTGCTGTGAATGGTAAACGCGGCACCAAGAAGCCCGCGCGCACAACACGGCGCGTTCGCGCCAGGAGCAAGTAATCAGAGCGCCACATGCCCTGCTTCCCTGCGACAATTGCGGAGAGCCACGTAGCTCACAAGCTAAGACCGGCCTGTGCAAGAGTTGTTTCTGGGAATCTGTTCGCGGAGAGGCGCATTGGCGATGGAAAGGGGAGCAGGCCGCAGACCAATCTATCCACGAACGTACACGCAAGCAGTATCCGGATGAATACGAGTGCATGAGATGCCCAAATCCGGCGCAGCAGTTGCATCATCGGAACGGCAATCATTTCGACAATTCCCCGGGGAACATCGAACCGTTGTGCCGTTCTTGCCACACGATCGAAACCAAACCATGGGAGTCTAGACGCAATATGTGCGCAAAGGTGATCAAGTACGGCGACGTGTCCGGAGTCGAGACTGACTTCGTTCACGCGCCCGTCGGCCTCTACCATGCCAAGGCCGCAGAGGTGGCGGCACGCAACAGCAACAACACGGACGAGCCGATGGTCGAAGTTCGCTTCGAGTTGACGAAGGACGCTGACGGCAAGAAGCTCAAGAAGAACTACGCCAACGTCTGGTACTACGCGCCGCTGGACCCGGAGGCTTCCTGGGCGCGCCGTTTGAAGGAGCTGGTGGTCGCCTACGGTCTGAAGGCATCCGGCGGCAATCTGGCAACGATCCAGGGCAAGGAGGTCATGCTCCGGCTCAAGGAGGACACGGACCAGGACGGCGAGTACCGGCCGCGCATCGCCAAGATCCTCAAGGCGGGCGAGGTGGAGGCCACTGCCGCCGAGGAAGAGGAAGATGAGGAGGTGGAAGAGGAAGAAGAGGAAGGTGAGGAGGAAGAGGAAGGTGTCGATCTGGACGAGATGTCCCGCGACGAGCTGAAGGCTTTCATCAAGGAAGAGGAACTGGAAGTCAAGGTTCTGAAGTCGGACTCCGACGACGACATTCGTGCCAAGATCAGCGAGTTCCTGGAGGATGAGGAGGAAGAGGAAGAAGAGGCCGAGGAAGAGGCCGAGGAAGAGGATGAGGGTGACAACTACGACACCCTGTCCGTCGCCGAGCTGAAGCAGGAACTGGAAGATCGGGAGCTGAACAACAAGGGCACCAAGAAGGTCCTTGTCGCTCGCCTGCGCGCCGACGACGCAGAAGAGCCAGTCTAGATGGCCAACAAGGATGGCAAGTTCCTCTGTTTCGGATGCGGTCGTCGTCTTAGCTCCGGAATGTTCGGAAAGGGACATGCCCCTGAGTGTCCTTTCTTGAGAAAGGGCAAATAGCCATACAGCTGAGCGCCTCGCCGAACAGGCGGGGCGCTCACTTTTTACCCTTGGAGGGTTGATGTGGAGTTCCATATGGGAGAGCCGCAGTCCGAGTTGACGAACTTGGACAAGATCATCGAGGACAGTCTCGGGGAGCTATATCAAGACCGTCTGCATCAGATTATCAACCGCCCGCTTGACATCGGCCGCTACGTATATGCCAAGCTGAGGCGTGAGCTGCCCGATCACATCGGGGAGGAAATCTGGTGGGACCATAATAATGCCTGTCTCGACATCGAGGTAAGGACGGGCAACGCGGTTATTACCACGCGGCTCCACGAGGACAAGATGGCGGACTCCCGGATCCTCTTCATCGCTCAGGTCCAGCAACTCGTAAACAATATAATGGCGGAGGTAGCCGAATGGTTGTAGGCATCTTTGGCTGCGGACCTGCCGGTCTGTTCGCCGCGCAAGCTGCACAGATGCTCGGCCACGACGTCGTGATCGTAAGCCGAAAGATCAAGAGCAACATCTACGGCGCACAGTATCTTCATAAGCCAATTCCAGGGCTCTCCGTCCCAGCTTCTAAGGGCATCGTCAAGACGTTCCGGCTAGGCACGGCGGAAGGGTACGCGACGAGGGTGTACGGGGATGGGAAACGCCGCACATCATATGATATAGCGCAGGACGAGCGAGAAGCTTGGGACCTACGCGCAACATACGACGTTGCATGGGAGAAGTTCCAGGCGCAGATCAATCACCAGCTGCTCGACGGGGACGCCGTGATCCAATATCAGGCAATCTGCGATAAGGTCATCTCCACGGTGCCGCTCTGGGTGATATGCATGCGCCCGGACATACATATGTTCAACTCGGTCTCGATTATGGTGACTCGCAGAATGGAGTACACCGGATTGACGACCTATTTTGGCCACGAGTCGAATGGCGTCGTTTACAACGGCACCAACTACGGGAATTGGTACCGAACGAGCCACGTGTTCGGGCACAGCTCAACAGAGGCCATCGCGAGCGCCGAATTTCTGAAGGAAAACCGAGACGCGGAGCCGGGGTTCAAGATCATCAGCTCAAACTGCGACTGTCACCCGGGGATTACCAGGGCCGGGCGCATGGGCCGGTGGCAGGCGGGCGTCCTTACTCACCATGCATTCGACGATACAATTCAAGCACTAGCTGACTAGGAGACAAATGCTCTGCACAGAATGCCGCCGTCCGATCAAGCCGGTCGTTGCTATTGACATCGACGGAACACTAGGAGACTATCACAGTCACTTCCTGGACTTCGCGGAAGGCTACCTGGGCGATCCGGTGTCGTTCGATTACAACGGCTCAGGCGGTTTCAAGCAATGGTTCTGCAAGACGCACAGCATCACGATCGATGTCTGGAACGACATCAAGCTCGCGTACCGGCAGGGCGGCCTGAAGAGAACGATGCCCGTGTACCCCTGGGCACGGCAGCTATGTGAGAACATCAAGGGCTGGGATGTAGAGCTATGGCTTACGACTACACGCCCGGCGTTCAGGTTCGACAACATCGATCCCGATACTCGCGAATGGCTCAGGCGCAATGACATTCCTTATGACTTCCTCATCTATGACGGAGAGAAGTATGCCAAGCTGCTTGCCTTGGTAGGGGAGGGTCGGGTAGTGGCGGTTCTCGATGATTTGCAGGAAGAAATCAGAACAGCAGTTCAACTATTCGGAGCGGATGTTCCGATCCTGCGGTATAATTCATATAACCAGAAGTCAAGCTACCGACACTATGTGCGCAAGCTACAGGATGCCAACGAACTGATCAAAGAGAGAGTCGCCCTCGATGAGGATACAGGACACTGGACTAGAAGTGAAGCTGCTCTTTGAGAGCGAGGCTGAGCGCGCGCACTTTGACATTCTCCTGCGTGCGTTGCAGGTCCACGATGAACGTAGCTCATCACGCGGTACCGCAGGTTGGCGCCGGTACGGATACAAGGGTGCCGCGTTCTTTCTGAAGGACCGTGCCAATAGGATCTGGGACACCGTACAGATTCACAGAACGTTGTACACCGATGATGCAATAGACATCATCAACTACGCGGTGTTCGCAATTCGATCAAAGCACGAGGATAATTATGGCGGAGAATTCTGGCCGGGGTAAACCCAAGACCGCCGGTGGCGAAAACTGGGGTAAGGGGTCGAGCGGTTCCTGGCGCGACAAGGAAGTAGACACCACCAAGAACGGTACCAAGCGGCAGCGCGGGCCGCTCGCGCAGAGCCTGTCCGCTGATAAGATCCCCGTCCATAAGGATCCGCTCCTGGTGCAACGGGTCGTGGTGCGTGGCAACATAAAGCCGATGACGTTCAAGAGCCTGCATCACCACTCGACGTTTAGCTACATGGACGGCTATCAGCTTCCGAGCGCACATGTACGCCGGGCGACCGAGCTGAACATGTCTACGATGTCGATGACCGAGCACGGCAACCTCGATAGCCACGTCAAGTTCGAGGAAGCGGCATCAAAGCAAGGCATCAAGCCGATCTTTGGCTGCGAGATTTACATGCCGTGCCCATGGGAGGAAGATGGTCGGCGCAAGATGCACCTGACTGTTCTAGCTGCCACACAAGAGGGTTACGTCAATCTCCTCAATATGGTCACCGAGTCCTGGCGGAGAACCGCAGAGGATAGCCCGGTCGCTCCCGGTGAAACGGGTCAGCGGTACGAGCCGACGATCAACATGCGGACCCTGATTCAGTACAAGAAGGGTCTCATCATTATGTCCGGCTGCTCCGGCAGCCTGCTGTTCTGCTCTTTGGTAGGAGGCAAGGGTCTTGATGAGCGAGAAGCATCATTCGGTCGTGGTCTACGAGTTGCGCGTGAATTCAAAAGACACTTTGGAAGTGCGTATTTCATCGAGGTACAGGGTTTCCCTGAACTTGAACGAACGCGGCGAGCCAATCGGCTTCTTGCGCGTGTCGCACGTCGAGTGGGAGCGCGCCTGGTGGCATCGATGGATTGTCACTACACAGCTCTGGCGGAGGCCGAGGTTCAGAAGATCCTTCACAATCTACGCCCTGGCGAAAAGCGGACGCTTGAAGAGCAAGCCCGTGACTGGGGATACGATGTGGGCCTATGCCCGCCCATCAACGACGGAGCCATACTACGGAAGCTCAAGGCGACGGGACTCACGCAGGCGCAGGCCATCGAGGCAATTCAGAGTACCGCCGACATCGCCGAGGAATGCACCGTAACACTGCCCCGTCTAGACATGCCAACGTTCCCGTTGCCTGACGGGTTCGATGGAACGGTCACAGATTACTGGCGAGTCATGCTTCGCCAAGGCTGGAAAGAGCGTGGGTTCGACAATCTGAAGGGCGCGGAGCTACGGAGGTACCGGGAGCGATTGCGCTATGAAGTTGAACTTATTGAAATGAAGGGCTATGAAAATTACTTTCTCATTGTATCCGACGCCATCAAGTTCATCAAGGGCCGGGGCATTCCAGTCGGGCCTGCGCGCGGATCTGCCGCTGGTTCGCTGGCTGCGTTTGTGCTTCGTATCACGGAAGTCGATCCATTGCGATTTCCACTACTCATCTTCGAGCGATTCATCGATGTTACCCGCGAAGACCTGCCAGATATCGACATCGATTTTCCCTCAGAGGTTCGTGACCAAGGCATTCTCCGTGACTATTTGGAGAGTAAATATCCGAGTGTCGCTAACATTGGAACCTTCACCTACTTCAAAGGCAAGCTCGCTCTGGACGACGTTGCACGTGTATACAAGGTTCCGCGTTTCGAGGTTGAAACTATCAAAAACTTCCTGATCGAAAGGTCAAGCGGTGACCTCCGAGCAAGCGCAACAGTTGAAGACACTCTTGAGCAATTCCCAGCAGCTCATGATGTCGTCGAGCGATATCCAGATCTGCGCAAGGCCCAGCTACTTGAAGGTAACGTTCGCGGATCAGGGGTCCACGCCGCTGCATACGTTGTGGCGTCCTCCAGCATCGGGGATGTGGCGGCTATCTATCGGCGCAAGATCGGTGACGTTTACGCTGATGTCGTTACCTTCGACAAGTACGACGCCGAACGACAGGGACTCCTGAAGATCGACTTCCTGGGCCTATCCACAATGTCCGCTCTCTGGCAGATGCTCAAGTGGACGAACATGACCATCGAGGATCTGTATTCGATCCCGCTCGATGACCAACCAACCTACAGGGGTTTCAAGGAGAATGACGTCACAGCTGTCTTCCAATTCGACGGTCGCGCAATGCGGTCCGTCTGCCAAATCCTCAAGCCAGAGAAATTCATTGAGATCATGGACTGTAACGCTCTCTCCCGACCTGGACCTCTCCATAATGGTGCAGCGTCTGCGTATGCCGCCATCAAGTTCGGACGTGCCAGGCCAGAACGCCTACACCCTGCAGTGGATGCTATTACGTCAGAGACCCAATTCCAGATTGTCTACCAGGAGCAGATCCTGCGAATTGTCCGTGAGGTCGGTGACTTCCCGTGGACGCATGCAGCGTACATCCGTCGTATCATTTCGCGTAAGATTGGAGAGCAGGAGTTCAATCGATCTTGGGGTCGTTTCTGGGAGGGCTGCCAAACACTTACGGAGAGGACAGGTTACCCAGAGATACCGGAGGCGATGGCGCTAAAGGTATGGCGCAACATGATCACCTCCGGCTCGTATGCGTTCAACGCAGCGCACTGTGTCGCGTACGGACTCCTGGCATACTGGACAATGTGGTTCAAGGTCTACCACCCAGCCGAGTTCTACGCGGCCAGTGCACGACACTACTCCGACGTCAAGCAGCGCGACATTCTGCGCGACGCCGACCAGCACGGTGTAAAGGTTCTCAAGCCACGTATTGGTCGCTCCGCTCCGAGCTGGAAGCCCGATGGCAACATGCGCATCCGCGCAGGCTACAAGCAGATCAGCGGCATCGGACCAAAGATGTCCGATAACATCATCGAGCGCGCGCCGGAAACCTGGGACGACCTGAAGTCAATCAAGGGCGTCGGGCCTAAAACCATCGAGAAGATCCGAGCCTGGATAGACCAGGACGATCCGTTCGACATCTACCGCTTGGAGAAGTCTATCAAGCAGGTCAAGCTAGAGCTTTCCACCGCACTACTGGAGGATGAGAACGGCAGCCTGCCCGAGCCGACACACAACTCCAGGGAACTCGATGAGGAGGATCAGGGCACGCGGGTCGTTTGGATCGGTGAAGTTGTTCGAGTCAACGTCCGCGACATCTTCGAGATCAACGTAGCGCGCGGGAACACCGACGACCTGGAGAACGTCAAGGACCCGCACCTGAGAGAGTTCGCCATCCTATACGCCCGCGATGAAAATGATCAAACGATGCTCAAGATGAACCGCTGGAGGTGGCCGCGTTTCAAGAACCAGATTTTCAATCTCGAACAAAACGACCTCGTTCTGGTTGAGGGTCGCAAGCCAAGGTACGGAGTACAAGTCAATAAGCTATGGGTGATTAGGCCATAATGCCCGCCGTCTTCATTCCGACACGCAATCGAGCCGAGCTTGTAGAACGTGTTCTGCCAAAGTGGCTAGAGCAACCGGTAGACGAGCTGTTTATCGTCTGCGAAAAATGGGAGAAGGGAAAGTACAGGCGTGTAGCAGGCAGCCAAGCGGAGGTTCTCGTTCTGCCGAAAACGAACCAGGGAATCAACTACGCCAGGAACTGGATCGTCAACAAAGCGCATGGCATGGGCTACGATCGCATCATCATGTCGGACGATGATCTCTTTCCGCGACCCGGCTATGACGTCCGCAAGCTACTGGAACTCGATGACCTGCCTGCGCTCGGCATGGGAATCATGCTGCCGTTCTACGGGCTCATGTTCGGCAACGAGAACCTGAAGATTGACGCTCCGCTAATGAGCCTCGGCGGCCTGGGCAAGCGGCTCTTCTCACTCGACACTGAACGAGCGCTATCAGTCGGCAACTTCGATGTTCGGCTATACTCCGGGTGGGGCGACGACGAGCTAGTCAGACAGGGGATCTTTGAGAAGAGCTACACCTGGTACATACACGGGGGCGTTCACGGGACCAGCATCGCCGGACGGCATACACCAGGAGGTTTGAATGATCTGAATCACGAGAGCAACATAGAACGAACGGAAGCCGAGTACAAGTGCCACAAGATCATCTACAAGAAGTGGCCAAGCTATGTGAGTAAACCCAAACTCGGCGGTCGGCTTATCTGCCAGTGGAAGAAAATGTTCAACGATTTCGTACCAGACTGGGAGCAGCGGATAACATGGCACAAAGCATGATGATCCCGAACGCTATTGAGATGCAGCACATTGGCGGAGCTATCAAGATCGGCTACAAGCACATGAAGGACCCGAGGCTCGTCAGAGATGCCGACAGCGAAATGATCAACGGAAGATTTCTTGATGCCCGAAAGATGGCTCAGGAAATGGGCCTCCCGATCCTCAAGAGTGCGGATGTCGATACTGCCATCAATCGCGCCGACTGGGCTCTGACGTATGTTTCCAGGTGCTATCACATTCAGATGCCCTACGTCGTTCACGGCGTTCAAGATGGCACTGGTTACACCTATGTCAGCTGGGAGGAATAATGAAGGAAGAGCTGAGCACGCACTTCGCCGACAAGGCAATGTACCAGGCCGAGCCGATGTATGACACCGGCCTCCCCAAAGTCTACCTCCTGAGTGCCACACCGGACCCGCTCGGCAGCCTGTCAGCGATGGGCATGATGTACGAGGGCAAGGTGTGCAGGAACCTTGCCGATGTCACTGACGAGCAGCGCAGGCACTACTGGGGAGAGAGCTTCAAGACGCACCTCAAGGCTCCGTGGGAGAGCATCGACTTCCACTTCATGATCGAGAACGTGACGCGAGCCTGGACGCACCAAGCGGTCCGGCAGCGCACAGCGGTCTACGCGCAGGAGTCAATGCGCTTCGCCGTCAAGGATGAGATCGCCGCCCGTCCGGGTCCGCTCATCAAGGCCACAGAACACTCGGACTACCAGAGGGATGAAGAGACTCTCGAAGCTCCCTTCAACATTTGGGAGGACACCATCGAGGTAATCTGGAAAGCCTACAGGGATCTCATCGAGGCAGGGATTCCAGCAGAGGAAGCGCGCGGCCTACTCCCGCACGACACGCTCACACGAATGAACTACAAGACGAACCTGCGCAACCTGGCGGAGCACTTGGGCAACCGGCTCTGCACCCAGGCACAGTTCGAGTGGCGGCTCGTCGCAGCGCAGCTTC
>AR_comb_assmDRAFT_10029148_pt1 | contig 10151 bp, 8 predicted proteins | sample ArasoioldDNA_FD_10543 | JGI IMG/M metagenome (IMG submission 10543) | reverse complement strand
GAGTGAACCCCACGGGATTTTGAGTCCCGCGCGTCTGCCAGTTTCACCACTCCGGCGTTGGGGTGGGAGAGCCCGCTGAATCCACAAATTTACCACGGTTCACCCTTCAGCACCGATGACCGACTCCGGCTGGTCTCAATCTGTTGTGGTCACTCTCAATCGGTTGTGGTCCTTCTCGTCATGTGGAGACCGATGCGATGCGAGAACGTCAACAAATCGTTCTTGTTTGGCGGAGCACCAGAGCAACGCCTTGTGGCCGCGATCTTGCGCGCCGGCGGCCGGAGGTTCTTCATGCGATTCGTTTCGGTGGCAGCAGCAGTCGCGCTGCTGCTTGTTTCTTTCCTTCAGGGAACGGCGCGCGCTCAGGACGAGTACCCGAACCTGAAGATCCGGTGTTCGGCACCGCGGAATTGACCGCGGCCAAGTCGGCGTTCGGCCTTGGTGGAGATGTTGAGTTTCGCCTCGCCAGATTCTTCAGCTTCGACGTTGGCCTCGGATACAGCAAGACGTCGGTCGAATTCTCACACACCGTTGGTGCCGGAGTTCAAGAAGACAAGCTCGGGATGATGCCGCTCTTCCTCGGTGCGAACCTGCATGCCGTCACCACGAAGCGCGTGATGTGTACCTGGGCTACCTGGCGGCCTACATGTTCTATCTGAACGATGTGAGTTTCGACGTGCCAGGCACAGGGACGTTCACTCGAACCGAGCAACGAGTTCACACCCAAGGGATTCAACTTCGGCGTTGATATTGCGGCGAACGACCAATGGACTGTGAATCTGGCATTCCGAATGGTCAACGCCGATGCCGACAGCGGCCACCTGCTCCCGCTGGATCCGACGTTCATCACATTTGGGGTGACCCGCAAGTGCTGAACCGGTCACGCTTGCGAAAGTCACGACAGGCACGTGCCGATATCTGGTAGAGGCACATGCTGCTCGATCTGTTCTTCGCCAGCCCCTGGCCCGGGGTGTTGCTGTGGGCCGCGCTCTACACCTCCGACCTGCTGTTCACGATGGCCTGCGCACGGCTCTACCAGCAGGGCGGCCGCGACCACATCATGTTCGAGGGCAGCTTCGAAATTACTCCGTACTATCAGACGGACGTCGATCGACTTCGTCGCTTCAGCCCGCGGTTTCTCCTCGCGATGGCTGCCACGTGCAGCGTCCAGGCGCTTCTGTGGTGGCTGACGATCGGCGCCGCAATGAGCGGTCGCGCCGTTTTCATGCCGGACGGGTATCTCTTCGGATTAGGAGCGATGGTGCTCGTGCAGCTGACTGTGCACGTCCGGCACCTGCGCAACTACATTCTCTTTCGCGCCGTTGCCGCCGGTGACGGCATCAGTGGACGCATCGAGTATCGGCGTCCCATCATGCTGAGACTCTCGGCGGTGGAGCTGCTCTCGTTCACGGTCGTCTATGCCGTTATCTTCGCGTTCACCGAGAGTTGGTTCGTCCTCGGCGGCGCCTTCGCGTGCGGTTCGCTGTCGCTCAACCACCGCCTGCTTGCGCGTAAGGCCTCTGCGGCGTGACACTACTTGCTGCTGACCTGCCCCATGAAGTGCTGCATGAACTCGTTGCGCTTCGGCTCGAGGCACACGGTGATCGCGCGGCCGGCCGGATCGACACGCGTGTAGCCGCTCGCATCAACTTTCAGCGACATCACCGTCGGGCGCCCGAAGAAGCGGCCCGGATGCTGCGCTTCAGCGAGCGCCAGCTGATCGTGCAGCGTCATGCGGCTGTCCGGCCGTTCGGTCCAGAGGCGCAATAACGTCTCGAGCGCGACCGCAAGCGGCGTGCCCGCCTTGCGCAGGCCATCGCGTTCTCGATCTTCCAGCCGCACGTAGGACGTGGAATCGAGCGGGACGATCGTGATTGGCCACGCGGCGGAGTAGACGGCCTGCGCTTCCGGAATCGCCAGCTTCACGTTCCACTCGGCAACGGCCGTCGGACTGTAATAGTTGGCCGCGATCGATCCGCTCATCAGCACCACGCGCTTGACGAGCGGGATGACGTCGGGGTGATTCTGCACGAGGTCGCCAATGTTCTGCAGCGGGCCCACGGCGATCAGGGTGATCTCGCCTGGGTTGCGGCGGATGATGTTGGCGAGGAACTCGACCGCCGGCGTGGCGACGGGTGCGTAGTCACGAAAGTCTTCGGCCCAGGCGAACTGATAGTCGATGCGATCGACTGGCACGGCAGCAGTCTTGCGGCCGACGGCAACTGCTACATCGGTTCGGCCCAGCCGATGAAGAAGCTTGCACGCGAGCCTAGCCCGTTGCGCGGTGTCGCCATCGCTGATGGTCACGCCCAGCAGGTCGAACGTCGGGCTCTTCACCGCATAGCCAAGCGCCCACGCATCGTCGATGTCGGTGCCGATGTCGGTGTCGAGCACCACCTTCATGCGATCCTGACGAGCCTCGGCGGCCCCGCTCGCCAGGAACAAGCAGACGAGTGCCAGCATCATCGTCGGAACCCGGCCCATTGCCGCGCCGTAACGCTGCATTCCACGCCCTCCGTGGAGCGCACATTAGCACACGGTTCGCGCCGGCAGAGCGAGTTGTCAGATACTGAACTCGTCAATGCAACAGAGAACTCGGGAGGCTCCGACGGTACCCGCCCGTCAGCTTGCTGCCCTCATGCGCGACTACACGCCGTTGGTGCAGAAGACGGCGCGGTCGGCGCTCAAAAAGCTGCGTGCGCAGGTGCCCGGCGCCACTGAGATGGTGTACGACACCTACAACGCGCTCGTCATCGGCTTTGCGCCCGGAGACCGGGCGTCCGAGGCCATCCTGTCGATTGGTCTCTATCCGAAGTGGGTCAACGTGTATTTCCTCGATGGTGCGGTGCTGGACGATCCGCAGAAGCTTCTGAAGGGCTCCGGCAACCGCGTCCGGATGTTGCGGTTGGACGACGCCGCGGCAGTGCTCGACGAGCCGCCAGTGCGCCAGCTCATTGCCGCAGCCGTTGCCACTGCCGATTCGCCGTTTCAGCCGAGGCGCAAGCGTCAGATGGTGATCAAGGCCATGGTAACGCGCCGTCGCGGACGTCGGCCGAAGTAGGATTTCTTCGCCTGAGGGCGGAAGCCACAGGAATCCAAGCGAGCCGCGACTACGACGCTACCAGAAACTGGTTGATATCCATCCCCGCGGCAGGGCGCAGGGTCTCGACGACGTGGCGCTCGTATTGGCCGGACAGGAGACGCCGGCTGGTGTCGATGTCACCGGACATCCGCTGATAATCGCTGCTGATGAGAGCGATCACCGGATGTAGTGGTTCGCCGGATGTCGTGCGAATGACGACGCCGATCTCGTCGCGATCGGTGCGGACGACGGAGCCGAGCGGGAAGAAGCTGATCGCGTTGACGAAGGCTTTGACGAGCGCTGTGTTGAGCTTCGTACCGGCGAGGCGGGCGAGCACGAGGCACGCCTGCTCCGGCATGGATGGTTCCTGATACGACCGGGCACCCGTCATGGCCTCGTAGATGTCCGCTACCGCCACGACCTGGCTCAGGAGGTGGGGGACAGCCTCCTCGAGGTCCGGGTAACTGGTGCCATCGATCCCGCGATGGTGTTCGAGCGCAACGGTCGGCGTCAGCGGCCGCAACCCATCGACTTCGACCAGGATTTCGGCGCCATACGTCGTATGCGCCTCCATCATCCGACGCTCGCGCTTGTCGAGAGCGCTCGGCTTCTTGAGAATCTCGAGCGGAATTCGTGTCTTGCCGATGTCGTGGAGCAGCGCGGCCTCAGCGAGGGCCGACGTTGCTGCCTGATCGAAGCCAAGCTGCCGACCGATGAGGAGGCTCAGCGTCGCAACGTTGACCGAGTGACAGTACGTCAGGTTCTCGTAGAGTTTGACCGCGAGAATCTGACCGAGGGCGGCGTTACTGGCAGCAACCTTCTGAATCAACAGGTGGACGATGTCGCGAATCGTTGCGAGGTCGATCCCCTTGCCCGACATCACATCGTCAAACGTGCGCTCGGTCAGCGCGAGCGAGAGCTCGTAGGATGGATCGAGCGTGCCGCTGGGCGCGTCGGGCCATTGGACGGTCTTCCAGCGTGTGTCGAGCGGGACCAGGTGACCCAGGCTGATGTGCTGGATCTGCCGCGCTGCGAGTTGGACGTCGATGGGCTCGCCGATCGGCGCCTCCTTCAACTGCCAGAGAAACTCGGAGAGCGCCAATAGTTCCGCGCGCACCACACCTGGGCCGAAATGAATGCTGTCGATGCCGAGATCGGTGAGCTCGCGCAGGATCTGCGACTGCGCCTCGCTGTCCTGACGGAACGGGACACCGTCGAGGTGCGCTGAGCCGTGGATCACGTCGATGCGGAGCGTCGTGGCACTGCGAATGTGCCGTTGCACGCTGTCGTCGAGCTCCGCCAGCTTCTGCTCGATCGCGGGATGCCCGGCGGGGTACAGGCCGGTCAGCCGTCGGAGGCTGACAAGGCCTTTCAGGAGCGCCACGGGATCGATGCGGTGCGGCTCGCTCCCCTCCAGCTTTTTCGATGCCTTCGATGTAGTCGTCATGAGGCCAGCATCTGCCTGGCTTGGCGCGCGACACGTACGAGCGCCGGATTCCAGAAACGAAAGCGAAATGGCACGAGCGCCTGCAGGATGGGCGCGAGGTTCGCGGCACCGCTTTGGGCGGCGCGATCGAGCAGCCGTCCTGCCGCCTGCGGATGGCGGAGCACGAACTCGCGGCGGCCGAGCAGATCGCGAATCTGCCGGTCAGATTCGCTGCGCGGAAAATGCCATAACGTCTCTTCGGCGGCGCCACCAACCCAGTCGCGATGTTTGAACACTTGCGCGGCGACCAGCGCTGCAGCGCGCGGCGTACCGATCCGCGCGAGGCTGCGAAGAGCTTCGCGGATCGTGTGTTCATCGCGGCTGTCGATCAGCTTGCCGAGCGGCACCTCGTAGCCGTGTCCGGCGAACCCGAGCACGCGGGCGATCGCTCGCTGCAGATCCGGAGGGTTGCTGGCGTCGAGCGCAGCCACGAGCGCCGGGGCGACGAGCACGGCATGGTCGCAGAGCAGTTGGACGGCGGCTCGGCCCTCCTTGGTCTCGCCAGCTTGCGCCCGCGCCGCGTCGAGCAGCGCCGGCCCGGCGCCTGGTCCGAGCGCTTCGAGGATCTTGCCTGCGGCCGCGCGTCCCTCGGTACTTTGGCTGGCCAGATTGACGAGCCGCGCCGCGCGATAGACGGTGCAGAACCCGGCGAGATGCGTGGCGAGGACCTCGGCCACGTCCGGGCGGGATTCGTGGAAGCTGGCCGACAGGCCGCGCAGGCGTGACAGCCAACTCGCCATCTCCTCCCATCGCTGTTCGCCTTCGAGCGCTTCGAGCAGCGTCGTCGATCGATCGGCGAAACGTTGCACCTGCTCCGGATTGGGCTCGAGCCGCACCAGCCGCAACAGGCACTCGAGCTGAACGATCAGCATGTCGCTGGCGCCAATCGCGTCGCGAATGCCGTCGAGAGTGGCGACGGTCGCGGCGTCGAGCGACAGATCGAAGGCCGCGAACTCGGCAAAGCTCCGCTCCTTGTCCCGATCGATGCGCGTCAGTTTGCGGGCGTGTGCATCGAGCCCGGCGTCCTGCGATTTGTTGCCGGCGCGCGCTTCAACGCGCGACTGCACCAGCGGCAGCACCGAGGCATGACGGTCGGCGGGCAGATCGAGCCGCGCGAGCGCGGTGGTCACGACCTCGGGCGCCGCCGTCTCGAGATCCAGGAGCAGGCACAGCGACTCGGCGAGATCGATGTCGGGGAAGTCCTTGAGCACCGCGCCGTCGATGCGGCCGTCGAGCAGTCCTGGCAGGATCGTCTTGCGCAGGAGGCTTTGCCGCGTTTCCGGCTGCAGATCGAGCACCGCGCGCGCGAGCTTGCCGAACATGACACGCGAGACCCGCGGATCGAGCGCAGCAAAGAGCCTCGCCACGTCGCTGAACTTCCGGCTGAGCGCGTCTTCGCCGACCTCCTGCTCCGTGACGTCGTCCTCCGTCAGGCGCAGCAGCATGCCGGCAAGCGTCGATGGATCCTGCGCGAGGAGCGCAAGATCGACGAGCGATACCTGCTCGAAGCGAGCGGTCGGGTCGACCCGGATCCAGCCCTTGTCCGGAGGGTAGAGGTGGTCGATGGGCCCGCCCGAGGCTAAGAGCTCGTCGCGCCGCGCCCGCTGTTGTTCGAGCAGGCTGGCGATTGGACCCGACGGAGCGCTGATCTCGAGGACCTGCGGTCGGTACGCCGCACGCAGGCCGATCCGGCTGACGCCGTGCTCTTCGAGCAGATCGATCAGGCTGAGGTTCAGACCGTGTCTTGTGTCGCATTGAATCAGGTCGAAGCAGAAGCGCCCGAGCTCGCGCGCCGAGGCCGCGCGCTCGATCGTGACCTGTGCGACGGATGCCGAATGCAGCCGCCGTGCAATCTCCTGCTCGACGATGGTGCCGGCGCCGACGCCGATCTCGTCGACGATGACCTCGCGGGGCATGACGCGGAAGACGATTTGCTCGCGGCTGTCGATCGTCACCAGCGCTCGTTGACACGCCTCGATTGCTGTCTGGCAGATCTGGCTCGTGGGCGGGTAGGTGTGGAACTGCTGGACGGCGCGGGCGAGGAGCAGCAGGAACTCATCAACCGCGGGCGCGTCAGCTGGCCGCGTTATCTGCTTGGCTGGGGCTCGGGCGGGCGCAGGCCCACGTCCGCCGTCCAGACTTGTCTGTCGGCCATCAGAAGTGTAATCACCGGCGCGTGCGTGGACAGCCACGGGCTTTGCGTCTCGTTACGGATAGTCAACGGGTGGAGCGAGTTAGCGAACTCCAACGGTGGCGGCTGCGCGCGTGCGCGGCTGCCGCCCACCCGTGAGCCGTCGAGTGGGCAAGAAGCGCGCCGCGGGCTCAGGGGACCTTGCGGGTGACGGTGGGCGGCGGAGGCATGGCGCGGACGAACAGATCGAAGTCGTCGCGGCGGTCGTCCGAATCCACCGGGTGTCGGGACGAGAACGCAACGATGCTGCCGGTCGCGTCAACGGCTGGCCCTGCGCTCGCCTCCATCCAGCTGCCGAGATCGTCTTCGCTCACGCGCACGATTCGTCCGCTGACCCGGTCGAACAGAAAGACATCCCAGAGCAGATTGATGTCGTCGGCGTGATCGGCACACCGCTTCGGGCACACGAGGTTCGAGGCGTCCGATTGAAACGTGACGAAGCGGCCGTCGGCGGAGATCACTGGACTCGTGCTCTCGCCGTTTGCCGATGATCCATCAGCGCCGCGGCTTACCCAACTGACGGCGTCGGCGTCGCGGTCGTAGAGGAGTACGTCGGCTCCCTGATTCTGATCGTCGTTCAACAGGTTCGACGCTTCGGTCACGAAGGCGACGTAGCGGCCATCACCGCTGATCGATGGCAGGGAGCTGTCGCCATTCGGTGCGCCGCCGTTGGCCGCGCGCGTGACGCGCACCGTCCGGCCGTCGCGCAGGTCACGCAGATACACCTGACGACGGGGCTTGTCGCGCGCAGTGGTTTCGGTGAGCGGCGCGGTTGACGCAAAAGCGAGCCAGCGGCCGTCGCCGTTCAGCGTTGGGAGGATGCTGTTGCCCTGTGGCATCTGCACGCCGGTTGAAGAGACGCTCGCTCGGGTCACCCTGCCCGCGGCTAGCGTGAGAATGTAGACGTCTTCGAGTCTGCCATTGGCGTCGCCATCCTCGGTTAGTTGTGTCGCGACAGAGGTGAAGGCAACCACACGGCCGTCGCGACTGATCGCCGGACTTCGACTCCATCCCTCGGGGTCGCGCGCGCGGTCAAAAGCAGTCAGCACGCGAGTCGTTCCGGCGACGCGATCGCGCAGGACGACGTCGATCGGATGGTCGCCGCTGACCGATTCGAAGACGAGATAGCGTCCATCGCCGCTCGTCCTCGGGTGTGAGTGCTCGACGCCCTGCGCGGCGTTGCTCTCGAGCGTCACGGCGCCGGACGACCGATCGAGAGCGTAGATATCGGCGCGGTCATTGATGTCGGCTGGGACGAGCCCGGCGAGCGACTGAAAGACGATGGTGCGCCCGTCGGCACTGACGTCGACCGTGCGCGGCGCGCGGGGTGAGCGATATGCATCGCGCTGTGCCAGCGTCACGACGGCGTTTGAGCTGGCGCCGAGAATCCAGTTGGTCGCGACGCAGGCGACGAGGAGGAGCGAATAGCGTGTGTCCGCTGGCGTCATGTCACTGCGACCCCTCGAGGACCTCGCGCGCGACGCGCTGTCCGGTCAGGACCGCCCTCGTGGTTTCGAAGGTGTCCGAGTCGGCGGTTACGCGCACTCCACTCTTGCGCAAGCGCGACTTCGCCCGGAGATTCACGCCGTCGAGCTGCTCGATGATGTGTTCGAGTTCGTGGGCAATGAGTTCGACTGTGCGTGTCGACGGCACAACGTGGACCACTGCCTCGACGCCCGATGCGCCGCGCGACCAGATCTGGGTCAAGGCCTCGACGCGCCGGCCTGCCGGCATGTCGGCGCGCAGCACGATCGAGACGAGGGGCGCACGCGCGAGGCGCGCGTACTGACGCCGGAACGTCGGCGATCGCGACAACATCGCCGCGATGAGCGGCTGATACGCGGATGAGATTTGCAGATTATCGGCCGGTCGCACCTCGTCATCGTTTTCGCGCGCGGCAACGTAGACGCGAACAGCGTCGTGGGACGAACGCAGCAGGTCTCGCTCGCGGTCGGTGTCCGATTGCGCGAATGTGGATACGTGAGAGACGCTGCAGACACCCAGGAATGTGAGGAATACGATCCGACCAGTACCGGTCTTCATGGGCGCACCTCGCGTCGCTCGTTGGGGGGAAAGCTTGCCCCATTGGACGGTGCGCACAGTCCAATGGTTCACCCATCGAGAGACGATGGGACGAACGGCGGGGTTACACGTCAGCGACGATCAGCGACGGTCATGTGCATGTCCGTACGATCGACGCCGCGCAGAAGCCCGAGCGTGATCGTCGCGCCGATGCGGTCCTCGGTGAGGAGCTTGTGCAGATCGTCGAGGCTCGTCACTGGATGGTTGTCGAGAGCGACGATGATGTCGCCATCACGAAGGCCCGCGGCCCGGGCCGGCCCATCGGCTTCGACCGAGATGACGAGCACCCCAGATGCCTGCGCGAGGTGGTGAAACCGCGACACCCGACGCAGCAGCGGCACGTCCTGGCCGGCAACGCCGAGGTAGCCGCGCCTGACCCGGCCGTCCCGCAGCAGCGCCGGCAGGATCGCGTGCACGGTGTTGATCGGCACCGCAAAGCTCAGCCCCTGACCGCCGGCGATGATTGCCGTGTTGACGCCAACGATCAATCCAGTGCTCGTGACCAGCGGCCCGCCGGAGTTGCCTGGGTTGAGTGCCGCGTCGGTTTGAATGACGTGCTCGATGAGCCGGCCCGTACGGGCCCGCAGTGATCGCCCGAGGGCGCTCACGACGCCGCTCGTCACTGTGTGCTGGAAGCCGTACGGGTTGCCGATCGCGATCACCAGCTGCCCGGGGCGCAGCGCCTGCGAATCGCCAAAGTCGACCGCCGACAGCTCCGATGCCGTGATGCGGATCACCGCCACGTCGGTATCGCGATCCTGGCCGATGAGGTCAGCCGGACATTCACGCCCGTCAGGAAGGGTGACGTCGATGGCCGATGCGCCGTCGACCACGTGACTGTTCGTGAGGATGAGCCCGTCGGTGGCGAAGACGAAACCTGAGCCGCTGCCTGTCTGCGCCCGCGATCGCCGTGCCGTGCCTGGTGTGCTGACATTGATGCTGACGACGGCCGGGGCGACGCGATCGACGGCGTGGATGACGGCCCGTGAGTAGGCGTCGAGGAGCTCGTGGTCCGGGGTCTGAAGTCGAGGTGCGGGGAAGCCCATGGTTACTACGTAGGACGCCCGGGGAGTGGCCCGGGGTTCCACCGCAGTTCGTCACGGACTACAAGGCCACGGACGACACGGAACACGCGGATCACCGGCCTGCCGAGACGCGGATCACGCGGATCAAGGTTCGAGACCGGATCGCGCGGATCGACGGCCTGCCGAGACGCGGATCACGCGGATCAAGGTTCGAGACGCGGATCGCGCGGATCGACGGCCTGCCGAGACGCGGATCACTCGGATCAAGGTTCGAGACGCGGATCG
>AR_comb_assmDRAFT_10609428_pt1 | contig 10152 bp, 7 predicted proteins | sample ArasoioldDNA_FD_10543 | JGI IMG/M metagenome (IMG submission 10543) | reverse complement strand
GATTCAGTGGTGGCGCGATCGGCGATTTTCTTCAACTGGCGAGCACAATCCTCAATCGCTCCGCCGTGATGTCGATTGATCGACATGATGCCGGCACCAACCGCTGCGCTTAGGGAGGCGCCTGTCGAAGCGACCGTTCTTGCGGACAATGCGCTCGGTGGAGTCGCACCGTGATCGATTGACGCCACTAGGATTGCATCCATCAAACGTCCAATTGATGCAGACGGTAATTCGCCAGTCAGAATCAAGTAGACCGCTGCGCCAAATGAGGCGCGTCCCATCAGTTCAGCGATATCGTATCCGCGGACTGCAACCCGATTCGGCTCGATCCGTGTAACAGCCGTATTCCAGACTGCTTTCATGTCCGCCTCGCTCATCATGCTTTGCCCGTTCATGCGCTTAAGAATGTCCACAACCGCTCCTGGCAATTCGCCGAACGCGTCGACCACCGTAGCGCCCGCGTCACGCAATGCCGTCACTTTGCCTGCATGCGTTCCGCGACCACCTTCAATAATTGCACCCGCATGACTGAAACGAGTGCCTTCGCGCGCAGCTTTCCCGCCGATGTATGCAATGACAGGTTTGGTTACTTTTCGATCGCGAATCAATTGTGCCAACTCTTCTTCCTGTGATGATCCAATCTCACCGAAAATTACGATTGCTTCGGTAAGCGGATCGGCTTGAAACATCAGTGCTGCATCAGGAATACGAATGCCTAGAACGGCGTCACCGCCAATGTGCGCGATGGTGGAAATACGAACACCTGCTTGTCCAAGATAATAACCGGTACTCGAAGCCATTCCGCCCGAACGACTGATCACCCCGACTCCGGAAGGAATGCCCGGCTTGAACCATTGCCGCGCGCTTTCCGCACGCCCGCCAATCATTCCGACGACACCTTTACCTGGACTCAAAACGCCAAGCGTATTCGGTCCAAGAAAAGTGGCGCCGTTTGCCTTCGCAACGGCTGCGATTGCCATTGCATCCCAGACCGGCACGCGATCGGGAACGAGAACCGTTAATTTTACTCCCGCCTCAATTGCCGAAATTGCGGCATCCTTCACTCCAGCTGCCGGAACGAAAAGAACCGAGATATCGATTTGCCCCAGAGCGTTGACCGCATCCTGTGGGGTGTTAAACACGGGGACACCGAGAACAGTTTGTCCGCCCTTACCGGGTGTTACACCCGCGACGACATTCGTTCCGTACTCGCGCATCAAACGGGTGCGCGCTTGACCTTCACGACCCGTGATTCCCTGCACGAGCACCCGCTTCTTTTCATCGATCAAAATCGCCATTAGCGGGCCCCTCCAATCAATTCGTCCAATCCGGGAATCTCGAGCTCGAGATAAAAGCCTTCCACTCCGGTAAGGCGGCATTCGACATCGCAAGCAAGTAGCTCTGAATCTTTGGTCGCGAATTCTTCACTTGGTAGAGCGGATATAGGTTTCCCATCGCGATTGATAATTAATCCGCTCGAGTGTGTCTCCACCGCGCGATTGATCTCTTTCCACTTCGCGGTATCGATCCAAACCCGGCCGCCTTTCACCGTGAGAACCGTAGCTTTTGGATCCTTGACGAAACTTGGCACGCGCGGAGTGCGCGGTTTCCATTTAGCGCCTTTCGTCGCTGCCACCAACTCCCCGAAACGGCTTGCAATCGTGGCCGGCGCGTCAGTTTTCCGATAACCCTCTACTGGCGCACGAAGTAAGCCAGACATTCGTCGCAAGATATCAACCGCCCGATCCTCAGTATTCCCGCCTAACCGAATTACTGCCGGAATATCGAGGTCGAGTTCCCAAAACGCTTTGGCCAATCCGTAGGCGGACCAAAATTGTTCCTGACTCGCCACGCCCGAACCGGAACCGAAATAACCGACCAGATCGGGCTGGGTGAGAATGATTCGACTGGCCCGATAGACCTTCGATGCGGAGGGATTGCCGCTCGTGTCTGTAAAATTGGCAATCGTGAATCCCGCGTTCACGATAGCGTCCATCGACATCATGGAACCGCCACCACCAGCTCCATGAAAACCAACTAGACCCTTGGAATCCTTTGCAGCGGCCGTAGCTAATTGGGCGAAATAAAATGTGCCGCGATGATCGTTCTGCTCGACTGCGTAGGCCACGCGTTCGAGAGCAGTTGGTGGATGATCAAATTCACGCGCGATCTCGATCTTCAAATCAGGATGTCGGCTGACGGCGTAATCATCAATCGTGATCCGGCAATCGGCGGCGACGAATTCACCGCCCTTAGTCAAAACGAGCGGATTAATTTCCAGCGAACGAGCTTCGACGCTCCGCGCCGCGGCAAACAGTTTTTGAATTGATTCAGCGAGTTGGGCCGCTTCGGTTGATGAGAGGCCGGATGAACTCACAGCTTCACGAACAGCCGATTCGGCCGGTCCGCTCTTCACATCGCACGGAATCCGCCGCGTGGAAGCGGCACGCTCCTCGATTCCACTGCCGCCTCCGGCCGAGAAAATAATCATGGGAGCCCGAACAGCGTCATCAATCGCGAACGAAAGGAAGAATTCCTTGTCGATATCGATCTTTTCTTCGACCAGGACCGCCTCAACTGGAAATTGCCCGACCTTCATCTCCAGCATCCGGGCTGCGTGGCCGCGAACGTCCACCGGCTTTTTAGCGAATGCCACACCTCCTATGCCTGCACGTCCAGTAGTCCATGCCTGAATTTTGATCACCACTTCAGCGCTTTTGCTGTCCGCAGCGAATTCTTTGGCGATGGCGATCGCATCATCAGGGTTCGAAACGGCACGGCCGCGCGGGATTTTGAATCCATTTGCGGCAAGAATGGCCTTACCTTGGTATTCGTGGAGTCGTGCCATGGGCGGTTGCTATTCCATGATCCTAACCATCCCGCAACCTCGGGCCTGGCTTGGATCAGAAATCATTTAGAGATATATGGTCTCGTTGAAAAGATCACGTCTTGATTGATCCTTAACAGCAATAACTTCTTTGGAGCAACTCTGACATGAATACTCGAACGTTTCTTCGTGGGGCGGTTTTCCTCGCCGTCATGCTCAACAGTCTCACCATTCTTAGCGCCGAAACTTCGGCTCCGCCGGAACCCGGTGATTTGCGTGCGGCAGGGAAGGTGGATTTCCAGGTTTCGTGCGCGCCAGCTGTTCAGGATGAATTTGTCCGTGGCGTTGCCCTGTTACATTCCTTCTTTTATGAAGAGGCGCGCCGGGTTTTCACGGCGGTCGCCGAGAAGGATCCAACCTGCGCAATGGCGCAATGGGGAATTGCAATGACCTGGTGGCATCCAATTTGGACGCCACCGACCCCTGATGAGATGAGCGCCGGTAAGGCGGCCGCAGAAAAGGCGATGGCAATGACAAACGTCAGCGATCGCGAACGACTTTTTATTTCGGCGCTGAATGCGTACTACAATGCGCCGGAAAGCTCGGCAAAGAGCGAAGTTGGCCAGTCCTGCCACGGGCCAGTGGGGCCACGTGATCGCGTAATCACGTATGAAAAAGCGATGCGCAAACTTTACGAGAAGTACCCCGATGATGTCGAAGCGCAGACCTTTTATGCATTAGCATTGCTTTCGGTCGGATACGCGACGCCGACCGACACGACCTTAGCTAACCAAAAGCAAGCGGCTCAACTACTCGAAAAGTTGTGGAAAAAAAATCCTCAGCATCCCGGTGTCGCTCACTACTTGATCCATAGTTATGATTATCCTGCGTTAGCCGAACGCGGATTAGCGGCGGCGCAAAGTTACAGCTCAATCGCACCGTGGGTTCCCCACGCGTTGCATATGCCTTCGCATATTTTTACCCGCCTCGGGATGTGGAAAGAATCGGTGGAGGCGAATCGTTCTTCTGCAGACGCTTCGCGTGCTTACGCGGCGATGCGGCATCGAGATGCTACCGAAGCGGAGGAGCTACACGCGCTTGATTACATGGCTTACTCGTATCTTCAGGAAGGGCAAGACGCCAAAGCAAAGGAGATCGTGGATTTTGCTGCAACAGTGCGCAAAACCAATCCTGAAATGGAGTTTAGTGCTGCCTATGCCCTGGCCGCTATTCCAGCGCGTTATGCGCTCGAACGGAATGCATGGAAAGATGCGGCGAGCCTAGCTATTCCTGCGGTCCCGCATTGGTCCTCTTTTCCCTTCATGGAAGCGCTGGTCGAGTATTCTCACGCTCTCGGTCGGGCGCATACTGGTGATCTCGAGGGCGCGCGCAAGGCTGTCGACAGGATGCGCCAACTACGCGACGCGACAAGCGATGCAAAATTCGATTATTTCAGACGGCATCTTGATCTTCAAATGCAAGCTGCATCAGCGTGGCTGGCGTTTGGCGAAGACAAAAAGGACGAAGCCTTACGTTTGTTGCGGCGGGCGGCGGAGGGGGAAGATATGCTTGGGAAACATCCGGTTTCGCCCGGCGCGCTTGTTCCGGCCCGTGAACAACTCGGTGATTTGCTCCTGAAACTTGGGCGTTCCAAAGAGGCGCAGAAAGAATTTGAAGCAGCGCTTAAGATTTATCCGGGTCGGTTTCGAGCCCTATACGGCGCGGCGCAGTCAGCCGAAAAAGCTGGAGACAAAGGAAAAGCACACGAGTATTACGCCAAGTTAGTTGCGCAGACGACGAACGCTGATAGTTCTCGAAGCGAAGTGGCGCAGTTGCGTGAACATCGATAGGTGTTGTAGCGCAATTATTGGTTCCCCTGAAAATAGCCCAGCGCTTTAGCGCTGGGTATTGATCGGAGGAAAATATCCAGTCCCTGGGCTATTTTCAGGGGAAGATCACGCGCTCGGTATGAACCTGATGCTAACAGTACCGTTGTATGGCTTGTGCGACCTTAGAGCGCCTGGAAGGTCCTTCGCCGTCTTCGCGGCGCAGGATGACAGGAGCCCGCAATTAGCTAAGGTACAAAACGTATGAAGGAACCAGTTTACATTCTCGGCGGTGGCCGAACCGATTTTAAGCGCAACCTGAAGAAGGAAGGGAAAACAATTCGCGATCTGATCACGGAATCAGGCCGGAAAGCGATCGACGATGCGAAAATCGATCCGGGCGAAATCAACGCGGGAGCAGTAGGAAATTTCAATGCCGGTCAATTTACCAAGCAGCTCCATCTCGGTGCATTCTTACCTGAGATCGATCCGAAACTGCGTGGCATTCCCACAATGCATACCGAGGCTGCGTGTGCATCGGGCGCGCTCTCCGTTTTGCTGGGCGCACAATGGATCTCGGGTGGTTTTTACGACGTTGTTCTGGTCGTTGGTGCTGAACAACAAAAAACGATGTCTTCGCTGGATGGCTCTGACGTTCTTGGGGCGGCGGCAGATTATCACGTCGAGAAACCGGAATACGGTGATTTCATGTTCCCGAAATTATTCGGGAAAATCGCGCAGATTTACATCGATAAATATGGCGTCTCCGAAAAGGCGTTGGCCCAAGTCGCTTATAAGAATTATGCGCATGCCAGGCTTAACCCGCTTGCGCAGATGCGTGAAGCGGATCTGACTTATGATTGCGCGTCTCAGGTGTCCGAGAAGAACCCGAGCGTAGCCCCTCCGCTCAAGGTTACCGATTGCTCGCAAATCACTGATGGAGCTGCCGCGTTGGTCCTTTGTTCGGAAAAATATCTAAGCAAAATCGGGCGCGATAAATCGAAGTCGCCCCGCTTACTTGGTTTTGGCCATACGACCGATTACCTCCAACTGGAAAAGAAAGATGCGCCGACATTTTCCACAGCTCGGAAGGCGGCAGCGAACGCATTTTCGATGGCGAACCTAAAGATGCGGGATATCAACGGCGTGGAAGTGCACGACTGTTTTTCGATAACTGAGATTGTGGCCTACGAGATTCTTGGCTTTGCCGAACCTGGAAAAGGTGCGGAGCTAGCGATGAGCGGTGCGACAGCATTACCGCAAGTGCGCGGTGAACACGTTACCGGGAAATTCGAGTTCGAAATTCCGGTGAATACCGGAGGCGGACTGATTGGGGATGGCCATCCGGTAGGGGCGACCGGCGTGCGGCAAGTGCACGAGGCGTATCAGCAATTAACCGAGCAAGCTGGGGCCCGTCAGATCCAAAACGCAAAGCGATATCTCACCTTCAATATGGGAGGAAGTCTCACGACTTCAGTCGCCATGATTTGGGGCCGGGGTTAGCGGCTATTAAGGATTAGGCTCCGTTTAAGGGAGTCGATGTGTCAGCTTGCGTTGGCTCGGCGCCGTTGTCGTCCACTTGATTCATTGCGTCAAGGTGGGCTTGGAGCAGGGCGATGCGGACGTTGACCGCCTCACAGTTCTCCCGCTCGCGTTTGGCGTCTGTTTCTGGCAAGTGCTGCGCTTCGTAAGGTGATCGTGCCGGCCTCAGGGATTTTGCGACGAACTCGTTTGCAATTCGCGCCCTCTGCACATTTAACGCATTCGGTTCTTTCTCGGCTTCCGTCAGCGCAATGTCGCGGATCGTGGCATAAGCTTGGATCTCGTCGACGATGTAAGTGTTTAATCGGTGTGCCGGTTTTAGGCGCTTTCGGGTCTTTGGGATGAAGACCGTTCGTGGTGGTTGAGTGGCCTGCATGGAAACAAGAGGGAGCATCAAGCGTGCCTCGGAGGCTGACGCCTCCGGGGTGAATCGTGATCAGTGAATGGTGATTAGTGGCGCGTTTTTTTCGCTATCTCGCGCCGCATGATCCCGCTAACTTTCCAATTCTATGAGCGGCCCTGATTCGGAAGCCACGATGGCTGTGTTCCTCGATTTAGAGAATATCGCCATCGGCGCGCAGGAAGCACAGTTTCCAGCCTTCGACATCCGGAAGGTCCTCGAGCGTTTGCTGCTAAAAGGTCACATCGTCGTTAAGAAAGCCTACTGCGACTTTGATCGATACAAGACCTTTAAACGTGGATTGCACGAGGCTGCGTTCGAAATGATCGAAATCCCGCACGTCCGGCTATCAGGCAAAAACTCTGCCGATATCCGGATGGTCGTCGATGCGCTCGACCTCTGTTATACCAAGAGCCACGTCGACACATTCGTCATCATCAGTGGCGATTCGGATTTCTCACCGTTGGTCAGCAAACTGCGCGAAAACGCCAAGACCGTGATAGGCGTCGGCGTCAAGAAATCGACCTCCGATCTATTCATCAGCAATTGCGACGAGTTCATTTATTATGACGATCTTGTTCGCGCTGATCTGGTGAAGAAACGCCCGACGGCTGTTCCTGCCGCCGCGACAACGAAGAGTTCCCACCGAAAGAATCATGGCCTTTCGGTCGATCGCGCCCTTGGCATGCTGGCTAAAACTTTGGAAGCGTTGCGGGCGGAGCGGGGGGAGGATTATCCGATTAAGGGGTCTTTAGTGAAACAGGCAATCAGACGTCAGAATCCAGGGTTCAACGAGCGTGCACATGGGTTCCGCGCATTTAGCGATTTGCTCTTAGAAGCCCAAAAGCGCGGCATTCTGCGACTGGAAGATGATAAACAAGCGGGAACTTATATTGTTCACGCGGTTGAGTAAGAGAACTCGCTTGAAATTCGAAATTCGAAGCTCGAAATCCGAAACAAATTCGAATTAACAAATCTCGGAAATGATCGAAACGAACTCTCTGTTTTGAACATTTCTCTCGACGTTTGGTAATTGTTTCGAGTTTCGGATTTCGAATTTTCCGGCCCTACCCCATATAATACCCACCGTTCACATTCAGAACCTGGCCGGTGATATAGCTCGCCATCGGCGAGCAGAGGAATAGGGCGGCATCCACGATGTTCTCGGCGTCGCCTAAACGCCCCAATGGGATTTGCTTGATGAAGTTAGCGGTCACTTCGTCCGGCATCCCTTTGCTCATCCCAATGTCGATAAACCCAGGTGCAATTGCGTTTACGGTGATATTTTGTCGGGCAAACTCCCGGGCGGAAACCTTTGTCAGCGCGATGATTGCGGCCTTGCTCGAGGAATAATTGGCCTGACCGAACAGCCCCATCTGTCCACTTACGGATGAGAGATTTACGATCCGACCATCCTTTCGCAAAATGGCCCCGGCCTTTTGGGTAACGGTGAATGTGCCAGCAAGGTTGACGCGCACCACGCTTTCAAACTCTTCCAAGGTCAATTTCTTGATCGTGCGGTCACGGATGATTCCCGAATTATTGATCAAGACATCGAGGCCCCCGAATTTTTCTCCGATCGCTTTCATCATGGCTTCGACTCGCTCCGGATTTGTGACGTCACATTCGATAAGCAACGGATTTTTCAAATGTTGAGCGACGGACTCTGCGTCGGCTTTATTTTGGCCAGCTGAGTCGGAGATATAATTAACAATGCATTGCGCGCCCCGGTTGCCGAACGCCTTGATCATTTCTGCACCGAGACCACGGGAACTGCCGGTTACGAGAACGACTTTACCTGTAAAATTAAGAGGGTCGGTCATGAAACAGTCGGGAGTTGAGAGTTTTTAGATGAGACTATTGGGGAGGAATAATGCCGTACGACAAGCGCGATTGGAAGACCGACCAAAAGCATGACGATGCTCATGCTTCGCATTACTTCTAAAATCGTGTGCTTCGGGTGGATAGCGGCGAGCGGCAAAACGACGCAGGTCATGAAGGCATACACCATCACGCCGTAAACGAGACCGCAAATGATCGCGTGCCTGGTAAGGAAACGAATTTTTCTGCTCGCGAGGTAAAAGAGAGTCGCGGCTACGAAAACGATCAAAAAATGTGCTCCTAAACCCAAGGCGGCGCTGGTCAAGCCCCGTCGGAACGAATCCTGACCGAAGAATCCCGTGGCAATACCCTGGAGCCCGCGGATTGGGCCGATACCCCTCGACCCCCAAAGCAGGAACGCAGATGAAATATCCAGGATGCCGGCAACCAGAGTAGCCCAGCCAATAGCTTGGAAAGCCTGCGATCTGGCGGCCGATGGATCGGAGGTCTGTGAAGGCATGGGCGGACGTTAGGCTGAAAGTGCGTTGCTCGACAAGCGATTGCCGCTAAGATTTCAAACTTCATGGCCGCCCCGATACGAGTTCTTACAGCTGTTCCGATTTGTGATGGGCACGATAGCGCAATCAATACGATCAACCTCGAGTTCATCCGACGTGGGATCGAGGTGGTTTATCTCGGTTACCATAGATCGGTTGGGGATATCGTCCGGGCGGCGATCCAGGAGGATGTCCGAGCCGTCGGGATCTCGAGCTACAACGGAGGGCACACTGAATTCTTCGCCGAGGTGGTCAAAGAACTTCACCGTCAGGGTGCCAGCGATATCGCCGTGTTTGGCGGCGGGGGCGGAACGATTACCCACGCCGATGCAGCTGAAATGGAACGGCGCGGGGTAGAGAAGATCTTTTTTGCCGGAACCTCGCTCGACGAGATGGCCGAATATGTTCGCAAAAAATATGGGAAACCGCGCAAGAAACGAAGCGCCTCTAAGAATCGTGATATCAATCTGGCTAGGAGATTGACTGAGATTGAGGACGGATTTGGAGCGCGAACCAAAAAGCCGCCGCACAAAAGAATTCGAAATCCAAAATCCGAAGCCCGAAATTCAACCGTGTTTGGGTTTACCGGACCGGGCGGAGCAGGGAAAACGACTCTGATTGACGAGCTGGTTTTACGTTTTCTTCTGAGCGATCCGAAAATTCGAATCGCAATTCTTTCGCACGATCCGAGTGTGGTTGGAGAAGGGGCATTGCTCGGCGATCGCGCCACCATGATCAATTCGCAAGATGATCGGGTCTTTATGCGAAGTATGGCGACGCGCGGACAAGCAGGCGGTCTTTCCCCTGCTACGGAAGGTTGTCTGCGAGAATTAATCAATGCCGACTTCGATTATGTGATTATCGAAACGGTTGGGACGGGTCAGGAAGCGATGCCGTTCCAAAAGAATGGATTAGTTGATCAGACGGTATTGGTGATGAATCCCGATTACGGCGCGCGTCTGCAATTGCAGAAGATCGTGATGCTCGATCTTGCAGATATCGTGGTGGTGAACAAAACCGATCAGGCACGAGCGCGTGCGGCGGTGCTCGAAATTGAACGGCGTCTTCAACAAAATAAACGTGCCCAACAGTTGGTCACGAGCGTGGCAAAGCGACATCGCGACCCTGGCGTAGACGAGCTGTTTGGATTAGTTTCTGGTGGCAAGGAAATGGTAACGA
>AR_comb_assmDRAFT_10528208_pt1 | contig 10152 bp, 2 predicted proteins | sample ArasoioldDNA_FD_10543 | JGI IMG/M metagenome (IMG submission 10543) | reverse complement strand
TTCTGCCATGCTTGCCGAGTGGGGAAAGGACCGCAATCGTGAGGTCCTGGACCGGCTCTTGCCGCTTATCTACACGGAACTGCAGAAACAGGCGCACCGTTATCTAAAACGCGAACGAAATCAACATTCACTCCAAACGACAGAATTGATCAACGAAGCCTACGTAAAGCTCGTCGGCCAGAAGCGCCTCGAGATCAAAAACAGGAAACATTTCTTTGCCATTGCTGCAAACCTTATGAGGGAGATTCTTGTCGATCGTGCCCGCCGGCGAAATCGGATCAAGAGAGGCGGCGACAACGTCGGCCTGGAGCTTCGCGAGGACATTTACGTCGTCGCCGAGCAAAAGGACGTCGAACTGCTGGCTTTAGATCAGGCGTTGACCCGACTTGCTTTGATCGACCCACAACAGACGCGTGTAGTAGAACTAAAATTTTTCGGAGGACTGGAAATTACGGAGATCGCTGAGATACTGGACATCTCAACGGCCACGGTAAAACGAGATTGGAACAGTGCAAAGGTTTGGCTCCGGCACGAACTCTCGCGCGAACAAGGTGAAGGATCGGTCTGAAAACTTAATGAACGGCGATCAGTGGTCACAGATAAAACGAATACTGAACTCTGCCGTGCAGCTGCGGTCGGACGAACGTCCGAGGTACGTTGCGGAAGCGTGTGCAGGTGATGAGCGTCTCCGAGTACAGATCGACAGCATTCTTAATTCGCCGAAAGAGCTTGATAGTTTTCTTGAGAACGGCGCAGCGGGTGCATTCGCCGGTACTTCGGACAATTTTGCTGCCGAGTTCCAGGCCGGGACTAAGCTTGGTCGTTACTCGATCGTCGAGGTGATCGGTCTTGGCGGAATGGGCGTGGTCTATTTGGCCGAAGACCTCGACCTACATCGGAACGTCGCGATAAAGGTATTGCCGCCGTATGTTGCCGACAAAGCTCGAATACAGCGTTTTGAACAAGAAGCGCGTGCTGCGTCCGGATTGAACCATCCGAATATTCTGACAATTCACGAGACCGGTGAATTCGAGGGTTCGCGATACATTGTTTCAGAATACGTTAAGGGATCGACTCTTCGTGAACGCATCGGGAAACTACGGATCTCGGAGGCATTGGACATTGCTTCACAGATCGCCTCCGCACTCGAGGCCGCGCATCGAAACGGAATATTTCACCGCGATATCAAGCCCGAGAATGTGATGATCCGCGAGGATGGACTCGTTAAGGTCCTCGACTTCGGCCTCGCAAAGCTCACGGAAAACAGGTACATAGCGGCTGACGGCGAACGTTCGCACTTGGAAACCGCGCCAGGCATTTTGATGGGAACGGTTTCCTATATGTCCCCCGAGCAAGCACGCGGGAGCGAGGTCGATTCACGAACAGATATTTTCTCCCTCGGTCTGGTGCTCTTTGAGGCCTTGGCTGGTAAACGGGGATTTGAAAAAGATTCGCCCGTCGAAACGCTGACCGCCATTATCAACGACCCAACTCCTTCACTGAATGAACTCAGTCCCACTGTTCCGCTCGAGGCACAAAAAATCATCGACCGTGCCTTGGCGAAGGAACCGAACGATCGCTATCAGCACGCAGGTGACATGAAGCTCGACCTGATCAACGTCAGGCGGGCGATCGACAGCAATTCGAGACTGACCTATTCTCGCCCGGTTCGTCCGTGGCGATTGCCTTCCTGGCTGCGCTGGGCGGCCGCGGCGGCGATCGTCATGGTGGTTGTCGCGGCGGGCTGGATCATTGCAACCGGAAATCTGTTCTCAGCCGGTCAACCGACGGCTCGCTTTCAACCTGGCAAAATCTTGATGACTCCGCTGACAACCGACGCGGGATACGAAGGCGAACCTACGTTTGCCCCCGATGGCGAAAGGATCGCTTATGTGTCCGACCGCGGCGGTAATCTCGACATCTATCTGAAACAGATCTCCGGAGGGCCGGATATCAATCTGACACAAGACCGCTCTGACGATGCTCAGCCAGCATTCTCGCCGGACGGTAATCTGATTGCGTTTGTCTCTTCGCGTGCGAGCTTGACTCAGCTTGAATATCGAAATCCGGTTGTTCTGGGCCTTATGGGAGGCGACGTTTGGGTCATGTCGGCACTGGGAGGCGCTCCAAAACGGATCGCTACGGAGGCGAATTTCCCAACATGGTCGCCGGACGGAAGCGAGATTATCTACGTCAGCGGACCATTCGCTGATCAGCGGATATATCGGGTGCCGGCGCTCGGTGGAAACGCGACCGAGATCGAGACTCGGTTTGAGAAGCGTCCGTCTTACCTCGCCTATCCTTCTATTTCCCGAGATGGAAAATGGGTAGCATTCGAGACCCAGCCAGACAAGATCTTCGTGGTGCCGGCTGGCGGAGGCCAACCTTTACTTGTGGCGAACGGTAAACATCCCATCTGGGACCCGAAAACCAATTCAATTATTTATTCGAACGCCTCCGCCGGAACAAATTATTCGCTTTGGCAGATCCCCTTCTCGAGCACCGAAGGCAAGATCGGCGGAAAGCCTGAACCGATAACGGTTAGTGAGGGTCGCAATATGCAAGCGGCGATCTCTCAGGACGGCAAAACGATCGTCTATGCGGCACAAACCATTTCCTTCAACATCGAATCCATCCCGTTCGATCCGGAGACCGGAAAGTTGCTTGGCCAGCCAAAGGAGCTGACGACGGGTACCGAGTTGAAACCGTTCTTTGACTCATCGCCGGATGGACGCACGGTCGTCTTCGAATCAAATCGAGGTTCGACATCAAACATTTGGCGCACAAATGGAGATTCGCCACCGGTACAGCTCACTTCCGGACTCGAGTACGCAGACCATCGGCCCATTTATTCGCCGGATGGCCGCTCGATTGTTTTCGTTCGTTCAAACTTGAAAAGATCAGGCAGCGGAGAGATGTGGATCATGGATGCGGACGGAGCGAATCCGAGATTTATTACCGAGATCACCGAAGCTAATTTCCTCGAATGGATGCCGGACGGAAAGGGAATTTTGTATTACTCCGACGGCGAAAAGCAGCTTTGTCTCTATGATCTCGAGGCGAAAGCATCGCGGCGGATAACGAACGAACCCGGCGTCAGAGCCGGTGTGACGCTAAGCTCCGACGGAAAATGGATCATGTTTCTTTCGACGAAAGATACCGGGTCCGCAGATATCAGAGCGATACCGGTCCAAGGCGGTGACTCGTTGCCAGTGATCGCCACGCCAAAGGAGGACGGGCATCCATCGATACCGCCGTCCGGACGATGGCTTTATTTTCAGTTCGATCACAAAAACATTTATCGCATACCCGGGCCGAACCAGAATTGGCGAGCTGCCGAACCCGAGAGGATCACGAACCTTCCCGAAACAAATCTTTACCTCGAGGATTCGCAGCTGTCCAATGACGGACGGACGCTGTTCTATTCGCACGGACGGATCATCGGCGATCTTTGGCTGATCAGAGCGTCGGAGTAAAACACTTTTATGGAACGTGATCCTCGATCGATGAAAATGACGCATTAATTCTAAGGCGCCTTTTGCACCTGAGTTTGAACAAGATCAGATCGGAACACAACATCGATCTGGAGTAGAGGCTTCAATGTTTAACCGGTCCAATTCAGGATCGCGCGCTCGTTCATCGATCGGGAGGACGTTCACTGTTTTTGCGGCATTTTTCCTGAGTCAATCAGCCGTTGCTCAGACCCAGGCAACGACCGGTAATATCAACGGTCGAGTGTACGATCTTACGGGAGTCGTCGTTCCTAACGTGGAGCTAACCGCACGCAACCAGGACACGGGATTTTCCAGAAATTCACATTCGAACGAAGACGGAGCGTTTATTTTGATCCTGTTGCCCCCGGGTGTCTATACGGTCTCGACCGCCGCCGCACAAGGATTTGCCCCGACCGAGATCAGGAATATACCCGTAAACGTCGGAGCAAGCCGGAATCTTGACATCACCTTGGTTCGGGGCCCATCTGTAAATGTCGACGTTACCTCCGGCTCTGGCGGCCTTGAACCCTCGCGGACGTCCATCGTCTCAACGATCGATAGGGGACGCATCGAAAACCTACCCGGCCTACTCCGAAATTTCCAGGAGAATGCAATGCGGACACCTGGCATAGTCCGCGATAAGACGCGTGGTGGGGACTTCTCCACCGGTGGACAAAAAGGCAGCTTTAACAGTCTTCAAGTCGATGGTGTCAGCAACGACAACACATACTTTGCACAGGCCGTGGGCCGCGTCGGAGCTGACCGAATCCCATTCCAGTTTTCCGAGGAATCGGTAAAGGAATATCAGATCAGCAAGGCCGGATTTTCAGCCGAATTTGGCCGCGCGCCCGGAGCAGTGATCAATGTCGTAACCAGATCGGGTTCGAACCGGTTCACCGGAGTTGGGTTCTTTTTCTTCCGGGACGAGGCCCTCACCGCCAACTCGCCCCGGATCAAAGCCGACCAGGCGCTTGCGGGATTGCCGAACAAACGTGTCGCTCAGCAGGCCGATGAACTCGGTTTCGCCTTCGGCGGCCCGATCAAAAAGGACAAAGCGTTCTTTTTCGTGTCGATCAATCATCGCAGTCTCACGTTTACGAATGCGCCGTTTCTACGTTCTTTACAATTTGCACCGCAAAACGTTCAGCAGCTTATTAGTCCTAAACTTATTCAGTATTGTCCGTGTGGCCCAAACGACGCATTTCTATTCAAGACGGACATCAACCTCAATGAACGAAATCAGTTGTCGGTGCGGTCCAATGTACAGCGGGCAAACATGCAGGATTATTCGAACCAGCGCTCGAATGCGCCGCTCGAAAATGACGGGAGCTTTGTTGTCAAAACGTTTTCGACCGTCGCGGGCCTGACATCTACATTAAGAAAGCAAACGTTCAATGAATTTCGGTTTCAGTATCTGCGCGACCGTGAATATGAGTTGCCAAACTCCACGATCGTTGGCCTGACATTGAACGCCGCAAACGCCGGCGGATTTAATGACGGCACATTTAATATCGGCGGGAATACGGCGCTTCCGCGAGAAGTTACTATTGACCGAGTCCAGTTCGTCGATAACCTGACGCGGATTTTAGGGGCGCATGCGATAAAGATCGGTGCCGATCTGTTATTCGACAGGATCTATGCGCTCAATTCGAGTTTTTCGGGCGGCTCGTACGCCTTTAGCGGCTATCCTGAGCTGAGTAATCAGCTGAATTCTACAAGTTCGCAGTTCGCCGCACGATATCGACAAAGTTTCTTCGGTCCTGAAACGCCAGGTCCGGTAACTCATCCGAACGATCAGGAATACGGTTTATATATTCAGGACGAATGGCGCGCGAATCCGCGACTGACGTTAAACATCGGCCTTCGTTACGATTTCCAGAAGATCCCAAGCCCGAAGATCCGTAACGAAAATTCTGCCTTGCTCGCCGCCGGTTACGACACAAGCTTTGTTCCGGCAGATCGGAACGATCTTGCGCCGCGTTTTGGCGCCAGCTATGGCATCGACTCGCGAACGGTTTTTCGAATCGGCTACGGTATGTTTTTTGGTAGAACGCCGTCGGTCGTCACCGCTACGGCACACTCTCAGAATGGCATCCAGTCTCGACTACTAGACGTTAACTGCACTAATAACCCGGGTCTGTGTCCTATCTATCCATTAGTTTTTTCCTCACTCCCTATTTCCGGGGAGCAAGTCCCTTTCAACGTCTTTCTTTTCGACCGTCAATACTCGCAACCGTTTACCCACCAGGCGCATGTCGAATTGGAACGGGAGATCATTCCTGGCACAACACTTTCCGTACAGTACGCACTGTTTCGAGGGGCAGACCTATCGCGAACTAGGAATGCAAACCTGGACGAGCCCGTTCCAGCGACTTACCCGGTTTTTGTTCAGTCAACCCCGACTGGCCAGACATTTACGTTTCAGCGATTCTCGCGTCCTCGACCGATACCCGCTTTTCAGCAAATAAACCTATTCGAGAGTACAGCTAAGTCGTTTTACCAGGGGCTTTCATTCGTATTTACCCGAAGGGCAACCGAAAAACTTTGGTTCTATGTCCACTACACGCTTTCTAAAGCAGAGGATGACCGGCCTGATCAGATACCGGGCTCGCCGAACTCGATCATCGAAAACGCGTTCGACCTGCGGTCCGTTTATGGTCGATCCGATCTCGATCTGAGGCATAGGTTCATCTTCAGCGAGGGGTATCGGCTGGAAGTGCCGAATACTGCAAATTGGTTTGTAAAAACCCTACTCAACGGACTGACTCTCTCAGGAACATTCACGATGCAGTCGGGACTCCCATATTCTGCTAACGTTGGTAACGATCCGAACGGCGATCTCGTAACAGTGCTTGATATTCTTCCCGGTACCACGAGAAACCAGTTCAGCACACCATGGGTCTACATACTCGATGCTCGCCTCACTCGGAAGTTTCACTTTGGTGAGCATACTTCACTGACGCTGATCGCCAACGGCTTTAACGTTTTCAATCGCGTGAATGTCCTGCTAGCTAACGAGACGGTCTACAACTTTAGCGATGCAACGGCCAGTCTGCCGCCCCGCCTAACGCCGGTCGCTAATTTCGGGACGCCCCGGGTGTTTGTCTCTGCTACGCAAGGCACCGGCCCTGCGATCTCAACATCAAACCGAAGTTTTCAACTTGGATTGAAACTTGAGTTTTAAGTCTTGAAGCGTCCTTTCGATGAACACGCCTAGGTTTGCGATGGGCGTTGGTGTCGCTGACCAGAGCTAATTACAGATCGCGGCCTTCGGATTTACTTTACACGCGAGTATTTTCAATGCCTCGATCTGCTTCTGTTGATTTGTTACAAGAGTCTGCAATGCAGTGATCTGAGCCTGCTGTTCTTTGACAGCGTTGATCAAAACGACGCCGACACGGTCGTATTTGACGCCCTGGATCACGCCTTTGGCGTCATACGTTGCGAGAAGCGGCTCGACCTCGGCCACTTCCTCGGCAATGAGGCCGAAATCGTGTTTGTCATCTCCCTTCCAGTTGAATGAAACAGGCCTCAGACGCGAGATAAGGTCGAGACCGCGTCCGAAATCGGTGATATTCTTTTTATAGCGAATGCTCGAAGTGCAAAGAATGATTGTCGAGTCTCCCGGAAATTGACAGACTGGCACGCCTACAACCGGGAGCGGCGGCAAAAATGCGCGGATACGGCCATTTACGGCCAGCATCTCATCTACCCCGTCCACCGGAAGTCCGTGGCCCGGTGGGTTGTTGATTGTGGTAAGCCCGTTCTCGTCAATGTTTAGACGTCCACCCGGGAAAGGTGAGGTTTTCGAATCTATCGCAAACCTGCCGGACGAGCCGAAACGCGCGACATGTCCGTTTCCGGGATCCGTTTCAACGCGGATGCCGTGATTTATCATCACATTACTTGTCGCGAAATCGATGCTCATCGCCGTCACCGTATTACCGAATAGCCCATTAAGTATCCTGAGGTCGGCCGAGCCTCCTCCGGTCGCGATCGTCCAGTTCTCAAACATATTTTGGGCGAATGAAATGCCTGCTTCACCATTCCCCCCGATAGGGAAGTTAGAATTGATGACGGAACGCACATTTCCCTGTCCCGAAACGGCGAATTTTTGAGCAGGATTCGAAAAAATAGTTCCGCCTATAGAGACGTTACCATTCTCATCGACTCTAAACCGTCCCGCCGGGCTAAATATCGAATCGACCTGGAAGATGCCCTTGTTTCCAAACGATGCGACGACGCTGTCGCTCCCGCTTGTCTCCACTCGAAGGCCGACGCCTCCGGTTCCGCTGGTCTGAACGCGCAGACCGCCGCTTTCCGGATCGGTTATGTCCAGCTTGAAATTCGGTAAGATGGTTCCGAGACCCAGACGGCCGGCAATGTAGCCGTTATTGGTAATGTTAAGGTTGTTGCTGAACAAGGTCCCACCGACCCATCCGCTGCCGCTAATACTAAAATTGCTGTCCGGTTGTTGGTTCGCAGTATTCAGGATCACGTACCCACCGAAGCGGTCGGGTTGGAGGATGCCTGCGGTAATGTTGCTTGCGTTCAGTTCGGTTAGGCCTGAACCGTTTCCGGACAATACTCCGCCAAAAGTTAAGGCTCCGGGAATTCTTACCGTGTCCTCGCCCTTACTCCGACCGAGCGTGATGGAGTTGCTTGACGATGCCCTGGCTCCCGCTCCAATTGCCGTTGCGAACGCAAATGTACTATTGGTAAAGCCTGAGTCGTAACCGATCGCGGTGTTGGAATTACCGGTTGTGTTGCCGACGCCGGCGTTTGCGCCTACAAAGGTATTAAAGCTTCCGAAGGTATTATGTGGCGCCGTATTCGATCCGACGAACGAATTCTCGGTACCGACCGAATTGTGTCCCGAGCTGAATCCAAAGTGGGAGTTGCCCACGCCTGTCGTATTCGAAATACCTGAAAGTCTACCAAAAAAGGAGTTCTCGGCTCCTGTGGAGTTGTTCGCACCAGCTTCCTGACCAAAGAATGCATTACTGGAACCGGTAGAGTTCAGTAAGCCCGCATGCCACCCGACAAAAGAATTATCGGTTCCATTCGTATTACTCTCGCCTGCTTGGGTTCCAAAAAACGAGTTTCCTGTACCGGTTGTTAGCGCGGTACCGGCGTTTACTCCTGCGATCAAGTTGCCGATCGGCGCACTTAGAATTCGGTTGCCGCCGATGTTGAACTGTGTTCCGGCGTCGAAGATATTGGCGGTGCCGTTGCCGCTGATGTTGAAATTGCTCGACAATTGCGGACCCGAATTCTGGTTCTGTATATACGTGTTCAGATTTGTTGGTATGTCGGCGGAGGTAATCGGAGAACTCGCCCATACCGAACCGTTACTGCGCAGAAAATTTCCTGCGTCGCCGGCCGACGACAACCCCGTCCCGCCGTTCGAGGGCGCGAGCACGCCGCTTATGTTTGTTGCCGGGACTGAGAACGAGCCGGCGAGTGCGCCGTTTACGGTCAGGTTGCCGGTGAAAAGCCCGTTACCGACTACATGTAACCGTTCGTTGGGCGCGGTTGTTCCTATGCCGACATTCGTGTCCGCGCTCGCGCCGCCGATTCCGTTTATACTGCCGAGGACCAGAGAATTACTTTGGGAAACGAACGACTTAGCTCCGATCGCTGTAGCATTCGAAAGGTCTGGCTGCAACACATTCGCACCGGCGCCGATAACGGTGTTCGAAGATCCGAGTGTATTCGCACCTCCGGCACCGTATCCGAGAAAGGTATTCAATGCGCCGTTGGTGTTGCCGATCCCTGCCTGGAAGCCGAAAAGAGAATTGTCATTGCCTGTTGTATTTGCGAATCCGGAGTTGGCTCCGTAGAACGCATTTCGCTCGCCGGTGGTTGTCGATTCGCCCGAAGACAATCCGAAAAAGGCGTTGTGCGAACCGGTCGCGTTAAGGCCAGATTGGAATCCAAAAAAGCTGCCGCCGATACCAGCCGTATTGTTCAGCCCGGCCGACGTTCCCGCGAACGTATTGTTAGCTCCGGTTGAGTTAAAAGCACCGGAATTTACTCCGACGAACAGATTCGAACTGTTCGCGCCGGTCGAGGCCAGGATCCGACCGGCAGGTGTGTAGAACCCGCTCGAAGCATTAAAAATGCTCGCGCGTCCGATCCCGCCGATGTAGAAATTACTCGAGGGTTGCGGGCCGGTATTTTGGTTTTGAATATAACTAGCGCTTCCCGGCAGAGGATTCCTCGCGTCGAAAAGGCGCGCGTCTCCAGTGAGCACGTATTGTGCTGCCGCGATTCCACCCAACTGCAGAGCATTGATTGCGGTGGTGGCGTTTGCCGCATTGTTCGCGCTGAGCGCCGTGGTTGCAACATCCGCGTTAGCGGCGGTCAGGCTCTTGACCGAGTAGGGCGTGCTCGTGACCGGTTGGCGCGGAAGCAATTGCTGGAAGCCGTCTGGGCTGCCTGCGAGACGGACGCCGATCTCCAGAAAGCGGTCATCGCCGCTGAATTGATCACCAAAGTTCAGCGGCGCCGTAAATACGCCGTTGACTACGGCAACATTCGACACGGTCACGGTCGAACCGAGCTGCGTTCCGCCCGAGACGGAATCGTAGAGCTTGAACTCGAAATCGTAATTGCCGTTCGCCAGCGATCCAGCGGTTTTCAGGCTTCCCTGATA
>AR_comb_assmDRAFT_10093161_pt1 | contig 10152 bp, 13 predicted proteins | sample ArasoioldDNA_FD_10543 | JGI IMG/M metagenome (IMG submission 10543) | reverse complement strand
CTGCTCGCGATCGTGCTGACGCTGAATGCCGCCGCGGTCATCGTCCGCGACGCTGCGCGACACCGCTACGGGTGAGCTCTGCCGTGGACCTACGCACGCCGGTCTCGCTCCTCCCGCTCACGCTCGAGGACGTCGTCTTCGACGCCGGTTCGCGCCGCATCCTCCACGGCATCACGCTCACGATCGATGCCGGACCGCGGACGATGATCGTGGGGCCCAATGGTGCCGGCAAGAGCGTGCTCCTGCGCCTGTGCCACGGACTGCTGACGCCCACGGCCGGCCGTGTCCGCTGGAACTCGCCCGAAGTGCCGCACGGGCCGTGGCGGCAGGCGATGGTGTTCCAGCGGCCGGTGATGCTGCGCCGTTCCGCACTCGCGAACGTCATCTATGCGCTCAAGTGCTCGGGCGTGCTCGCCGCGTGGCGGCGCGAGCGGGCGCTGGTTGCGCTCGAGCGCGTCGGCCTCGGCGCGCTGGCCGACCGCTCGGCGCGTGTGCTCTCCGGCGGCGAGCAGCAGCGGCTCGCGCTCGCCCGCGCGTGGGCGATCGATCCGGAAGTCCTGTTCCTGGACGAGCCGACTGCGAGCCTCGACCCCGGCGCCACACAGGAGATCGAGCGCGCCATCGTGGCGATGCACGCGTCCGGCACCAAGATCGTGATGGTGACGCACAACCTGGGTCAGGCGCGACGCCTGGGCGACGAGATCCTGTTCATGCACCAGGGTCGCATCGTCGAGCGCGCGCCCGCCGAGAGCTTCTTCCGCGAACCCCGCTCCCGCGAGGCCGCGCAGTTCCTCGAAGGAGAATTGCCATGGTAGTCGCGCGTCGCTGGTTCCTCGCCGCCCTCCTCCTGCTGTCCGCGTTCGCGGCCACGGCACAGGAGAAGTTCATCGTCGTCGCGTCGACGACGTCGACCGAGCAGTCGGGCCTGTTCGGCTACCTGCTGCCGATCTTCTCGAAGGACACGGGGATCCAGGTGCGCGTCGTCGCGCTGGGCACGGGCCAGGCGCTCGATCTCGCGCGGCGCGGCGACGCCGACGTCGTCTTCGTGCATGCCCGCGCGGCCGAGGAGAAGTTCATCGCCGAAGGTGAAGGCGTGAAGCGCTTTCCGGTCATGTACAACGACCTCGTGCTGATCGGCCCGAAGAGCGATCCCGCGAAGATCGCCGGCGGAAAGGACACCCTCGCGGCACTGAAGAAGATCGAGGCCGCGCAGGCGCCATTCGTCTCGCGCGGCGACAAGAGCGGCACCCACATGGCCGAACTCGACCTGTGGAAGGCTTCGGGCATCGACCTCGACAAGGCGAAGGGTCCCTGGTACCGCGACACGGGCCAGGGCATGGGACCGGCGCTGAACACGGCGTCGTCGATGAACGCGTACGTACTCGCCGATCGCGGGACGTGGCTCGCGTTCAAGAACCGCGGCGACCTCGCGATCCTGGTCGAGGGAGACAAGCGCCTCTTCAACCAGTACGGCGCGATTCTCGTCAATCCCGCCAAGCATCCGAACGTGAAGACGGACCTCGGCCAGACGTTCATCGACTGGCTCGTCTCGCCCGCGGGCCAGACGGCGATCGCCGACTACAAGATCGGCGGCGAACAGCTCTTCTACCCGAACGCGGCGGATGCCGGCGCGTGAGGCGATACGCCATCGTGCTTGCCACCCTCGTTGCCAGTGCAGGCGCCCTCGCCGCGGTGCGCCTGTACGCGGCCGGGAGCTTGCGCGCGGCGATGACCGATCTCGTGAGTCCTACCGCGCCGCGGGCGGCCCCGAAGGCAGGCCGGGGCGATTCAGTCCATACCTCTGGAGACGCCTATGAAGATCAGCACTCGCAACCAGTTCAAGGGGACGGTGAAGAACGTCATCAAGGGCCCGGTCAGCGCCGAGGTCACGGTGACGATCGCGCCCGGCATCGACGTCGTCGCCGTCATCAGCGCGGCGTCGGCGGATCGGCTGGCACTCGCCACGGGGAAACCCGCACACGTGCTGGTCAAGGCGTCGAGCGTGATGGTCGGCGTCGACTGACGTGATCCCGCCCGTCCGCGCGCGCGTGGCCGCGGGCGCTCTCGCCGCGGCGATGACCTTCGCGCTCGTCGCCCGCGTCGCGGCGCAGCCGACGACGACGGTCACGGTCGCCGGCAACGTCGCCGAATCCAAGGCGCTGACGGTCGACGACCTCAAACGCCTGCCCGCGCATTCGATCGAGTACGCGCCACGGCGCGAGGGCGACCCGGGGTCGGGTCCGCCGGCACGCCGATACACCGGCTGCCTGCTGCGCGACGTGCTGAATGCGGCCAAGCCCGTGGAAAGCAAGCCGCGCGAGTTCAGGCGCAGCTACGTCGTCGCCGCCGCGAGCGACGGCTACGAAGTCGTCTTCTCGTGGGGCGAACTCTTCCTGTCGACCCTGGGCGAGCGCGTGTACGTCGTCTACGAACGCGACGGGGCACCCATCGGTGACGACGAGGGGCGCATTGCGCTCGTCGCGCTGTCCGATCGCGGATCGGCGCGCCACGTGAAGTGGCTGCGGAGCCTCACGCTACGCGCGGCGTAGCGCCGCGACGCGGTCAACCCGCGCGAACGATCTCGACCGCGAGCTCGCGCTCGCCCTTGAGCGAATTGGCGACGAGGCACCGCGCTTCGGCCTTCTTGAGCAGCGCATGCGCCTTCGCGGCATCGCCGGCCGGTGCCATTGCGAGTGTCGCGCGCGTCACGAAGCGGGTGAACTGCGCGACGCCGTCGACGCGTTCGAGCACGGCTTCGACGCACGCGTCGAGCCGGCTCCACTCGAACTTCGCGGCGCCGGCGTAGGCGCGGAACGTCAGGACGAAGCAATTCGCGACCGACGCGCACAGAAGCACCTCCGGTGACCAGAGGTCGCCCGGGCCGCCGAACTCGGCCGGAGCCGCGGTCGCAATGCCGGGCAAGCCTGCCGAAGAAACGGCGACGCTGCCCGTAGGCCCTCCTGTTGCGCTCGTCGTGTACCGGTGCGGAAGGGGTTGCATGGCGGCCCAGTTCGATTGTCGAGCGGCCGCGCGGACCGCGCGTTGATACCCGTCAAGGGTCTGCACGCCGGCCGGGGACCGCCGGCGCAACCGCGCGCGACGGGCTACTGCTTCGGCTGTGCCGCCCACTTCCGCAGCGCATCGAGCGTGTTCGCGACGTGCTTCTCGGGATTGAGCGACGTGTACTCGTAGACGATGCGCCCGTCGGGCGCGATGACGTACGACGTGCGGTTCGCGTACTCGGGCTTCACCGCAAGCACCGCATCGTAGGCCTTCATGATCTTCTGGTCGCCGTCCGCGGCCACCGCGAACTTGCTGCGGCATTCGCTCACCGAGAACCGGTTCAGCGTCGCGATGTCGTCGTGTGACACGCCAATCACGGTCGCTCCAAGCGCCCGATACGCGTCGGTCGCCTCGGCAAAGTCGTGCGCCTCGATGGTGCAGCCCGTGGTGAACGCCGCCGGATAGAAGTAGAGCACGACCGGACCTTTCTTCAGCGTCTCGGCCAGCGAGAACGTGAAGACATTCCCGCCGAGCGAGGCCTGCGCGGTGAAATCGGGCGCCGCATCGCCTGGCTTCAGCGCGGCGAAGGATGGGAGTGCGGCGAGCGCCGCGGCGAGCGCAACGGAAACAGCGAACTTCGTGGTGTTGTTCATGGATAGGAACTCGGATCGGGTTTCGGGGTTGCGTAGCAGATAGAGCTTTGACCAGTCTAGGATCATGGGGGTTTCCTTGTGCGACGCGCAAGGCCCGCGCCGGTCGCCGCGAGGCGTTGCCCTACACGACAATCAGCGTTTTCCCTTCAGGCGACGGGGTCGGCCCCTAGGCTATCGTTAATCCGGTATCTGGCGACTTCATTCCGCGGAAAGGGCCCTGATGAAGCTTGAGCCGGTCTTGGCTGCAACTGCGCACGTTGCGCGACGGATTCTGCTGCTGTGCTGCGCGGCGCCGCTTCTCGCCGGCGCGCAGCCGGCACTGACGGTCTCCCCGCGCCCGCCGGGGAAGTACCCGGTCGCCTGCAGTGACGTCGCCCAGGACTTCACCCGGATGTTGTCCGGCGAGGACGTCCAGGACTATTGGGAGGGCGTCATGCGATCGGACGGCTCGCCGCGCTACATCACGAGCCTCCTGTCGGAGCCGGCGGACACGATCACCGTGCCCGTGCGGATACCCGCGGACAGCGAAGTGTACGGATCCTTCGCCGGCACCACGCTGCCCCACGTCGTCATCGTCTGCTATCCCACGTCGAGCGACAACGGGCGCCCCGATTACCCGCTGCCCAACGGGAAGTCCGTCCCGCGGATGCAGCGCGCCGGCGACGCGCCGTGGTGGCCCGACGCGGCAACGCGATTTCCGATCCTTCTGTTCTCGCACGGCTACCTCGGATCGCCGATCTCGAACGACTACATCGAGGCCGTCGCGCTCCTCGCGAGCCACGGCTACGTCGTCGTCGCGCCGTTCCACGGCGACGGCCGTTTCGGCCAGCTCCAGCTCGAAAGCGTCGGCGATCTCCCCTATCTCATCCTCCACCTTCGCGACTTCCTCGCGATGCAGGCGGTGCGACCGCTGGCGCTCTCTGCCGCGCTCGACGTGCTGCTCGCCGATCCCCTCTGGGCCAATCACGTGATGCCGGAAGAGGTCGGCGGCTTCGGTGCGAGCCTGGGCGGCGAGTCGTTCATGCTGATGGGCGGCGCCGGGCTGACCACCTCGCTCGGCCTCGCGTGGACCAAGATCGAGACCGATGCGCGCCTCAAGGCGGCCGTGGGCTACGTGCCGTACATGGGCGTGCCGCTCTTCCCCGCGTTCGGCCGCGACCAGCGGTCGCTGAACGAGGTCACGCTGCCCTATCTCGCCATCGCCGGCACGGCGGACACCACGGCGCCGATCTTCATGACAACGCAGGCGCTGAATGCCCTCGCGGGCCCGCGCGAGCTTGTTGCGCTCAATGGCGTTCCGCACCGGTTCGACGCGGCGTCGGCACCCGACATCTTCACCTGGGCGCTCACTTTCCTCGACGCGGAAGTCCGGGGCGACCCCAACGCGCGCGCACAGCTCGCGCAGATGGCGCAGGTCGCAGGCGGCGGCGACGACAGCGTCGTCATTCCGCTCAACATTCCCGCCGACGTGAACTACGGCGGGCTCTGGTGGAACGCCCCCGCCGGTTCGGAGCCGGGCTGGGGGATCAACCTCCAGCACGAGGGCAACCTGATCTTCCTCACGTGGTTCACCTACGACGTCAACGGCAATCCGTGGTGGCTCGTGATGACGGCCGACCTCATGACGGACGGCACCTATCGCGGCACGCTGTACGAGACCCGCGGGCCCCCATTCTTCGCAACGCCGTTCGACCCCGCCGCGGTCGTCGCGATGCCGGTGGGCACCGGCACGCTGTCCTTCTCGGATCGCGACAATGGCGTATTCGCCTACACGATCGGCGCGGTGTCACAAATCAAGACGATTACGCGTGAGGTCTTCGGCCGAATTCCCTGGTGCGCGTTCGGCACCAGCTTCGACCCGGCGCGAGCGACGAATTACCAGGATCTATGGTGGAACGCCCCGGCGGGTTCGGAGTCCGGCTGGGGGATGAACCTCACGCATGAAGGCGACATCATCTTCGCGACGTGGTTCACGTACGACATGAGCGGATCGCCCCTCTGGCTCGTCGCGACGATGCCCGTCGATCCCACCGGTCGGTACGCCGGCACACTCTATCGACTCACGGGCCCGCCCTATTCGGCGAGCCCGTTCGATCCGACGGCTGTCAAGGTGTTCGCAGTGGGCGACGCCCGGCTGACATTCGCGTCCGGGATCTCCGCCCAATTCGAATACACCGTCGACGGGCTGAGTCAGACCAAGACGATCACTCGTGAAGTGCTCCGGCCACCGGGCACCGTGTGCCAGTGATCATCCGGAGGTTCGGACCGGACCCGCCGCCGAACTATACCGGCGGGTTCTTCCACCAGCGCAGATCCTCGCCTTCGGGGGTTCGCGGCACGCGCGTCGAACGCCGCGTTAGCGCGAACGCCAGGGCTATCACCAATACCACGCCCGACCCGATCAGCAGCATGTCGGGCGGCGAGGGCGGCCAGCTTATCTGCGGCAAGTGAAAGTCGAGCGGCGCGGATACCGCCGGCGCCGCGGCGCACAGCGCGAGCCACGCCGTCGCGGCCGCCGATTGGGGCCTCAGTGCGAACAACGGATGCGATGACATCGTGAACCTCCGTCTGTCGGGTTTGCGATGGGACCCAATCTAGTCGAGTGCTCGAGCGGAGGGTGTCGGCGCCCGATCGTTTCCGCTGTCGGATGACGCCGACACCGCGCGCATCGTCGGTATCACTGTCGGGCCGCTGCGACGTCGGCGCCGCCCGACAGACAAGACCGCCGCGCCGATGCGTCCGGGGAGAGGACCGACATGAAGCGAACGAGAAACTCGCCGGGAATTACGGCGGCGGCTACAATCCGAGCGCGCTGAACGGCGTGCAGGAGAACGTCGGGACGATCCTCGTGAACCATGCCGGGAGCAGCTTCAGCGCGACGTTCAGCGGCACGCCGACCTGCAACTTCGGCGGCGTGTACAGCCAGACCGGTAAACTGGGCGAGGTGGTCGGCAGCTACAACTGCGGCGACGGCGCGGCCGGCACGTTCGACCTGTTCGAGGTCTCCATGTCGACCAGCCGGTTCAGTGGAAGGATGTCGGGACGCAACCAGTTCTGCGACTGGTCCGGCACCTTCGGCGGCATCAGGCGGTCGCCGTAGCTGCCGGGTCTACTCTTGCGGTGGAAGCGCCGCCGCGCCGACGATGCGGGCCTCCGACGTCATCACCACGATGTCGACCAACTTCGCGTTCGCGAAGTAGAGCCGCTGCTCGGCGAGCAGGCCCTGGTCGTAGATCCATTCCTCGCGCCACTCGCGAGGCACCCTGACGCGCGTGATCCGCGCGGGGCGACCCCAGCCCGGCATGTTCAGCACTTCGTCGTCGGACATCCCGAGCGTCAGAGCCTTGTGCCCCCACGGTCCGGGCTTCCGTGCGGATCGCCGTGCGGGATCCGAGCGAAGCGATGGCGCGGGACTCTCGATCCGCGCGGGCGCCGTTGCAGCCATCCGCTGTTCACTCGCGCCGGTCGCGCACGGCGTGGATTGATAGGCGGTGCCGCTGTCGTCGACGCACTTGAAGACTCCTCCTGCAGAGGCCGCGGCGGCCAGGCTCGCGGCGCATGCACAGAGCAGAGTTCTCGACAACGCAGGCATAGCGCGACGCTACTGATTCGCGCGCTCCCGAGCCATCAGCGTGAACGCGAAGCCCTTGTAGGACATGTCCTGCAGACGGTGCAGGCCGGTGGCCGCTACGATCGAATCCAACGGAGGTCGCCGGTTGCGGCTTGCGATGCTCGAACCCGCGGTTCCCTTGCATCTCGACACCATCAAGCCGCTGATCCGCGCGGGCGCCGCGGAAGGGAGCTGGGATCCTGCGCTCGCGACTCCCGGACCCAAGTCCGACCAGCTGTTCCGCAAGCTTTCCTACGCGCTCGAGCACGGCGACTTGCCGCAACTCGATCGGGCCGGGAGGCCCATCACGACGCGCATCGGCGGTTGGGTGTTTCTCGCCGATCCGGGCGCACAGCCGACGGGTTTCGGGCTCTTCAAGGATTTCGCGGACAACGGCTTCGAGCTGTGGCTGTGCGCGATCGATCCGTCGGTGCGCGGCCGCGGCCTGGGTCGGCAGATGCTGACGGAGCTCCTGGGTACGCCGCACGGCCTCCGGGCCCAGCTCGCACGCTGCGCGCGCCGTACCGGCGGCGGACAGCGTTGCGCGCACATCCTCAAGTCCCTCGAGTTCGAAACACGGCGCACGACGTCGCGAGAGGAGTGGTTGCTGCATCGGCGCGCGCCGCGGGCGGTGGTCGACCTGGTCTCGACCATGGACCTGGCGGCGTTCGAGCCGGGCGCCGGTCGCTCGACGTCCGTCTGAGGAAAGACCGGATTAATACGGGTCCGCTCCCTGTTCACCCGGTGCCTACGGGGCTGTCGGTCGCCGTCCGTCAGGGGTGTCGCCGGCGAAGGAGGGCACGATGAAGCAGCGATTGCGCACCGCGCTGGCGGTCGCCGCGGCCTTGGCCGCGTCTTCGGCGCTGGCCAGCTACCACACGTTCCGGATCGACCAGATCTTCTCTAACGCCGACGGCACGATCCAGTACGTCGTGCTCCACGAGTCCTCCGGCGCGGACGGCGAGAACCTGTTGAGCGGGCACACGCTGACGGCCCTTCAGGGGGCGACGACCCGGGAATTCACCTTTCCCGACAACCTGCCGGGAGGATCCTGCGACTACTACATGTGCACGCCGGCGCCCACGGCGAATCGCCGCGTGCTCATCGCGACGGAGGGCTTCAAGGCGCTCGGACTCGTGAATCCGGACTACACCATTGCCAACGGCTTCATCCCGATGTCGGGGACCCTCAACTACGCGGGGGTCGATCTCATCTCCTACTCTTCGCTGCCTTCGGACGGCGTCAGTGCGCTCGACCGGACCGGCAGCGTGATTCCCAACGTCGCCACCAACTTCCGCGGCGTCTCGGCGTCGGTCTCCGCCGCCGTCGCCAATTACCAGGGGTTGTGGTGGGCCGCGCCGGCCGCGTCCGAATCGGGATGGGGCCTGAATCTCGCTCACCAGGGCGACACGTTGTTCGCTTCATGGTTTACCTACGATGCCGGCGGCAAGGGCTGGTGGCTCGTGATGACCGCGAACAAGACCGCGCCCAACACGTACAGCGGCAAGCTCTACACGACGCGCGGTCCCGCGTTCAACGCCGTTCCGTGGGACCCGATGGCGGTCGTCGCTACCGAAGCCGGCACGGGCACGCTCACCTTCACCGATGGCAGCAACGGAACGTTCAACTACGTCATTGGTGCCACCAATCAGTCGAAGAGCGTTACGCGTCAAGTCTTCGGCCCCCTCCCCACGTGTACGTGGGGGGGCGGGACGGGCCTCGCGGCCGCGACCAACTATCAGGATCTGTGGTGGAAGAGTCCGGCGGCCTCCGAGTCGGGCTGGGGCATCAATCTGAACCACGAGGGCGACACGATCTTCGCCACCTGGTTCACCTACGACCTCGGCGGCGCCCCGCTGTGGCTGGTCGCGACCGCGACCAAGACGGCGCCCAACGTGTTCAGCGGTGACCTGCTAGAGACCACGGGACCGGCGTACAACGTGCTGCCGTTTGACCCGAGCAAGGTCGCTTCGACCAAGGTCGGCGCGGTGACGTTCACGTTCGCCGACGGCAACAACGCGACCTTCGACTACAGCGTGCAGCTCGCGGGCATGATGACGCCCGCCGCGCAGTCGAAGGCGATCACGCGCGAGATCTTCGCGGCGCCCGGCACCGCCTGCCGGTAGCCTTGCCCGGACCGCGAACGATCGCGGCGGCAAGGCACCCTCCTAGGCCGGCACCGCGACGTCGGCATCGTCCCGCACCTGAACGCTTCGGGTCCGGTGGGCCCCGTACTCGGGCAGTTGGCGCTCGTACGCAGAAGACAGTAGCGGCGAGGAAATCATGTAGTCCGCCGAGGCCCGATTGCAGGCCACCGGAATGTTCCAGACGACCGCGATGCGCAGCAGCGCCCTGACATCGGGGTCGTGCGGCTGCGGCTGCAATGGGTCCCAGAAGAAGATGACGAGGTCGACCGTACCCTCGGCAATGCGAGCGCCCACTTGCTGGTCTCCCCCTAGCGGACCGCTCTGGAGCTTGACCATTGGGACCTGCAGGGCCTCTTCGAGCAGGGCCCCGGTCGTCCCGGTCGCCAACAGCTGATGGTTGGCCAGCAGGTCACGGTTGTATCGTGCCCATTCGAGCAGGTCCGCCTTCTTGTTGTCGTGGGCGACGAGCGCGATGCGCTTCCGAGGAGTCACTGCGGCGACAGGAACACTCATGAGTTCTCTCCCTTGCTTCGCAACGCCGGATCATCCGTCGGAGAGCGCAGCCAATTGGTTGCCGCTCCGCGCAATTCGGCATCGATGCGTTTCCACGCCAAGGCATGCTCCCTCGGTGTCAATCCGGTGTAGCAGCGCGACCGCGCGCTGCCAAGCGAGCCAAGCGAATGTCGCACCCGCCACGATCCAAGTGAACGCCATCACGAACGACACGCCTTGTGGCGGG
>AR_comb_assmDRAFT_10092930_pt1 | contig 10152 bp, 8 predicted proteins | sample ArasoioldDNA_FD_10543 | JGI IMG/M metagenome (IMG submission 10543) | reverse complement strand
AGGCGCGGCGACGAACCTGTCCCGCCGGTGCCGAGCCGTGCATCGGCTCCAACAACACGGGCGAGGGCTACTGGAAGATGGACATCGGCGGCGCCATCGTCTACGCGACGTGGAAGTACTTGCAGCGCGACGCGAAGCCGACGCACCTGATGTGGAATTTCATGGATCTCGTCGAAGGGCAGCAACTGCAGCTCACCAACGCCGACAAATCACGCACGTTCGTGCACATCGCCATGCACCTGCACAAGCTGTATATGTTCGAAGGCACGGTGCCCGCCGGGTATCCGGAGCCGGGCCTGTTCCAGCAGTCGGTGGGCTACGTCGACAAGGATGGCGCGGGCATTCGCTATCAGTACGTCTATAACGATCGTTTTCCACCGCCGCCGCGAACCGGCGGTGGGCGCGGAGGCGCCGCGGGACCGGGCGCCCCTCAGCCCGCACCGGCGCGGTAGACGCGCTCGGTCGCGTGTTCACTCCCGGCCTCCAGTTCGACGACGTGGAAAAACGCTGGCGTCGGCTCGCAGTCCTACGTCGTGAGCGACGATGCAGCGATTGATGCTCGACGGACTCGATCTCTACAGCCTCCGCCGCGTTTTACATCTTCCGCTGATCATCCCAATTCAGGTCGAGCACGACGCCGTAGCCATGGAGAGAGTCGAAGGCACAACCGCTCGCCGGATCGTTCGCGCGGAACCCCGCGACACTGGTGAGATTCTCGTGGCCGTCCAACAGAAGCGGATCGTAGACCCGGCAGGGTGTGTTGCCGAAGTATGGGAATGGGCCTGAGTTGACCACCTCTCCGAGAATCTGCCCGGTATCGCGGTCACGAAGCATACGGTGAACGTTGCTGATGCTTCCATGCAGCGGACCCGTGGCGTCCACGTTGATGTCGAGTTGAATGACGACCGTGTTTCGACCCCCCAACGGACCGGCGAGACCCACCCAGAGAGGATCAGGGTTGAACGTAATTGAAAATGGCGGGGTTACCGGCGGATAAGGCGATGGTGTTGGAGGGACCGCTGGACACCCGAAGGCAACTGGCGCCGACGTCGCGTCGGCGCCACGGAAGTCGGAGCACCCGAGCACGCGTATGAAATGGAAGCCAGAAGAAACGCGAGGGTGCCGCCCGCTTAGGCCATGGCAGCCTTCACTCGCGCTGTAGTGAACGGCACTACGCGCAGTCGGACGCCAGTTGCATCGAACACCGCATTGGCGAGCGCCGCGGCAACAGGAGCTGTTGCTGCCTCTCCCGCGCCGACGAGCGGCTCGTTCGGACGATCGATGAGGATCACGTCGACAGCGGGCGCCTCCGGGAAGCGGAGAATCGGATAGGTCGCCCAATCGACACTCGTCACGCGCGAGCGATCGAACTTCACCTCCTCGTGCAGCGCGCGGCTCAGCGTCTGCACGATGCACCCCTCGACCTGATTACGGAGCCCGTCAGGGTTAACGACCATCCCGCAGTCGTGCGCGCACGTCACACGACGAACCTGGATCTGTCCGGTCGCTGCGTTGACTGCCACCTCCATCGCCATCGCCACGTAGTTCTCCATCTGCTTGTAGCGCATGTAGGCGATGCCGCGGCCGACGAGCAGATTTCCCTGCTTGGCTCGCGGGTTCGGCGACGGACGCGCATCCCACTTGAACGCCGCGGCGGTCCGATTGATGACGTCGAGTGCGCGCGGATCCGAGAGGCCTCGTCGGCGGAATTCAACAGCGTCGATTCGCTGCGCTGCGGCGATCTCGTCCGTGAACCCTTCGACGGCAAACACGTTGGCGATTTTCCCGGGTGCACGCAGGTTCGACAGTTGCAGCGGCGTGTCCTTGATCAGGTGCGCGACGACGCGCACGTTGTCGACGGCGTAAGGCGGATCGCCGTTCTGCGTGATGGCGCCGGAACCGGTGCCGTGCTCCTGCTGCAGCCCCGCGGCTTCGGCGGACAGGAGCGCTCGTGCGCCTGGCGCAGCGTTGGGCACCCACATCTCCGTTTCCCAGGCGACGATGCGGCCGTCGGAGTCGAAGGCGGCGCGAACGTCGAGCAGCTGCTGCGGGCCTTTCGGATCCCAGCCGTGCTCGTCGTGCCGCATCCACTGGACGCGAACGGGTTGTCCGACGGTTTTCGACAGCAACAGTGCATCGGCGGCGACGTGATCGGTGCCGTTGGTGCCGTACGAGCCGGAGCCGTCGAGGAAGATGACGCGCAGCTTCTCCGGCGCGATGCCGAACACCTTCGACAGATTCGTGCGCAGGCCATGTACGCCCTGTGAGGCGCACCACACCGTTGTCGTGCCGTCCGCGCGTGCGTCCGCCACCGCGCACGACGGACCGAGTGATGCATGGCTCTGGAACGGCCAGAAGTAGCTGGCCGACATGGTCTTTGCCGCGCGGCTCGTGACGTCGGCGACGTTGCCGCGGTTGACGATCTCCTGGTCGCGCTCGAGCGGCGCGCTGCGCGAGAACTGAACGAGCTCCTCGTGACCCGGCAACGACGATCGCTCGCTCCACGTCGCTTTCAGCGCGGTCGCCGCGCGCACCGCTGCCCACTCGTCCTTGGCGACGACCGCGAGGAAGTTCTGCACGCGCACGGCGCGAGCGTCGGGAATGCCGCGCAGCGAGCCGTCATCGACCGAGACGAGCGTCGCGCCGATCGACGGCGGCCGCACGATGCGGGCGTGGAGCATGTTCGGCAGCGTGAAGTCCTGCACGTAGACGTGCCGACCCGTGGACTTGGCCGGAACGTCAGGCCGGAGAAGCGGCTTGCCGATAGCAACGTGCTGTGCAGCGGGAGTGAGGGGAGCATTGCGATCGACCTTCAAGGAGAATCGGCGATCGCCGATCAAGGTGCCGATGCCGACCCCGGTTCCGCCGGTGCCGGGACGTACCTCTCCATCCACGATCGTCAGATCGGCAGCGGGTCGATTCAGTCGCCTGCTGGCCATCTGCAGCAGCGCCCGGCGTGCTGTTGCCGCCGCCGCCTGGATTTCGGTTCCACCGCGAATGAGACCGGTGCTGCCGCCCGTGCCGCCCTGATCGGGACACGTCGCGGTATCGCCTTCGACGACCGTCACGCGCGACGGCGAGACGCCGAGTTCTTCCGCCGCCATCTGCGCGAGTGCGATGCGAATGCCGGTACCGACATCGACCTTGCTCGTGTAGAGCGTCACTGAACCGTCGGCATGAATCGCAAGGAGGCCATCCACCTCACCCGAATCGACCGGCCGGCCAGCCGCGCCGGGAGGCACTTGCGCGAAGGCATCGCGTGCGCTCAACGGAAACGCGAAGCTCACGATAAGCGCGCCGCCGGCTTTCAGAATGTCGCGCCGAGTCATCATCGTCTGCATGACTACACCTGCGACGCGCGCTGGATTGCGCGCAGAATGCGTGTGTGCGTACCGCATCGACAGAGGTTGCCCTCGAGCGCCTGTTTGATCTGTGCGATCGATGGCTTCGGCGTCCGCGCGAGCAGCGCCTTGGCCGTCATGATCATTCCGTTGGTGCAGTAGCCGCACTGCGCCGCCTGTTCGGCGATGAAGGCAGCCTGCACGGCATCGGGCCGCTCCGGCGTGCCGAGGCCTTCGAGCGTTGTGATGTCGCGGCCGGCGACGCGGTCGACAGACAGCTGGCACGATCGCATCGCGGCCTTGTCGACAAGAACCGTGCACGCGCCGCATTGGCCGAGGCCGCATCCGAACTTCGGACCGTGGAGCGCCAATGGTCCGCGAAGCGCGTAGAGCAGTGGCTCGGCGGGATCCCATGCATCGACCGTTACGGACTGGCCGTTGAGGCGAAAGCTGTACTTCGACATGGGCGCGATTTTACGCCTGTTGGTTCCGTGCAGAAGGACCGCCCACCTGTAATACCGGCGTAATAGAATCGGCGCCGCGACAGTTCTTCTCACGTCACGGAGGTACGACATGCGAACGCGTTTGATGGCTCTCGGGACTCTGGCTGTAATCCTGATGGCGGGCGCGCTGCCTGCATCGGTGTCCGTTCTTTCAGCGCAGGGTGCCGGCGCAACATGTCGCGCCTTGCCGACGGCGGCACAGCTTCGACAGTGGCTCGTGGCGGCACCCGGAATCGCCGGTGCTCCAATTGGCGGACCCGTCGGAGGACTCTTCAACGGTGCCCGGATGTGGGCAGCCGTCGTCAATCGTGCGGGAGAGATTTGCGCCTACGTGACCTCGACCGAGGATCCGACGCAGGTCTGGCCGGGGAGCCAGGCGATCGCCAAGTCGAAGGCCTATACGGCCAACGCCTTCAGCCTCGACGATCTCGCCCTTTCGACGGCGCGGTTGTACACCTTCACGCAGCCCGGGCATTCGTTGTGGAGTCTGGGCCAGGGCAATCCGTTCAATCCGGACTTCCTGCAGGCACCGGACGCGCAGGGCTCTCGAAATCAGATCGCCGGCGGACAGATTTTCTTTGGCGGCGGAGTGCCGCTGTATTCAGGCGGTCAGATCGTCGGCGGTCTTGGCATCAGCGGCGATACGTCGTGCGCCGACCATGAAGTTGCCAAGCGCGTGCGACATCTCGCACACATGAACCCGGCCGGCGGACCGACGGCCGACGACATCGTCTATTCGCCGCCCGACGCCGCGAGCGTGTTTGCGCATCCTGTGTGTCTGAATACGTGGCGCAATGGCGTGTTCATCGGCAACGAACAGCCGGAAACATATCCGCACGCGCCGTAACCCTTGTCATCATGAGCCGGAGCAAGCTGACAACTGTTTGCTCCGGTATTGACACTGCCTGCGGCGAGGCATATACAGGGCACCACTAATCGCAATTCCCGCGCACTCATTCTCTTCCTTCGGCAGGCGACGCGTCGTTTTCCGGACGGCACACGAATCCAAGGAGGCGATCTGTGCAGAATCGACAGTTCCTCTGGGTGTTCGCGGTTGCGATATTTCTCGCTTTTCCGGTCGCATTGCTCGCGCAGGAAGCGACCGTCACCGGAACCATCACCGATTCGACTGGCGCCGTGCTGCCGGGCGTCACGGTGACCGCCATCAATGAAGAATCGGGGAACACCTTCGTGGCCGTCACCGACGGCGAAGGACGATTCCGTCTGCCGCTGCGCATCGGGTCGTATCGAATTGCCGCGGAGCTTGCCGGCTTCGCCACGGTGACACGCACGGGTTTGCAGATGCAGGTCGGTCAGCTGGCGACTGTGAACCTGCAGATGGCGCCGTCGACACTCTCTGAAACGCTCACCGTTACCGGTGAGGCGCCGCTTATCAACACGACGATGTCAACCGCTGCGGCCAACATCGATCAGAAGCAGATGCAGGAGCTGCCCCTCAACGGCCGCAACTGGCTCGACCTCACGCTGCTGGCGCCCGGCAGCCGTGCGAACACCGGTGGTGAAACGCCGATCCCGCGCTCGCAGGTGGCCTTCCAGATCAACATGGACGGCCAGCAGGTGACCAACAGCGTCGCCGGCGCCGGCTTCGGGCAGCCTCGCTTCAGTCGCGACTCCATCGCCGAGTTCGAGTTCATCACCAATCGTTTCGACGCGACACAGGGCCGCTCCATGGGCGTCGTCGTCAACGCGGTCACGAAGTCCGGAACGAACACCTCGTCCGGCACCTTCTCTGGCTACTTCCGCGATTCGGACTGGGCGGCGAAGGACCACGTCACGGATCGCGTCGTGCCATTCTCGAACCAGCAGTACAGCACGACGTTCGGCGGTCCGATCAAGCGCGATCGCATTCATTACTTCGCCAACTACGAATACGAACGCGAGCCGCAGACCGCGGTCTACAGCGGTCCGTTCCCCGCCTTCAACCAGGACCTGAGTGGTATCCGCACCCAGAACACGGCGGGCATCAAGACCGACTTCCAGTTCACGCCGAAAACGCACATGTCGGCGCGCGTCAACGGCTACACGCAGTTCGTGCCGCTGCGCGGCGCCGGCGGTGCCACGACGCACCCATCGGGCGCGTCGCAGTGGTGGAGGACGTCAACGCAGTATTGGGATCAGCTGACGCACGTGCTTTCGAACAACAAGGTGAACGAGCTGAAGGGCGGCGTCTACCTGTACGACTGGGACATCGCGGGCCTCGCGTCGTATAAGGGTGGACCGGCGCCGAACTTCCCCGGCGGCAAATATCCCGTTATCAGCGGGCACACGCTGCCGAAGGGCGCGGTCACCGGCGCGGGCAACAGCGCAACGCTCGGCGGCTCGCCGCGCATCCAGATCACCGGCTACAACATCGGCACCGCGACGAACCTGCCGCAGATGATCGGCCAGCGGACAGTCCAGGCGCGCGACGACTTCACGATGTCATTCGACGCAAAGGGACGCCACGACGTGCGTCTGGGTGGCGAGTTCCTCGAGCACAACTTCCATTTCTACTGGTGCAGCTTCTGTAACGGGATGCTGCAGGCCAACGCGGGTGGAGCTTCACGTCGGCCGACCGCGGCGCAGCTGTCGGCGATGTTCCCCGATCCGTTCGACTGGTCGACGTGGAACTACAACGCGCTCAGTCCGATCTCCGTGCGCTACCGGCAGTCGGTCGGTGATTTCCGGCTTCTCAACAACCGACACGCGTGGGGCGCGTGGTATCAGGACGACTGGAAGATGACGCAGCGCCTGACGTTCAACGTCGGCGTTCGCTGGGACGCGGATCTCGGGATCATGGGCGAGAAGATGAAGCTGGAGCCGTGGATGTCGGGCAACCGGCCACATCAACTCGATTGGATCCAGCCGCGTATCGGCCTGGCGTACCAAATCAGCGACAAGACGGTCGTGCGTGGCGGCTATGCTGGAGAACGACGCCGCGCATCAGTCGAACCTGAATATCCAGACCATCATTCCCGAGGTCGCCTACGACGGCCGTGCAGACTTTGCGATGAATCCGTGGGGTGGCGCGTTTCCGACGGTCGCGCAGGCGCGCGCACAGCTCTGTACGTCGGCGGCACCGCTGGCGACCGGATGCATCCGTCGTGAAATCACGTCGGAGATCCCCACCACCATTCACGACGACACCTATAGTCATCAGGCGATGGTAGGCGTGTCGCGGCAGATCGCGGCAAACCTCGCGGTGGAACTGAGCTACCAGTACACGGGACAGCGGCGTGAGGAAGTCGACGTCAATCAGAACCTGACCTACGACCCGAAGACGGGCGACAACATCCCGTTCAGCAATATCGCCGCGCGTGTCTATCCGGAATGGGGATATGTCAACGGCGAGTACATGCAAGGGTGGTCCAATTGGCACGCGCTCGTCGCGTCGTTCGACAAGCGCTTCAGCAACCGGTGGCAGCTGTCCGGCAATTACACGCTCGGCGCGGTCAAGGACTCGGTGGGTCCACCGTGCCAGACGGTGCAGGGGCCGGATGGCAACGCGCGATGCGTGCCGATCACGTTCAAGCTGCTGCCGGACGTGGAGGGCGAGTACACCTACGCCTCAACCGATCAACGTCACCGCGCGGTGCTGAACGGCATCTGGGATGTCGGCCACGGCTTCCAGTTGAGCGGTCTCTACTTCTACGGCTCGGGTATGCGGACCGGCGTCAGCTGCGGCTCGTGCCAGGTGCGCGATACCGGATCGACGGGCGGCACGCGCCGTCGCGACGACGGCTCGGTGATTCCGCGCAACAGCTTCGTCGGCACGCCGCTGCATCGCGTTGACGTGCGGTTCCAACAGCGCATCCGCCTCGGCGGCCGTCGATCGATCGACGGCATTCTCGAGGTGTTCAACCTGCTCGATCACTCGAACTACGGCTCGTTCACGACCGACGTAGACAGCACGCTGTACGGGACACCCATTTACAACTCCGACACGGCGTACGCGTCGCGCGCAGCGCAGCTGGGGTTCAGGATCGCGTTTTAGCTGTTATCCAGCGCGCGATCACGTCCTGCAATTCGCCGTACGTCGAGGCGAGCACATCGGCTCGCCTCGACGCCGTCAGCGCGTGATCACCCTTCTCGACAACATGCAGCGTCACCTGCGACGCGATCGGCGCGAGCACGGGCCGAAGTTCATCGGGCGTGCCGAACGAATCGCGCTCGCCCTGGACGATCAGCAACGGCACACGAATTCGCGGAAGGTGAGCGGCTCGCAACTGCTCGGGTCTGCCGGGCGGATGCAGCGGATAGCCGAGCAGCACCACGCCGGCGATGCCGAGCGTTTCGGCGTCATCGGCCGCTGCGAGATGCGTGGCGATGCGGCCGCCCATCGACTTGCCGCCGATGAACACCGCGTCGCGGCCGAAATGCCGACGCGCCGCGTTGACGGCTCCGCGGTAGCACGCATCGAGCATGTCGGTCCGGTCCGGAAGCCGGCGGCCTTGCTCGGTGTAAAGAAAATTGAAAGTCAGGATGTCGATGCCGCGTCCGGCGAGCTCCCGCGCGAAGCCGACGATGAACGCGCTGTTCTGTCCGGCGCCGGCGCCGTGCGCGAGTACGAACGTGGCGTGTGCGACCGGGGCCGCAGCAGGATAGGCGACCGCGCTCGTCCGATGCGTGGCCGCGCGGCCGCGTGCGTTGGTGGTCTCGAACGAAACGATCACGCGATCTAGAAGATCGCGATTGGGTTTACCGGTGATCCGGTGCCGCCTTCCACCGGCAGCGGCGCGAACGTAATCGCGAACTCATAGCGGTTCAAGCGGCGCGCCGTCTGCACCGCCTGCTCCAGATCCAGGCACTCGACGATGTTGATGCCCATCCAGTTCAGGACGGCGACATGGATCGGGTTGCGCATTCCCTCCCAGCCGGGCCGCGGGTTCCAATCGATGTTGAAATCGTGGCCGATGAACGACGGCAGCCGGTCGTGCATCCACGGAATCGTGTCGGCGTAGTAGCCGGCGACCGGTGAATTGATCGCGCCCTGCGCCGCGCGCCGCTTCCAGCGTCCGATGTAGAGGAGCGGAATGTCACCCGGACCGATCTTCACGCCCGCCTTCTTCTCCCACGCTTCGAGATCCGCCCGCCTGATCGGCATCGCCGGATCGACGGTGTCAACGCCTTTCAGCTGCGCGATGTCGTAGAGAACCGCGCGCGTGGTGATGCCGTCCTTCCAGTTCATGATGCCGCCCTTCACGCAGCCGGTCTCAGCACTGAGGTTTCCCTGCACGGGCACGCCGTTGTACATCTGCCCGTTCTCGAAGAAGTGACACCAGCTGTCGATGTGCGCCACAGTCTGGCCGTGAAAGCTCACGGCGTAGTTGTCCGTCGTGCCGCCTTCCGTGATGCCGAGCGTCGTTCGCTTGAACAGCCCGTTCGGCCCGACGTCTGCGGCCACCTGCTGCGGCTCCGCGTGCGCGAGCGACACGACGATGCCGCTCTTCGCGAGCTTCATCGCGCTTTGAACCTTTTCAGGCGTGATCAGAGCGGTCGTGCCCTTGCTCTCCTGGCCAACGGGCGCCCATTTACCCCATGTCTTGAAGTCTTTGCGCCACTGCTCGTACTGCTGGCGCAGCATGGCGGTATCCGGCGGCGGCGGTCCGGCTGGCGCCTGCTGGGGCGCCGGAGGCTGTGCGGCCAGCACCGCCAATGACAATCCCATGCAGGTAATGACGAGATGGAGATGGCGCATGCGGTCCTCCTCGAAAACTCCCGAGATTCTACAGTGGCACCGCGGTTGCTCCTCAGCTTGTGTGCGTCGCCTCTGCGTCATCGCGCTGCTTGCAGCATTTGCGTGTGTCGGCGCCTGCCGCGATCCCGAAGCGGACGAGGCGCAGTTTCATCCTTCCGAGCCGAAGATCGGCGTTCCGCCGCCGAAAGAAGTCCTGAAGCTGCCGAAAAAACCCGGGTCGTACCGCTTTGCGGCGCTCGGCGACATGGGGCGCGGCGACAAGTGGCAGTATGACGTCGCGAAGCAGATGGAGGCGTTCCGCAAGGAGTTTCCGTTCGACTTCGTCCTCATGCTCGGCGACAACATCTACGGCACGTCGACGCCGGAGGACTACCACCGCAAGTTCGAGCTGCCGTACAAACCATTTCTCGACGAAGGCGTCGAGTTCTACGCCGTCATCGGCAACCACGACGATCCGGATCAGCCGAACTACGCGCCGTTTCACATGGGCGGCAAGCGCTACTACACATTCAAGCCGAAAGCACCGTTGCTGGCGCGGCTGACGGACAACGACGTCCAGTTCTTCATGATCGACACCGAGAACTTCGACCGCACGCAGCGCGACTGGCTC
>AR_comb_assmDRAFT_10200622_pt1 | contig 10153 bp, 8 predicted proteins | sample ArasoioldDNA_FD_10543 | JGI IMG/M metagenome (IMG submission 10543) | reverse complement strand
TTTTGCGATCATTTTAGAATATCCCTGATCATTGCTAAAGGAATCATTACCTTTTCCGGCCGATGCTTTAGTTCGTATTTCAACGCATAAAGCGCTTTTTCCAACAGGTAATATTGCAACATAATTTTGAGTTCGTCGTTTGACTTTGGAATTAAATCACTTTGCTTCACCGTGTCCTTGTATGCATTGAGAAAAAAGCCGCGCATATAGTGTATCCATAAGTCTGCATAAGACAGTAAATATTTTATTTCATCCTTGCCAACATGGGCCGTCGTTAAGAATCCTTCATACCCAGCGTAATAGTAAGAACGTATCATAAAGGCGACATCGCCGAGCGGAGAACGCTTCAATCTTGTTTCACTCTGACGTCGCGTCGGAATGCCCCTGAAGTCATGAATCGCCACGTCTTTGCCCGTTAGCAACACCTGGCCAAGGCCCAGCATCCCGTGTGTACGGATCTTGACTACGTCAAGTTTTTTGCTGTATATCTTCTTAAAAATAGCGATCAGATCATTTTTGCGGTTCAGCAAGTTTTCTACAGCTGCCTTTTCACCGTCGGGCAGCGACTCCTTGAATTGCTGAATATTGTCGGATGTTTCTCTGACCAGTGCTAACATAGACGAAAATAGCGAGCGTTGATAATGTAGGGAAAATGGTTCAGGCGCGAAATCTTTCAAATCCTTTGATTGAGATAGAGCCAGGTGCAACTCTGCCACCCGTTTTCCTATCAGGTAAGTTTGGTCAGCGGTGCGGGCTCCCAGCAAATCCTGTAGCTCTGAAGATAACTTTTCAAAGTTCGTCGGTTCAAACAGGGTTCCCGCATGTTCAATTCTCTGCAATAACTCTTTCTTTGCTGCGAGTACCCGCTCGATATAATTGTTTATTCGTTCCAACATATAACCATAACCATCGCCGTGATTTTCTACCAACTTTTGCATCATAGCCAGGACATAAGTGTCCTTGCCCAATTTCCAGTCGACGGAGCCAAGATAGTCGGGTGTGTATTTGAACTTTGCTTCCTTAGACAAGTAATGAGATATTTCTACGTCAGGATTAATCCCTGTATCCACCTTCCTATAAACCTTTAAAAAATAGGCATTGTCGTATGTAATATCCGTGTTGTTTTGATACCGGCTGGTGTGAATACGCGATCGCAGTTCATTGTGTTGATCCAAATAATTTTTCATTTCGCCATTGCCAATAAAATGTATTGCGGAACCTTTCAAGGCAATGGTTTCATTTCTCGCAATATTCTGAAACAACCAATGTTGCATGCCAGGAGTATAGAAGGCATCGCATAATACGCCCTCGTCGCCATCAAGTGTCACCTTTGCAAGTACGGCCTGTGGAAACTCATGTGTTAAGCCGTTTGCGGATTGGTTTTTCACAAAAGTTAACGGTAACAAATAAGTTTCTGGCAGCCCACTTTTAAAGTTCACTTCTATTAGCAATACGGATGTTCCGTTGGAGCCAGGTGAAACATGAGCATGTTGAGCAATTGTGCAATCGTGTATTGCAGACTGTTTTCCGGTAAACCAATTTGTTTTAGTGAGATATGCGGGCAGTATTTCATTTTCCAAAGTTTCCCTTATTTCATCATTTTCAAAAATCTCGCTCCATGTTCGCACTTGCAGATTCTGAAGTTCATGTTTTTTCAATGGTTGTTGCCAGGTCTTTTCCAGCATGAACCATTGGAAACTGTGCGCTCCCAGCGTAAAAAAATACGGAGAATTATTTCGAATAGTTGGGAAACTATTTTTGCTGAAAATTTCCACGGGAATGGACCCGGCATGCGCTGAGAGATCAACTTCAGCCGGCTGTGAAAACTTTGACAGGTTTACAATAATCAAAAGCGTTTCATCCTCGTAAGTGCGAGTAAACGCAAGTACCTTTGGATTGTCGACGTCAATAAACTTCATGTCGCCCCGTCCGAAGGCTTTGTATTTCTTTCTCGTACCTATCAAATGCTTCATGAACCAAAAAAGGGAAGATGTGTTGCGCTTTTGCGTTTCCACATTCACCGCCTCATAGTTATACTCTGGGTCGAGGATCACCGGTAGATAAAGTTGCTGTGGATTGGTGCGGGAGAAGCCCGCGTTCCTGTCAGGCGACCATTGCATAGGCGTGCGCACTCCATCACGATCCCCCAGGTGAAAATTATCTCCCATTCCTATTTCATCACCATAGTAAAGGACAGGGGTTCCCGGCATTGAAAATAAAAGTGAATTCATTAATTCTATTTTCCTGCGGTCATTTTCCATAAGGGGTGCCAGTCGGTGCCTTATTCCAAGGTTTATGCGCGCCTTTGTATCTTTTGCATACACCCTGTACATGTAATCCCGCTCTTCATCGGTCACCATCTCCAAAGTAAGCTCGTCGTGATTTCTTAAGAACATCGCCCACTGGCAAGTTGCAGGAATGGCCGGCGTTTGATCAAAGATGTCTTTAATGGGATACCGGTCTTCCATTTGTAAAGCCATGAACATTCTCGGCATTACGGGGAAGTGATAATTCATATGGCACTCATCACCGTTTCCAAAATAAGCTGCTGAGTCCTCCGGCCACATATTTGCCTCCGCGAGCATTAAAGTACCTGGACAATGTTCGTCAATGTGCGCACGCAATTTTTTGAGAAATGCATGTGTCTCTGGCAGGTTCTCTCCGTTGGTGCCGTCTCTTTCAAATAAATAGGGCACGGCGTCAAGACGAAAACCATCCACGCCGATTTTGCACCAGAAATCAATCATTTTAAAAACTTCTTCCTGCACCTTTGGGTTGTCATAATTCAAATCCGGTTGGTGATGAAAGAAACGGTGCCAGTAATACTGCTGTGCCTTCTCGTCCCATGTCCAGTTACTCGTTTCAAAATCCTGGAAGATAATTCTTACGTCTTTGTACTTCGAGGGATCATCGCTCCACACGTAATAGTTCCGCTCCTCTGAGCCTTTTGGAGAATTCCTGGCCCGCTGGAACCATCGATGCTGATCCGATGTATGATTAATTACTAATTCGGTTACAACCTTGAGATTACGGCGATGTGCTTCCTTCAGTAACTGCTTGAATTCCTCTATGTCGCCATAGGAAGGATTGATGGTGTAGTAATCAGCAATATCATAACCGTCATCTTTAAGAGGTGAAGGATAGAACGGCAGTAACCAGATGGCGGTAACACCGAGTTCTTCCAGGTAATCTAACTTTTCCAGCAGTCCACGGAAATCACCGATACCGTCATCGTTGCCATCATGGAACGCTTTAATATGCAACTCATAAATGATAGCATCTTTATACCAATGTAGCTTATTGTCCAATGCCTGGGAAACTGCCATATTCATTTCACCGTGCCGCCAAGAATATTGGAAGACGACGTGTTTATTTTGCGATTTAGAATCAAATTAAAGACCAGAGTTATTGAAAATTACAAAAAAAGGCAAATGCAATTGAAAGAATAGGGCCAAGCTTTATTTTTTATCTTGCGTCTAATAATCGGAACAACATGAAATATCCAATTGGCGTGGCAATCGTTCTAATGGTACTGGCATCTTGTAATTCCATCGGTAAAAATAGTGAACCGAAATCCGCAGAGCTACCAATCGAAGGCACCTGGAAACTTCTTACAGGTACTTTGATAGAAAAGGGTGACACAACAATCACCGACTATACCAAAGACAAAGAATTTATTAAGATCATCAATGAAACACATTTTGCGTTCCTGGGACATGACGTCGCAAAAGGCAAAAATGCCGATTCGTTCTTTTCATCTGGTGGTGGTCACTATTTATTAAAAGATAGTCTGTATTCGGAGCATCTTGCTTATTGTAACGACCGCCAGTGGGAAGGGAATGACTTTCACTTCACCGTCTCCATTCATAATGATACGTTGATTCAGCAAGGGATTGAACGAATTGACAGCCTGGGAGTCAATAGAATTAACATTGAGAAATACCTGCGCATTGAGAGATAATTTCTATCAGACGGAACAATAATGAGGATGTCCCCTTGCGACTCGTTGTTCAAGGTTGGTGTTCATAGCAGTGTACTTTAGGGTTAAGTTAAATCCTTTTGGATCGTAAAGCGGGTAGAATTCTCTTTCAACTGAGATTATTGGAAAAAATTTTAATTGAAGCTCCGTTAGCGATTGTTTGGTAAACCACGCAATATCTTTCTGTAAGTTTAATTAGCGATTCCATCTGTTCGGCTGTTGCATTCGATGTCAATGAAAAATTAAGGCGGATTGATTTGAAGCCGACCGGGACCTCTTTTGAAACACCAAGGGTCCCGCGGAAATCGAGGTCGCCTTCGGCGTTAATGCTGCCGTCCGTTATTTCAATACCAATGGCAGTAGCCACGGCTGTTAATGTGACGCCTGCACAAGCTACGAGGGCTTCAAGAAGCAAATCGCCCGAACAGGCAAGCATGCCTGTGCCGCCAGTGGCAGGATGAAGTCCGGCTGCAACTAAGGCACGACCTGTTTCTACATTGCAGGATATATCTTCGCCAATTTTTCCCTTCGCTTTCAAAGTGATCAATGCCGCGCCAGGATTTGTCTTGTATTGCTCTTTTAGAGGCGCCTGGAGCTTTTTTAGATCCGCAGAATTCATAAATACGATATTTTGGTTGAAGATAAGACTGTAACTAAACCCAGGGAAATTGATCATGACATTTGTAAATGAAAATGTCCCGACAGAAGTCGGGACGGGGAAATTTGTCAGTTTGAAATTTCTCAGGACCTGGTTTTTGGATTAATGCAGATGAACTGTTGGATTGGTGGGGTTAAAGACTCCACTGGGATTGTAAGCCCAAACCCATGCGTGCAACAGCCACAACTGGAAGCCGGCATTACCATCCCATACGTCGGCCGATCCCGTGAAACCCGCTGGCTGAGGATTGGTAAGGGGTATTGCATACTCCGCGGCTACTAGTACCTGGTTCCCGTCATGGTCCTTGTTGTAGACAAGAATTTCCGGTTGCCTGATGTCAAAGGTGCCGTCTACGATGGAAGTTTTCATGAAATGATGACCCATATTTTCTACGTCCACAGCAATGTCGGCGTAGCCATCTTTAATGGCATTTTCAACGTTGCGATATTTTGCCGTCGCAGCACGGGCCTGCTGAAGTTCCCAGGTTGTTTGCCAGGAGAGGCCCGTATAACTGCTAACGACATCCCCCTCTGCATTGTCCGAGTGACTGTTTACGTTTTGTAAATATTCTGCTGGTACACTTCCACTTTCCTTTTTACAGGCTATGAACAGAGTCCCGATGAAACCAAGCAGACAAAAGTATAGTCGGGTGTTGTAAAGGCCACCGTGTAGCCAGCGGTGGAGAGTAAAAGACTTCCTGTTGCAGTGCATGGCACCGCTATATAAATTTTTCATTTTCTTATTTTTTAAAGATTAACGAATTAGTGAATCAGCAAACTAACGAACCCGTATTCTTCGCTAATTGGCTGTGGCGGGACTAATAATCGAGGAAACCTGGACGATGGAATTGGCAGGAAAGCCCCCTCTTTTGGCATGTTCTCTAATCAGTTCTTCGTTCTCAGCCTTGTAAATACAATAAATCTTGTTGCCTGTTACATAGCTCTCGATCCATTGGATACTCGGGCCCATTTCTTTGAGTACGCCACAGGATGTTTGCGAAATGGCCTTTAGCTGCTCAGGAGTCAATTTGCCGGCATTGGGAATTTCCCTTTCGATGACGTAGGTTTTCATTTCAGTCGAGTTTTTAGGTTTTGAGTTGTCTGTTGCTGTTGCCTTTTGACCGATGGAGGCATAACCAGTAAAGAGCATAATTGCAATAATCAAATTGCATCGGTTGGTGATCGTTTTCATAAACAATTTTTAAATGTTAGGAGATAAACTAAAGTTACCATTGACGAATAGCAGAAGACTATAACAATTCATTCAATGAATGGTACAGCATATAGAACAAATCGTTCAATAAGTGGTAAAATTCGATCGCCATGTCGGCTGTTCAATTTTTCGGCCCGACGGTAGGATTGATCAATGGAGCAGGTCCAGGTAAGCCATTGGAAGCAGGCCGTATTTCTTCTTGAAGCATTTTGTGAAATAGGACGGGCTTGTAAAACCCGAATCGAAGGTTATTTGGGAAATGTTATAATGCTTCTTTTTCATTAGCTGTTTTGCTTTTTCCAGCCGAAATTCCTTCAACAGCAAATTGGGCGATAACCCGGTCAAGGTGATCGCTTTCCTGTACAGCTGCGATTTGCTCATGGCCATTACCTTGCAGTAGTCATCAACATCAAACTCCGCGTTCTGCCAATTTTCTTCCAGCTTATTAAATAATAATTCCAGCAAGGCTTCGTCCTGTGGGCTCAGCGTTAATAGGGTCTTTCCTCCGTTCAGCGAGTGATCGTTTGATACAAGCTCCTTCACAGAAGAGGCCATTGCCACCTGCTGAGGTTTGGCAATTGCACACATATGGCCAGCCAGTTGTATAGTGTCACCGAACAGTTTGTTGCTTTTTTCAATGGGTTCGCCGGCGTTGATGGCGATTTTAAAACCAATCGCATCGCCGTCGGCGGCGTCCATCTCCCTTTGAATAGCGATCGCACAAGCCACAGCTTTGGCTGCTGCGGTAAATGAAATGATAAACCCGCTACCCTCATGTTCCACTTCGCTGCCTCCATATTCTGCCAGTGCTTTTCTTATGATCTCGTTGTGCCGGTTCACCAGGTCATTTGCTTTTTGCGTTCCAACCTGATGTTGCAATAAAATAGGGTCAGTCATCCTCGTAACAAGCAGAATACGAAAGGATGGATCACTGAAGACCTTCAAACCATCCTCGGAAGGTGTTGCATCTTCCGGATCAAATATTCGGCCCAAGAATGATTCAACGATTGAACTGGAGACTTCAATTATCTTATGAGGCACCAGGCCGTGCGCCTTTCTGTGCATTTCCTTTACGGCGTCCTTCTCCGGGGCTTCGATCAGGCAAAAAATGGATTCTCGTTTTTCGTCTATCCAATATGTCATGCATTTACAACGATACTCATCCTGGTGAACAAGGTCCTTGTAATGGGCTTCCGCCACGTCCTTTGCTTTCACACCCGGTACGATATGTACATCCATGTAGATCGGCATAGTAGCTGTTTAAACCTCAAGATAATATTTTTTCTCACTCGCGCTAAGTGTATCGCCGTGTACATGCGGGTTGCAGCATCTTCTGTAAGATATTTTTGTGAATCATAATGTATCGCTGGGGGTGTGCATCTCGTAAAGTTAGTAGGGTGCGCTGAATCGGGGCCCAGTTACTCAACACTTATTCTATGGTGGAAGAGGAAGCACCCTATTGCATGATGCTCGCAATAACTTCTTTCAGAAATTTATTTTCATCGATTACATGCAAACCAAAACGTAGGACCAACAACTTTTTTGATGGTATAATATATATGTCTTGCCCTCCGTATCCGTCTGCAAAAAACATGTCTGCGGGTACGTCAGGGTACCAGCGCTTCGCGGAATCAGATTCGCTGAATCCGTTCAGCCAGAATTGATATCCGTAATGTTTTCTCCTGTCGGCGATTGAGGGTTGAGCCGACTCCTTCACCCAGTTAACCGGTAAAATTTGCTCGCCGTTCCAGACGCCATTATTATAATAGAGCAAACCGAATCTTGCAAAGTCTCTTGCTGTTGCATAACTGTACGACGAACCAATGTAAGTACCGGAGGCATCCGGTTCCAGCAACATGGTGTACATGTTTAGTTTATGAAATAAGGACTTATAAGGGAACGCTGCATGTTGGTCCTCTCCTACTGTAAGACGTACGATGCGACTAAGGACGTTTGTGTTCCCGCTCGAATAGTTAAAATGAGTTCCGGGCTCATATTTAAGAGGCAGACGAGCAGTGTAGGAGGCCATGTCTCCATGTCTGAATAACATGTTAGTCACCGAACTGGGGCCTGTATAATCCTCCTTGAAGTCCAGCCCAGTAGTTTGTTGCAGTAATTGTTTTAAGGTAATCTTCTCTTTTTCCGTATTCGTCCACTCCGCTACTGCTGCCGGTTTATTCACGTCTAATTTTCCGTCCTTTACCAAAATTCCAATCATGGCTGCCACCAGGCTTTTAGAAATGGACCAGCCCAGCATAGGCGTATTCTTATCGAAGCCGGTAGCATATCGTTCCCCAACTATTTTCCCATCGTATATCACTAATACAGCTCTGGTAAAAGCAGGTTTCCCTTTTGTCGTTTCATTCATTACATCGTCGATAGCTCTATTGAGCCTTGCTATGTCGAGGGCCGTCGGAATAACATCCGTTGTTTTATCCCCGTAAGGCCACGCGATGCTATCCCTGTTTAGAACGGGTACTGTTGGAAGATTGAAATGTTGAAGCCTTACCTGCTGTTCAGTGAGATCGTTAATTAGCGTACAACCGAGTCCCTGTCGAAAAATTGCCTTGTGCCTGGCAAATCCCCACACCGAGGCGGTAACAGAAGAATCTTTTTCATTAACCACATAACTACCTAACGACAATGGAAAATCCGCCAAATCTTCTTTGATAACATCGTTCGGATTCCGATGCTGGATGTAAACCGCCGATGCCATGTTTTTAGCGCCATAACCGCTGATAATTGGAAAGGCACGCCAGGCATACCACGCAATAATGGCAAATAAAAGGAATAATAATAGGAATATGGAAATCATTATCAGTTTGCGAAGCGGCATAGAACGATGAGTGATGAATAATCGCGAAGCGATCACTCGTTGCTAGTTGATACTTTTAAAATATATATTCAGCCCCATTTTTATTTCGCCGTAGTGATTTATTTGTTCCTCTATTTTTGTGATAAGAAACCCCAATTCACTTGAATTTTCGTCTATATTCAAAACAATTTTTCGGTTTTCATCATTGAAGACAAGGTCTCTTTCTTCTTGCAAAACCTGGAGGCTGGTTTTGAAGGTATAGCCCTGCATAAATGGTGTGTCAAAGGCATGATGATCCTTAGCGTACTGCTCGATCTCTTCCATTAGGTCGCTGTTTTGCTTTTTGGCAAAATCAAATCTTTGAAGGAGTTGTTCTTTTTTATTTTCTGAATCCGGCATTTGTAGATTTGTTGAAAGATAAAAAAAATTATCCCGAAATCATAATGCTTAGCTGAACGCGAGTTCGCTATTACCAATAAGAAAAATCGTCGACACAATTTCAAACTTTCCTTCTACTTCATTATGCTGACTGTCATTGAGTCTTTGATCAATTTAAATCGCCTTCTATAGGTTAATTGCCTCCAGATCCATTCCACAGGCCCATAATAAAATTTTGATAACCACCATTGACTGAGCCACCCTTGTAAAAAATAAATCAGGAAGGTCGTGAGCCAAATAATGCCAAACGAAAAGTCTCCGAGTAAACCAAAGCCCGCATTATAAAAGATGATGACGTACACAATTGTTTGCATCAAATAATTAGTGAGCGTCATGCGGCCGAGATCGCGGAATGTTTGCATCAGGTTCGTCATCCTGGCTTTCATATACAAACGTATTATGGTTGTGGCATAGAAAAGTGCAGTCGACATAATGCCTATCCTGAGAATTGGAAATAGTATGTATGTTGGGATCGATAGCCATTTCCTTTCAGCGAGAACCAAGACGCAGATATAGGGGAGGATGATACCCAACGTCCATTTCCAAAGTTTTTTTATACGTGAACTATTTTCATCGAGCTTAACCAGGAGCTGGCGTCTTAAAATATAATAGCCTAGCAGAAACCTCCCCAATATTTCACTGATGTCGCGCCATTCTACCCATGTGTAAATCCACTGAGGGAAATAAGATCGGTAATTCACCATTGCCACATCTCGCAATGACCCCCATTTATAATTCTGGTAGTAATTTGCAACCAATGAATCTCCGTTCAGCGTATACTTCAAAAAGAAGTGCTGATACAGCCGGATGATTGTTGGTAAAAAAAAGAGGAAGAAAATCGAGCACCACAAAACGGAACGATTAGTCAATTTTTTGAAAAGCAACAAGAGTACGCCCGTGACTGCATACAGGTGAAGGATATCTCCGTTCCACAACATGAGGTTTAAGCACCCAAACAAAAACAGCCAAAACATTCGGCGAAGGAAAAACGCAGTTGAATTTATATTCTTTTTTTCCAGGCGCTCCATAATAACACCAAAACCATAGCCAA
>AR_comb_assmDRAFT_10242773_pt1 | contig 10156 bp, 10 predicted proteins | sample ArasoioldDNA_FD_10543 | JGI IMG/M metagenome (IMG submission 10543) | reverse complement strand
CCGGCCACCCCAACCTTGGCAAGGTTGTGCTCTACCAAATGAGCTACTTCCGCATAATTTAAAGAGCTACACAATATGATAAAAGGGGGCCAAAAATATGAAATGAAAGATTCTCAAAAAAATTTTAGAAAGCCGACTTACTGACTGTAATTAGCAACCGACCCCTCATTTTGAAAGGTCACCGTGGTAAACCAGTAAGAGCACCAGTATACCAACGAGTAAAACAGCAATAGCAACCACTGGTTCGACAAAAATCAATATTAACACCAAAAGCCCAAGTAAAATATAGAGTAGTGTTTTCTCTGATGTGGGCGCTGGTTTTCCTGAAAAAAAAGATTTGAACTTATTAGCCTTATTGCGAATAGCCTCCTTCACATAAGTGAAAGCTAGTCGCCGTCTTAACTTTCTCAACTGTTTTTTACTTTTTTGTGCTGCATACAGCGCTATCAAAATGGCCATGACGGCAGCCGCGGAGTTTGGTGAGTTGGAATTGCTGAAAATAGCAATCGGATTGCCCTGGGGATGAACGGCGGTGGAAGTTAGTGCCATGTGACAGGTTTTAGATTAGAATAATGGACGGGTAAAGTAAATAAAAATAACAGATAAATGCAAACCATCAACGTATAAACCATGCAGTTGCCCGGTCATGACGCAGACTTTTCCGGCGATCATATGGCAGAGTCCGCAACCAGGGCGAGTATTTTGAACGACAATACAAAACCCCTGCACCAGCAGGGGCTTGGTGTTTTTCATGGTAAGGCTAAATTGTTGTGTTGGTTTACGACGGTACCTCCGGCCGAGTAGACGTAGTATTGTTATACTGTGCTTGTCTGTAATTGATTTCGGATTGCAACTCGCCGATCATTTTCTTGCAATCGGCAAATTCCTTTGTGTTAATGGCTGAAAGAAGCAAAGATGTGAGTTGCTGAGTGTGCTGAGCCAGCATTTCAACCAGGGTGGAAGTTTCGACGTTTTGCAACTCATTCATTGTGCGAAGGACTATTATGTAAAATTCCCCTTAGGGTGTGAAAAAAGCCGCAAAAATCGTGCACAACAGCAGACATGAGGAATGTTTTACACATTTTTTAAGCAGCGACCCTCCGAGCGGAAAAGTTCGTCCTTAGCAATGCTTGTACGAAGTCAATAGCAAATCATGATTGCCAACAACAATGAGCGCGTCAAACTTGGAGAATGTAAAAGAGCGTCCCTTAAGACGCTCTCTTTGGACATCACTACTTGCTAACTTATCATCATCTATCTGGAAACAATCAGCAACGGAAACAATGTGAACCATTCGGCAGATTTTCTATCGATTTTATATTATCAGCGACGTTGTTATCTAGCGAAATTTTAAATGAGTTTGACAGTGATAATTCGTATATCATTCCTCATTTCATCCGCAATATTTATCTGGGGGAAAACACATCACTTGCACCGTTTGTGCGCTCAAACTTCAGCGAGGCGCAACGTGAATAATACACATCAAAAGAAGACCAAATCGATGATTGTTGAGAATTAAAATTCTTTAATCACCGCGACCGGGGAAGCAGGATAGCAAAGCAGACTCTAATGAAGCTGGCTACCTTTTTGTGGTAATGTTATTGTTTTCAAAGGATATTGGATTCAATACAACAGGGCTGGATTTTTATCCGCGCCCTTTTTTATTGTTGGTCAGCCACTGTTGTGCGCGTCTCGGCTTCAGACAACAATTTTTCAGTCATGTCACTGGCTTTTTCTAAAAGAACATTTTTCTTTTTTTCTGTAGTTAACTCGATTCTTTTCACTAAGTCATATTCCTGCAACGAACCAGTAAGAATCGTCTTCCGGAAATTCGCAAGATTAGTGGTCAACACTTCATGGTCTTGCACACTGCCTAAATAATCGAGGATCTTATCCAGCGACTTTACTTGCTGCCGGGTAAAAAAAACGTCTTGTTCGAAAATGTTTGACCAGTAAAAAATATCCTTTAACCGTTTGCGAATGAGATGCGATTTTTTCTTGAAGTGCTTTAAGTCGTGTTTCACAGTTTTGATGGACCCTGCAATGGCTTTTCTTGCTCGGATCCCGAGTTCGTCTAAACCCAGGCTTTCAAGATCCTCCCTTACTTCTCCCGTCCATTTTTCTAAAGGCTCTTCGCTGAAATCTTCAATCGTCTTTTTGCAGAAGGGTGTTATTTGGTCTTGCAATAGCTGCAGGTAGATGAGCACAGCGTTTAGAGGCGGCTTTTTTTTATCTGAAAAAGCGATCAATAATTGTTTGGCAACATTCATGTTTCGGTGTCTTCCTAAAACGGAAAATAATTCGCGAGTGGGCTCCACTTTGCGAGGCTCTTTCTTACTAAATAGTGCCGCGTGGAGTTTTCGATAGGACCTAATTTTTTTTATCGCAACGCGGAGATCATGAATTGCCTCCACATTCATCTCGTTGTGTAAGCGCGCCAAGTTATCATGCAGCACTGCACATTCTTTTTGCCAGTGCCTTAGTATAGGATTTTCGCCCGGCATTTTTATTTAAAGATAAAATTTCTTTTAGGCACCTAGTTTCAGAGGGAGTATGCTTTCCTCCACAAATAAATGGTGATTGGTGTCTGACTCCAGGTCGTGTAGCAGTGCGTAGCAAAGTTTTGTCCAGGCGGATGCCTCTTCCGGCGCGTTGTAATGATGCGTTAGAGTTCGGATCTCTGAAAATCGTTTAGAAATTTCTTCTTTTACGGAATGCACCTGGTCCTTTAGATGAGAGACATCAGAGGAACTGGTTACATTTTTTTTTATGGCTGGGAAAAAAACCGTTTCAGAATCGGCGAGGTGCTTTTGCAGCAATTTTTTTATTTCACCAAAGTGAAGACGAATCGTCGCTAGTTGTGGATACTTAGTGATATCCTGGGGAGGCATAAATTGAAAACATTGATTGAGCGACGAAAGATTTCTTTTCTCCGACGCATGATATTTATCTGAAACGAAATTCATCAGCTCCATTGCGCTCAAACTTTTCAACTCTTGCTGCATGCTCTTCTTCATAATAAACGAATTGTTATTCAAAAGTATACGGTTGCGGAAGGGTTACAGATGATCAGAACGAAGCACCTCCATGATTTTTATCAGTGCATAACCTGTGAATTATCAAGCACTCCGGCATAAGTAAGGAAGTTAGTGTACGAACTGGTAGCTGTATTCAATTTTGCCAGTCATTACTTTGTCGCGGTTGAATGTAGCTTCTTTTGTCTTGAGACCCTTTTCATCAAAAGCATACCTCCAAATCAGGTAACCGAGCCCGATCGTGGACAGGGTAGTGATTTTTTGAATGACCTGGTTATTGGAAGAGTACTCGAACATGTAATCAGGGAGCAATCGACGGGCCTTTGTATTGTAACGAACAATGTCAGTCAGCCTGCTTTTGTCGTCGTAGTAGTAATAAATTTTTTCGCCGCTTTTATTTCTTACGAATGGAAACTCCTCAATCACGTTCCCCTTGCTGTCGAGAGTAAAACGAACTTCCGTCGTGTCATTACCGTTTATAATTCTGAGCATTCTCAGGGGTTTTCCCTCGGCATTATAGAACCATTGGTGCACTTCATTTTCATAAATACTGTCATCGGTGTCCGTTACAATGTTCTTTATCGATACCGGGTAATTGTTGTTGTCGTAAGTATAAGTTGTCGTGGATATGTTACCGGATGAAGTATCCAAAATGCTTGACAACAGCCCCCGGCTGTTAAAGCGATAATTCTGGCGGTCAATGGAAGTATTATTCCTTGTCGAAATTTTTAGCAGGCCGTTACTTGCGAAAAAATTATGCGTCTCTGAAAAGTCGGTGTTCTTCACGCCTTCGCCGTCAAAGCCGGTTGCTTCAACCGCAACTACCTTGTTATCCCAATAGAGCTTTATCATCTGGTTGATGCTTTGGGTGCCAATGATGTCCTTGTAATAATACTGTGCTTTTGAGGATAAGAAACTGATCAGGGCAAAAACAGCTACGGGAATGTTTTTCATGAGACAGATATTGTTTTAAGCATCAAAATTAATTGAATTGTTTAGTAACGAAAAACAAGGGAAGATTTGTATGTTTTTAAGTCGATTGTCCACCAAAAAAGGCTGCATAGACAACACCCAGCTTTGGCATTCTATACTTTTTTATGACCATGGAGCTGTTTATTTTTAGCAAAAATTTAGAGTGAGCCACGCCCCCGAACGCGATGAAAAGAACTGTTTGAATTGCCGAGCCACTGTTGTCGGCAGATATTGCCACGTTTGCGGACAGGAGAATATTGTGCCACGGGAGAGTTTTGGCGGACTGGTGCTACATTTCTTTTACGATATCACGCACTTTGACGGTAAGTTCTTCCAGTCTCTTAGGGACCTGTTATTTAAGCCCGGGTTTTTGCCAAAAGAATACATTAAGGGTAGGAGAGCAAGCCACCTCAACCCGGTGCGGATGTACGTTTTCACCTCAGCGATTTTTTTCCTTGTTTTCTTTCTCCTGGTCAATATCAAAGGTCGCGTTGATATGGTCAGTGATGAAAAGCCGTTAAGTAATGCACAGCGAGCGAAAATGATTGGGGACCTGGAGCAAGAGTTAAACAAGCGGGAAGCCGACACTTCTTTGCTTTCTCAAAAACTAAGGCGGTTAAAAGACACGACCACTGTATTGTCAAATTCGGACTTGCTCAAAATTAGTTTTTGGCGTACGGACAGCAGTACTAGGAGCTACTACAGCGTCGCCGAGTATGATTCTGTTCAACGAAGTCTTCCACAGGATCAGCAAGACGGGTGGTTTGGTCGGATGATGATCAGGAAGCAAATTGAATTGACAAATAAGTTTGAAGGCAATTTTAAAGCGGTTGTAATAGAGTGGACAGAAATTTTCTTACACAGGCTTCCTTATCTTCTTTTTATTTCGCTCCCAATCTTTGCCCTTATACTAAAACTTTTATACATCCGACGACGGCAGTTCTATTACGTCGACCACGCGATCTTTAGTATACACCATTACATTTTTAGTTTTATTATTCTGCTCGTGATCTTTTTGTTGGGTGCGGCAAAGCAAAACTACCATTTTAACTGGCTGAGAACGGTGGAAGTGATTTTGATCATTGTTTGGCCTATTTATCTTTATGTCGCCATGCTAAACTTTTATAAGCAGGGCTGGTTTAAGACATTCATAAAATTCAGCTTATTGAATCTTCTTGGCTTTTTATCCTTATTAATATTGTTCGTCGCGTTTATCGCGCTAACCATTTTTCAGACCTAAACAGTTTCTATGTCAAATTTGAGTGAATCATTTCTTCGTCTGGTTTCTATAATGGATGAACTTCGTGAAAAGTGTCCCTGGGATCAAAAACAGACGGTGGAAAGCCTTAGGCACATGACCATTGAAGAGACTTATGAATTGGCTGAGGCAATAACCGACAAAGACTGGAAGGGAATAAAAGAGGAGCTTGGAGACCTGTTGTTACATATCCTGTTTTACTCCAGGATAGCAAATGAACAGAACCAGTTTACCCTTGTTGACGTAATCAATGGCATTGCTGAGAAGCTCATTGTGAGACACCCGCATATTTATCCATCGGCAAACGCAGGACTTGTGCAGGTAAGCAATGAAGAAGATGTGAAAAAAAACTGGGAGAATTTGAAGCTCAAAGAAGGCAAAAAGTCGGTATTGAGTGGTGTGCCTGGAGCACTACCCGCTACCGTAAAGGCCATCCGGTTGCAGGAAAAAGCAAGACAGGTTGGCTTTGAATGGGAAACTAAGGACCAGGTGTGGCAAAAAGTGGAGGAAGAGATCAGTGAACTGCACTCAGCCGTCGAAAAAAATGAAAAAGACAAAGTAGAAGATGAATTTGGTGACCTGATATTTTCATTGATCAATTATGCACGGTTTTTGCAGATTGACGCTGAAAATGCTTTAGAACGGACCAATAAGAAGTTCATCAGCAGGTTTACAAAGATGGAAGCCGAAGCGCTGAAACAGAGTAAAAGGCTTGATGAAATGACCCTCGGTGAAATGGACGCCATCTGGAATGCCATCAAACAGCAACAAAATACTTGAGAAAAGATTTCCAGCACATATTATTCTCGCGTTATGGGCTATTGGCATTGGCCGTAGTGGCATTCATTCTTTCTTTTGTCTTCAACTCCTACTATAACCGGTTCTCATCGGTAAACCTCGAAAAAAAGGCACTTACGAATTTTATCCAGAGACAGCAATCTGACTTTGACAAACTTGCAAACGACACCCAGTTGCTGCGCAAACTTGTACAGGGAAAGGAGACGATTGACGAATTTAAGAGTGTGCAAAAAAAGACCTACGGCATATTCATTTTTGCAGAATCGCTCTTTGCACCCCAACAGCTACTCTTCTGGAATACTCAGAATATAGTTCCCCCCTCATCCAGCTACAATTTTCCGGACAGCGAATTTTTTAAAATCAAGGACAACGCCTACTACGTAATTGTCAAGAGACATCTCGCCTTGAATGGGATGAGCAACAGGCTTTGGATTTATGCGATGATCCCTGTGCAGTCCAAGTATTATATCGAGAGCGAGTTTCTCAACGATGAATTTTCTTACAGCAAGACGGCTCATAAACGAATCGTGATTAGCGCAAACGAAACCAGGTACCCGATCAAAAGCTCATTAGGCAAAGTGTTGTTCTACATTGATAGAAAGCCGGTGAGTTCCAAACCGAATAGCGATTTTGTCACAGTTGCTCTGCGACTGCTAGCGCTGTGTTTCTTTTTTGTTTTTGCGCATTCGCTAGCTGAATCGGTGGCACGTAAACGGAACAGCCCGTGGCGTGGAGTCGGCACTCTCATTATCATTCTGCTTTGTTTTAGGGTCGCCATTAATATTTTCCCCGGAATATTTCAGTTTAAGCAATTTGAATTGTTTGATCCAAGCATTTACGCCAGTAATTTTATTAATAATTCTTTGGGAGATCTTTTGATAAATGCGCTGTTGTTTTCCTGGGTCACCGTATTTGCATGGTCCAAATTGGGCAATCACATTGACATCCTCAAGAAATTCAAGGGACCGGGAAGATGGGTGATCGCAATTATTTCCTTATTAGTCCTGATCGTTTCAACATTTATTCTAGCTAACACAATCAAAAGCCTTGTTGCGGACTCAAAAATTTCTTTTGACGTAACAGACTTTTTTAGCCTCACGGAGTATAGTGTGGTCGGATTTATTGTATTGGCCAGTTTATCTCTTGGCTATTACTATTTCACGCAGTTAATGTTCCGCTTCATATTACCAGTATTCGAAGACAGAAAAGCGTGGATATATTTCGGAATAGCGTTCACCGGTCTTGTGTTTCTTACTTTTCGCGCGAGCGACCCCTCCATTCAATTTTACTTACCCGTGCTTATATGGTTGATATGCTACACATGGCTAGTGAGTCAGCGGGGCCTTGTGATCAACCGCTTTCACATCAACGTTGCGGGAATATTGTTCTGGATATTTATTTTTTCAGTTTCCATTGCTGTCATTATCATCAAAGAAAATAAGGAAAAGGAATGGAGCATCAGAAAAACAATGGCCGAAAATCTTACTAACCAGGATGATGAAATGCTCCTTAGTATAACCCTGTCTTATCTCGACAATCGATTCCTGGCCGCAAATTTCAATCGCTTTTACGATGAGGAGAACGGTAAATATTTTAGAGACAGTATACTCAAGGCAAATTACAAGGGGTATGTAAACAAATACAACACGCGGCTGTATGTGTTTGATTCAACGTTGAATAGCCTGTATAATGATGACGATCTCTCGTATGACGCGATGAACAATATCGTTACGGTGCAGAGCAAGCTGAGTAAAACGCTGCCTGACGTTTATTCGTATGTTACGTCTTACAACAGGATAACATACATTACGAAGAGGTTAGTTACCGACCCCAAAAACAAGCAACTTGGTGCGGTATTTATTGTCTCCACACCAAAAACTCTGACATCGAATGCCCTTGAGGCCACCCTCTTCAAACAGAGAAATGACGACAACCCAAAGGAGTCATTGATTTATTCCTATGCCATATACACAGACAGTAAATTGACCGAATACTCAAGTAAATATCCTTTCGCTACCAATCTAACTCAGGACCAGGAGCCAAAAAAAGAAGTGGAGGAAAGGCGCAATGGAGATTTTAATGAACTGTGGTTCAGAAGTAGTAAGGACAAGGTAGTGGTCCTGGCTCGAAAGGTGGATTCTACAATTGAAGCCATTACCCTGTTCTCCTACATATTCTGCTCGTTCCTCTTCCTGGTGACATTTATACAAACGATTTCTTTCCTGCTCAAGGTGGGGGTTGATGGACGCCAATTGCGAAACTTTTTCCAGGTGAACATTCGGACCCAGGTGCACAGTACAATTATTTTCATCAGCATACTTTCGTTTCTCATTATTGGTGCTTCTACCATATCTTTCTTTAAAACGCGCTACAAGCGGAATAATACAGATAAGCTGAGCCGAACAATGAACATCATGGTTAATGAAATGAAGAAACGGATTGCCGAGCACAGCATCTTTGATGACGTTACTAAAATTTATGAGAAAGGATCAAATGGGGAGTTGCAGAAGCTGGTTCAGGAGGTTGCGGATATTCACAACGTGGATGTGAACGTATATGATCTTCGTGGAAACCTGCAGGTTTCATCCCAGGAAAATATTTATGAAAAGGGCGTTCTGAGTAAGCAAATGGATCCCGAGGCTCTTTATCACCTAAGTCGATTACGCGAAGTGGAGAGAGTGCAGACGGAAAAAATCAGCAATCTTTCCTATTTAAGCATTTATGCGCCTGTGCGCTCAGACGAGGGAAAGGAGTACGCGTATCTGAATATTCCTTATTTCCTGTCAGAAATAGAATTAAACCAGGAGATCTCGAACTTCCTGGTAACGATCATCAACCTCAATGCCTTCATTTTTCTTATTGCGGGCATCATCGCGTTATTCATAACCAATCGCATCACTCGATCGTTTTCAATTATTGGCGATAAGATGCGAGAAGTGAACCTTGGAAAACTAAACGAAGAAATTCCGTGGAATAGAAATGATGAAATTGGTGAACTAGTCAAGGAATATAACAAGATGGTGAACAAACTGGGCGAAAGTGCTGAGGCGCTCGCGCGCAGTGAAAGGGAAGGAGCATGGAGAGAAATGGCCAGGCAAGTGGCACATGAAATAAAAAACCCGCTTACGCCAATGAAGTTGAGTATCCAATACCTGCAAAAAGCCATTTTAAATAATTCGCCCGATGTAAAAGAATTGACTGCAAAGGTTGCCAGCACCCTCGTTGAGCAAATAGATCATTTATCCAAGATCGCCTTTGATTTTTCACAATTCGCGAATATTGGTAACACACAAGTGGAGTTTTTCGATATGCACGAAGTCATTGGCGCGCTAAAAGAATTATACCAGCGAGGACAGCAGGTGGAAATAAACTGGGATGCGCTTCCCGAAAAAGTAATTCTTAAAGGAGATAAGACCCAGATGAACCGGTTATTCACAAATCTTTTTCAGAATGCTGTTGAGGCTTGTGATGAGAAGGACCAATGCATTATTGATGTCAGCGAGGTGCAGGAAAACGGCAGTGTCATTGTAAGTGTCAAGGATAATGGAGAAGGCATACCAGCCTCAATGCAATCAAAAATATTTGCTCCAAACTTTACAACAAAGTCTTCAGGCACCGGGTTGGGGTTGGCCATGTGTAAGAGTATTGTGGAACAAGCAAAGGGAAAAATTTGGTTTGAGACTACTCTTGGACAAGGCACAACATTTCATGTGGAATTACCGCTGGCCAACTAAACTCCTTTTAAGGCTCTTATCTGCCGCAGATATTCTTCAAATTGTTGCAACGTGAAACTGCTTAGATTTTGCTCCTTTGGCAATGCTCCTTTTTGAGCGGCTAGCACGCCATATTTAACATGGTCGAAGCCTCCAATGGAATGGGCGTCGGGATCTATTGACATCAGCACATTTTTCTCCAACGCATAGTCAATCCATCGCCAATCGATATCAAGTCTCCGGGGATGTGCGTTTAACTCAATGGCGACACGATTTTGGGCGCATGCATCAATTATTTTTTTGTGGTCCACCGGGTAGCCATTCCTGCTGAGTAATAATCTTCCGGTTAGGTGCCCAAGAATCGTTGTGTACGGATTTCT
>AR_comb_assmDRAFT_10413394_pt1 | contig 10157 bp, 7 predicted proteins | sample ArasoioldDNA_FD_10543 | JGI IMG/M metagenome (IMG submission 10543) | reverse complement strand
CTTGCCCAACAATTACGTTATCACCTCCAACTTTACCGGATGGCGCCATCGGCGTTTTATATAATCAAACGGTTACTGCCAGCGGAGGAACTGCACCTTACACATTCGCAGTTACAAGCGGCGCATTGCCTCAAGGTTTGAGTTTAAACAGTAGTGGAGTGATTTCCGGCACACCAACAACCCGGGAAACTGCAAACTTCACAATCACTGCAACTGATTCCACAGGCTGCGCAGGCAGTATGCCCTACTCAATTACAATCGGTACATGTATGTTCTGTGATGAATTTGATGATGGCATAGTCGATCCAAATTGGACCTACATCAAAAATATTAGCGACTGGTCTGAAGATGGCACTGCATTGATCGGCACAGCAGTTAGAAAAACGCAGGCTCTTGCAATTCCAATATTCAGCGGCTGTACCAACTGCTATGCAGAAACGATTGTGCGTTCTGCAGGCGGTTTGTTCAGCAAAGTTTGGTTTTTATTCCATGTTGTTGACAAAAACAACCTCGTTGAATTACTGATGGATGAATCAAAAGATAAATGGGTGCTGAAACATCGCATCAATAGAACTGTTGTGGCGAAGCAGAAATTTCTTGCAACCATTGATCCGAACACTGATTACACGGTAAGAGTCCGATATGATGGCACGAATTTTATTGCTTCAATAAATGGAGTAGATCAAATTACATTAGCTCCGGGTGGAGTAGTTGGCGGCGGTAGTGTTGGATTCAGAGTTAAAACCACAACAGCAACATTTCAACGCATTGAAGTGAATTGAAGTTGTAAATTTTTTGTTTCATTTCAGGAGACGCGGGTGAGAACAAGGCGTTTTATTTTTTCCAACCTTTTATTGTTCACTTTCATCACATCCATTTATGCAGACGATCAGCTGGACCGGCAATTAATCAAAAAACTTCAGCAGGCAGGATTTACGGGAAGGATTGAATCGACATTAACTACCAGACTGGAGCGACCGATTAACAAAAAGCTGGTAAATCTCGGCCGCTTACTTTTTTTCGATAACATCCTTGGACTTCATGGTGATAACTCTTGCGCGGGATGCCACTCCCCCGCTTTTTCATTTGGCGATTCACAATCGATCGCGATTGGAGTTGATAACAATGGCATTGTAGGTCCGAATCGTAAAGGACCCCGCAACCAACGCAAAGCGCCTCCGGTTACAAACAGCGCATTCTTTCCAAAGTTGATGTTAAACGGACGCTTTATTGCGCGATCGGGAGATCCATTTGATAACTCATCGGGTTTTAAGTTTCCGCTGCCTGAAGGAGTAAAACAATTTGCAGCAAACGATCCCCACATAAAACATTTGCTCGCCGCTCAAGGCCACATTCCAGAAACAGAGCTTGTAGAAATGGCAGGATTCACCGGCACCCACGGAACAATCGGCACAGATTTCGATCAGTTTGATAATGGCAAAGGAATTGCGCTTCCACCTGCGGATGCAAATGGCTATAGAAATGATGGAATTCGTGAAATTGTACTGACGGGTGTGAACGACGTTCCGCAATACAGAAAACTTTTTGGCGAAATCTTTAATAAAGGTGTACCAATGCATAAAGGCGGCATTCAATTTCGGATGATCGGCCAAGCTTTAGGTGAATTCCAAATTTCGCTGACGTTTGCCGATGCTCCGATCGATCGTTTTGCAAGAGGCGAAGTCAACGCAATGACCGATAGTCAGAAACGTGGCGCGTTGCTCTTTTTTGGCGAAGTAAAATGTGTGCAATGTCATGCTGTTGCCGGCAACTCCAATGAAATGTTCAGTGATTTCGAAAATCATGTTCTTGGTGTACCTCAGATTGCACCTGATTTTGGAATCGGAAAAGGAAATGTTTTGTTTGATGGCAAAAATAAAGATGAAGATTTCGGATCCGAACAGATCACTGGAAAATCAGAAGATCGTTTCAAGTTCCGTTCATCACCTTTGCGAAACGTCGCATTGCAGCCCGCGTTTTTTCACAACGGCGCATTCGCGCGATTGGAAGATGCGGTAAGCCATCATTTAGATGTGATTCAATCCAATCGTAATTATGATCCACTCGCAGCAGGTATCGATCAGGATTTATGTTTGCGAAAAGGTCCATCGAATACGGTGTTAAGCCGGCTGGATCCGCTGATCAAAGAACCGATCCAATTGCGTCAGCAAGACTTTCAGGATCTGGTGGAATTCGTCCGCAACGGATTGTTGGATACCCGCGCCCTTCCGGCAAATTTGTGCAAGATGATTCCGAAACAAGTCCCAAGTGGTATCCCGGTAATTAAATTCGAAGGCTGCCAGTAGAATTTCAAATTCAAATTGAAAGAAATTCTCGGCGAATCCGGCGCTAAAAAAGATCCATCACAATGGATTCCTTTTTTCAGATAAATACGGTAAGATTTTTGCTTCCCCGATCAAGGTTCAAGCTGATAGTTCCGGTTCACACAGAAGAGGCGCGAGTATGCAGATCTTCCATCCGAGTACGAACACCTTATCGAAGTTCAGCATATTGGGTGGATTATTTATCATTGCCGCGTTGGGTTGGGCACTCGCGGGTGTAAATCGATCGCCATATGTAACGCAATCCAAAATCGCGAAAGAACAGCCTGTTCAATTCAGTCATAAACATCATGCTGGTGATTGTGGCATCGATTGCCGTTATTGTCATACATCAGTAGAAACATCCTCATTTGCCGGAATTCCCCCCACAAGAACTTGCATGAATTGTCATTCACAATTGTGGGCAACGAGTCCGTATTTGGAGCCAGTACGAGAAAGTTTTCGGACAGGTAAATCTTTGGAATGGGTACGGGTGAATGATTTACCTGACTTCGTCTATTTCAATCACAGCATTCATATTCACAAGGGCGTTGGTTGCGATACCTGTCACGGCAAAGTGAATCAAATGCCTTTAATGTGGCAGGATGCTTCACTCGCAATGGAATGGTGTTTGAATTGTCATCGCCATCCTGAAAAATACGTAAGGGATCGTAAGGAAGTTTTCAACATGAATTACAATCCACCCCCGGATCAAAATCAAAAAGGCCGCGAGATTGTAAAAGAATATCGGATTAGAAGTTTTACTGATTGTTCAACGTGTCATAGATGAGCAACATACGAGAGATCAATCCCGAATTAAAAAATAAGTTAGACACTGCATCAGGTCCGCAATACTGGCGTAGTTTACAGGAGATTGCAGGCAGCGAAGAATTTCAAGAATATTTGCATCGCGAATTTCCGGAAAATGCATCTGAATGGATTGATCCGGTAAGCCGCCGCAATTTTCTGAAAATTATGGGCGCTTCGTTAGCGCTTGCAGGATTAACTGCCTGCACCAAACAGCCCGAAGAAAAAATTGTCCCGTATGTACGACAGCCGGAAGAGCTCATTCCAGGGAGGCCTTTGTTTTATGCAACGGCAATGACGATCGGTGGTTATGCGAATGGTTTGCTCATGGAAAATCAGATGGGCAGACCGATTAAAGCCGAAGGAAATCCTGATCATCCAGCGAGCCTTGGAGCAACCGATGTTTTTGGACAAGCTTCAATTCTCAGTATGTATGATCCGGATCGCTCACAATCAACGACCAACATTGGAAACATCAGTTCATGGACTGAATTTTTCCAGATATTAAACCTTCGAATGAAAATCGAAAAGCAGCGGCCCAGTCCTGGATCCGGATTTCGATTGTTAACTGAAACAATTACTTCGCCTTCACTTGCCAATCAGATTCGTGAATTATTAAAAACTTTACCCGGTGCGAAGTGGCATCAATATGAATCACTGAATCGCGATAATGCGATGGAAGGTGCACGGCTTGCATTTGGCGAACCGGTAGAAACTTTATACAAGCTTGATCAAGCCGATGTAGTCCTTTCATTGGATGCGGATTTCATGAGCCATAATCCCGGTCATTTGCGTTACATCCGTGATTTTATTTCGCGCCGCAAAGTAAGAAGTGGCGCAGACAACAGTAAGATGAGCCGTTTATACGTTCTAGAAAGCACACCTTCTATTACTGGCGCGGTTTCAGATCACAGACTTCCGTTGCGTTCAACACATATCCTGGAGTTTGCAAAAGCAATTGCAGCAGGGTTGGGCATTGGTGGAAGTTCAACTTACAGTCATCCGTGGGTTGCACCTTTAGTGCGCGATTTGCAAGCGCATAAAGGAGCAAGCATTGTAATCGCCGGCGAATATCAACCACCTGAACTGCATGCCATAGCTCATGCAATCAATGGCGCTTTAGGCAACAACGGTAAGACTGTCATCTATACCGATCCTGTTGCGGCAGAAGTTGTGAACCAACAAAATTCACTACGCCAATTAATTACTGATATGCATTCAGGAACTGTAGATACGTTGGTGATTCTAGGCGGAAATCCTGTTTACAATGCCCCTTCGGATTTCAATGTAGCGGATGCACTTTCCAAAGTTTCATTGCGAATTCATCTAAGCATGGATCACAATGAAACATCCAATCTCTGTCACTGGCATATTCCAGAAACGCATTTTCTTGAAAGCTGGGGCGACGCGCGTGCGTTCGATGGAACAGTTTCGTTGATTCAACCTTTAATTGCGCCTCTATATGAAGGATCGAAATCTGCCTACGAAATAATTGCGGCATTAAATGGAATTTCGGCAACCAAACCTCATGATATGGTTCACGATTATTGGAAATCGCAGACATCACAAGCAGATTTCGAGCGATTCTGGGAAAAAGCATTACACGATGGAGTGGTTCCCAATACCGCGTCAGCAGTAAAGAATGTAACCGCCAAAACTAATTTTACCGGTTACACTGCGGGACCGAAAGAAGACTCTTCCTTTGAATTAATCGTTCGTCCGGATTACAACACTTATGATGGACGTTTCGCAAATAATGGCTGGCTCCAGGAACTTCCAAGACCTTTAACGAAAATTACCTGGGACAATGTCGCTTTAATCAGCCCAACGGCTGCAAAAAAACTCGAATTAGAAAACGAAGATGTTGTGGAATTGAAGTTGAATAACCATGCAGTGAAGGCCCCTGTTTGGATTATGCCTGGACAGGCTGAAAATTCCGTAACAATACATCTTGGATACGGACGCAAACTTGCAGGTCACGTTGGAAACAATGTCGGCTTTAATGCGTATCAACTTCATACTTCAAATTCAACGTGGAACACTCCGGGACTGAGTGTTACAAAAGTTTCCGGACATTACCCGCTTTCTACTACCCAAGAACATCATGTGATGGAAGGCCGCGATATCGTTCGATCGCATTCCCTGGAAGAATATTTAAAACATCCCCATGAAAAAGAACACGAAGAATTAACATCCCTGTATCCGCCCTACGAATATAAAGGATATGCATGGGGGATGGCGATCGATTTGAATTCCTGTGTAGGATGCAATGCGTGCGTAGTTGCATGTGTAGCAGAAAACAATATTCCGGTTGTTGGTAAAAGCGAAGTAAAACGCGGACGCGAAATGCACTGGATTCGTATTGATCGATATTTCGAAGGCTCAATGGATGCACCAAGAATTCATCATCAACCAGTTCCTTGTATGCAATGCGAAAACGCACCATGTGAATTGGTTTGTCCGGTAAACGCAACCAATCATAGCTCTGAAGGTTTAAACGATATGGTTTATAACCGTTGCGTCGGCACCAGATATTGTTCCAATAACTGTCCGTACAAAGTACGCCGGTTTAATTTCTTTTTGTATTCAGATTTGAAAACGCCAAGTATTCAACTTGGAAGAAATCCTGACGTAACTGTCCGTACGCGCGGTGTGATGGAAAAATGCACTTATTGTGTTCAGCGGATTAATCAGGCGCGAATTGATTCCGAAAAGGAAGATCGCAAAATCAAAGATGGTGAAATCGTTACAGCATGTCAACAAGCATGCCCCGCCGAAGCAATTGTATTTGGTGACATCAATGATAAGGAAAGTAAAGTTTCAAAATTAAAAGCTGATCAATTGAATTACGCGCTGTTGGAAGAATTAAACACGAAACCGAGAACAACATATCTTGCAAATGTAAGGAATTTGAATCCGGAAATTACCACAAAGGCACAAAATGAGCACTGAAGAATACAAAGCCGAAGAGCATCCGGTAATAGAACCGGGTTATACATTCGGCAGCATTACCGAAAAAATCAGCTCAATCGTTTTAACTAAGAAAACTCCACTGGGCTGGTTCATCGGCTTCGGAATCGCATTTATGCTTTTGATGGGATTGATTTTCACCATCGGCCTCTTGCTGTTTGTCGGTGTTGGGATCTGGGGCATCATGATCCCGGTCGGTTGGGGCTTCGACATCATCAATTTCGTTTGGTGGATCGGAATTGGTCACGCTGGAACTTTAATCTCTGCAATCCTTTTGTTATTACGACAAGAATGGCGAACTTCTATTAACCGATTCGCTGAAGCAATGACATTGTTTGCTGTGGCATGCGCCGGACTATATCCACTCTTGCACATGGGACGTCCATGGCTCGCTTATTGGTTATTTCCTTATCCAAATACGATGGCGATCTGGCCAAATTTCAAGAGTCCACTGGTTTGGGATGTCTTTGCAGTTTCAACTTACGCGACAGTTTCAGCAATGTTCTGGTTCGTTGGTTTGATTCCGGATTTAGCAACATTGCGGGATCGATCTACAAATCGGGTCGGCCGCATTATATATGGAATGCTGGCAATGGGCTGGCGTGGATCTACAAAACACTGGCACAGATATGAAACTGCCTACTTATTGCTTGCTGGATTATCAACTCCATTAGTTGTTTCAGTTCACACAATCGTAAGTTTCGATTTTGCAGTTGGAATCATTCCTGGATGGCACGCCACAATCTTCCCTCCATATTTCGTAGCAGGCGCAATCTATGCAGGATTTGCAATGGTTCTCACGCTTGCGATTCCGATCCGTGCAGTATATGGATTGCAAGACTTCATCACCATGCGGCACTTGCAAAACATGGCCAAGATCATGCTCGCAACAGGACTCCTGGTTGCATATGGCTACATGATGGAAACATTTACAGCGTGGTATAGCGGCAATGAATACGAAAAATTCATGATCTGGAACCGGATGACAGGACCCTATCGCAACATGTATTGGGCTCTCATCTTTTGTAATGTACTCACGCCCAATTTGCTATGGTTTCCGAAAATCCGCAACAACACAATCTTCCTTTTTATTATTTCAATCATTGTCAGTATCGGAATGTGGCTCGAACGATACGTCATTATCGTTGTCAGTTTGTCGCGCGACTTTTTACCTTCATCGTGGGGCCAATACCATGGATCACCTTTCGATTGGACTATGTTCATCGGAACGATCGGTCTCTTCCTGACACTCTTATTTTTGTTTGTTCGTGTACTACCGATGATTTCAATTTTTGAAATGCGAACTCTCCTTCCGGAAGCAGAAGTAAAACATGAAGGAGAAGCATCATGAAAAAACATGCCATCTATGGACTCATGGCAGAATTTGATGATGCCAATAGTCTTGTTGAAGCTGCACGTAAGGCATACGAAGAAGGCTATAGAAAAATGGATGCTTATTCGCCATTTCCGATTGAAGCCTTATCAGAAGCAATTGGATTCCATAAAAATCGACTTCCTTTGCTTGTTTTATTGGGTGGAATTTTTGGATGCTTAGGTGGATATTCCCTTTGTTATTGGGTATCGGCAATTGATTATCCAATCAATGTTGGAGGCAAACCATATCACAGCTGGCCATCTTTTATTCCGGTTACCTTTGAAACAACTATATTGCTCGCGGCACTGACCGCAGTTCTGGGGATGCTGGCATTAAATGGATTACCGGAGCCATATCATCCTGTTTTTAATGTGAAACGATTTGCATTGGCTTCGCGCGATCGATTCTTTTTGTGCATCGAATCAACCGATCCGAAATTCGATCGCGACACGACATGGCGTTTTTTGGATCAACAACAACCAAGATTCGTTAGCGAAGTGGACTATTGATGAAAAGAATTTTATTAGCGCTCTGCACGGTGGTCATCATCAGCTGCCGCCAGGATATGCATGATCAGCCGAAATATGAACCGTTGGAGCGCAGCACATTTTTCGGAGATGAAAGATCTGCGCGGCCGATCGTTGAAGGCACTGTAGCGCGCGGACATCTTCGCGATAATCCTGAATACTTCACTGGCAAAAATGGTGCAGCATTCGTTACCGCTTTTCCATTAGAAGTTACTGCTGATCTCATACAAAGGGGACAAGAAAGATACCAAATCTTTTGCACACCGTGTCACGGCCCGTTGGGAGATGGGCTCGGTATGGTTGTACGCCGCGGATTCAAAAGACCTCCTTCATTTCATATTGATCGTTTACGGCAATCCCCTCCCGGCTATTTTTACGATGTGATGACGAACGGATTTGGAGCGATGTCCAGTTATGCAGAACAAGTTCCAGTGCGAGATCGATGGGCAATTGCAGCCTATGTTCGCGCCCTGCAGCTCAGTCAGCATGCAACCATTGATGATGTGCCAGCTGATAAGCGGCAAGAATTGGAGGCTGAAAAATCGCAATGAACCAGATCGAACAATTGCAGAAACAAACGCGCATCATCGGAACTGTTGCGTTGCTTGCCAGTCTTGCCTTCTTATTTTTCGATAAAGATCAATTCTTCCGATCTTATTTATTCGCATATGCGTTTTGCATTGGAATCCCACTTGGATGCATGGCAATCCTGTTTATTTATCATCTTGCCGGAGGTGCATGGGGAGCAGTAAGTCGGCGCATTATGGAAGCCGCTCTCCGTTTGTTGCCAATATTAGCGCTGCTTTTCCTTCCGATCGCTGTTTTTGGAATGCATTCCCTTTATGAATGGACACATTCCGACATTGTGAATGCCGATAAAGTACTGAAACACAAAGCTGCATACTTAAACATTCCTTTCTTCCTGGTGCGCGCTGGAATTTATTTCGCAATCTGGATCTTACTTTCTGTGATTTTGAACAAACGCTCGGCTCAACAAGATCAAACTCAAGACCCTTTAATTCCTGCAAGGCTGGAGTTCACCGGTGGAATCGGATTGGTGTTATATGGACTCACAATGACTTTTGCTTCCGTTGATTGGATGATGTCATTGGATCCCCACTGGTTCTCAACTATTTTTGGATTACTGGTGATCACCGGACAGGTCTTATCGGCATTTGCGTTTGTAATTGCAACTGCAGTATGGCTCTCACGTGTTTCGCCTTATTCCGAAGTTATTTCCGCAGAACAATTCCACGATCTTGGAAAGCTTTTGCTGGCGTTTGTAATGATCTGGGCTTACTTATCGATCTCTCAGTACTTAATAATCTTTTCTGGAAATATGCCGGAAGAAAATCGATGGTACGTTCACCGTCTTCAAGATGGCTGGCGATTTATTCCGCCATTGTTAATTCTTGGACACTTCGCGCTGCCTTTCATATTGCTATTATCAAGATCACTGAAAAGAAATCCGCGATTGCTAGGAATGGTCGCAATCGGCGTTCTGGTGATGCGCCTGGTTGATTTGTATTGGTTAATCGCTCCTGGTGTTGCTCACGTTGGATTTGCGGCGCCTTTAGATTTCATTTTACCGATTGGACTCGGCTCACTGATGTTTAGTTTGTTTTTGAATGAGCTGAAAAAACGGCCATTCTTTGTTTTGTATGATCCGAATTTACCGGAAACGAATGTTCATCTCGCAGAAGCGGGGAAACATGCGTGAGGGTGCATGGACGTAAAAGAAGCAGCTCATAAAAGTACAAAAGAAACGTTACCGCCATCTGATCGGTCGGGAATTAATACCCGTGCGGTGCTGATATTTTGCGCGGCGTTGATTGTTATTGCAGTAATTGTCCATATCGTTGTCTGGTATTTGTTCGGAGTTTTTAATAATCGTGAAAAATTGAAAGATCCGGTGCTTTCTCCGCTTGCGCCGAAACAACAACAGCTTCCTCCAGAACCGCGGCTTGAAGCTTCGCCGAATACTTTAAACACCGATAAACAACTATTCGATCCGAGGGCTATTGGAAGATTAAATGAACAAAGTGATCAGCAGCTCAAAAGTTATGGATGGGTCGATGACAAAAACGGCATCGTCAGAATTCCTATTGAGGAAGCAATGAAAAAGGTTGTTGAACAAGCGAAACAACCCCAAACTGC
>AR_comb_assmDRAFT_10216470_pt1 | contig 10158 bp, 8 predicted proteins | sample ArasoioldDNA_FD_10543 | JGI IMG/M metagenome (IMG submission 10543) | reverse complement strand
CCGACAGCTCGCATCGCCAGCCCTGGAGCGGGTACGGGCCGCCGCGTAACCTCTGAAGCAAGTCAAAAAAAGGAACCTGCACCATGCCAACACCCACACACCCACCACGGCCGCTCGCCGACCTACTCACCGAACTCGAAGCCGCCGTCCGCACCGGGGATCGCGCACGCGCCAGACAGCTCGAACAGGCGCTCCTGCAACGCCTGGCCAGCGAGGCGGCTGACCGTGCTAGCCTGGAACGCCGCATCCGCGCCCTGATGGCGGAATTGGATCAGCCCGCTACCGGCCCTCGCGTCATCAGCCTGGATCCGTTCAATCTCGAACGCAGCAGCCCGTTACCCGACGTCGATGGTGTGGTCTATCCTGTGTGGTTCGGCACCAACCGCAAGCCAGCGGCGCAGGGCGATGGCTTCACCGGCGAGCGCCACGACCGCATCACCCGTGGCCGCGTCGAGGTGTATGTGCCGGAGGCGCACCGCTTCGGCGAGACCGGCACGAGCTTCTGGAGACGTCTGCTACGTTTCGACTTGCGCGACGACCGCCTGCGGCTCCAGCACGTGGAGCGGCAGGAGCGGGAGGCCTTCTTCGTGGACATCCACCAGGCGATGCAGGCCGCACGCGACAGCGGCGAGCAGCCGCACGCGCTGTGCTTCCTGCATGGGTTCAACGTCACCTTCGCGGACGCGGCGATCCGCGCGGCACAGATCGGCTACGACTTGAAGGTGCCGGGAGCGACGGCGTTCTTCAGTTGGCCCTCGCGCGGCAGCGTGGCCGCCTACCCGGTGGATGAGGCGAGCATCGAGGCCAGCGAGCGGGCGATCACGGATTTCCTCGTAGACTTCACCGCACACTGCGGGGCGGAGAAGGTGCACGTGATCGCGCACAGTATGGGCAATCGTGGCCTGCTACGTGCGCTGCAGCGGATCGCGGCGCAGGCGCAGACGCTGGGTCAGGTGAAATTCGGTCAGATCTTCCTCGCCGCGCCGGATGTGGACCGCGATCTGTTTCTCGACCTCGCCCGCCTCTACCCGGAGCACGCCGAGCGCACCACTCTCTATGCCTCCAATGGCGACCTGCCGGTGCATCTCTCCGCAAAGCTGCACGACGCGCCGCGCTCGGGATACTTCATACCCTACACCGTGGCTCCCGCCATCGACACGGTGGCCGTGCCAGACTTTGACATCGATTTGCTGGGCCACGCCTACTTCGCTCAGGCGGAGGCGCTGCTGCATGACATCCACGATCTCATGCGTCACAACGAGGCTCCGGCGCAGCGGCAGCGGATCACGCCCGCGCTGCATGAGGGCACAGCTTTTTGGAGGCTAAGGAAGTAAGGTGGTAGAATGCCACCGGCCCACATGCACTGACAGCGAGTTTCGGAGCAGGCTCATATGGCGAAGAAAAAAAGAATTGGCAAGCTCCCGCCACGCTACTCATTTATTCTGAATCCCTATACAGACGTGCGCCTCAGCAAGTGCCCCCGGTGCCAGAAACTGACGCACCTGCGGAAATTTGCCCTCTTCATCCACATCGACGCGTGGGGGCCGCTGGCGCTCGGCAAGACCTGTCGCTACTGCTCGCGTTGCGAGTTGATCATGGCGCACCAGGACGAATTAGAGGCAGAGATGGCGCATAGCTTCAGTCAGATCGCCCCCAAAGTCATAGACAACGAGTATCTGGTGCTGGGGACGATAGATAAGAAAGTCTGGCAGGAGGGGCTGGCAGGCGGTGGCGGGGACCTCGGTGAGCTGCTAAAGCATATGGCCGATTTCAAGCAGGTGCTGAAGCTGGAAGTAGAGCCGGGTGGGTGGTATCCTGCCGAGCGCGAGAATCCCCGAAAGAGGGGTGCCTGAGATGACCTTGTAGCCGAGCGTCTGTTGCTTGCGTGCACAATGACCGACTGCAGCCTGGTTGTTAGGCTTTTTGCAAACACGTCACTGCAGTGACGGATAGAGAGGATAGTGTGCCTGTAGGCCACTACCCTTAAAAAATGCTGCTTGAGCACGCTTCGTGAGGTACTCGGTGCAGAGGTCGTGTACCTCTTGACCGCGGATAATGCGGTAGGACCCGTCTGGGGTCGTCCGCATTTGTCAGTTGCTCTCCCGCGACGAAGCACTGGCCATACGGCTCCCCGAACATCGCCCGCCAGGAAAGTCATAGTCCCTCATAGCCCGAATAGTTTGCGTAGCCTGCGAGCGGCTTCAGTTTGCATTCCTGGAGATAATTCTCCCATTTCACGCCGAATCAACGCAGTCGTAGCTATCATCAGACGGTGCAGTTGAAGAGTGGAGGAGACCCGGAGCCCTGTTGACACAAAATCGACATGGCTGGTATCCAATACGAAGTCGGTATCCAGTAAGGCAGCGGGTATTCGGCTGGTGATGAACGCCAGAATGACATGCCGGTGCGGCCCAATCGGCTCGGTTAAACATACTGCAGGCCGCACTTTGGTTGCCGACAGGTCGTCGAATGGGAAAGGCACCAGAACAGCCTTACCCTTGGTCATAAAACGGTTCCCCATCAGCTAGTGTGTAGATGTCTTCATCTGGTTCTTTGAGGAAATCGAAGGCCGGGTTGCTCGCTGCGGCCTGAAGCCACTCCTGCTCGTTGATGTCGGTCTCATCAGGGATCAAGATGATGACACGGACTCGGCTGGGGCCGACAATCGGCAGGGGCTCGTCCAGCTGCAGTCGCCGCTGTTCATCAATGGTGCCCCCTACTTCTATTGCTTTTAAAGGCAATCTCACCTCTCTTCCCTCCCCTCGCAGGGTTGCAATTGTGAGGCCGTCATGACGTCCAACCGATACGTGTCTGAGGCCTACAGTCATATGAAGCTCGCTGCAGTATCCACACCCAGCAGTATACCCCTCTTTACCCGAGCCGGGCGTGCATCCAGGCCGCGATGGCAAGCAGCCGGTCATCCATCCCCAGAGGCCCGATCACCTGGACGCCCACTGGCAGGCCGTGCGGTCCCGTATGGCTGGGCAGCGTCACGGCCGGCGTGTGGAGCAAGGTCCACATGCGGTTGAAGATAGGATTACCGGTAGCTTCCAGACCTGCCGGTGCCTCCCCCGGGGCGCTTGGTACTAAAAGAACATAGTGGTCAGTAAAAATGGCCTCGAGCTGCCGGCGGCACGTTTCAGCCAGTGTGAGGGCCTCGGCATACGCTGCATAGGTCAGACCCTCGGCAGGCGCGAGCAACTCAAGGAGCTTGGCGCTGAGCCGGTCGCGGTGTACCGTTAATTCATACGCGCAACACCGCGCGCCCTCAAAGATCTGGATGGTCTCCTGGGCCGCCACCAGGTTCTCGAAGGCAGGGGGGAGGGCCAGTTGGTGCACCTCAGCACCGGCCGCTACCAGTCGTTGACCAGCGACTTCCAGAGCTTCGCGCGTGGCCGCGGTGGCAAACGGCCATTGCGGGGTGTGACAGAGCCCGATACGCGGCGCCCGTTCCAGCGCAGGGAGTTGGGTTGGTCCGCCCACGAAGACGGCTCGCAGCAACGCGACATCTGCCACGCTCCGTGCCAGGCCACCCAGGGTGTCCAGCGTTTGCGACAGCGCCTTGATGCCAGCAACCGGGAACTGGCCGTGGGTTGGCTTATAGCCTACCACGCCACAGAAAGACGCCGGGCGGATGATAGATCCTGCCGTCTGCGTGCCCAGCGCCAGCGGCACCATCATATCCGCCACCGCCGCTGCCGAGCCACTGGAAGAGCCGCCTGGGGTGTGTGCTACATTATGCGGATTGGCTGTTTTACCGGGGGTGAACATGGCAAATTCGGTGGTCACCGTCTTGCCGAGGATCACAGCTCCTGCAGCACGTAGCAGTGCCACGCTGGCTGCATCCCAGGCCGGTCGGTATGCGGCGTAGATCGGCGAGCCGTAGCTGGTAGGCATGTCAGAGGTGTCGATAAGGTCTTTAATGCCAACCGGCACGCCATGCAGGGGGCCCTGTGCGGAGCTACGATCACGTGCCCGCGCCTGGGTTAGCGCTGCCTCGGGGTCGAGGTATTCCCAGGCTCTCACGCTCTCTTCCCGCTCTGTGATCCGTTCGAGACAGGCGCTCACCAGCGCCTCGCTGGTGATGGTGCCAGCCGCTATGGCCTGGGCAGCCTCCGCCCCGGTCAGCTCATGCAGGGGTTTCATACGCGTCTCCACTCTTCAGCAGAATTGCCGTCTATGCTCGCTCACGATACGCAGCGCACGCGCGCCATCCGAGCTAAGTCCCTAGACAGCCATGTTTGTATGTTCGTTCCCCCTTTGTAAAATCCCCCCTCCGCGCCCCCTGTGTAAAAGGGGGTAACACTTGTGTCCAGGGACTTAGGAGGGCGTGGGCGCGGCCTCAGCAATCAGCCCTGCCTGTTTCAGCTCCGCCCACAGGGCAGTGGGAATAGGAAATTCCACCATCCTGACATTGTCCTCAACCTCTGCCACTGATCTGGCCCCAGGAATTACCGAGGCAATCGCAGGGTGCGCCAGGATGAACTGCAACGCCGCGGCTTTTAAGGGGACCTGGTACCGTTCACAGACGGCGTGGATACGCTCGGCTTTTGCCATCATCTCCGCTGAGGCCGCGCGATAGTTGAAGGTTGCCCCTGCCCGTGGACCAACGGCGAGTATGCCGCTATTGTATGGGCCACCGGCGACGACGCTGATGTGCTTCTCCACGCAGTATGGGAGGAATTCTGGCAAGGCCGTCTGGTCCAATAACGTATAGCGCCCGGCCAGCAGGAAGCAGTCGCATTGTCCGGTTTCGGCAAACTGTAACTCCATTTCCCACTGATTCATGCCGGCACCGATAGCTTTGACACGCCCCTGCGCTCGTAACTCCACAAGCACGGGCAAGGCTTCGGTGAGTGCGTGCTCGTAGTGGTTATCTGGGTCATGCATGTACAGGATATCTACGTGGTCCACACCCAGCCGCTCCAGCGACGTCTCAAACGACCTGCGTACGCCCTCTCTACTGAAATCGAATGACCACGTCATCTGAGCGCTGCCCGGCTGGCTCGGATGCAGCACCCTGCCGACTTTGGTCGAGAGCACGTAGCTGTCACGGGCGCGCCCGTGCAGCGCCTGACCATAGCGCCTCTCGCTCTGACCAACACCATACATCGGTGCTGTATCGAGATAATTGAGGCCCAAAGCCAGACTCCCCTGAATAAGGGCCACGGCTTCCGCTTCCGACGTGGTCTGGTGCGGGTCCGTGGCCGGCGGTGCTCCTGAGAGCGCCACGCCTCCCAGTCCAAGGCGGGAGACGCGTAATGCCGTCATGCCAATCTTGACCTTGTCTGTAGCGCGCAATGTATGAGCCTCCCTAACATACGTCACCTCGTAGACTGCGGATCATGCTGCCCGTGAGCACTATGGCAGCACATTCTGCAACAGATACGGGACGAATGCAATCGTGCCACTGGCTGCTGTGGCCATGTACGTAGACCTGCGGCAAGGAGCGCCTCGCGAGATTAGACATCGAACGATCCGAAATCATATAATCCTGCCATCATAGTGACTGCGCCATCACCCATGCCCCCGATGGATAGGATTGCTTGATGAAGATAACACCTTCTACCGTCCTGCCCTGTTCTTTGCACTATGATAACTCTCTCACCCAGAATTGCTCATTCTCGATAAATCCGCACAGTCAGCCGTGATACACTATTACTAATAATGTAACGTTTTGGTGAGAGAAAAGAGGAAGGTAAGTATGGAAATATTCGAATTGGGGCGCAGAATAAGGGACATTATTATTCCTTATATTCGCAAGAAGTACCATATAACGGGGCAATACCTGAGCCTGGCGGCAGCGGCTGAGGTCATTCAAGTGGTACGGCTTGGTCTCCTCGCCGCAGGGGTTGGAGAACTCACCGAGGAGCAACTCATCGAACTCGGGACTGTACTTGAGCCCGAAGTACACCAGCAACTCAGACCCAAGTCAGGTGGAAAAAAAGCTGTTGTGTTGGAGATAGAGCGACTGTGGGCAGAAAGGTCAGCGGCGCACACTCCCCCACGCCTGCCTCACTCCCAAGCCGCAGTGCGAGTGCAAAGGGTTGCCATTCTAGCGTTGCTCGGGATGCTCCTCGGCATTGGCTTGGCCACGCTCTTTTTCTATAGCCGTGGTATGATTCGCCAGGAGGTCGAGAAAGGTGAGTTGGACAGTGCGATTTTTGCCAAAGCTACCCGGGATGTGATTGCCAATCGGCTGGCTGAAGTCCAGGCAAAGGTGGCTACGCATCCTTGCCCTGGTAAGACGTGGGAGGACGATCACAAAGAAGTGCTCGCCTTCCAGCATGCTCTTGTGAAAGCAACGGAGCACGCCGAGTATGAGCGCGGCCGTGTTGAGGGTCTGGCGCATCCAAAGCTGATCCAGATTCCAGAGCCCACGCCGTACCACATCAAGCGGGTCTCGGGTATTGTCGGTAAACTGGTCCAAGACCAGAAAAGTTTGTTGCCGAAGGGCGCGGTGGAGCAAGCACGCTCGGAGTTGCTGCGCGTGGCGGTCCAACAAGGGCGTGTGTGTAACTAACCTTGCTGCGGGAGCACCTATGACAACCGCCAACCATGAGAATCTCCCGGGAGCGCTGGCAGGCATGCGCGTCCTGGACGTCGCCGCACCGCTCGGGGCCTTTGTCAGCCGCATCCTTGGGGACCTCGGCGCCGACGTGATCAAAATCGAGCCGCCCGGTGGGGATCCGGGCCGTCACCTGTCCCCGTTTCTCACCATGGGCCAGGAGCGCCTCAGCCTGCCCTTTGTCTATGCCAATGTGAGTAAACGCAGCGTCATCCTCGACCTGGAGCAACGGCAGGACCAGGAGCGCTTTCGGACTTTGGCAGCGCAGTCCGATGTCGTGGTCAGTACCGAAGGTATGGCCGCCTGGGCGGCCCGTGGCATCGATATAGAACGACTGTCACAATTTTATCCGCGTCTGGTCTGGACTTCCTTCTCGCCCTTTGGCCTGAGCGGACCCTATAGCGCCTATACTGGCAACAATATCGTCGCCGAGGCGATGGGTGGCCTGATGTATATCCAGGGCGATGACGCCAAGCCGCCGTGCGTGTCCCCGTACGAGCAGGGCCTCTATCTGGCTAGTCTGCACGCGGCCTGTGGCACCCTCCTGGCCCTGTGGGAGCGCCGCGCCAGTGGGTGGGGACAGGTGGTCGAGGTGTGCGTGCACGAGGTGCTCGCCAATCTCTATTTTCTGCTCGTGAACTATGGCCTGTGGAGCGACATTCCGTACCGCATTGGGGCGCGCAATTTTATGCCGCCGAACGGCTACTACCGCTGTCAGGACGGCCACGTGTTTATCGCCGCCCTGCAGACTCGTCAATGGGATAGGTTGGTCGAACTGGCAGACGATCCCCGGCTCAAGGATGCCGCCTTGCGGGATGCGGACTACCGCAACGAGTACCCGGAGCTGGTGGTGCCAATGCTCCAGGAGTTCACGGCGCGCTTTGAGAGCTGGCCACTGACGCTGGAACTCCAGCGCCACGGCGTCCCAGCCGCCCCGTGGTCGACCGTGGCCGATGTAGCGGCGAATGTACATCTGAACGAGCGCGGCTTCTTTGTTGATTTCGAGCAGCCACCCTTTGGCCGCCTGCGGAGTGCTGGTCCGATGTTTCGCGCTTCTGCCTCACCTATGCGCATGCGACGTCCAGCCCCACAGCCTGGTGAGCACCAGCACGAGGTCTTGACAGAGGCCGTCGCCCAGGCAAGCAGCACGACCGTGCCGTCTGGGGCTGGGACACGCCGCCGACTCCCACTCGAGGGCATTCGCATTCTGGATCTCAGCCGCGCCTGGGCCGGGCCCTATGGGACTCGGTACCTGGCGGATTTCGGTGCCGATGTCATCAAGGTGGAAACTGGTAAGTACCCGGACGGACGCCAGCCAGGCAACCCGAGTTACGAGGAGATTAACCGCAACAAACGCCCCATCACGCTGAATTTCCAGATGCCCGAAGGCCAGGAACTGCTCAAGCGTCTGGTCGCCGTGAGCGACGTTGTGGTGGAGAATTTTAGCCCCCGTGTGATGACACAATATAACCTGGACTATGACCATCTGCTCAAAGTGCGTCCGGATCTCATCATGGTCAGCTTGCCGGGCTATGGGCGGAGTGGGCCGTACAGTCGTTTCGTCAGCTTTGGCGGCCCATTGATGGCCTATACCGGCATGTCTCTCCTCTGGGGCTATGCCGATTCGCCCCCAGACGCCCGCGTCAAAGTTGCCCAGCCGGACTATATTGTGGCCGCAACCCAGGCGCTGGCCGTCACCACTGCCCTGCATCATCGCGCCCGCACGGGCCAGGGGCAGTACATCGAAATCGCGCAAGTGGAAGCCACCGTCGCTTCCATGACCCTGGCCTACTTAGACTACTTTGCCACGGGCACAGTGGCGACGCCCAGAGGCAATCGGGATCCCAACGCGGTCCCGCAGGGCTGCTACCCCTGTGTGGGGCATGAGGTGTGGTGCGTCATCAGCTGTACCACCGACGCCCAATGGCGCGCCCTGGCCACGCTCATCGAGGGTGAGGCGTTAGCCGATGATCCTGGCTTGACGACCGCGACAGCCCGCTGGAACCGCCATGATGAACTCGATGACCGCATCAGTGCCTGGACCAGAGAACAGACCCCCTATCAGGTCATGCGTCAACTGCAAGCCGTGGGCGTGCCGGCAGGCGTGGTGCAGACGGCTGAGGACCTCTGGCGCGACATGCATTTACGCGCCCGGGACTATATGGTCACGCTGGCCCACCCGGAACTCGGCAGGGTCGAACATCCCGGGATGACGGTACGGTTACAGAGCACTCCGGGGCACATCCAACGCCTCGCGGGACCACTGGGCGCAGACAACGATGCGGTCTTTCGCAGCTTGTTGGGACTTTCGCCAGAGGAAATCTCATGCTTGGTCAAAGCCGGGGTCATCGCGTAGGGCATCGGACATGCTCGTGGAGGCAAGGCGTTTATGCGAGGCGGATCCGCCGCATGACTGGCCCGTTGCTTTCCCAATACGTACGCTTCTTCGCGATGCGGGGGTTATCCATCGCTGGCTGGATCTGCCCCTGCGTATCGACGGCACGCGAGGTGATCATGTTCCCCTGGCGTGGCATTCGCCCAACGGCCCATAAAGCGGCTGTCCCGGATCTCGATGTGTTTGAGCCACTTGACATTGGCAATCCCCTACCAGCTCGGGGCAATCAGCCGCAGGGAGCCGCGTGCCTCCCGCGGCAGCGGCTCGCAGGATGTGCCTACTTGGCAGGCTGGAGGTAGAGCTTGACAGTCCGCTGGCCGACTTGGCGTCCCAGTGTCAGGCCATCCTCGCACGCCGTGCGGGTGTGGATGCCGGCGTAGATGCGGGAATCAGCGCTCTCCCGCGCCGCCTGGGAGAAGCTCGTGAACGAGCGCTTGATATCCGCGAAGGGGGGCCCACTCGTGACCGTAAAGGCCACCTGGTCGGTCCCGAGCACGCCGGCGAGTACCACGGCTGCGGAGCCGCTGAAGACACTCTGGGTCGACGGGTAGTCCGAGACTGAGGGGGTGTTCTGCAGGCTATTCCAGGTCGGGTCCCCGGCCGTGGCGTCGTTGCCGTCCGCGTCCCCTTCACGGATGGCGGTGATCGGACGCCAGGAGTCGTAGACGTAGCGGATCTTGAAACCAGCAATGTAGCTATCGGCCATCGCCATATTCATGAGGGCCAGGAGCCGGGCACTGTCCCACATATCGAGCGTCCGGGCCTCTGCCACCACGCGGGCGATCCGTTCCCAGGCCGGCGGCCCCTCGAACCAGAAGCGGGCGATCTCCGTCTGCTCGGCCGTGCGCGCGGTGCTGGTCTGACCACCGAGGTTCTTGACCTCATTATAGTCGCGGGCATAGGTTTCACTGGTCAGTGCCGGAGGACCTGGGAGCCAGAACTGCGCAGCGGAGAGCAGCGTGAACGGCGTGATATTCCCCCACCCGGGCAGTGTCGCGGCCGCATAACCGCGGGCCAGTTCCTGATTCGCGATCGGTGGGTTTGGAGGGTCAGGATTCGGATGCGGCCGCCACTTGCCGAGGCCCATACTCGGCGTATACAGAGCGTCCCGCATCGCGCCATCGTCCTTGCGGAGCGTGAGCATCGCCGCCCCAGCCGCATCGCCCACGGCGACCCCCTGTGTCTTGGCGGCGCC
>AR_comb_assmDRAFT_10143325_pt1 | contig 10159 bp, 13 predicted proteins | sample ArasoioldDNA_FD_10543 | JGI IMG/M metagenome (IMG submission 10543) | reverse complement strand
ACATCAAGCATTGGGTTTCTCCATGGCGAGCGGGCGTCGATCCCTGAGTGCGCGAAGCAGCCACAGCAGCGTGTGCAGCCCGAAGAACCCGAACGTGCCGAAGAGCAGCGCCTGCATGCCCCTGGCGGCGAAATACAGGCCGCCGTTGCGCTCGCGGTCGTGCTTGTCGGCGTGCGGGTCGTACTTGACGAAGCTGGCTGTCGCACCGGCGTGGCACTTGCCGCAGGTCGTCACCAGGTTCCCTGGCGCGATCGGTGATGCGGGATCGCTGGCGGGCAGAATCCGGTGATTGCCGTGGCAGTCAGCGCACGTGGCCACTGCCCTGAACCCGAGGTTCGTCACCTGACCGTGGAAGGTGTCGCGATAGGTCTTCAACTTGTTTTCGTGACAGGTCCCGCACTGGCTCACGACGGTGAGCTGCCAGTCGGGATTGTCGGCGTGCTGGATCGCGTGCGCGGTATGGCACGACTGACACGCCGGCGCCCCACCGCCCTTCGCGAGTATCGCCGCGTGCACGCCGCCGCCGAACTGCTGCGCGATGCCCTCGTGGCACTTGCCGCAGGTGGCCGGCACGTTGGCCATGGCCACACGACTGCCTGGATCGCTCTTCTTGCGGATGTCGTGCGGTCCATGGCAGTCACTGCACGTAGGCGCCACCATCAGCCCGCTCCGGCTGAGCGCCTTGCCGTGAATGCTGTCGGCGAAGGGCGCGGCGACATCGCCGGCAGCGATGTGCCCTTTCGCGATCACGTCCTTGTTACCGTGGCAGCTGGCGCAGGTCGCGGCCACGTTCAGGTGGTAGGTCCGTGACTGCGAATCCTTCGCGCCGCGGATGTCGTGCGTGCCGTGACAGCTCGCGCACGCGGCAGCGGCATCGCTTCCCCCGGCGCGCGCGACCGCATGCGCGCTGCGCCGGTAGTCCTGCACCTGGTCGGCGTGACACGGCGAGCAATCCACCCGGGCGAGCTTTTCGCCATGCGGCAGTTCGGCGCGGGCGAGATCGGCGTGGCAGTCCACGCAGGCAAGGGGCCCGTGTACCGACGCCAGGAACGCGTCCTTCTTTACAGCCACGGAGCTACCCGTCTTTTCGCGCTTGAGATCCTTGTCGTCGTGACAGGCGAGGCAGTCGTCGGCAGTGGGCGGCGGCGGTGCGGGAGCGGCGGCTTTGGCGCCGGACAGCGGGGACTGGGCGGCTCGCACCGACAGCGTCAGTGCGAGCAGCCAGACGAACACACACGTAGCGAGAGCGGACCGGCAGCGCATCGGTGCCTCCTCCGGACGTCACGAGTGTGCGGAGCTCGGGACCGCCGGCTGCTGGTTAGTCGACGAACTTACTTCTTCTTCAGCGACCCAAGGTACGCGACGAGCGCGTCGAGATCTTCCTTGGGCAGCGACGCGTACTTATTCGGCATCGGCGGCTTCCGCGTGGCCTTGGCCTTCGCGGTCATCTCGGTGGGCTTGACGATCCAGTCGTGGATCTCCGCCGCCGTCAGCTTCGTGCCGACCTCGTCCAGCGCGCCCTTGGCGTTGCCTTTGCCGGCGATCGAGTGGCACACCGAACATTTCTGCGCGGCATAAACCTTTTCGCCCTTGGCCGTATCCTGCGCCGACGCCGTCGAGGCAAAGAGGCCCAGTACCGCGACTCCGACGATCCCCATCAACACACGTTTCATTGCGTTTCCTCCTCGGAAGGGGTGACGGCAAACAACCGCATCACCACGGGTGCGATGCCCGAGCGGCCCGACGCAGCGACAGCCGCGTCGAGGGTGACCGCAAGACTCCGTGTCACCTCCAGGGCGAGCGCATCCACTTGCGCCCGCTCCGCCTCGGTCAAAGAGGCCGTCTTCTTTCGAAGCCGCTGGAGCTCGCTCCGGCACACCGCTTCGAATCGATCGTGCAGGGCCCGGCCAACTGGACTCATGCCCCCCGACATCGCAAGGGGGGTGCCGGACCGGAAAACCGCCTCTTTCCTGACGCATTATCGCCGAACGACGGGTTTCCGGCGGCGAAAGATTCGGAACTGATCGCCTCTTTCGACCTGTTGCGCCATGTAACAAATGTCAGAGCACTGGGGGGAAAAGTTATAGCCGAACTCGTCCTGGCGGTCCGTCACATCCTCCCACTCGTCGGCCAGACCGACGATGGCGTTCGCGGCGGCGGCGACCTGCTCGGGCGACGACCCGGGGAATCGTCGGGTCAGCACGGCAAGCACTTTTTCACGATCTACCATGGCGGCCTCCGCTACCGGTCGGCAAGGGGACAGGGCGCGGGCGCATCCGCCGCGCAAAGACGGGTCGCGCGGCAACGCCCAGAAGGCGGCGCCATCCCTCGTACAAGATCGTGCTGCTCGAGACCGGCGCGAGCAGCGCGGCGTCGTCCGGATTCACCACCAGGCTGACTTCGATGTTGGGGGCGAGCCCGATCGGCACGCGATGCCGGCGGCACGCGTCATACACCGCGGCGAGCACCCGGCGCATGTCGTCGAAATCGGGCGGCGGCCAGTCCTCCATGTCGGATCCGATCGTGGGACGAAAGACGCAGACGGTCGGGAAGGCGCCGACCGAGGTTATTCGTTCGATGGCGGCAATGGTGTTCTCGATCGGCTCGAGGCCGGCGATGATTTCCCCAGACACCGCGCCGCGCGGCATCTTCGAGGCACAGTAGTCCATCGCTTCCAGGAACAGGTCCTGTCCCAGCACCCTCGCCTTGCCCGGACAGATCCGCGCGAACCATTCCGGGTCGAACAGCTCGAAGCAGAACGAGAAATGGTCCACGCCGAGATCGATCAGGCGATCGTAGGCGCTGAAATCCTTCTCCGGCGTCAGCTGGACGCCGACCAGCGCCCCGACCCGTTCCTTCACGGCGCGCACGTACGGTTCCGCGTGGCGCAGGCCACGTGAACCCTGGAAACCGCCATTGAAGTGCACGAATGTGACGCCGGATCCCGCCACGGCGGCGTGACACGTCTCGACGACGTCGTCCACCGTTTTGACCGCGGCCTCATGACAGCCGACGTTCGCCCCCGTGGTGCAGAAGCGGCAGTTCTGCGGAGGGTCGTAGTTCCAAAACGCGCACACCGGGTTGATGTAGATGCCGAGATATGTGCCCTGCAGCACGCCGACGCGCGACATCGGAATGTCGCGTGACGTCTGGCGCCGATACCAGGCCGGCTCCTGCGGCAACTCCACTTCGTAGTGGATGCCGTTTCGGGAATCAAAGATCCCGTAGCCCTCGGATGGTCCGCCTTCGAGAACATAAGGAGAGCGCTCGGCGAAGCGTTCGATCACGGGCGCATTCATCCAGACGCGCCGTTTCAGCCACGAGTCCGACCGGATGATGATCTCCAGTCCGGAACCGAGGCCCGCTCGCGTGCGCGAGATCCCGCGCGCGCCCTCGAGCGAGACCTCCGGCGGAATGCGCAGCCCGCGGCACATCAGATCGATTTCAAGCTCGCAGGCATTCAGGCGCATCGGTGCTTTCACGTTCCGGACGCCTCTCGCAAGGGCGGTACCTGTCTCGAACACTGGCGATCGCGAGCATGCTGCCGGATTTCCGGCAGAACACCTGAGCACATCCCTTGCACTGGCAGGGGCATCGAGGTGTTAGTGATGTTGTTCAAGCGCTCCGGCGTCTACATCGTCCCGACGAACCACTGGTACATCGAGCGTGCCGTGTGGCTGATCGCCGGATCCGTCCTCCTGACATCGACTACGCTGGCGGTGCTCGTCGATCCGCGGTTCATCGTGTTCGTCGCGATCACCGGCCTGACGTCGATCGGCGTCGCTTTGACAGGTTTCTGCCCCGTTGGCAACATCCTCCATCGCGCCGGGATGAACGGGCTGCTTGCCGATCGGCGACGGCCGCGTTTGTATCTCATGCAAACGGACCGGTGGTACCTCGAGCGGCGGATTTACGTCACCGTCGGCGTCAACATCACGCTCGCCTCGATCCTCTCGGTCGTCCACAGTCCATGGTGGCTGGCGTTCACGGGCTTCGTCGGTGTCGCGATGGTGTGGTTCGCGGCCACCGGGTTCTGCATTCTGGCGAACTACCTGTACTGGATCGGCTGCGAGCCGCGGCTCGTCCGCGATTCCGCCGCGCCTGTCACGGAAGGTCTCGCCGTCACCACCCCAGCACGGCGACGACCACACCGACCGATGCGATGACGGCACCCGCGAAGGCGTCGCCGTACCGCGTCAGCCAGCGGCCGCCGATCTGGCGCGCGGCGGCCGAGGCCGGGACGACGAGGAGGACCATCGTTCCGATCGTTGCGAGCTCGTAGGCGGTGACGACGAGTGCCGTCCTCGCGATGCCGAGCGGCGCCGCGGCGAAAAGGATCGGCATTACCGCGACGCACGGATCCGCGGAGAACAGCAGGAACAGCGCCCACGGCGTCATGCGGTGTGAGCCGTGTTCATGATCGTAGTGCGCGTGGTGATGCCCGTGCGAATGACCGTGAAAATGTCCATGCAGATGCGCGCTGGCATGGCGCAAGCCGGACACGGCGTAGACGACACCGAATCCAATGAGCAGCAGGCCCGCGACCGCTTCCATCCGCTCACCGACGAGGCGCAGCATCTCGAGGCCAAAGACGAGCGCCAGAACGCCGAGGATGACGGACACCGTGACGTGGCCGAAGCCGCACATTGCGGTGATCCTGATCGTTTTCGCGCGGGACCAGCCCTGTGCTCGCGCCAGCGCCGCAAACGGCACCCAGTGGTCGGGGGCGATGGTGTGCAGCGACCCGACGCCGATCGCCGCCAGCGCCAGCATGCCGGTCAGCGTCTCAGACATGTGCGGTCTCGTGCTGTTCCAGCCAGGCCAGCCAGCGGTCCACGCCTTCTCCGGTTCGGGCCGACACGGCGAGGTAGTTCGGCTCAGGCATGACCTCGCGCAGCGACGCGACGATGCGATCGAGACTGACGTCGGGCAGGTGCGGAAGGAGATCGACCTTCGAAATGAGCACCAGATCTGCCTTGTGGAACATCACCGGGTATTTCAGCGGCTTGTCTTCACCTTCGGTGACGGCCAGCAGTACGACATTCGCCGCTTGTCCGAGGTCATAGACTGCCGGGCACACCAGGTTGCCGACGTTTTCGATGAACAGATAGTCGAGATCCTTCCACGCGAGGTGATGGAGCGCGTGATGCACCATGGCCGCGTCGAGATGGCAGGCGGATCCGGTGGTAATGGATTCGGCCCGTACGCCCGCCGCGTTCAGCCGGTTCGCGTCGTGATCCGTGGCGAGGTCGCCGGCGAGCGCGCCGATCATGCGGCGGCCTCTCAGCGCCCGGGCCGTGGCCTCGAGAATCGCCGTCTTCCCCGCGCCCGGCGATCCCATGACGTTGATCGCCAGGAGGCCTCGCTCGAGGAAGTGGTGCCGGTTGTGCGCGGCAGTGCGCTCGTTGTCCGACAGGATCCGCTGCTGCACGTCGAGCGGCACGAGGTTGGTATCGCCACATCCGCACGAATCACACATCACGGCACCTCCATCACGATCCGATCGAGGACAATCTCGTCACCCTGCGCCAGACGCAGCGGTCCGCCGCAGCCGACGCAGCGCCGCGGGCCCCGCGGCGGCGCGGCGAGCCGGCATGCCGGGCACTCCCACGCGGGCGGGATGCTCGCGATCAACATCTCGGCGGCCTCGCACGGCGTCCGGACACGAAAGGTCCTCCACGCGGTGTCCAGCAGGCCCGTGTCGACTCCCGACAGTGCGCCGATGCGGACGCGCACTTCGTGGATCGCCCCGCTGGGATGGGCGCTCGCCTGCGCCATGACGGCGTCGTAGAGCGCCTGGACGATCGAGTACTCATGCATGGCCGAATACCGCCGCCCGCTTCTCGAGGAAGGCCATCAGGCCTTCCTTGAACTCTGTGCTGTTGGCGCTGCGCACCAGGTGCTGCAGCTCCTGGTCCAGGTGGAAATCGAGGCGGTCGACTCCGGCCGCCTGATTGATCAGCGCCTTGGCAACGCCGAATGCGCGGGTGGGCCCGGAGGCCAGCGTCCGCGCCACCGCCGAGACCTCCTCGTCGAACTCGTCGTAATCGATCACCCGCGTGACGAGACCGAGCGAGAGCGCATCACGGGCCGTCAGTCGCGGATTGAGCAGCATCAACTCCATCGACTTGCGCAGTCCGACGAGCCGTGGCAGCAGGAACGTGGAGCTCTCCGCCCCGGTCAAGCCGGTCTTGCCGTATGCCCACTCGAACGTCGCGCGATCGGAGGCGAGCACGAGATCGCACGACATCGCGAGCCCGAACCCGCCCGCGGCGGCAATGCCGTCAACCGCGGCCACGAACGGCTTCGCGGCGCGCCGGATCTCCGAGATCGTGCTGTGGAGGTACTCCAGGATCTGTTTGAAGCGCTCGCCGTAGCCTTCCGGGATTTCGCGCGCGGCTGTCAGATAGGCGAGGTCCCCGTGCTCGCCGCCGGAGGCAATGTATTTGAGGTCGGCGCCACTGCAGAACGCGTTGCCCGTGCCGCGCAGGACGACCGCGCGGATCTTCTCGTCGCGCGCCATCTGCAGTCCGGCCTTGCGCAGATCGCGGGCGGTATTCACGTCGAGCGAGTTGAAGCGCGAGGCCCGATCGATCGTGATGGTGCCGACGCCGTTGGCCGATGACAGGCGGATATGGTCCACGCGCGCCTCCCTTCAGCAGATGCGAGGCAACAACTCGCCATCGGGCTCTGACAGCAGCCGCTGCCCGAACCCCGTGTCGAGGAGGATGGAGCCCGGTGATTCCTCGACGCAGCGGCCGATAACGGCCGCGTCGCGCCCGTGCGGGTGGCTGCGCAGCGCCTCGAGGACGATGCCGGTGGCCCCAGGCTCGACACCGATCAGCGCCTTGCCCTCGTTGGCGATGAGCAGCGGATCGATGCCCAGCACATCGGCGGCGGCGCGGACCGCGGGTCGTACCGGCAGGAGCGACTCGTCGATGACAATGCCGACACCGGACTTGCCGGCCATCTCGTGCAGCGCGCTCGCCACGCCCCCGCGCGTCGGATCTTTCATGGCGGTCACCGAACCTCCGGCCGCGTCCAGGACCGCTCGAATCAAGCCGTTGAGGGGCGCCACGTCAGACCGGAGCGGAACACCGAAAGCAAAACCGTGACGGGCCGCCATCACGGCCATGCCGTGGTCGCCGATGGTGCCGGTCACGATGATCTGGTCGCCCGGACGCAGGCCGCTGTCGCGCACGACGCGCGGTGCGATCCCGATGCCGCTGGTGTTGATGATCAGGCCGTCCACTTCCCCGCGACGCATCACCTTCGTATCGCCGGCGACGATCGCCGTCCCGGCATCGGCGCAGGCCGCGCGAATGGAGTTCTGGATTCGGGAGAGATCCTCGATCGAGAATCCTTCCTCCACGACCATTCCGCACGTCAGGCCGAGCGGTTCGGTCGCTCCCATCATGGCCAGGTCGTTGACGGTACCCGCCACCGACAGCCAGCCGATGTCGCCGCCCGGGAACACGAGCGGATGGATGACGTGCGAGTCGGTCGTGAAGATCAGGAACTGCTCGCCGAACGGAATCACCGCGCCGTCGTCCATGGCGGCAGCCGGGCCGGTCATGCCGTTCAGGAACACTTTCTCGATCAGCCGGCGCATCGATCGACCGCCGGCGCCGTGCTTCATGGCAATCTTCTGCGCCGTGACGGTAGCCATGGTCATGCGGACCTCCGGGCAATTCCGTACTCGTGCCAGATGCGACACGTGCCTTCGCTGCTGACCATGCATGCGCCGACGGGACTGTCGGGAATGCATTCGGCGCCAAACAGGGCGCACTCCGAGGGATTCTTCAGGCCCGACATGATGTCGCCGCACACGCACTGCTGCGCCAGCAACGAGGGCGCCGAATCCCAGAGCGCGTGGAGATCAATCGAGAACCGCCGTCGCGCGTCCACGTGCGCCCAGTCGTCGCGCAAGCGCAGGTTTCCGTTGGGGATATGCGCGATCCCGCGCCAGCGGCCGCCGATCGGCGCGAAGACCTCCCATAGCTGGCGTTGCGCCACGACATTGCCGGCACGCGTGACGCAGCGGGGAAACATGTTCTCCACCGTCGCTTGCCGATCCCGGATCAACTCGACCAGCCGGGCCAGTGCGGCGAGGATATCGAGCGGTTCGAAGCCCGCCACGACAACCGGAATCCCGTGACGACGCACGAACGCCTCGAAGACACCCCATCCGGTGATGGTCGCCGCGTGGCCGGCGGCGACGAAGCCCTCGATCCTGGAGTCCGGCATCTCGGCGACGATTTCCATGACCGGCGGGATGTACTTGTGCGCCGAGAGCACGGAGAAATTCGGCGGCACGCCGGCGAGAATGGCCGCCGCCGTGGCGACGGCGGTCGTCTCGAAGCCGGTGCCGAAGAAAACGAAGGGCTCGTCAGACTCGCGCGCCAGCGCGATCGCCTGATCGATGCTGTAGACGACATCCACGCGTGCGCCGTCGGCCTGGGCATCGGCAAGCGACGCCGCCGACCCCGGCACGCGGACCATGTCGCCGTAGGTCGCGATGCGAATCCCCTGTCGCGCGAGCGCCACGGCTTCGTCCACTTCCGGTTGATCGGTGATGCAGACCGGGCAGCCAGGCCCCATGATGACGTCGAGGTCGCGCGGAAAGTTGGTCCTCAGCCCGAAGCGCGCGATGGCCTGCTCGTGGCTGCCGCACACGTGCATGACAGACACGGGTGCGCGGCCGATCTCCTGGACGGTTCGCGCCAGCGCGGCGGACAGCTGCGCGGCGCGTGCCGTATCCCGGAACTTCAGTTCGAGAACGCCGGCGTCGCTCATAACCGCGTCCCCCTGAGCTCGCCTTGGACGTCGGCAGCCATCAGGTCACTCTCTGCCTCGCGCAGAAGCTGCTCGTACATCGCCAGCGTGCCTTCAATGTCTGTCTCGGGGATTCGCCTGATCGCGTATCCGACGTGGTTCAGGATGTAGTCACCGGGCGACACGGGCTCGTCCACCAGCTCCAGTCGTACCTGCCGGGAGACGCCAAAGAAGTCCACGAGCGCCATGGTTCCTTCAACGCGGATCACGCGGCCGGGCACACCAAGGCACATCAGAGACTCCTTGCCTTCGCGGCGGCAACCACCGCCTGGCCCAGTGCGATTCCGCCGTCGCCCGGTGGAACCTGCGAGTGCAGATAGACGCGGAAGTCGGGTGACAACTGGCGGACGATGGATTCGGCAAGCCGCGCGTTCTGGAAGCAGCCGCCGGAGAGCACGACGGGCAGGCGTCCGGCGCCCTGGGCCGCACCGCGCACCAGGTCGGCGCTGGCAGCCGCGAATGTGTTGTGCAACCGCGCGGCAATCCGTGACACGGGCTCGCCAGTGAACAGCTCGAACACCACATTGCGAACGGCGTGTCGGAGATCCACTTGCCACGGGCCGAAATCGCGGCTGATTTCGTATGGATACCGCCCCTGCTCCGCCGGGTCGGCGGCCATGTTCAGTTCGAGCGCGACCTGTCCTTCGTAGGCGGCGTACGGCCGATCGAGCAGCAGGGCCCCGAACGCGTCGAAGTACCGTCCCAGGCCGTGGGCCGGTGGAACATTGAAGCCTCGCCGCAGCATCCGGCCGACGACGTCCAGGTCGTGTGGCGGAATTCGGCGAAACAGCGCCATGATCTCCAGCGGCGCCTCGCCCTTGAACGCATCGTCAACGAGGGCCAGGGCAACGCGCCATGGCTGGCGGATCGCGGCGTCGCCGCCGGGCAGGGCCAGCGGCCGGAATGTCGCGATGCGCGTGAACTCGGCGTAGCCTGCGATCAGCAGCTCGCTGCCCCACGACGTCCCATCGGTACCGTATCCGGTGCCGTCGTAGGCGAGACCGATCACCGCCCCGTCGAGGCCATGCTCGGCCATCACGCTGGCGACGTGCGCATGATGGTGCTGTACGCCGATCGTCACCGGCGCACCGCGGCCGTGTGCGTAGCGGGTAGACAGATAGTCGGGATGCAGGTCGTGCGCGACGATGTCCGGCGTGACTTCGAGGAACTGCGTGAGCCGTTCGATCGAAGCCTGGTAGTCGCGATATACCGGGGCGCTGTCCAGGTCCCCGATGTGCGGGCCGAGGACCGCTTCGGTGCCCCGGCCGATGCAGAAGGTGTTCTTCAGCTGCCCGCCACATGCGAGCACCGGCGCCTCGAACGC
>AR_comb_assmDRAFT_10094690_pt1 | contig 10160 bp, 10 predicted proteins | sample ArasoioldDNA_FD_10543 | JGI IMG/M metagenome (IMG submission 10543) | reverse complement strand
GAACCGGACATGGTGGGGAAGGATTATCAATCCCAGTTCTGGCGTGAAGGCGCAGGTGCCGCCACCGGAGCGTACGTATCGCCGGTCCATCCCCGATCGTCAGATCAGCGCATCGCCACGGACATCGTGGCAGCGGTTCGAAAGCCAGATGGGACGGCGGCCGGATACCTGGGCGTCTCGGTTCTGATCGAGCGCGTAGGCCGGCGGCTATGGACGATTGAATTTGCGGATCAATCGTATTGCCAGGTGCTCGATCAAAAGGGGGCGGCCTTGTTTACCAAGGATCTAAAGGCCAACCCGGTTCCGCTCTCGCCTGGCAGCCAATCGCTTATCCAGCAGATCGGTCAAAACAAACGGGGTCACATCGAGCGACAAGGTTTTATTTATTCATTCAATCCGATCGAGAACAGCGGCTGGATGGCGGTGGTGGAACAAGCCCGCTCTGTCGCTTACAAACCAATCCACGATCTGTTGCAGCGAATGACCATTCTAACCGCCTGGCTCATGGGCCTAACGGCGTTATTCGCATGGTTAGGCGGCAAGTTTTATCGGCGACAGACAGAATCCGCCCGTCGCCTGGAACGTGAAGTTGTTTTTAACGAAAAAATCCTGGCCAACATGCCAACCGGCATCGCCCTGGTGGATCCAGCTACGCGACGATTTGTTCAGGCTAACGAGGCGTTCGCCCAAATGGCGCGGCGATTCGGCGGATTGCCGACGCGTAAAGAGATCACCGATGCCACTTATGATGACGTAAAGATCGCGCCCCCCGGAGCGATCGACCGGGTGCTGTCCTTTGGCACGCCATTCCAGTTAGTCGAACAACCTTTTACCGGCGAAGGCGGCATGACTCACTTCGTGAACGTCAACCTTCTGCGGCTGCAGGGTTCGCAGCAAACGATCGAAGGCATCCTTTATTTGGTTGAAGACAAAACTCGTGACGTGACCCTGCGACAGGAATTGATCGGGGCTAACGCGGCCAAAGACCAGTTCCTGGCGCTTTTGTCTCACGAACTGCGCAACCCGCTCTCACCGGTGATTGCGATGGTGGGTGAACTGGAGGCGAGCACGCCCGATTCGCCGGGAACGCGGCACGCGTTGGAGGTGATCCGCCGAAACGTGGAGCTCGAGGCGCGACTAATCGACGATCTGCTCGACGTCACCCGGATTGCCAAGGGCAAATTGCAGCTAACGATGGAAACCGTTTCGCTGAATGAAATCGTTCAGCGAGCGTTTGAGATTTGCCGTGAGGAAGCGACTGCCAAGCAACTGAATATCGAGTTCAACCTGCGCGCTGAAGACGCGTACGTCGAAGCCGATCCAGCCCGGTTGCAGCAGGTGTTTTGGAACCTGATCAAGAACGGCGTCAAATTCACTCCCGAGCACGGGCGGATCATGCTCGAAAGCCTGAACCCATCGCCCGGACAAATTGAAGTGCGGGTAACCGATAACGGTATCGGCATCGAACCCGATAAACTCGATCGCATCTTCAACGCGTTTGAGCAGGGGCAAGTCTCCATCACGCGGCGGTTTGGCGGACTCGGTCTCGGTCTCGCCATCTCCAAGGCAATGGTCGAAGCGCACGGCGGAAGAATTCGGGCGGAGAGCCGGGGTAAGGATCAGGGAGCCACGTTCACGATCAGCTTAAAAACCGTTACCGCGCCAACAGTGGCGACCGCGCCCGATGGCGATCGCGGACATCTCTATGACAAACGCGAAATGCCCGATGCGAAGCGACATCGCGTTCTGGTAGTGGACGACCATGAAGATACCTGCACCGGGATGAAAATGATGCTGCAGCGGCGCGGCTACGACATCGAAGTCGCTTACAATGCCGATCAGGCGTTGGCCAAGGCGCAGGCTGAAGATTTTGATTTGTTGATTAGTGACATCGGATTGCCGGATCGCAGCGGATACGAGTTGATGCGCGAGCTAAGCGGCCGCGGTCTTCGCGGGATCGCATTGAGCGGCTTCGGCTCCGAACACGATATTAATAAGGCGCACGCCGCCGGATTTGCCGAGCATCTCACGAAGCCGATTAACTTCGACAAACTCGAGGAAGCGATCCGCGGGTTGCTCGACGGCGAACCAAACGGCGAGAAATAGGCGTACACATACCTCGGCTGTTCGCCAATTTCTGACGTGACGCGGGAAAGTCCTTTAGCCTGCGGTGGCCGCGTTTGGGGTGTTTTTCTTCTCTGACTGTTCCTTCAGCTCTCGCGAAAGCTTTTCCACCCGCTGGCGCATCACTTTTCCGGCCTTGAATTTGACCGTTGCGCGCGGGGGAATCACAAAGCTGCTACCCGGCTGGTTCGGATTTCTACCGACTCGGGGTTTGGTCAGGCGTGGTTGGAACACCCCAAAATTACGGAGCTCCACCGGGATATTTTTGGCCAGACTATCGGTAATTTGATCGAGCGTCCGTTGGACGACATCAAACACCTCATGTTGGACTTTTCCCGTTTGGTTGCTAATCGCGACCACAATGTCGCGTTTCGTTAATTTGGCCATAGCTACTAATGAATCGCTCTACACTACCTAACTGAGTGCAAGGTGCCTCAAAAAAAAAGCAAAAACTCTACCTAAGATGCTCGCCACCAGCGGAAAACGCAAGGTGGCAATTTGGCCCACGGGGTCAGTGTGCCCGGGCCGGACGCGAAAAAAGGCGGCTAAAATAGTACTGGATCGGCGTCTGGCCGGCCAGATCCTTGCGCCGGGCCTTTAGCTGGCCCTGTACCACCCCCAGCTTCGTGAAAACGCCGTTCCACTCCGTCTCCAGGCGGCGGATTTCGTCATTGGTCTGCTCACGCACCCCTCGGATGGAGGAGGCTCGCTGGAGGACGTTCATCGCCTTGCCCGAAAGCTCCGCTACGGTGTTCAAGGCGGTGAACACGTACTCCGTCTCCTGTAAAAGGTGACTGCGCACTTCCGTGAACTGCCGCTCCTGGTCTGCCGAAATGATCGGGCGCGCCTTATCCAGGCCGTAGGTGATGAAATCATGCAGCCGCTTCCAGTTATCCAACTGAAGCGTCAGCAAACGAAGCTTGGTCTCGAGCTCTCGGTCCCGCATGCGAAACTAAACCCCGACGAGTTCCAGCGTCTCGTCGAGTTTTTGTAAATTGTCGATCAACAAGTGTGCCCACGGCCGATTGACCGTTTGCTCCTGGCTAATGATGCCTTCTTCAAAATAGAAGCGGCCCTGGCGCCACCGGAAAATTTCCGCGACTGCGGATTCACCTTCCAGCGTGCCGTATACCGCATGGCGAACTGAACCCTGTTGCAGGTAGATTTCGCTGTTGCCGCGGGAAGATTTGAAAGTAAACCGGCCACTGCGCTGGCTGAGACAGCTCATTTGCAGGATCTCGGCTGCTGAAAATTGGTTGAGATTGCCGATCAACGAATGGCGCGGATCAATACCTTCTGACGGAGTGGCCGAGGCGCTCTCGAGCGACTGGACAAATTCGCTCAGTCCGCGTGCCAATCGCCACGAGCTTGTGGATGGCAGCATCCGAATGTTTTGGTCCTGTGCGGCGGCAAACGCTTCGGCGGGTTTGTGTGACGGAACGACGCACAAAATTCGCAGGGAAGGAAAATGCTGCCGGATATTGACCGCCTGTTCCACTGCTATAGGGGCTTCGGCTTCCACCAGGAATGCGTCAAAGTTCTCTTCCAGCAGGACGGCGATCCCCTCGGAAAGGCTCCTGATCACCCGCATGTCCAAGTCCTGGATCCCAGCCAGCACCTCGAGGGTGTTATCCTGAAATACCGGATCGGAGTTCAGTACCAGCAGGCGGGGTTCAGCCACGGCGAGGGACATTAAGGCCTGACTAGAGCAGGAACCTTGCTAAATGGCCCCCTTTCGGGCTCTCGGTCTCACGTAAATGCCTTGACTGCCGGCTTCCGAAGCCTATTTCCGCCAGGGCTTCCGCGGCGGTGGGGCCGGGAACTCCCCGGGAGCGATCTCGTGCGCCGTCTTGAAGTGCACTTTGGCCACTTCCCGCAGTATCCCTGGGCCATGTTTTTCTGCCAGCTTCCTGGCGGTTTCCTTGACCCCGGCCGACACCCCGCGATCCAGCCGAACCCCGAGCTCCTTCCCGCGCTTTTCCAACCAGTCGATGAATGCTTCCCGTGCCAGAATAGACGCCGCCGCTACCGCAATGTCAGATTCCGCTTTCGTTCTCTGATCGACCTGAATTTTTTGCCCATGCGAAAGCAGTGCCCGATTGATCACCCGGGCATCGGCGAATTGATCCGATAACGACCGCGGACAACCTGGTTTTTTCTCCAAAAGATTTTCGATTGTCCGGGCGTGTCCCCAGCCAAGCAAACTATTCAAATTTCCGAAGTCGCCGTAGAGCTTGTTGTAGGCGGCGGGCCCGATCAGAACTTTATCGGTTAGGCCCATTGTCGCCTTGCGGATCGTATCCGCGAGCGATCGGATCCGCGCATCCGAGCCAATCCGTTTGCTGTCCTGCACACCGGCGTCGATGAGCTCGCGAGCAATCTTTTTATCGACGTAGACGCCGGCGATTACCAGCGGTCCGAAGAAATCGCCCTTGCCGCTTTCGTCGATGCCAAAGTGCGGTTCGAACATTTCGGGCGAATGCACTTCTTCGTAGCCGAGCTTTGCCTCGCCCAAAACTTTCGGCTCAAGCTCAAACTGGACGAACTCTTCGACGCCTTTGCCCTGAACGAGCACTTTTGGCCCTTTCTCGTAAACCGCGACCGCGAGCTTGTTCTTTTGCGCGAAAAAAATCGTGTACGGCTTCGGCGAAAATTCGTAGCCGAGTTCTTCCAGAACCGCGCGAAGCTTTGCCACCTGATCGTCAGTGAGTGGATGCGTGTAGGAATTCATTGCACCTGACGGCAAACGTCCAACGCTCAACGCTCAACGCTAAACGTTCAACTACGGACGGCGCTAATTGAGCGTTGGACGTTGGGCGTTGAGCGTTGGACTTTTGAATGAATGGGTTTCGGGCCGGACAGTACGATTTTTCGTCGACGGTTGCTACAATGGTACTCCACTCACGGCCGCGATCTCCCCTGGCGCCGAATCAAAGACCCGTACGCCATTCTTGTTTCGGAAGTCATGCTTCAGCAGACACAGGTTACGGCCGTGGTGCCTTTCTACGAAAGGTGGCTGAAGCGTTTCCCAAATTTCGCTGCGCTCGCGGCCGCTTCCGAATCCGACGTCCTGCAAGCCTGGCAGGGCTTGGGATATTACAGCCGGGCTCGCAATCTTCATTCGACAGCGAAACTGGTCGTTAGGCGACATAACGGCGTGCTGCCGCACGATCCCGACGAGATCCGCGACCTGCCGGGAATTGGTCGTTACACCGCAAATGCGGTGGCAACGTTCGCCTTCAATCAATCGGTACCGATCGTCGAGGCCAATATCACCCGCGTGCTCGCGCGCCTGTTCGACATCAAGACGCCGGTGGATTCCACCACGGGACGAGAACGGCTTTGGCGAGCGGCCGAATCACTTGTCCCGCAAACGGACGCAGCAAAGTTCAACTCCGCACTGATGGATCTCGGAGCGCTAATCTGCGTCAAGACTCCACGATGCAATCTCTGCCCGGTGGAAAACTTCTGCCGAGCACGAAAACCGGAGTTACTGCCGATCAAACGAGCCCGTCCAAAAACGGTGCTATTGATCGAATCCCACGCATTCGTTAGGCGAGGCGACAGACTTTTGCTTCAAAAATGTGTCCGCCGCTGGCGGGGGATGTGGATGCTGCCAAAACTTTCCTCGGGGGCGGTGGGAAGACGACCGATCCATTCATCGCAATTCCCGTTCACGCACCACCGAATCAAGTTAAAGGTATTTCGAACCAGCCCGCCAAAATCGAAACCCGGTCGAAAATGGGTTTTAGTCGACCACTTAGAAAACACACCGATGCCATCGCCACATCGGCGTGCCGTGCTCAGCTGTCTGGAATTGGACGTTGGGCGTTGAGCATTGGACGTTGGGCGTTGAATCTTTAATCTCGTGAAAGCAGCTGCCGCCCTCCCCGACACCCACGGCCATTTCGGTCCATACGGGGGAATGTTCGTCCCGGAAACGCTGGTTTCGGCATTAAACGATCTGGCCGCCGAATACGATCGCGCCAGACAGGACTCGGATTTTCAGCACGAGCTCAATGAATTGCTGCGCAACTTCGCCGGGCGGCCGACCCCGCTTTATCTGGCCCAGCGCTTCACCGACCAACTTGGAGGCGCCCGCATTTACCTCAAGCGCGAGGATCTCCTCCACACGGGAGCGCATAAAATTAACAACGCACTCGGTCAGATCCTCCTGGCGCGTCGCATGGGCAAAAACCGGATCATCGCCGAAACCGGAGCCGGACAGCACGGAGTCGCTACCGCCACGGTCGCCGCCCGGTTCGGCTACGAGTGCATTATTTATATGGGGGCCACTGACATGGAGCGCCAGGCCTTGAACGTCGCCCGGATGAAGTTCCTTGGCGCCACGGTCGTCCCGGTGACGGCGGGTCAGGCCACCCTCAAGGAAGCGATCAGCGAGGCGATGAGGGACTGGGTTACCAATGTCCGGACTACTCATTATATATTAGGCTCCGCCCTGGGCTCGCATCCCTATCCCATGATGGTCCGGGATTTTCAGCGGGTGATCGGCGTTGAAACTCGCCAGCAACTGCTTGAGCGCGAAGGTCGCCTGCCCGACGCGTTAATTGCCTGCGTCGGTGGTGGTAGCAATGCAATCGGCCTTTTCCATCCGTTCCTCGACGACCCGGACGTGCGAATGATCGGAGTCGAGGCCGGCGGTGAAGGGATCCGGGCCGGCAAACACGCCGCTCGATTTCAGGGAGGCCGGCTCGGCGTACTTCAGGGCACCCGAACATTTCTCCTCGCCAACGAAGACGGCCAAATTGAGCTCACCCACTCAATTTCCGCCGGTTTGGATTATGCCGCGGTCGGACCCGAGCACAGTTACCTGCGCGATCTTGGACGAGTCGAATACACATACGCCACCGATGAGGAAGCGCTCGAGGCGTTTCGTACAATGTCAAAGACCGAAGGAATCATTCCCGCCCTGGAAACAGCTCACGCCATCGCCGAAGTTATTAAGCGCGCGCCTACGATGTCGAAGGAGTCGATCATCGTGGTCAACTTTTCAGGCCGCGGAGACAAGGACGTAGATCAGGCTGCTAAAAGGCTCTTGTGACCTCCGGCGGTAAACGCCGAAACTCTGAACGCCGAATTTAGACTCTTCTGCATTCGATGTTACGCGTCGTTCGGCGTTTGCTGCAGTACCCGTCTTTCTATTTGTAATTGGGCGGTCTTTTGTGAAGCTGACACGCTGTGAGAAGCATGACTGGATACGGCCGTGGTGAAGCCGATTGCCGAGGAACCAGGTTGAGCGTGGAGCTGAACTCGGTGAATCGCAAACAAAGCGATATCGTCATCAATCTTCCCCGCGACCTGGCTGAGCTCGAGCCGCGCATCCGGCAAACCATCAACGAAAGCATCGCTCGCGGTCGGACCAGCGTGACGGTTGGGCTAATTGGCGGCAGCAACGGCGCGCGCAAACTCGCGCTGGATACCGAACTGGCGCGCTCGTATCACGAAGCGATGCGGTCGCTCCAGAAGGAATTGAGCGTCGCCGGCGAAATCACCATCGGCACCATCTTGCAGGCCCCCGGCGTAATGCGTTTGCCGGAAGAGACCGTCGCGGCGGAGGAAGCATGGCCCGCATTGGAACGCGCGTTGGGGAGCGCGCTTGGCGATCTCATTAAGATGCGGGAACGCGAAGGCAAACATTTAGCCAAGGATCTCATCCATCGGCTCAAAAATTTGCGGAAAAATTTGAAAGAAATCCGCGCGTTGCATCCCGACGTCGCAAAACGCTATCGGACCGCATTACTGGATCGCATCGAGAAAGCCGGTGTGCCGGTCACGCATGATGACGAACGGCTGGTAAAGGAAATTTCGATCTTTGCCGATCGGATTGATGTTTCGGAGGAACTAACCCGGCTGGAAAGTCATTTGGCCCAATTCGCGCATCATCTCCGCAAAAACGAGCCGGTGGGACGCACTCTCGAATTCATCACTCAGGAAATTTTCCGGGAGCTGAACACGCTGGGTGCAAAGGCTAACGACGCCGCCATTTCTCAACGAGTGGTAGCGTGCAAAGCCGAGCTCGAGAAGATCCGCGAGCAAATCCAAAATCTGGAATAGGCCGGATGGATTCCAAACACTTCAGCCGTTACGGAATCCTGTTTGTAATCTCCGCGCCCTCCGGTGCCGGCAAGTCAACGCTGTGCGCCGCGCTCCGCCAAACACCGGATTTTGTTTACTCGGTATCCTGCACTACCAGGCCGGCGCGCGCCGGCGAGATCGAGGGCGAAGATTACCTCTTCCTCACCGAAGCCGAATTTCTGGCGCGAGTGAAAGCGGGCGACTTTCTGGAGCACGCCCGGGTGCATGAAGATTATTACGGCACGTTACGGAAACCATTAGTCGAGAATCTGAAAAAGGGGGTCGATGTGTTGATCGATGTGGACACCCAGGGCGCCGCCACCATCCGGAATTGTGACGACGCGTTTGTCCGGGGCGCGCTGGCGGACGTGTTCATCATGCCGCCTAACCTCGAAGAATTGCGGCGGCGACTGGTCAAGCGTGGAACCGAAACACTTCAACAGATCGACCTGCGGTTGGCGAATGCTGCGCGCGAAATGGAACTTTGGCGCGACTATCGCTACACGATTATCAGTCAGTCAGTGGAAGAGGATCTGCAAAAATTCCGGCACATCACGCGAGCGGAGCGCTATTTGAGCCGGCGATTGATCCAATCGTAAACCAAATGCCGCAGAGAAGCTCAAAACGGGATCGCGAAAGACCGATTGGTCGGAAAGTGTTGCCACTGAAAACAGGCCAGAGATCGGTCGTGCTCGGTGTTACTGGATCTATCGCCGCTTACAAATCGGCAGAACTGACCAGTCTGCTGGTAAAGCAGGGCCATGACGTATTCGTGGTGATGACGCAGGATGCCGCTGAATTCATCACTCCACTCACTCTGCAGACCCTGTCCAAGAACCCGGTAACAACGAGCTTCTACGACGAAAAGGAGAACTGGAGACCCGGACACATTGATCTGGCCGATCGAGCGAACCTGCTGCTGGTCGCACCCGCGACTGCCAATATCATCGCCGAACTGGCGCACGGTCTTGCCGGACATCCATTGGCGGCGATCGCTCTCGCCACCAAAGCACCCGTTCTGGTTGCGCCGGCGATGAACGGCAAGATGTGGGAACATCCGGCCACACAGGAAAACGTGACAACTTTGAAGTCGCGTGGCGTTGAGTTCATCGGTCCCGAAGAAGGTATGCTGGCATGCGGTTACGAAGGCGTCGGCAGGTTGTGGAAGGTGGATGACATCGCGTTTCGCGCGGAATTCCTGCTCGCCCGTCAGGAAAACTTGATCGCGTGAGATTCCTGGTCACGGCCGGACCGACTCAGGAACCGATCGATCCTGTCCGCTACATCAGCAATCGTTCGTCCGGCCGGATGGGTTACGCCATTGCTGAAGCCGCGCTCGAGGCAGGACATGACGTGACGCTCATCTCTGGTCGGGTGAATCTCGAGCCGCCAGCTGACGCAAATATGATCCCGGTAGTAACCAGCGATGACATGTTTGCCGCGGTTACCGGCCAGATTGACCAAACCGACGTGCTCGTCATGTGCGCGGCGGTCGCCGACTACCGGCCAGCGCATTACTCGAAAGAGAAAATCAAAAAGAATTCCGGCTTCCGTTCCATCGAGCTCGTATCGACACGCGATATACTGAGCTCGTTACCGCGCGACCGAAAATTTCTCGCCGTTGGCTTCGCGGCCGAGACAAACGACATCGAAACGAACGCCAGAAAGAAACTTCACGACAAGAATCTGGATCTCATTGTCGCGAATGATGTAAGTCGTGCCGACATAGGAATGGAAAGTGCTAACAACGAGGTCACGATTTTTTTTCGCAATGGTGAAACGATACAAATTGAGCGCAGTTCAAAAAAAAATGTGGCGCGCGCGCTTGTAAAAATAATTTCAAACATGAAGAAAAATGTTTGACAAAAAAATCGTGACGATTAGTGAACTCGTTAAGTGACGATATTCGAATGTCTTCACAACCCTCCGCATCTGCGGAT
>AR_comb_assmDRAFT_10252791_pt1 | contig 10161 bp, 8 predicted proteins | sample ArasoioldDNA_FD_10543 | JGI IMG/M metagenome (IMG submission 10543) | reverse complement strand
TGCACGCGGGTCGCTGGCGAAAAAGTCCTGAACCAACGGGCCGGCGCGCTGGTCAACCGGCTGCTTGTCGAAGCGGATCGGCAACGGTTTCCTTTGCGACTGCTCAACGGAGTCACGAACGAAGCGGCCCGGACCGACTGGCAGGTGCGCTACGACCGGGCTCTCATGGAGGCCCTGGCGGAAGTCGAGCGCAGTCGGACCAAGCCGCGCGGGCTGCGCAAGATCCTGCACGTCACCGTGGTCGGACTGTCCAACTATCTCCCGGAGCTGGTTTTCGTCGGCGCCTTCATCGTCCTTCTGTATCGCTACTTCGTCATGGTCGGCGTCAACGTATCGATGTTCGACCTGTTGCTGCCGTTTGCGCTGACGCTTGTCGCGCTCATCCTGCTTCAGCTTTTGGGCGCGATGATACTGCCGGTCCGATGGCCGGCGGTCCGCGACGATTTTCGCCTGCAACTGGTCACCCGACTGGAGGGAGAATTGCGCGCGGTTTACGGGCCGATTCCGACGGAAACGGCTGAGGCGCTCCTCAAGGAACAGGCGCGGGTGGACGAGTTGCTGCAATCGGTCCGCGAGGTGCGGAAGTGGCTCGAGGAGCGGCAGACGGCTTCGAGCATTGCGGGGCTGTACGGGAGTTGATCATGTCGGGTAAAACTTGGTTATCTCAGACCGCCAAATCGACTGCGCGCGTGGCGGCCTGAGGCGGCCGGTTGCTACCGCGCCAGCGCATCCGCAAATGCCTCCACGACCAGTTCCAATTGCACCTTGCGATCCACTTGCACGTTCGCCTCGGCGGCCCGATCGATCCAGGCCATGAGGTTCTCCGGGCCGAGGCGCGTTGCCAGCCGTTCCAGCGCTCCTGTCTCGGTTTCGTCGGCGACCAGTGGCGGAACGCCGTGCACGATCCGCAGGGCATCCTGGAGCATTCCGATCAGGAGCTTCAATACCAGCGAGGCTCGCCGGCGTCGGACTCCGGCTTCCTTCCCGGCATCTTCGACATGCTGATTCCATCGCGTCGCTAGGTCAAACGCGTTCACCGGGTCGTTCTGGATCGCCTTGAGCAGGAACTTGCGGAACTCCCAGAGCGCTTCGTCGTCGAGCGCCATTGCCTGCCCGGGGCTGCCACCCGCGACGCGGACCAGCCGCTCGAGTCGCGCCTCGTCCGAAATCCCTCGCTGTCGGAGGAACTCTGCCACCAACTCATTCGACAGTGGGGCAAAGGGAACGGTCTGGCAACGCGAAAGGATCGTCGGGAACTGCCGCTCCGGACTGGGACCGCCGATCAGGATCAGTACCGAACCCGGCGGGGGCTCTTCCAGCGTCTTCAGAAACGCGTTCGCGGCCTCGGCCGTCAGGTCGTCGGCATCGTCCACAATCGCGACCTTTCGACCCCCTCGGGCTGGCTTCAAGGCGAGATGTTCAATTAGCTCGCGAATCAGCTCGATCGGGAATTGAACCAGGTCGTCCGGCCGAGCGGCGAGGAACAGGTCTGGGTGAGTTCCGGCATCGGCTAGGGCACATGCCGCGCATTGCCCACATGCCTGCAGATGTCCCGCGGGTTTTTCGCACAACAAGGCTCGCGCCAGCTCTCGTGCGAATGTGTGTTTTCCCACTCCAATAGGGCCAGAAAGGAGATAAGCATGACCGAGCCGTCCGCGGCGCCAGGCGGAGTCAAAGGACTTGACGACCGTTTCGTGCCCGCGGATGCGGTCCCAGGTCATTGCGTGTCCTTGATCGAATAACCGCGCTGAGCCAGGAATCCGCGGACAATGTCGCGCAGCCGCCGCTGTACCGTCGCGGCATGCGGAGATGCATCCACCAGTTGGATGTTTGAGGATCCTCGGGCGGCCTCGGCACGGAAACCGTCGCGGACCCGCTGTAAGTAATCCTGGCCCCGACCTTCCATGCGGTCCGCCGTCCGCCCGCGGCGCGCAACGGCCTGCTGCACCGGGAGGTCGAGCACCAGCGTCAGGTCCGGAAGAAGCCCCCCCGTGGCGAATCGACCCACCGACCACAACTCGTCCGGCGACAGGCCGTGCGCATGGCCCTGGTAGACCACGTTGGCCAGGAGGAATCGATCGCTGACCACCACGTGCCCGGCTTCGATCGCCGGGCGAATCACCTTGGCGACGAGTTCGGCACGACTGGCCATAAAGAGGAGGGCTTCCGCAACCGGCGAAATCTCGGCGCGGGACATGAGCAACGTCTGCCGGAGTTGGTCCCCGAGAGGTGTTCCACCCGGATCGACGGTCCCAATTGCAGACACGCCGGAGCCGTTCAGCCATTCGACTAGCATCCGGCACTGGGTCGTTTTGCCCGTACCGTCGATGCCGTCGAGCGACAGGAAGGGGGCCGGGGTCATGGCGCGTCCCAAACCATTTCGTCCGCGTGGTAGCTGGATCGGACGAACGGGCCGGCCACGACCTGTCTGAACCCGAACGCCCGGGCGCGAGCGGCAATCGCGTCGAACTCGGCGGGTGGGACGAATCGGGCGACGGGGATGTGCTTCAAGGTCGGCGCCAGGTACTGGCCAAGCGTGAGAATATCGCACTGTACGTCGCGGAGATCGGCCAGCACGTCGAACACCTCGCCGATCGTCTCGCCGATGCCGAGCATCAACCCGCTTTTGGTGAGCATTCCCGGGGCGCGCTTCTTGACGCGATCCAGGAGATCCAGGCTGCGGCGATAGTCCGCTTTTCCCCGAACGCGTCGATACAGCCGGGGGACCGTTTCCAGGTTGTGGTTGTAGACCTCCGGTCGGGCTTCGATGACCCGGTCGATCGCAGCCGGGTCGCCGAGGAAGTCGGGCGTCAACACCTCGACGGCCGCGCCCATTCGTTCGCGGACGGCCAGGACGCAGCGGTAGAAATGGTCCGCCCCTCCGTCGGGCAGGTCGTCGCGAGTCACGGACGTGATGACCACATGCTTCAGCCCAAGCCGAAGGGCGGCCTCCGCGACACGCACTGGTTCGTCGTCTTCCAACTCCAGTGTCTCGCCGCGCGGGACGGAGCAAAAACCACACGGCCGCGTACAAACGTTTCCGAGGATCATGAACGTGGCCGTGCGCCGCGAATAGCACTCTGGCCGGTTCGGGCAGCGGGCATTCTCGCAAACAGTCTCCAGTCCGAGGTCGCGGAGCAGTTGGTCGGTAAAGAAGTTCTCGTTCCCGCGCGGAAGAGACCGCTTGAGCCAGACCGGCAACCGGTGCCGCGGCGGCTCGGCGACCATCGCGGGCGTCGATAGCACAGGTAACGATTGCATGCGTTCAAGGCTGCAATGACTCAGGACACCGTCTTCTAGTGTACAGACCTCGGCCGGGGGCAACGCGGGGCTGCCAGTGCAACCGTCGCAACCTGCTTCGCCGTCGGCACGGCGCGGGAAGGGCCGCTTCCGAGTCGTTCAAAGGCCTATTCCAACGCCCCTTTTGCGGCGATACTGACATGGGGTACTGTGGAGTTGCGGCCCGCTCCGGGAGGCTCCCATGTCGAGCATTTGCAGTTCGGTCGGCACGTCCATTCGAATCGCCGCGACCTGCGCCATCATCGCACTCGGCGCGCTCGGAACGGCGCGGGCTCAGCCGCCGAAAGCTGAACCAACGGAGTTGGCCCCTTCGGAGATCGAATTGCGACGGCGGCTGGAACCGCTCGTGCCGTCGATTCGTGCGGCGCTGCAGAGCGACAACGTGGACGCCCAGCGGGCCGCGCTCGCTGTCATCGCCGATTTTCCCCCCGGCCTGGCCGCGGAAGCAAACCTCGCGGCGCCGCTGACGACCTTTTTGCAACGCGATCTGAAAGACCCCGAACTGATCGCCCTGGGCCTTCGATCTTTTGGACGCATCGACCCGGACCCAGCGCAAATCGGCAAAGTCGTGGGGCGGTACAACAAGTCCGATCAAGTGATTGTGCGTCGGGCGGCCGCGGAATCGCTTGCCGCGGCACTGCAGAACTCAGTTCCGTCCGAACGGGCCGTCGCCAAGGCGACCAAGTTTATCGAGGTGGCCAAGCAGGCCCTGCCACTCATCGGCGAGGCACTCGCCGATAGCGATGGCGCCACACAACGGGCGGCGCTCGACGGGGTAGCGACGACGGGTAGAGTCCTGACCGACCTGTACATTTTCGACGCGCCGGTGGAGGGAGATGAACCCAAGCCCAACGACAAGGGAGGACGCTTGGCACCGCTGGCGCCCGTGCTCAAAGAACTGGTAGCCATTGTCCCCAAGTTGGCGGCCCCGTTTACCGCCCGGGATGTGGACACTCGCGTGGCGGCCGCCCGCGTGCTGGAGGCGCTCGGTTCGCTGCGCCGCGTGGTCGTCGCCTCTCAGGGGGCCGGAAGCAGTCCGTTCGTCGAGGGTTGGCCGGCCGTCCGAGGGGCGGTGACGTCCCGAATGAAAGATGAAAGTCCGATCGTCCGTCTCGCCGTAACGGAGGCGCTGGAATCGCTGGGCGATGCCCTCGAAGCCCGCGAAATGCTCCGCGAGGGGACGACGGATCGGTCGCCATTTGTCCGCTGGGCAGCGGCTCGGGCACTCGGACGGTCGGCGCCGGCCAAGGCCGACGCAATGGTCTATGCGCCCGACATCGCCGCACTGACGCGACTGGTCGGGGACCCCGATGCGGACGTGCGGACGGCCGCACTGACGGCCCTGGCACGGTTTGGCAGCGCGGCTAGGTCCGCGACGCCCGCGGTCCTGGCGGCCGTCACGCGCGGAGATGTCGAGCCGAGAGTGGCCGCTGTGAAAGCACTATCCGCTCTCGAGACGCCGGCGGATGCGACCGTGCCCGTGCTGACTGTGGCACTTGGGGACCGCGACCTCCGATTGCGCCGAGCGGCCGCGACCGGCCTAGTCCGCTTCGGGCCGGCCGCCCGACCGGCTTTGCCGCAGCTTCGCATTGCCGTTGTTGACGCCGACCCGGATTTGCGGCTGGCCGCGGCCGAGGCGATTCTCGCCATTGAGCGCACGACTCGGGTGAAGGACCTGTAAGCCGCCAGTTCCCCTTGACCGCGAAGGCCCATTCCGCCCAAGATGCGGGTTGTGCAAGGACGCACGACCCCCGGACGGAGCCGCCGCGGAATGCTGTACGAATCCAAGACTTTTCGCCTCGAAGCCGACGACCAGGTTCTCACCCTCTGGCTCGACTTCTCGGGCCGGGCCTGCCACACGCTGACGCTTGCCAGACTCCACGAGTTGAACCTTGTCCTCGATCGCATCGCGGCCCTCCCGGTGCCGGACGTGTTGGTCCTCCGTAGCAGTTCGCCGACGTCGTTTCTGGAAGAATTCGACGGCGTCGAGCTATGCCGCTTCTCCTCGGCCTTGGAGTTCGCAGCCCTGGCCCGGCGCGGACAGGAGGTCACGCGCAAGCTGGCCGGACTGGCGTGCACGACGCTCGCTGTGATCGAAGGCCGCTGCGCCGGCGCCGGTCTGGAGATTGCACTGGCGTGCCATTACCGACTCGCGGTCGATTCGGCTGCGACGCGCTTCGAGAGCCCGGATGTGTCTCGTGGACTGATCCCGTTCTGGGGTGGCACCTGGCGGTTGCCGCGACTGGTCGGCACGAGAGCCGCCCTGAGTTTGCTGCGTGACGGTAAGGCATTTGCCGCACCCGCGGCCCGTCACATACGCCTGGTCGATCGGATTACAGCACCGGATCGGGCCAGCATCGACCTTCCGGCAATGGTCGATCGGTTGCGTGACGAACCGGCGGGAACTCCCAAACGGAGTTTCTGGCGGGGTCTAGCGACCCTGCTGACGCCGTTGCGCACGACATTTTCCAAGCCGGGGATTCCGACGAATGCTGCCGGCAGTGCGGCAGCGGAACTCCTAACCGCCGTGTCGAGCGGGTATTCGAGCGAATCTGACGGTCTCGCGGCCGAGCGGGCGGCGATCGCCCGCCTCGCGACGAGCGAACCAACGCGCCGGCTCCTCGAGCTGCATCGACAATCGGTAGCGCCCGTCCGCGTTGTCCCCGAACCCATCAACCCGATTTCGCCGATTCCGCGGCGTATCGGGATCGTCGGGACGAGCGAGCTGGCCAATCTACTCGCATGCCGGTTCGCGCGTTTCGGGCACGACGTCGTCGTCCAGGAAGGATGTGCGGGCGAGGCCGAACGATTCGGCCGATCCGTGACAGAGCATCTGACACGGTGGACCCGGCGTGGGGAGGTGACGGCGACGGAAGCAAAACGAATTCACCACGCAATTGGCGTGACTTCAGATTGGGTCGGATTCGATAATGCCGAACTCGTGATCGAATCCGCGATCGAAGACGCGGGCGTCAAACGGAATGTCTTTCAGGAACTGGAATCCCGTGTTCGCCCTCGCGTGCCGCTTGTTACCGCCAGCTCGTCAGTGTCGGTTGAGGCGATTCAAGCAGAAATGACGCGTCCGAACCGCATCGGAGGCCTGGCGTTCCCGAACCCGCTCGAACGCGCTCCACTCGCGGAAGTCGTCGGCACGTCGTTGACCGAGCCGGCGGTGGTCTGTTCGCTGATGCAGTGGGCGCGGAAGTGGGGTTTCACTCCGATCCGCGTGGCAGACAGGCCTGGTCGGCTCGTCGATCTCATCCGACTGACGTATCTAGCCGAAGGCGTGACGCTGGTCGCGGAGGGGCAGTCGATCGACCGAATCGACGCCGGTTGTCGTCGGTTCGGTATGAAACGCGGACCGCTCGAATGGTGCGACGAAATCGGTCTCGACCGGCTCGCCGAGCGGGTGGCCCACCTGCAGCTCAGCCGCGGCGACAACTTCGGCCGATGCCTCCTGTTCCAGCGGTTGCTGCCGTACGGCTGTGTTGGCAGGTCCGTGGGTGAGGGGTTTTATCGATACGGCCTACGCCGGACGCCAAGCCGGCTGACTCGGATGGTTCTCTGGCAGGACCTGGATGAGGATGCGATCGCACCCTACGTGTTCGAGCCCGATGCGGCCAGCGAGGAGGGAATTGATCGGATCGTTTTGCGCACCGTGAATGAGGCGGCCAGCGCACTGGCGGACGAACCCGACGCGGATCCCGCGACGGTCGACCTGGCCCTCGCGTATGGAATGGGCTGGGCACCGCATTTGGGCGGGCCGCTTCGGTACGCGGACGGCTTGGGCCTCTCGGCGGTTGTCGATCGGCTGGCGCTATTCGCCGAACGGTTCGGACCGCGATTCACCCCGTGCGATGAATTGGTCCGCCGGGCTGAGGCCGGGGAGGCGTTCTACGACGGCACGACAACCGAGGCCGAAGCTGCGGTGTGGCGAATGGTCGGCTAGTTCGCCGCGACCGGAGCGGGATGATATCCTGTTCCTCCATCACCCCATCGGTTCATCAACACAGGAGCCGCCATGCCGAGCAAACCGGAAACCCGCGTCCAGGAACTCCACCTCGCCTTACCCCCCGTGCCGAAGCCGGTCGCCAAGTACAAGACCGCTGTGAAGGTGGGGAACATCCTCTACGTCTCCGGACACGGGCCGCTCAAGGAAGACAAGAGCATGATCACCGGCAAGGTCGGCAAGGACCTGAATCTCGAGCAGGGGAAGGCCGCGGCGCGGCAGGTCGGGCTGGCAATCCTGTCCACCGTGAAGGCAACTCTCGGCTCGCTCGACAAGGTCACGCGGCTCGTGAAAACGCTCGCATTGGTGAACTGCACCGACGACTTCAAGGATCAGCCACAAGTGATCAACGGCTTCTCGGAGTTGATGGCCGATGTGTTCGGGGAGGACGCGGGCGTCGGTGCTCGCAGCGCGATCGGGACGAACTCCCTGCCGTCGAACATCTCGGTGGAGATCGAGTGCATCTTTGAGGTGACCGGCTAGGGCTCGGACGTGCTGGTTCCGGCTGCAGCTAGCCCCATTGCATTGCTTGCACACAGAGTGACACCCCTGCAATCCAAGTTGCAATCCAAATCGCAATCCAAATTGACGTTCGACCTGCAAACCCGTGTCCCGCAAATGGTGGCGGAGGCAGCCCTGTTTCTAACATTCGTGATTCAGTTGTGTTGGTTAGGCGTTGGAGCCGCAATCGGCTCGTAACATACGATTTCCTGTTCGTGTTTTGGTGTCAGTCTCGAGCTGCGAGACAGGTTTCCCGCCGTCCGGAAAAGGCTGAAACCTGTCCCACAGCCGCCGCCGCACTAATCGTAAAGTCCGGGCTGCAGCTCAATCTCGGGCCGGGCAGGAGCCTGCCGGCCCAATAGCTGAAAGGATTTGGGCGTCGCAATCCGCCCACGAGGGGTCCGCACGACGAATTGTTCACGCAGCAGGTATGGCTCGACCTCGTCGCTCAGCGTGTCGGAGGGCAGATTCATCGTCGCGGCGATGGCCTCGACCCCCGTCGGGCCGCCCCCGAAGACGTCGATTAATGTCTCCAGGTAGCGCCGGTCCTGCTTGTCCAGCCCTTCGCGATCGACGTTCTGCATGTCCAGCGCTTTTTGCGCGACGTCCATGGTGATGACCCCATCGGTCTCGCTGGCCGCGTACATGCGGACCCAGGCCAGGCGGGCGTTCGCGATCCGCGGCGTTCCGCGGCTGCGATGAGCCAATTCCGTTGCCGCGTCCTCGTCGATCGTTGTGTTCAGCTTGCCGGCGTTCACGCGGATGATCTGCGCCAGCTCGGGCACGCTGTAGAACTCCAGGTGCTCCTGCATGCGGAACCGGTCGCGCATTGGGCCAGACAGCATGCCGCTCCGCGTCGTCGCCCCGATCAACGTAAACCGCTTGAGTGGCATCGACATCGTCCGGGCGTTCAAGCCTTCGCCCAGGACGATGTCGATGCGGAAGTCCTCCATCGCCGGGTAGATGAACTCCTCGACGATCCGCGGCATGCGATGAATTTCGTCGATGAACAGGACCGACCCTTCCTCTAGATTGGTCAGGAACGGCAAGAGGTCCGCGGGCTTGGACAGAGCGGGGCCGCTGGTCATCTGGATCGACGTTCCGAGTTCGTGCGGCAAGACTGTGGCGAAGGTGGTCTTACCGAGACCGGGAGGCCCGTCGAACAAGATGTGGCCGAGCGGCTCCTTCAGCTTCTTCGCGGCGTTGACCGCGATGGCCAGCCGACGCGCCACCTCGGTCTGGCCGATCACTTCGCGCAGGTATTTCGGGCGGAGAGCCGCGTCGCGCTTGCGGCCATCGTCGTCGGGAACTGAGGAAATGACGGGGGTGCGGGGCATCAACACGCTCTGGGCATGTAGGGTAATTACGCAAATTATCGCAAGTCCCGACCACGCGCGTCGATGTCCGTTGACGGGCGAGTCGAATCACTCCTTGCGAAAGATAACGTTAAGCACCTCTTCGGCGGTCTTGTACGGCCTGCCACTGGCAGCGACCCGGTCGAGCCGACTGCGGGCCTCCACCGGCGACATCTGCAGTGCAAGAAGCGCGAGATAGGCGTCCTCGAAGACGCTGCCGTCGATCGCCTGGGCCGAACCAGGACTCCCGTCCGCAGTTTCGCGGGCTGGGGCCATGGCGAAGCGCGTCACCTTGTTCCTCAGCGTCGCGATGATCTGCTCGGCTGTCTGCTTTCCGATCCCCGGCATCGTCGTCAGCCATTTGACGTCCTGGCGGGCAATCGCGTCGGCGATCTCCTTGATCGGGCGGCTCATGGCTTTGAGGGCTTTCTTGACGCCGATCTTGTCCACCGTGCAGAACAGTTCGAAGAACTCCAGCTCGCTTTCGCTCTGAAACCCGATCCGCCGCGGGGTCCAGCGCGACGAATTCTGACTCCCCTCGATGTACTCCAGGACGTGAAACGCGACTTCCGATCCCGACTTCATCTGAACTTGCCGGCGGACGAACTCCGGGATCAAGACCTGGTACTCGAACGGGCCAACCTGAAGGCGCACCTCCTCGTCCAACACGCGATTCAGGATGCCGGTCATCTTCGTGATCATCGGGCAACAGTCCTCAGCCTCGAGTTCCCCGTCCGCAGTCTTCAGTCCTCGGGCGATGGTTCGCGCTCTCCAAACAAAGCGTCCAGGTTCACCCCGAGCCCGCCCTCACTCAAGACAGAGGAGCGAGGACCGGGGACTTTATGCAAGTGGTAATGACAGAGCGCGATGGCGATGGCATCCGCAACGTCGGGTGGCTCGGGCATTTGCGGCAGGCCGAACTCGCGGACGATCGCGAGCTGCATTTGTTCCTTGCTGGCCCGGCCGTTGCCGGTCACGGTCTTCTTGATTTGAGTC
>AR_comb_assmDRAFT_11738232_pt1 | contig 10163 bp, 9 predicted proteins | sample ArasoioldDNA_FD_10543 | JGI IMG/M metagenome (IMG submission 10543) | reverse complement strand
AAGCAAATGACCCGGGCGGTGCTTTACGGGGCAGGCTTTACCGTGAAAGACCCGCAACCTGTAAAGGAGCTGATATTGACGGAAGAGAAGGTACGGGAACGTATAACGTTTTACAAAACCGCTACCGCCACGGAAGGCGCCATTACCGGGGCCGGGGGTATATTACTGGGTTTGGCCGATTTCCCCCTCTTTCTTACCCTTAAAATGAAAATGCTTTTTGATATAGCTGCCCTGTATGGCTTTGACGCCAATACCTACAAAGAGCGTGTATACATGCTGTATATCTTTCAGCTTACCTTTTCCAGCCAGCATTTACGCAATAAAACCTACCCGCTGGTGGCCAACTGGGAAACTTACAGCCATGAACTGCCTGAGGATATCAATGCCTTTGACTGGCGGCGCTTTCAACAGGAATACCGCGACTACATTGATATTGCCAAGATGCTGCAGCTGATGCCCGGTATCGGGGCAGTGGTAGGCGCAGTAGTGAACCACCGCCTTACTGACAAGCTGGGCAGCAGCGCAATGAACGCTTACCGTATGCGCATATTGAAGGTTTAATTATCTTTACCACTCACTTCCTAATCTGTCATGTTATGACCTCCTACGAGCAGATATTTGAGAACAACAAACAGTGGGTAGCCTCCAAACTGGCTACTGATGAACAATTCTTTGAGCGACTGGCTAAAGAACAGCAACCGGACTACCTGTACATTGGCTGCAGCGACAGCCGCGTACCCGCCAATGAGATCATGGGCCTGGATGCCGGGGAGGTGTTTGTGCACCGCAATATTGCCAACCTGGTGAACAATATTGACCTGAACGTGATGTCAGTGATCAATTATTCGGTGAGGCAGCTGGGGGTAAAACATATCATCGTTTGCGGACATTACAACTGCGGAGGCGTTAAAGCGGCCATGACGCCACAGGACCTGGGCCTGCTGAATCCCTGGCTGCGCAACATCCGCGATGTATACCGCCTGCATCAGAATGAGCTGGACGGTATCAAAGAAACATCAGAACGCTATCGCCGCCTGGTAGAGCTGAACGTACAGGAACAATGCCTGAATGTGATCAAGACCGCCGTGGTACAGCAATCTTACCTGGCCAAAGGATACCCTACCGTACACGGCTGGGTATACGATCTGCACAACGGCCTGCTGGTAGATCTGAAGATCGACTTTGAAGGCCTGCTGCACGAGATACAGCGGATATATGACCTCACTGGTAAGGGAATGCAGTTTTAATTATTACGAATGACACAAGGACCAATCGGCGTTTTTGATTCCGGCTATGGCGGTTTAACCGTATTGAAAGAAATAATAGCAGAGCTACCGGAATACGATTATCTGTACCTGGGAGACAATGCCCGCACGCCTTATGGCAACCGCGGCTTTGATACCATACACGCCTATACGCTGGAATGTGTGCAGCATCTTTTCAGGATGGGCTGCCCGCTGGTGATACTGGCCTGCAACACCGCATCTGCCAAGGCGCTGCGCACCATACAGCAAAAAGATCTGCCCCGGATAGCGCCAGACCACCGCGTGCTGGGCGTTATCAGGCCCACTACAGAACTGGTGGGCACCTTAACCCAAACGGGCGAGGTAGGCATACTGGCCACCAACGGCACCGTGGCCTCAGAGTCTTACCCCATCGAGATCAATAAATTCTTTCCGCATGTGAGAGTATACCAGGAAGCCTGCCCCATGTGGGTGCCGCTGGTAGAGAATAATGAGCATGAAGGGCCGGGAGCAGACTATTTTGTGAAGAAACACCTGGATCATATACTGAGCGAATCGCCGAATATTGATACCCTGGTGCTGGGCTGCACCCATTACCCATTGCTGATGGGCCGCATCAAAGAATACCTGCCGGGAGGCATTACGGTGCTATCCCAGGGCAAGATAGTGGCGCACAGCCTGAAAGACTACCTGCGCCGCCATCCTGAAATGGAAGTACGTTTAAGCAAAAACAGGGGTCATCAGTTCTTTACTACGGATGATACGCAGATATTTGACAAGATGGCTGCGACCTTCTTTGGGAAAACAGTACAGTCGCAGCACCTGGCCTTGTAATTTCAAATTATTTCCCTTCCAGCTTTAACAGGAACGCATATTCCAACGCTGTTTTATGCAATGATTTAAACCGGCCGGAAGCGCCGCCATGGCCCGCTTCCATATCCGTTTGCAGTAGCAGCAGGTTATGATCTGTTTTCAGCTCCCGCAGTTTAGCCACCCATTTGGCAGGTTCCCAGTATTGCACCTGTGAATCATGCAGGCCTGTAGTAACCAGCATATTGGGATAGGCTTTATTGGTAACGTTATCGTAGGGAGAATAGCTTTTCATGTATTCATACGAATCCTTGTTCTTGGGATTACCCCATTCATCAAACTCACCGGTGGTCAACGGAATGCTTTCGTCGAGCATGGTGGTGAGCACATCCACAAAGGGCACACCGGCAATTACGCCATGCCACAGTTCGGGCCGCAGGTTCACCACAGCGCCCATCAGCAATCCGCCGGCGCTGCCACCCTGGGCGTATAAATGAGCAGGGGATGTATATTGTTGGGCAACCAGGAAGTCGGCGCAGGCAATGAAATCAGTAAAGGTGTTCATCTTCTTAAACATCTTCCCATCTTCATACCACTGGCGCCCCATCTCCTCTCCTCCCCTGATATGCGCAATAGCATATACGAAGCCGCGGTCCAGCAAACTTAAACGGCTACTGCCAAAAGCAGGTTCCATACTGAAGCCGTAAGAACCATAGCCGTACAGCAGCAGCGGGCTCTTTCCCTCTTTTTTAAATCCTTTTTTGTATACCAGGGAGATGGGCACCTTCACGCCATCTTTAGCGGTGGCGTATACACGCTCTGTTACATAATTGGCGGGATCATAACCACCCAATACCTCCTGCCTTTTCTTTAGCTCGCTTTTACGTGTTTCCATGTTGTAATCATACACCGAATTCGGCGTGGTCATGGAAGTATAAGTATAGCGCAGCTCTTTGGTGTCCAGCTCAGGATTGATACTGATGCCCGCCACATAGGCAGGTTCATCAAAGTGCAGGTAATGCTCCTGGTTATTACGCAGGTTCATGATATGCAATTGGGACAGGCCATTCTTACGTTCGCCCAGCACGAGATAGTCTTTGAACACTTCAAAGTTCTCCAGCAACACATCCGGGCGATGGGCCACTACATCTTTCCAATGGTCCATCCCGGTTTTATCCAGCGGACTTTCCATTAGCCTGAAATTGGTGGCCTGCCAGTTGGTGCGGATATAAAAGCGATCGTCAAGATGCTCGATATCATACAGCACCTCTTTCTGCCTTGGCTGGAAAACATGGAAAGCGCCTTCGGGCTTAGCGGCATCCAGTATCCTGTATTCTGAAGAAAGCGTGCTGGAAGAGGCGATCATGATGTATTTACCAGATTTGCTGCGGCTTACATCCACATCAAAAGTTTCGTCATTCTCTACATACACCTGGTGGTCTGCAGTTGCCTCTGATCCCAGCTTATGTCGCAGGATCCGCTCTGCCCGCAGCGTTTCAGGATGTTTGCGGGTATAGAAGAAGGTCTGGTTATCACTGGCCCATGCCGCGCCACCGGTGGTTTCGGGGATAGCATCGGGCAATATATTACCTGTTGACAGCTCCTTCACGTGAATGGTGTATTTGCGGCGACTCAGCGTATCTACACCGAAGGTCAGCAGGTTATTATCCGGGCTTACCGTAAGGCCGGTCACCTGGTAATAGGCATGTCCTTTGGCCATATCATTCACATTCAGGATCACTTCTTCTTCGGCCTTGAGGCTTCCCTTCTTACGGCAATAGATGGGATATTCTTTACCCGTTTCATACCGGGTGTAGTAATAGTAGCCGTTTCTAAGGTAAGGCGCAGTGGCATCTGCTTCCATGATGCGGCCACGCATTTCTTCATACAGGCTTTCACGTAGCTTTTCCTCCGGTTTCATGATCGTGTCCAGGTAGGCGTTCTCTGCCTGCAGGTATGCGATTACTTTAGGATCTTTCCGGTCGTTCATCCAGAAATAATTATCCGTACGGGTATCTCCGTGGATAGTGAGGGCTTTGGGTATTTTAGGCGCTACCGGTGGCGCAATGCTGATCTGTTCCGACATAGTTTTCTTTTTCTCCTGGCAGCCCAGGAAGCCAAGGCACAAAAGGGCTGTAAGGCCTGGAATATATACCTTCATAGAGGGGATTTGATTAAATGATCTTCATCTTCTCCGCGTCCCAGTTGATCGCCTGTTTTTTAAAGTAGCTCTCATTGGTAAGCAGCGCGGGGCCTGCAGCACGTAATCCAAAGGTAGCATCTTCCACCACTGTTTTACCTGAGCGCATGGCCTCAAAGAAATTCACGAAGTGGTCGTACCGGTCGTCATACCCTGCGGGCGGCGCAAACCTGCTTTCGGAGGTATCTCCCTTGCGGGTGTTGGGAGGGAACTTAGCGTTGTATTGCTTTTCAAACGCAGCCTGCTGTTCCTTTGTAAAGGTATTGTAGGTATCCCAACCTCCATAACCGGGAGCTACGGGCAGTTTATGTTTTTTGATACTGAAATCATTCCAGCCCATATCCAGCACACCTTCTGTGCCTATGAAACGTGTTTGTTCACCACCGCCGCTGCCATCTGCAAAGTTCACGCGGAGTGTTGCCTGGAAGGCAGGATGCTCTTTGGTTTCAGGATAATCAAAAATAGCCACTACCACATCCGGTACATCACGGCCGTCTTTCCATTGCACCAGGTTGCCGCTGGCAAAAACGCGGCTGGGCCCCAATGCACCTGTGATAAAGTGCAGACCTGAAATGAGGTGCACAAACAGATCTCCGGGTATGCCGGTGCCATAGGCCTGGTAGTTACGCCAGCGGAAAAAGCGTATGGGATCAAAGGGTACTTTGGCGGTATCTTTCAGGAAGGTGTCAAAGTCAATATTCTTCGGGCTGGCGTCCGGAGGGATGGAGTATTGCCAGGCGCCCAACGCATCATGGCGGTCATAGCGGGCTTCCACCACATTGAGCTGGCCTATTTCGCCGGCCAGGTATTTTTTACGCGCCTCCACGAGGGCAATACTGCTTACCCGCTGACTGCCCACCTGGAACACGGCCTTTGTTCTTTGCTGCGTAGCTATCACCTGGTGACCTTCTTCTATCTGCTGCACCATCGGCTTTTCGCAATACACGGCCTTTCCTTTTTCCATCGCGTGTATGGAGATGGTATCGTGCCAGTGATCGGGCGTAGCCACAATAACGGCGTCTATATCTTTCCGTTCCAGCAGCTCGCGGTAATCGCGGGTGGTGAAAACGTTGGAGCCATATACTTCTTTTACTTTCTGCAAATGCCCGTCATACAGATCTGCTGCAGCTACAAACTCCACACCCGGCACTTTCAATGCGGTATCTACATCGCCAAAGCCCATAATACCCATTCCTACGCAGGCGATGCGTATCTTATCGTTAGCAGATATACGGGTTTCCGGTTGTAACAAATGAACCTGCTCTTTGCCCAGCGCTGCCAGGGGACCTGCCCCCAGTATAGCGGCAGTACTGCCCAGCTGCTTGATGAATTTTCTACGGGAATTACCTGACATAAGCTACTTTTTACACGTGGATAGATTAACTATAATAATAACAAGAAATTGGAAGATAGACAATTTGTTGTTGAGCGGTGGTAAAAATGGGGTGCTGTAAGACGTAGCATCCGGACGTTCGTCTAAAAGTTTGAGGGTTTGAGGGTTTGAAACGTTCGCGAACATTTCAAACCCTCAAACCCTCAAACCTTCAAACTATTAATTACTTTATTTCTCGTACGTAAAGCCGGACCTGATAAACTCACGGTTCAGGCGGGCAATATTGGTGAGCGAGATCTCTTTGGGACATTCCGCTTCGCAGGCGCCTGTGTTGGTACAGCTGCCGAAGCCTTCCTTATCCATCTGAGCCACCATGTTCAGGGCCCTTGTGCTTCTTTCAGGATCACCCTGGGGCAGGAGCGCCAGCTGGGATACCTTGGCAGATACAAAGAGCATTGCTGAAGAGTTCTTACAGGCCGCTACGCAGGCGCCGCAACCGATACAGGCAGCAGCAGCGAAAGCAGCATCCGCTTTATCTTTCGGGATGGGTATCGCGTTAGCGTCTACCGCATTACCAGTGTTTACAGAGATGTAACCGCCCGCTTCGATGATACGGTCAAAAGCGTTCCTGTCTACCGTCAGGTCTTTCAGCACCGGGAAAGCAGATGCTCTCCAGGGCTCAACGGTAATGGTGTCACCGTTCTTGAAAGCGCGCATGTGCAGCTGGCAGGTAGTGGTACCAGCCCAGGGACCGTGCGCACGGCCGTTAATATGCATGGAACACATACCGCAAATACCTTCACGGCAGTCATGATCGAATGCTATCGGTTCTTTTCCCTCGTTGATCAGGCGTTCATTCAGCACATCAAACATTTCCAGGAAGGACATTTCAGAAGAAATATCTTGTACCTGGTAAGTCTCAAACCTGCCCTGTTCATTTTTATTTTTTTGCCTCCACACTTTTAATGTGAGGTTCATAGTATAATGTTCCATTGTTATGGCTGTATTATCTTTAACTAATTATTTATAGGAGCGTTGAGTAGGCTTAGCCTCTTCGAATATCAAAGGTTCTTTATGCAGTTCGTAGGAACTATCCCCTTTATATTCCCAGGCAGCTACATAGGCGAATTGACTATCGTCGCGCAGCGCTTCACCTTCTTCTGTTTGTGATTCTTCGCGGAAGTGACCACCGCAGGATTCACGGCGGTTCAGGGCGTCGAGGCACATCAGCTCGCCCAGCTCCAGGAAGTCTGCTACACGGCCTGCTTTTTCCAGTTCAGGATTGAACTCATCAGCGGTACCGGGTATACGCACATCTTTCCAGAATTCGGCGCGGAGCGCTTTGATCTCTTCGATGGCTTCTTTCAGGCCTTGCTCGTTACGGGCCATACCGCACTTATCCCACATGATCTTGCCCAGCCTTTTATGGAAAGAATCTACTGACTTGCTGCCTTTGATGTTCATCATACGATCGATGGTGGCCTGCACCTGTTGTTCTGCCGCCACAAAAGCCGGATGGTCTGTAGGAATAGCTTTGGTGCGGATCTCGTCTGCCAGATAGTTACCGATGGTATAAGGGATCACGAAGTAGCCGTCTGCCAGGCCCTGCATCAGTGCAGAAGCGCCCAGGCGGTTAGCGCCGTGATCAGAGAAGTTGGCTTCACCCAGTGCGTACAGACCCGGAACGGTGGTCATCAGCTCATAATCCACCCAAAGACCGCCCATGGTATAGTGTACGGCAGGGTAGATACGCATGGGTACTACGTAGGGATTTTCACCGGTGATCTTTTCATACATTTCGAAGAGGTTACCGTATTTCTCGGCTACCACTTCCACACCCAGCTGTCTCACCTGCTCAGGGGTAGGTGAATGTACGCCACGCTTACCTGCTTCGATCTTACCGTAACGCTGGATAGCTGCTGCATAATCCAGGTATACCGCCTGTTTGGAGCTGCCTACACCGTAACCGGCGTCGCATCTTTCCTTAGCCGCCCTGGAGGCCACGTCGCGCGGTACCAGGTTGCCGAATGCAGGGTACCTTCTTTCCAGGTAGTAATCCCTTTCTTCTTCGGGTATATCAGCAGGTTTGCGGTTATCGTCCTTTTTCTTGGGCACCCATATACGGCCGTCGTTACGCAGTGATTCGGACATCAGCGTCAGTTTGGACTGATGCTCGCCGGAAACCGGGATACAGGTAGGGTGGATCTGTGTATAACAAGGGTTGCCGAAGTAAGCGCCCTGCCTGGTAGCTTTCCAGGCGGCTGTTACGTTGGAGCCCATCGCGTTGGTAGAGAGGAAGAACACGTTGCCGTAACCGCCGCTGGCCAGCAGTACTGCATGACCGAAGTGGCGTTCCAGCTTACCGGTGATCAGATCGCGGGCGATGATGCCGCGGGCTTTACCGTCGATCTTTACGATGTCCAGCATTTCGTGGCGGCTGTAGAGGGTAACATTACCCAGGGCCACCTGGCGTTCCAGTGCAGAGTAAGCGCCCAGCAACAGCTGCTGGCCTGTCTGGCCGGCTGCATAGAAAGTACGCTGTACCTGTGTACCGCCGAAAGAACGGTTACTCAGCAGACCGCCATATTCACGGGCAAAGGGAACACCCTGTGCCACGCATTGGTCAATGATGTTACCGCTCACTTCAGCCAGACGGTGTACGTTGGCTTCACGGGCGCGGTAGTCGCCACCTTTTACGGTATCATAAAACAAACGGTATACAGAGTCGCCATCGTTCTGATAGTTCTTGGCAGCGTTGATACCACCCTGTGCGGCAATACTATGCGCGCGACGGGGGCTATCCTGAAAGCAGAAAGCTTTAACCTTATAACCCAGTTCGCCCAGGGAAGCCGCTGCTGAAGCGCCTGCCAGGCCGGTACCCACTATGATCACTTCCAGTGAACGCTTATTTGCAGGGTTCACCAGCTTACAATGACCTTTATAATTCTCCCATTTCTTATCTAAAGGGCCTGCAGGAATTTTTGCATCCAACATATATATCGTGCTTTACTGAATTAATGATTGAATAATATATACACGGGAATAATGGCAAAACCGATGGGAATCAGTACTCCGAACAGCCATATTCCAACAAAGCTGATCAAACCGTTGTACTTCACGTGGTTCAGGCCAAAGGTCTGGAACGCGCTTTTGAAGCCATGGATCAGGTGAAAAGACAGGCCGATCATGCCAACTACGTAGATAATCACCCATACCGGGTTTGCAAATACCTGCCACACAATGGCGTACAGATCCTTGATCGGCTCTCCGTTGGCTTCATAATTTACGGTAGGCAGTTCGGCGTAGTGGAATTTTGCCCAGAAGTCGGCCAGGTGGATAACAATGAAAATCAGGAGGACACTTCCCATGATAGCCATCTGGCGGCTGTACCAGGAAGAAGTTTGGTTACCAGCGCTGATGGCATATTTTACCGGGCGCGCTCTGCGGTTACTAAAAGTAAGCTGCAAAGCAATGAACGCATGCAATACGATCACTATTTTGAGGCCCCAGGCTATGAACTGGATCAGGCTGTTGTGCCCCATGAATGCGGCATAGGTATTAAAGGCCTTACCGCCGTCCTTATACAGCAGCTGAACGTTACCCGCCAGGTGCACCAGCACAAAGCTGCAAAGGAAAAAACCGGTAGCGCCTACTAATAATTTTTTGCCAATAGAGGTGTTAAAGAATTGTGACCACTTCATATAAAATTCTGAGCTTCCTTATAAGTTATATGATAAAAATGATAATATCTCGAAACGTCGGGCAAATTTAACGCAGGAAAAATTAAATCCAAATGATATTTCTCAGTTTTCGGAGAGTGGCCTACTCGAGGCGTCTCATCATCACATTATCAATCATATTATATAAATGTTGCGGCTGATAGGTCCGCCATTTATCATTCTCCAGCAGGTGGACGTAGTTGTCCAGGTGAGCTTTCTTAAATTCCTGGCGCGTTTGCTCGGGCATGTTAAGGCTGACGATCCAGCCGCCATCGTCACGGATATCCTCCCACCACTCTTCATAATAGCAATCGTCTGAGGAGTGGAAGTTCATGACATTCTCTGTAATGAGGATGAATTTCTTGATACCCTGGGAGGTCATAACGTCTATCACTTCCCGTTTAAGGGTCATGATATCATTTTCGATAGCGTCATTCCACTCTCCCAGCAGTTCGATAATGGCGAAGTTGAACTGGTAGTCTGCGAACAGGATCTTCATATACAGCGTGCGTGACCCGAACTCATCCCATTGGGGATGCACGTAATAATTGTATACGGTATTGGTGAATTCAAATTCACTGTATTCCCTGCCATAAAACGGCGAGAGCTCGTCATCCTCCGCTGTATACAAATGCCGCCAATTATAATATGGTTCTATATCGTGCATGGGTTTCCTCGCAAAGTTAAGGCATCTTACCATATTCCTCCACCGCCTTTCTAACGCTGCCTGCTTTGAGCAGCCATTCTTTGGCGGTGTCATAGTCTTTGAGCTGCAGCCTTTCCATCAGCATTTTCACGCCGCGGTCTACCAGCTTATCGTTGCTGAGCTGCATGTTCACCATTTTATTGTCTTCTAC
>AR_comb_assmDRAFT_10355225_pt1 | contig 10164 bp, 11 predicted proteins | sample ArasoioldDNA_FD_10543 | JGI IMG/M metagenome (IMG submission 10543) | reverse complement strand
AAAAAAAGCGGGAAAAGTTAACCGCGCCGCTGTTTGCCAAAGTCAATATTGGAGGCAGTACGTGAGATCGATTCTGCGCGCTGCTTGTCTCTTGCTCGCATTTCCAAATCGGTGAGCGCCTTCACTAAATATCGGAGGTCATCAATCCAAATTGAAACCTTCAGGGACTTCAGTGACGAAGTTGAAAAATTAACGCCGTAATGCTTGTAGCCTTTATCATGGAACATTAAATCGTTATGCAAAACGCATTCGCCATTAAATAGAACGAATAAATTTCCGTAATTCGTAGAATCATCCGGGGTATACGACCCACGCATATCCGCAACTAAAAACTGAATTGTTTTTTGATTAAATGTATAAGTAATCGATTCCGCGATTTCTTTTGCCCCTAATGCAGTTATCAATTCGACTGAGCAGGCTGCGTCCCGCTTAATATCGATCCCGCCGGCGTTAGCGAAATATCTGTTCAGAAGCGTATTTATATTTTCAGCAACGTTCTTTGACTTAAGTAAGGCAATTGCCTTCGCGACTTTCGCCTCTGGATCATAAGGCACAAGACGATTGAAGAATCTAACGATTAAGCGATCGTAGAATTTAACAATGACGCGATTGTAGATTTTTACAATGACGCGATCGAAGAATTTCACAATGACGCGATCGAAGAATTGTAAAATTTTCCGCCACATATGGTATCCGGCCCTGATCGCTGGTTGCCCTTCGACAATCCCATGGCGGCGCTGGTTCATTCGCCTCCATTGCCGCGCGCTGCTCCCTTGTGGTCTGAGCATTGGCTACGCGAACGCGGGTCTGCGGCGCCACTGTAGCTGATTTAGCCTAAGTTACCGGCTCACACGGGGCACGCTCCAGGCGTTCCGGCAAGCGGGCCATTTCCTGCTCGATGCGGGTCCGCGTCGCGCCAGGATCCAATGCCGCCTGCGCGGCCGCGCCGGTGTCTTTCCCGGGATCGTCTTTGGCCAGGAAAGGAACGCGCTGCGCCAGCGCGGACAGCGCAAAGAGTGCGCCAGAGAGGGCCGCGGCCAGCACGATGGCAGCGCGCGAGCATGAGCGTCCCTGTCGCTACTTCAATGCCCCCATGTGCGGCTGGACCTCGGACTGCGATACCGGCATGGTAACGAACCGGCTCGCCGCATGCATATGACCCGGGCGCCGGGCCTCAGGGGCAAGACATCATTTCAATTGCGCGTCCACCGAGTAGACCGTACCGCCCCAGCTCGCCTGCACCGCCATGCCGCTTTCGGGGATCTGGTAGATGTCGATGTCAGGGTTGAAGGAGAGCACGCTGCCGCCCTTTCCCGTGCTCATCGAGGCGCTGACGTCGCCTCCGGTGCCGCCGGCGAGCACGAACTGCTCCATCGACCCATTGCTCTTGAAGATGAATACCTGGTACACGCGCTGCTTGCCGACGCCGGGGCCCGTTCCCGCCCGCATGCTCTGCATGTAGGTCGGTTTCCTGGTCTTGTTGTCGAACAACACTCCCGCTCCCTTCTGTCCGACGAACAGTAAGACGTAGATCGAGGTGACGTCGAACACCGCATAGCCCGCGGCCTTTTCGACGGTCTGCTGCGCCTCCGGGTGAAGCTTGTAGAGCTTTTCGAGGCCAGTGGCGGCGAGCTTGAGCCGCGCCCCGCGCGCGGCCTCTATTTCCTCGGGAGTGAGCTGCGGCTCCTGCGGCCCGGCGGATTGCGCCGCTGCCGGCGGTCCGACGTGCAACAGGAATGCGGCAAGCAGGATTCCGGAAAGAGCCCGGGTCGCGATCAGATGGATAGGATTCATGGCAGTTTTCCTTTTTGCTATTGCGCCAGCGGCACTTCGCGCGCGAGCTCGTATTTCACGATCGCACGAATCTTGTTCTCGAGCTGCATATAGCGCGCAACCTTGACGCCCGGCAGCACGTTGGAGAGCTTCGGCACGAACGATCTCTTCAACTTGATCTCAGCCTCCTCGATCTCGAAGTAGTTCTCCAGAAGCGCTTTTGCCTTCTGGTCTGTCAGATTACTGGTGCCGTACGCGTTCGAGTACCCGACGAGGAGCATTGCCGTGCGGTCGTTGATCTGGTGCAACTCCTTCTGGTACTGCTCGTAGAGCGGCCAGAACGCCTTTGCTTCGCCTTCGGTCAACGCCATGTTCGCCGCCACCACCAGCTTCTTGTCCGCCATCAGTTTATCGCGCAGGATCTGCATGTTGTCCGCTGGCTCGCCACCGCCCGCCGGCTTCGACTGCGCATGCGCATGCGCGGGCATCATTACCGCGGACAGCGCAAGAATCAGTACCCACAGCATTTTCATGTTCGTTCTCCCTGGTTCATCATTGCGATAGCAGTGTAGGCTACACACGGCATGGGCGGCACCCGAAAAACTACTGGTGCCGGACAAGGAAACTACCGGACTATCAGGCAAACTCACCCGATTCGCCCCGGAAACAAGCGCCGTTTCAAGCGGGATCACCGTGGCGCATAGCGCTCTCGCGGCTCGACGCATGGGTCTTCTTCCCGCGGTGCCGCCTGCGCGCGTGAGTCGCTTCCTCCGAACCAGCAGCGCGACGATGCTTCCGGACGCAGGCCAGTATAGCAGCTTTGCTGCGGTTCCCGGTGTGTTCTCTGCCGATTGGATAATGCAATTCTGGCCTAACTGGTATTAGCAACACTGCCAGCGACGGCGTGCTCACAACCTGGCCGACATTCGCGCCCATGCTTGGAATTTGCGCAAAACGCGGGGCAGAAATCTGCAGGAATAATACCGGCGTTAAAGCGATATGTGTGAGTTACGCGCGCGGTCCGCTGGCGCCGGCGTCGACGGCCAGCGGTCCGCTGCCGAACACGACGACGTATAGCAGACCGCCGGCCATGCAGATGTTCTTCATGAAATGGATCATCTGGTTCTGCGCCTGATCGGCCGGCACCGCCCAGAAATTATGGAAAATCAGCCCAGCCACCACGGTAAAGATGCACATTGCGGCGGCGGCCCAACGCGTTTTCCAACCCACGATCAATAATATGCCGCCGCCCAATTCGACAACGATCGCCGCGATCGCCGCTAATTGCGGCAATGGCAGCCCTTTGGCTGCGATGTAGCCGACGGTGCCGTCGAAGCCGGTGATTTTGCCGAAGCCCGAGACAACGAAAATCGCCGCGATCATCAGCCGGCCAACCAGCGGGCCATAATGGTTCAATGCATTCATAGAGCAACCCTCCGCGTTGTCTCACTGCGTTGTCATTTCATGCCCTTGAAGACGAGCTTCTGCAAGCCCGCCGCGGTCTGGGCAATGTAGATATTGCCTTTCGAATCGGTCGCAATGTGGTGGCCGGGCCCGAGCTGGCCTGGCACCTGGATCATGCCCAGGATATCGAGCGTCATGCGATCGACGATGTAGATGCCTTTGCCGCCGCCGACGTACAGGAATTGCTGCGCGGGATCCGGCGAGAAAGCGAGGTCGCGCGCAAAAGTGACGTCGGCCTTGACCAATTGCTTCACGAAGCCGCCGTCCGCCGTGAACATCTGCAAACGCCTGTTTTCTCTGTCCGCCACATATACGAGCCCGTCGTTGGCGACGCGGATCGCGTGCACCACGTTGTAATCCGGAATTGTTTCAGCATCCGCAAAACTTTTCGGTGCGGTCACCGCGCAGCGGTCGACGCCGGCTGGCGGCTTGCCGAACGCGCCCCACATGCGCTTGAACTGGCCGGTGTCCGAATCGAACACGATGACGCGATGATTGCCGTAACCGTCGGCGACGAAAATCTCGTTGGTGCGCGCATGAACCCACGCGTCGGCGGCGCGATGCACGTTGACCGTGTCGGTGTCGCCTTTGCTTTGATTGCTGCGCCCGATCTGCAGCAGAAATTTGCCGTCGAGCGTGAACTTGAGCAGCGCATCGTCGGCCACTGGCTTGAGGCCCGGGTTGCCGCCCTCCGGACAATTGTTGCCGCCTATCCACACATGACCGTTGCGATCAATGTGGATGCCGTGCTCGCGCTCCGGCCATTCGAAGCCGCTGCCCGCCCCGCCCCACGATTTCACGTAATTGCCCGCCGCATCGAACACCATCACGGGCGGCGCCGCCAGCGCCGCCTGGTCGGGTTTCAAAGTGCGCGGGCGGTGCAAGACATAAGCATTGTCCTGCGCATCGAACGCGATGCTCGACGCGTCGCCGAGCTTCCATTTCGGCGGCACTTTCGGCCACGCAGGATCCACCTCGAATACGGGCAAGGCGCGTGCCTTCGTTGGCATGGCGTCGGCGGCCTGCGCAGGCGCCATCAGCACCGTAGCCGCGAGCACGATCGCCACTTTAAAGATATCTCTCATCAATCCCCTCCCTCTGGTGTGCACGGGTTGCACGCGCAATGGAGCGTGCCTGCCGATTCTTGCGTTCGCCATACGTTACGCCCGAGTGGCAGCGGGCGCAATTCGACTGACGTTTTCAGCCGGTCAGGGCCGGCGCCCTAAGGTTTTGCTGTGGCTGTCTTATCGAGCCCCGCGCGCAAGCTTTTGGCGAGCCTGACCGCATCGTCGACCGCCCAGTAATGCATGAAAATAAGGCGCGGCTGTTCGCTCAACATATGGCTATGCATCGCGGTTACATCGATCCCATTGGAGCGCAGGATGCGGATCATCGGCATAACTTCGTTGGCAACGAGAACAAAATCGCCCGTGATCGCAGCCTTGCCGCCGCCGGTCGGCTGGAAGTTGATTACATGCGCGGAGCCCATGGCGGTCGGAATTGTCATGCCGCCCTCGGTCACCGGATCGCGCCGCGGCACATTGAACTGATAGACCCCGCCATTTGCCTGCCCTTTCGCACCGATGATCTGATCGAGCTGCGCTGTATCAAGATCGACCGCCGGCGGAGTCGCGGGGGGCGGCGACGCTGGCGGCGTTTTGCTTTGTGCCAATGCGGTTTTGATGACTTCGGCCATTTTGACTGGATCGCCGGTGCCACCTACATGCATATAAAAAGTTGCTGGGCTGGCGCGCAGCAGATGATTGTGGATCGCTGTAATTTCGAGTCCGCCGTCGAGCAGCTTTGCCATGACTGGATTAACCTCAGTTTCGAGCAGCACGAGATCGCCCATCACCATTGCATGATCGCGCATCGGCATGAATGCTACCCAGCCGCCGAGCGCGAGCGGGGGCTTGATGGTGACGCCGTCGAGAGTAACCTGCAGGTCGGAACGTGGAAACCCGTAACGATGAACTTCACCGGCTACAGTCGCGTTTCGGCCCATCGCCGCGTCGACCTTCGTCCAGTCGACCTGCTGGGCCTGCGCAGCGGCGGCAAGCGCCAGCGCACTCCACAGTGCGATAGTCTGTAAAATTTGCATCGTCGTCTCCTCCTACACGAGTTTGACAACCGCATACCGCATGATGCGGCGAATGTATTCTCTCCTATCGACATCACATCGGTGGAATGGTTTCGCCGCGTAGCCGACTAGTGAATCACAGGACTCACCGTAGGTTGCTTTGATGAATTCAGTTCGCCGCGCGCCAGTCCCAGCCTGCCGCCTCCAATTCCAGCAGCGCAGCGAAGCGCCCGCCGCGTGCGATTAGGTTCGCCGGCGCGCCATCTTCAACGATGCGGCCATGATCGAGTACGACCACCCGGTGCGCTTCCCGGGCCGTGGAAAGCCTGTGCGCCACAGTCAGCATCGCCGCGCCGCGCTTTAGCACGGTCGAGCGCAGCGCCACGCGCAAGGCTGCTTCGCTTGCTCCATCCAAAAAGGAAGTTGCCTCGTCGCCACGCCCAGGAGAATTGCCGGAAACATTACGGCAGTGTTCATGATGATGCCTCCCCGCGACGCCCTTATTACCGCCAAGTCGCGGGCGAACTCGTCCTCGGTTCGAGCGTTATTTGGTCGATGGGTGGAGGATCGAAGCGGTGTTGCCCGGAAAATTCCGACGGGAAGTGCGCGACCTGCATCGACAAAGACTTAGTTGCTTAGTCCTGCCAGCGGGTCACGACGTCGTTGAGTTCGGGCCGCGGCGATTCGGGCGGAACCACGGCCGGCGTGCCGATGTGGATAAAGCCAATGATGGCATCATCGGCCTGGAGCCGCAGACCTTCCTTCACGCGCTCATCATAGGCGGGCGCGCCGGTGCGCCACATCGCGCCAAATCCGAGGGCTTGTGCGGCCAGCATGATGTGTTCCGCTGCCGCACCGGCTGAAACAATTTGCTCCACATCGGGAATCTTGTCGCCTGTCTTAATTCGCGCCACGACGACAATGACCACGGGCGCCCGCAGCGCCTTGTGCTGCTCGCGTTCGAGCATTTCCAGCGTCGCCGTTGGCTCACGAGCCTTGAGCGACTCTGCAAGGAGACTGCCGAATCGAACACGCGCTTCACCTGTAATGACGATGAAATGCCATGGTCGCAGGCGGCCGTGATCCGGTGCGCGTACCGCACTGCGCAGTATCGTGTCGAGTTCTTCCTGCGTCGGGCCGGGTTCCTGAACCTTGACCGCAGAAGTGCGCTCGAGCAGTAGTTTCATTGCATCCATAAGGGTCTCCGAACGCGTTGCGGCTTGGCGATTCTCTAACCCGCACGTTTCCGGTTTACGGTTTTCGTCCTTGCGAGTGTGGCTGTTGCAAGCGGCTGGATCACGGATTCTGGAAACGGCGACACGCTGCTCGCGTTGATTTCGCACAGCACGTAGGTGTCCTGCCCCGCCGCGTTTTTTGGCCCCAGCAGAAAATCGCAGTCCCATAACACTGGCAGCATCGCGGTATCGATCTCCAGCAGACGCTGCATCGCGGGCACCCACTCCTGCTCCAGTTGTCGCTTGAGCGATTGAAATTGCGGCAGCGTCGACGGATGATAGATGCGCTTAGTTGGCTGCGGCGCCGCTGCCGGGGGCGAGCCCGGCGGTGCAGGGCACAAAGCAACGATTGCCTGATGGCCGAAACCGGCGACTACATCGTGCACGAGGTAGCAGCGGACCATGCCTTCAGGCAACCGCGGCTGGTACGCCTGATCTATCATCCGGCCGTCGCCGGCAAAATACGGCTCGCAGCGCGCGAGAAACCCATTCAGGTGCATTTCTTCCTCGATGCTGCCGCGCTTGGCGTGCCGTGCACGCACCCGGCTCTCTCCTGGCACCGCGTCAACGCACACGAGCTCGACCTTCCAGATGCCGTCGCCGCTGCTCCCGCGGTATTGCTTGAGCACGCGCGCCGTGCCGGAGGCGAGACTCGCAGGCAGTTCCGCGCGCATCCGCTCGAGCGAGCGATAAATCCGCGTATCGCAGCCCCATCCAATGTCGCGAGTCTGATACAGAACTTCCTTGGTCCCCAGCTTGAGGATTACATCGGGGTGCGCGCTGACGAATACACCGGTGCTCGCGACTTCGCGCAGCATCGCATCGAGCATCGACCGGTCGCGCCCGCCTTCATCGGGATTGAACCAGACGAGCACGCCGTCGACGCGCATGATCTGATTGCGTACTTCAGCACAGTGATCGTCGTCGTAGAGCGCCGGCTCCGCGTTCATGCCGTGCGCGTTCAACGCCTCGTAAACCTTGGCGAAACGGGTGTTCTGGGGCGGCTGCGCATCGCGCTCGCGCGGCGAGAGAATTGCGATCCGCGGCCGTGAGTCGACATTCATGGCATCACGAGTGTATCAGCGGATATACGGCCAGCCCGATCAAAGCCGCCGCAGCGACGATGGCCGGCTCGGGAATCTTCTTGAATTTCCACAGCAACGCCACGGTCGTGACAGCCAGCAGGATGGTCGGAAGATCCGTAATCGAGCGCTTGCCGAGCACGATGACGGCGCCGGTGATCGTGCCTATCGCCGCCGCGGTCACGCCATCGACGAAGGCGATGACGCCCGGATGCTTGCCGTGTTTTTTGAAGTACGGGGCGGGAATGATGGTGAAAAAATAGCACGGCAGGAATGTCGCGAGCGCGGCAACCAGCGCGCCGGGAAATCCCGCAACGAGATAGCCGATAAAGCCGACCGTAATGACCACCGGCCCCGGCGTAATCATGGCAACCGCCACCGCATCGACGAATTGGCGTTCGGTCAGCCAATGATGTTCGTTGACCACGCCGCCGTACAGGAACGGCACGATCGCAAGCCCGCTGCCGAATACGAAGGCGCCGGCCTCCGCAAAAAATATGCCGATTTGCCACAAAACCGTCCAATCGGTTGTCGCGGCGAGTGGTACTGCCGTCGGCAACTGCGCGGCAAACGCCAGCATTCCCGGAGTGCCACCGCTTCCGAACCATTTCTTTGGCGGCGCCCTCACCATCCAGACCAGCAGCCCCGCGGCGAGGAACAGGGTAACGAATTCGGATTCAGTAACAACAGTAATCACCGCGGCTACGAGATATATCGCCCACAACAACGTGTCCTTGCCTATGCTTTTGGTCGCGAGCTTGTAGGCGCTGATCGCGATAATTCCGATCACGCACGCGCCGACGCCATAGAACACCGCCTGCATCCACGGCAACCCGCCGTAGGCCACGTACACGGCGCCGATCGCCACGACCATGAGAAACGAAGGTATGACGAAAGCGACACCCGCCATCGCCGCGCCGAAATTGCGATAGTGCACGTAGCCCACGTAAATCATCAGTTGCGCAGCGAGCGGACCCGGCATGAGCTGGGCCAGGGCGAGGCCCTCTTTGTAGTCGGATTCCGAAATCCACTTGCGGTCTTCCACCAGATCGCGGTGCATATAGTTGACCAATGCCGCAGGGCCGCCGAATCCGACCGCACCCAGCCGCAACGCATACTTTACGAGCTGCCACAGCGAATACGCGGGCGCGGTTGCGGATTTCTCGTTCGTCGCTTTTTCTGCAGAAATCATTGAACTCCCTCTACTTGCTGCCGTAGGAGAAATCGTCGAATGATGTGACGCTATCGGCCTTCGTCCAGACCCCTACCGCGCCGGCGCCCGCAATGTGCGTATCTTTAAGCTCGATGTACGTCTTGCCGTCCAACGCGACCTTGATTGACGGGCCGGCAAACTCAACCCGCAATGTATGCCACGTGTTTTTCGGCACCGGCGCATCGACGTACTTGATGGTCTTGCGGCTGCCGCCTTCGGTGTAATAAAGCGACACATTGTTCTCGAGCGCGTTGGCGCGTGCCACATAGTAGTTATCGCCATCTTTGAAGCGCCAGATGAGCCCGCCGGCCTGGTCTTCCCTGCCGGAGATCGGCTTGAACTTGACTTCGACATAGCCGTCGGTGAGCGAGCCCTGCTGCAGCACGCAATACGGAAATGTCCCGCTGCCGGATTGCTTGAGCACGTTGCCTTTGCTCGGCGCGCCCGCGTCCGGCTCGACGGCCCACTTGGGCGTGCCGCGCCCGGTCACGCCCGCTTTCCATCCCGCCGGCAGTGCGCCCGGCTTATCGTTATCGAAATTGACTGTTTCTGCCATGGCGGCTCCTGTCAGCAAAGTTAATGCGGTGATGGTCGCGAGCGGTCGCATAGTGATCTCCTGAAGATTATGCCGCCACTATACATTCTGCTTTACCGGCGCCCCGATTGCGCGCCATGCGGAGTGGCCGCCTTTCATGAATTTCGCGTCGAATCCGGCGTCGCGCAGCGCGATCGCGGTTTTGCATCCGATGTGGAACCCGTAGGCGCAAAAGGTAACGACTGGTTCCGACTTCGAGAGTTCGCCGATCCAATCCTGCACGCGTTCGGGATCGCGCCACGTCGCGCCATCGATAATATCTTGCTGGCGCGAGACGAAATGTCGCGGGCGCGCGTCGATGAACTGCACCGACTTGCCAGCGTCGAGCATCGCCTTCACTTCCTCCACGCTGACGCCCGGCAGATCGCCGAACTCCGGTTGCTCGAGCGGCCGCGGCGGCGCGACTTTGGTTGCGTCTTCGTAGCGTTCCTCGACCGACTTCCAGTCAAGATTACGCATGAACGTGTCGACATAGGCCTTGGCGTTCGCGCCGTAGTCGATGTGATATGCATGTTCGTACATGTCGAGCGCGATAATCGGAATTCCGCCCGCCGCCGCCTGCGTATGATCGGACGCATACTGGTTGATGAGCCGGTGGTCGCGCGGAATGTAAGTCAGCAGCACCCAGCCCGAGCCGCCCGAGAGTGCGTTGCCCATGGCGCAGAACTGCGTCTTCCAGCTGAGGTAAGAGCCAAAATCCCGCGCGAGCGCATCAGCGAGCA
>AR_comb_assmDRAFT_10060391_pt1 | contig 10164 bp, 9 predicted proteins | sample ArasoioldDNA_FD_10543 | JGI IMG/M metagenome (IMG submission 10543) | reverse complement strand
CACCGCGATCGCGCGCACAAGTGGATGAGCGGTGCAGTTCCTGTGCACGATTTGTGCTCTCCCGGTGGACACAAGATATTGGGTTTCGGCCGCCGCAGGTTTTTTTGGCCGGCAATCAAGCAATTTGTTACGATAGCTTCACAATATATTGAATAATAATGATTTATTTGCCTCGCTTTTGGCCCACAAAAATCTTGACGCGCTTGGGGCCCAAGAATAATCTTGCGCCCCTGACACAAGATGTTGTGTCCGCTACGAACGGTCACACAAGCAAGGTCAGAAGAACCCGACCTGCACCCGTATTGACGAAGCGAAGGGGAGCGCCAGTCACGCAATGAATACGGTGGTCAAGATAGAGCCGAAAGATCTCGACAGCATCGCCTTCCAGGAAGCCTCACTCGATATCTGGGACAAGAAGTATCGCCTCACCGCGAAGGACGGTACGCCCATCGATCGCACGATGGACGACACCTACAAGCGAGTGGCGCGTGCGCTTGCCGAGGTCGAAGGCGCGGATGTGCGCGAGCAGTGGTACGAGCAATTCCTGTGGGCGCTGCGCAAGGGCGCGATACCTGCCGGCCGAGTCACGTCCAATGCTGGCGCGCTGGAACACAAGCCCGCGACCTCGACCATCAACTGCACGGTGTCGGGAACCATCCGCGATTCGATGGATGACATTCTCAACAAGGTGCACGAGGCTGGTCTCACTCTGAAGGCGGGATGCGGCATCGGCTATGAATTTTCGACGCTGCGACCGCGCGGCGCATACGTGTCAGGCGCGGGCGCGTACACGTCCGGACCGCTGTCGTTCATGGATATCTACGACAAGATGTGCTTCACCGTCTCCTCGGCAGGCGGGCGGCGCGGGGCGCAGATGGGCACATTCGACATCGGGCACCCGGATGCGATCGAATTCATCCGCGCCAAGCGCGAGAGCGGCAGGCTCCGCCAGTTCAACCTGTCGCTCCTGATCACCGACGAGTTCATGAAGGCGGTGCGCGCCGACGGCGAGTGGCAGTTGGCGTTTCCGCTCAACCTCAAGGAATACGAGGTGGAGAAGCCGGATCTCACCGATCGCAGTCGCTACATCTGGCGCGAGTGGCCGACGCACGAGAACTACGTCGTCAATGACGCCGGCCTGGTCGCGTGCAAGGTCTACAAGACGCTGCCGGCGCGGCGCCTCTGGAACGTGATCATGTCCTCGACCTACGACTTCGCAGAGCCGGGGTTCGTGCTCATCGATCGCGTCAATGAAATGAACAACAACTGGTTCTGCGAGAACATCCGCGCCACCAACCCCTGCGGCGAGCAACCGCTGCCGCCGTATGGCTCGTGCCTGCTGGGCTCGATCAATCTCACGCGCTTCGTACGCCATCCCTTCAGCGACGCAGCGGAGTTCGATTGGGAAGAGTTCCGACGCGTCGTAAAGGTCTTCACACGCATGCTCGACAACGTGGTCGAGGTGAACGGCCTGCCGCTGCAGGGTCAGCGCGAGGAAATTCATCGCAAGCGACGTCACGGCCTGGGTTTTCTCGGACTCGGTTCGACGATCACGCTCCTCGGCATGAAATACGGTTCGAAAGCCGCGGTCGCTTTCACGGAGCAAGTGTCGCGTGAGCTCGCCATCGCCGGATGGCAGGCCGCACTCGACCTGTCGCGCGAAAAGGGTCCTGCGCCGATCATGCTTGAAGAGTTCGAGGTCACTCCCGAGATGCTGCGCAAGCGTCCGGAGATGGCGGCCGATGGCTGGAGAGTGGGTGCAAAGGTGCCGGGTCGGGTCCTGCATGCCCGTTACAGCCGCTACATGCAGCGTGTCGCCGAAGTTGCTCCGGAGCTCGTCGACGAGCTCGCCGAAGTGGGCGCGCGCTTTACACACCACAGCTCGATCGCACCAACTGGCACGATCTCGCTGTCCCTCGCCAACAATGCGAGCAACGGCATCGAGCCCTCATTCGCGCATCACTACTTCCGCAACGTGATCCGCGAAGGGCGCAAGACCAAGGAAAAGATGGATGTCTTCTCCTTCGAGCTGCTGGCGTACCGCGAGCTGGTAAACCCGAGGGCCATTCCAGGGTCGAGTAATGCGGGCGAGAAGCTGCCTGATTACTTCACCACCGCCGAGGACGTGACGCCGCAGCAGCATGTCGATATCCAGGCGGCTTCGCAGAAGTGGGTGGATTCCTCGATCTCCAAGACCGCGAACGTGCCGACCGACTACAAGTACGAGAGCTTCAAGGACATCTACATGTACGCCTTTGAGCAGGGGCTCAAGGGCTGCACCACGTTCCGCTTCAATCCGGAGGCCTTCCAGGGCGTGCTGGTGAAGGAGGATGACCTCAAGAACACGACCTACGTGTTCACGCTCGAGGACGGTACGGAGATCCAGGCGAAGGGCGATGAGGAGATCGAGTATGACGGCGAGAAACATACCGCCGCCAATCTCTTCGATGCATTGAAAGAAGGGTATTACGGGAAGTTCTAGAGTTAGCGGAAGGACCAGCAGGTTCGAACATGAGCGCCATCAAAGTCGACAAGAAAATCGTCAAGTACCGGGTCCAGAAGCCCGAGGACAAGGCGCGCGAGCAGCAGAAGGACAAGGAGCGGGACGACGTCGTGCGTACGCGCGATGGGCGTGAGGCCAAGGTCATCCGGATGCACGAGAAAGTCGAGCGCCCGGAGATGCTCATCGGCTCGACCTACAAGATCAAGACGCCAGTCTCGGATCACGCGATGTACGTGACGATCAACGACATCGTGCTGAACGAAGGCACCGAGTACGAACAGCGCCGCCCATTCGAGGTCTTCATCAACTCGAAGAATCTTGATCATTACCAGTGGATCGTGGCGCTGACCCGCATCATCTCGGCCGTGTTCCGCAAAGGCGGTGATGTCACGTTCCTGGTGGATGAGCTCAAAGCGGTCTTCGATCCGCGCGGCGGCTACTGGCAGTCGGGCGGCAAGTTCATGCCTTCGATCATCGCGGAGCTCGGCTATGTGATCGAGCGGCACCTGCAGTCGATCGGCCTCATGCCGAAGCCGCAGATGGATGCGCACCGGCAGAAGCTCATCGATGAGAAACGCGCCGAGTTCGAGGCGCGCCGCAAGCAGCAGGACGCTTTCGCCAAGGCGCACTATCCCGAGGGGGCGCAGTTATGCGCCAAGTGCAGTACAGCCGCAGTGATCATGATGGATGGCTGCATGACCTGCCTGAGCTGTGGCGACTCGAAGTGCGGCTGAGGAGCTATTGAGACCGGACAAGCAATCGCCAACCGGTTTAACCGGCGTATCAGATCCGGGTTCCCCGCCCGGTGACTCCCCCGCCAGGGAGGCGATATGCCGCTTTACAAGGCAGCCTTCGGGCTGCCTTGTTTTCTCGGGCGCAAACAAAAGGCCCCACTGGGCGGGGCCTTTGCAATTCTCGTTATTGTTCTTCTCGTGAGTTTCCTGGTGTCCGTTGCGGGCTTCTTGTTTTTCTGATTCCTGTTGTTCTTGTTGAATGCGCTTTTGTAGTTGTTGTTCAGCCTTTGATCGAAATCGTGCGTCGTCGCAGCGTCCAGCCGAGTGCTGCCAGTCCCACGCCGAAGAGTGCCAGGCTGCCCGGCTCCGGCACGCCGGCGTGCACCGACTCCACCATCACGACGAAATCGTTGTAGTCGTAGTCCCAGCCTGGACGGGCGAGATCTTCCCAGGCGAGCACGAACTCATTCGGGTCCCATTGTCCGGCCGGGCTGCTCGGCAGCTGCACCCAGTCATTCTCTCCTGCATAGGCCACCATGTGGTCCGCCTGATCCGGGTTCAGCGCAGACTGCGAGTACCAGTAACCATTCGGTGTCTGCAGGTAGAAACCGAAAAGGTTCCCGGCGAAATCCACTCCGGAGTCGCCGAAGGTGCCGCCAAAGACGTCGCCGGCCCAGACGCTGCCATCGTTGTTGATGAACAGCACCGACCGCGCGCCCGCGCCCTGCGCGCCCGAGAACATCTGCACGCGACGTGTGGGATCGGTAGCGTCGTACACGCCGAAAGTGTTGAGCGGGGCGAAGCCCGCAATCTCGATGACAATCTGGCTCATGGCACCACCGCTCGCACCGAGCGACCAGACTTCATCGGGTGCGACCTGATCATTGATGACATCGACCGAGGAATCGCCTCCGACTGTGATGCCGTCGAGTACCTGCTGCAGGTTGGTCTCACTGCCCGCCAGGTTTATCGGCGTAGCCCACGCCTGGCTGGCGAGAAACGCCGAGGCGAATAGCAAGGTGACTTTCTTGTCCATAGTCCGCATGTTCCTTAAAGCGTTGTTGCTTTACATAGCCTGCGGCCACAACGCCGCCGACTTTGCGTAGGGAAAGTGCAAGCCAGGTGCCACACCCTGCCGAGCGACGACATCAGACCTGCAAAAGCGGTGACTCGAGAAGCGATCTGTGACGCGGTCGCGCTTCTGTCGGGCGCTCAGGATGTATTTCGTAACATCGAAGGCCAGGCGCAAGCGTTTGTCAGAATCCCTGATGTCAATTCGGGCGACGCGAACTCCGTGGTGCGTGCCCGATCTATGTCACACGAGCACGTAGGAATCGTTTTCGTCCAGCCACTTGGCATTGGGCCAGGGCCTGTAAAGTCCGTCGACATCGATTAGGAGGCCGTGAAATCCGGCACATGAAGATGATGTCCTTGCGCAACCTATCGAAGCTGATGCTGGCGATCTGTCTCGCCTCGCTCACGGTTACAGCCGTCGAGGCTGCTGAGAGTCCATTTGTCAGAACGCCGGAGATCGAACCCGACATCCGGTTCTGGACTCGCGTCTATACCGAGGTCACCACCAACGGCGGGCTGGTGCACGATGAGCGCAACCTCGGCATCGTTTATGAAGTCATCAGCTTCCCCGAGACTCTCTCGCCCGCACAGCGCTCGAAGCGTGTCGATGAAGCCAAGGACAAGTACCGCGCCATCCTGAAACGACTCGCGAGCGGCAACACTGGCGGCTCGCCTGAGGAAACACGCGTGCGCGAGCTGTGGCCGGAGAACACCAGCATGCGTGCGTTCGGTGAAGCGTCCGAACACGTCCGCTTCCAGCTCGGACAGGCGGATCGGTTCAAGGCAGGGCTCGTCCGCTCCGGCGCGTACGAAGCACACATCGCCGAAACGCTGGCCAACATGGGGCTGCCTGCCGAAATAGCGGCGCTTCCGCACGTGGAGTCCTCGTTTGATCCGACGGCCTATTCCAAGGCAGGGGCAGCCGGATTGTGGCAATTCATGCGTTCGACCGGCCGGCGCTTCATGCGCATCGACTCCACCGTCGACGAGCGCATGGATCCCTACCGCGCAACGGTTGCCGCCGCCCAGCTGCTGCAGTTCAACTACGATCTGCTCGGCACCTGGCCGCTGGCGATCACGGCGTACAACCATGGGGCGGCGGGGATGCGTCGTGCCAAAGAGAGACAGGGCACGAGCGACATCGTCACGATCATCCGCAAGCATCAGAGTCGCACCTTCGGGTTCGCCTCGCGCAACTACTACGTGGCCTTCCTCGCGGCGCTGGACGTGGATCGCGATGCCGAGAAGTACTTCGGGTCGCTGACCAGGAACAGCGAGGTGAAGTCGCATACCTTCGGCGTGCCCGACTACGTGCCAGTAGCGGCCATGCAGCGTGTTCTCGACGTCGATATGGAGATGCTCCGCACGCTGAACCCATCGCTCACTGCAGCTGTATGGAACGGCGAGCGCTACATCCCGCGCGGCTTCGTGCTGCGCGTGCCTGATGGCGTCGGCACGACATCAGAATGGCAGACCCGGATGGCGGCTCTCCAGCCGGCGGAGCGTTTCGATCAGCAGAAGATGGATCGCATCTATCGGGTGCGGCGCGGTGACACGCTTTCGGCCATCGCGTCCTCTCACGGCACCAGCGTTGCCACGCTCATGAGGTTGAACGACCTCAGAACTGCCAACCAGGTGCGGCACGGCCAGGTTCTTCAGTTGCCTGGCACTGAGCCGCGCCCGGTGGTGGTCGCCGCTACGCTTGCAGTGCCCAGCACTTCCGCCGCGGCGCCAGCGGCGATGACCATGGCGCCAGCCCAGCCGCCCGTTGCGCCGAGCGAGGCCTATGTCGTCAGGCGGGGCGACTCGCTTTCCAACATTGCGCACGATGCGGGACTCACGGAACGCGAGCTGATGGCGCTCAACGGCATCAAGAATCGCAACTTCATCTACGAAGGACAGAAGCTGCGCCTGGCGAGCACAGCGGGCGAGAAGCTGCCGCAGGGCACCGTGACCATAACCGACATGACGCCGCAACCAGCCCTTGCGGATATCGAAGCGCAGCCCGAGGAAGAGCCGCAATCTGAGCGCGAGATCGCGCTGGCGCAGGCGGCCGAGCCGGTATCCGCTTCGCAGGCGGAGGAACTTGGGCCAAACCTGGTGAGCGGCGCTGAAACCTCAGCGATGAGCGCAGATCCAAGTGACTACACGGTGGCCGACGACGGAACGATTGAAGTCCAGGCCGCCGAGACTCTGGGTCACTATGCCGACTGGCTGGGCATCCGTGCCAGCCGGCTGCGCGAACTCAACCACATGCGCTTCGGCACGCCCGTGGTCATCGGCCAGCGCCTGAAGATCGACACTTCCAGTACCAGTGCGGATCAGTTCGAGCAACGTCGCCGCAGCTATCACCAGCGTTTGCAGGAGGATTTCTTCGCAGCGAATCGCATCGTGGGTACCGAGGTGCATGTGGTGAGGCGTGGAGAGTCGCTCTGGCTCATTGCGCAGAAATACCCGAACCTGCCGATCTGGCTCCTCAGGCAGTACAACCCCGACGTCAATTTCGATGACGTTCGCCCACGCACTCAGCTGGTGATGCCGCTGATCCAATCGGCCGGAGCGCAGCCAGCAGGGGCAATGCAGCCGGCAGGCGGCGTCTCATCGTGAAACCTTCGAAGGTCGCTAGCGGCGCCGCGCTCGCGGTGTTGACGGCATGCGGAACCTTCCAGGCGTACGAGGGGAGCCATAAACCCAAGAGCGAAGTCGCCGTGATCAGTGGCGCGGCGAAGCTGCGCGCCACGACGCCCCTCGCGCTCGTGATCCGTGCGGTTGACGGCAAGGAAGTGGACCTGCGCTACAGCAGTGTCGCCTTGCTACCAGGAAAGCACTCCCTGCTGATCGACTGTCAGCTGGGGGAGGGCGGGGCCACCGCCAGTCGTCACGAGCTCGACGTAGAAGTTGCGGCAGGCGAGCGTTATCGCTTGCAGGCCGACATGAGTCCCGGCAACCGCTCCTGCGAGCGCGTCGTGCTCGAGCCTTCCTGAACGCCTGGCCGTGATCAGGGAGAGGGCGGGGTGATCTGGTCCACGAATTCCTTGAGTGTGGCCAGGTCCGCTTTCCACGGCTCATAGCGCCGCAGTTGTCCGTCGCCTGAGTCGATTTCGAGTGTCAGGCTGCTTGCGGTTCCCAGGCGCGCGAGGAGTTCCGGGGATGTGGACCAATAGCCTTCGTGCGCCCAATCCGCGGGCCGCGAATACGCCCGTTTGCCAAGATCGATCTGGTCTGCGCTGGTAGCGGCGATCTCCGGTTCGAACCTTTCGCCATCGACAACCAGGGCCAGCTTTGCCGGCGCCCTGACCACTGCCTCCTCTTGCCCTTCCGAATTGCTTCCCGGCAGGACACTCAGCCATAGGTAGGTGGTCCGCGCTCCCATGCGATTCACCTCGAGCGGGCCCAGGTAGGCAAACCGCGTCGCTTGCAGACCGAGCTCAGGATTCGGTGAATAGAACTGCAGCGCCTCCTTCATGCGAGTCACGGTGACCCCAGTGCGTTCGTCGAGCTGCTCCCGAACTTCGTTGTCCGGCGCTGCGGCGCACGCCGTCAACAGCGCGACCATGGTTGCGCAGGCGATATGAAAGGAAAGTGCCTTCATCGTCCCCCTCGGCGTTTTGCGCAAGCATAATGGCATTCGGCCGATTCGCGGGAGTCGCCCTCGTGAGTACCGTCATCTTCGTCGTGCCCTTCTTCATGGAAGCCACCCTGCGCTTTGTGGCCGGGGCCGCGCACCTCGAGGGCGTGCGGCTCGGAATCGTCAGCCAGGACCCCCTCGAGAAGCTGCCCCCGGAGATCCGCCCGCGGATCGCCGCGCATTGGCGCATCAATGATGGACTCGATGCCGGGCAGATCGCGACGGCGATCGAGGCGCTTTCGCGCGAGATTGGCAAGCCGACTCGCATCATCGGTTCCCTGGAGCAGCTCCAGGTACCACTCGCGAAAGTGCGCGCCCATTTCGGCCTGCCGGGTCTGTCAGTCGAGGCGGCCGAGAACTTCCGCGACAAATCCACCATGAAGCGTGTACTGGACGCGGCAGGCCTTCCTTGTGCGCGCCATCGCCTGATTGCGCAGCCGGCAGACGCGCTGGCTTTTATCCGGCACGTGGGCTTTCCCGTGGTTGTGAAGCCCCCGGCCGGCGCCGGAGCCGTCAACACCTATCGACTCGAGAGCGCAGCACAGCTCGAATCCTACCTCGCACAGCATCCGCCCGATCCGCGGCGACCTGCGCTGTTTGAGGAGTTTCTGCAGGGCGAGGAGCATTCCTTTGACAGCGTCGTGATCGACGGGCGCATCGTGTGGTACTCGATCTCCCGCTATCTTCCAGCACCACTCACGGTGCTCGAGAACGCGTGGATTCAGTGGTGCGTGCTGCTGCCGCGCGAGATCGATGGACCAGAATACGACGAAATCCGCGCCGCCGCGGGGCCCGCCATACGCGCGTTGGGACTAGCAACCGGCATGACTCACATGGAATGGTTCCGAAGAGCAGCTGGCGGCATTGCGATCTCCGAAGTGGGCGCCCGTCCGCCGGGTGCGCAGTTCACGACATTGCTTTCTTACGCGACGAACTGCGATTTCTACCGCGCCTGGCCGCGGTTGATGGTGACGGACGAGTTCGCAGCGCCGCGTCGTGACTTCAGCGCTGGTGCGGCATACCTTCGCGGCATGGGTAGCGGACGGGTGCGCGCCGTGCACGGTCTGGCACAGGCGCAGCGTGAACTTGGAGCACTGGTGGTGGAGGCACGCCTGCCTCAAAGCGGGCAAGTGCAGACGTCGGGTTACGAAGGCGCGGGCTATCTGATCGTGCGCCATCCACAAACCCGTGTGGTCGAACAGGCACTGCGTCGCGCAGTCGAACTGATCCGTGTGGAACTTGCCTAGCCGCTTATGCCCCTCTTGGCTGTCTGTGGTGAGCGACAGCACTCAGAGTTTGCCGCGCCGCTGTGACGCATTCCCGATCTACTATCCCTTCGGGCACCACTATAATCGGCGCCGGTCCAACAGATCCGAGGCGTAGTTTCGAGGATGCGGAAAGTGCTCTCTTGTATGTTCACGTGCGCGGCGCTGTCGTTCGCCGCGCAGAGCGCCATTCCTCTCGCTACCTTTCAGCCCTGCGACAAGATCGTCGTCTACAAGGCCGAGCGTCGCATGAGCCTGGTTCGCGCCGGCGAGGTAGTGGGCAACTATCGCATCGCCCTCGGCCTCGACCCGTTCGGCCCAAAGCTGCGCGAGGGCGATTTTCGAACGCCGGAGGGCACGTATCGACTGGGCCGGCGTAACCCGAACAGCGATTTCTTCCTCTCGATCCAGATCACCTATCCGAGCGATCAGGATATCCGGCGTGCCCGCAAGCTGGGCGTCGCGCCGGGCGGCTTGATCATGATTCACGGCATGCCCAATCGTCTGAAGCATCCGCCCGAGTATTATGAGGAGCGTGACTGGACGGACGGCTGCATTGCGGTTAACAACTCCGACATGGTTGAAATCTGGCTCAGCACCGGCGCGGACACGCCGATCGAGATCCTGCCCTGAGACCAAAGGCCGTGGGCCGCGGCCGCGCTGAGTAGTGGAAACCAGTATCGTCATTTCCGATTTTGTCGACGCCCGCGTCACACCGAAGGGCAGTCTGGAAAATCTCTCGCAGGCGGAGGTCGCCAAGCTGCTCGATACCGGACGCGGCGGCACTTACGAGCTGTTCCGCAAGTGTGCGCTCGCGGTGCTGAATTCGGGCAGCGAGATCGATAGCGCCAAGGACGTTTTTGAACGCTACCGAGACTTCGACATACGCATCGAGCACCAGACCTGGGGCATCAAGCTGGTGCTGCGAAATGCGCCGGCCACGGCCTTCGTCGATGGGGA
>AR_comb_assmDRAFT_10388727_pt1 | contig 10165 bp, 7 predicted proteins | sample ArasoioldDNA_FD_10543 | JGI IMG/M metagenome (IMG submission 10543) | reverse complement strand
TCGAGCTCCCGTTCATTCTGCATTGGTTCAAATATCGGTTACCCGCCATCACCAACTTGGCAGGTCGGCTTTCATTGTGGATGCTAGGGAATTCGCGGGCGGTTGGCAAGTGGAGAGCCGCAAATAGTTGGCAGAATGCGTGCAACTAAAGTAACGCGGCGTTTACACGAGGGTGACCATCCGAATTGCGCATACCACCTTGCAACCTGAAAAGGACCGTTCCAAGTACTTGATTCTGCTGCCCGGCTATGAGTGTATACTCTGGGGCAAATATTGGGCCCAACGCGTGCTCGCCCGCGGATCGGCGAGACGCTGGAGCGTTGTCGAAGGATGTCGAGACTGCGCACGTCCGCAATTGCAGCGGCGGCGATTCTTATTCTCGTGCACGTGGGCGTTCTCGCGCTGCGGTACGGGAGCGACACGGCATCGTTATGGGGCGATTGGATCGACACGCTGGCGCCACTGGCGGGGTCGGTTGTGTGCTGGCTGAGTTCGCAGCGTGCCGGACCGTTTGGCAAGCGGGTCTGGCGGCTGGCAGCGTTTTCCGCACTGCTGACCTCGATCGGGCAGGCTCTCTACACCGAATATTACGACTACATTCACGCGCCGTTGGGCACGATTTGGCCGAGCGACCTCTTGGTCCTCTTCTGGGTCGTGCCCATCGTTATGACTCTGTTCCTGAGTCCGCGCGACCCTGGCAGCGGATATCAGTGGCTCCGGGTTTTTGATTTTGCGCAAGTCTGCACGCTGGTATTAGCTATCGAGTTGTCGGAGATCTACGTGCCGTCGCGCTGGCAAGCCGCGGGGCAGACGATGCAATTACGTGTGCTGCATGCGGGAGTTTTCTTCTTCGGCTTGATTGTCGCGAGTTTTGTGGTTCGCGCATGGTTAAGTGGGAGCGCTGTGGAGAAGAAATTCTTTGGGCGCATGGGCGTGTTTTTGACTGTCCATGCCACTGTTGTCAATGGGACGCTTTATTACCAGGCCTCGGGTCACTATAAGCAGGGAGCGTGGCCAGATCTGTTGTGGACTCTCAGCTACTGTCTGCTGATCGTGGTTGCCGGAACCTGGCCTGAAGACGAAGAAGCTTTGCCGACTCGACCGCTTTCCCGGGGTTTTGAACTGCTCGGTCAATTTTCTCCCTTGTTGATTCCCGCGATAGTGTTTCCCCTGGTATTGAGCATCGCCCGAGAGCAGTTTTTCTGGTCCGTTGTGCTGGTTATGGTCTCATTTTCGGCGGCGGCGGGGCGGTTGTTCCTGGTCCAACATCAGCTGATTGCGAGCACTCGCGAACTGAAAAGAAGTCACACCCTGCTGCGGGGCATCACTGAGAGCACGATCGACGCTGTATTCGTGAAGGATCTTGAAGGCCGTTACGTGATGGTGAACCCGGCGGCAGCACGATTTGTAGGGATGACGGTCCCCGAGGTGCTCGGGAAAACGGATGTTGAGATCTTCACGCCAGTAACAGGTCGGCCGATCATGGAGCGGGACCGCAAGGTGATCGAATCGGGAGCGTGGGTGACGTACGAGGAGGTTGGATCGGCGGGCGGTGTAGACAGGACTTTCCTTACGACGAAGGGACCTTACCGGGATGCGGACGGGAAGATCGTCGGCGTATTGGGGATTGCACGAGACATCACAGATCGGAAGCGGGCCGACGAGGAGTTTCGGCAATCGCAGCAAAGACTGCGTATGCACATTGAACATACGCCGCTGGCAGTTGTGGAATGGGATCTGGATTTCCGGGTGGCCAGTTGGAATCCATCGGCGGAGAAGATTTTCGGCTATACGCGAGAAGAGGCGGTCGGGCGGCACGGGGAGTTCATCGTGCCCAGCCAATGGCGTTCGCAAGTCGGGCAAGTCTGGCAGAAATTGCTGCAACAGGAGGGCGGGAGTCGCAGTGAGAACAACAATGTCACGAAGGACGGTCGAACCATCTGCTGCGAGTGGTACAACACGCCGCTGGCGGATGAGAATGGCCGCGTGCTCGGGGTGGCATCGTTGGTGCACGACGTCACGGAAAGAGAAAGAGCAGAAGCGAAATTCCGCGGACTGCTGGAGTCCGCTCCCGACGCCATGGTGGTGACGGATCGGAAGGGCAATATCGTGCTGGTGAATGCGCAGACGGAAAAACTATTCGGATACAAGCGCGAAGAACTGCTGAATCGGCAGATAGAAACGTTGATGCCCGAACGCTTCCGCGACCGGCATCCAGGGCATCGGGCGGAGTTTGCAGAGCAGCCACAAGTGCGAGAGATGGGCAAGCGGATGGAGCTATTCGGGCTGCGCAAGGACGGGACAGAGTTCCCCATTGAAGTCAGTTTGAGCCCGCTGGAGACGGATCAAGGAATTCTGATTTCGAGCGGGATCAGGGACACCACGGAACGGCTAGCGCTGGAAGAAAGACTCAGGCAGTCGCAGAAGATGGAGGCGGTGGGACGGCTTGCCGGGGGCATTGCTCACGACTTCAACAATCTGTTGACCATCATTCTGGGATACTCGCAGATTCTGGCGGATGGGCTTCCAGCGGGAAGCCGGCTGGCGGACAGTACCGCGCAGATCAAGTCGGCGGGGGAGCGGGCGGCGGGGATCACGCGGCAGTTGCTGGCATTCAGCCGGAAGCAAGTGCTTTCGCCGCGGGTGATCAATTTCAATGACATCGTATTGAATCTCGACTCACTCCTGCGGCGGTTGATCGGGGAAGACATTGAAGTCATGACCGTCCCCGCGAGCGACCTAGGGATGGTGAAAGCGGACCCGGGACAGATCGAGCAGGTCATCATGAACCTGGCGCTGAATTCGCGCGACGCGATGCCCCACGGAGGCAAGCTGACACTGGAGACTTCCAACACCACGTTGGATGAGACCTACGCGCGCGATCATCAGCCGGTGGAACCGGGGCAGTATGTCATGCTGGCGGTGAGCGATACAGGGCATGGGATGGCTGCAGAAACCATGGGCAGGATCTTCGAGCCTTTTTACACGACAAAGGAAGTTGGCAAGGGCACAGGGCTGGGGCTCTCGATGGTGTATGGCATCGTCAAACAGAGCGGCGGCTACATCTGGGTGTACAGCGAGCCGGACCAGGGAACAACGGTCAAGATTTATTTGCCGCGCGTGGATCAACCGGCAGAATACATGAGCACGGAAAGACACCCGCTGACGATGGCGCGCGGTACGGAGACGATCCTGCTGGTCGAAGATGATCCGCAATTGCGAGAGCTCAGCTCTTCCGTCCTGAGCCACTGTGGCTATCGGGTGTTGAAGGCTGCTACTCCTGAGGAAGGGCTTGCGATGTGCGAGTCGAACCATAACGAGATCCGGCTCCTGGTGACGGACGTAGTGATGCCCCGGATAAATGGGCGGCAGTTAGCGGAGCGGATTCAGAGAGTGTGCCCAAAAATACGAGTACTCTACATTTCGGGATATACCGATAATGCGATCGTGCACTACGGCGTGCTCGATCCTGGACTGTGGTTTCTGGCTAAGCCTTTTACTCTCTCCGCGCTGATCGCCAAGGTGCGCGAAGTTCTGGACTCGGCTACGGGTTCAGCGCCGGGGGTACCAGGGGACTAATTCTTATTCGTATCTTTCTGGTTCGCATCCTCGGCCCAATAGCTGCTTCGGGCCAGCACTGTTCCCTTTGAGGGATCTTTCAAGCGGACGCGCAATTGGTGCAGTCCGGGATGGGGATCTTTGGGGGCGAAACTCAGCAGATACCGGCTGTGCAGGTGGTTGGTGAAGTCATTCATCCGCACTTCGAATTTCTTGCGCGTGGTGAAGAGCTCATATTCGCCGCCGGTCATGGAAGTAACGGTGCTCGGAACATTCTTTCGCATGGCTTGTGCAATGCGATAGGCCAAGTCGAGTATGTTTGTTGTGGGCTGCATTTCATTCTTGTTGGTGCCACGGCCAGTGTCGAGGATATTGGAAATACCGGGAGAAAATGCGAGAGCATACATCACGGTATTGGCTTCCCCGACGGCGGCTACGGCATCTTCGATCTTCACGCGACTGCCATGATCGCGAGTCTCACTGATCAGGAGCAGGACACGTTGGCGGTCCTCGGGCTCATTTCTGAGTAGTTGGATGGAATAAGCCACCGCATCCAGGATAGCGGCGCCATCGTCCCCTGGTTGCAGATTGGTGACGTCGGCGTCGATGAGCGCTTCGTGATTGGTGAAGTTTCGGGTCAACTCGACCTGACTGTCGAACTCGACAATCGCGATCCGCGAACTGCCTATGTCGAAGAGCGGACCGAGCATTGTCCGTAGTCCCTGCATTCTAGGGAATTCATAGGATGCGCGGCGCCCCCGTTGAATGGCGATCACCAGAGAAATCGGTTGCCCTTCCGGCGCTTCGTCCACGCGAAGTGGCTGCTCCACGCCGTTGTCTTCTACGATGAAGTCGCTGGCCTCTAATCCGTAAACGACGGTTCCTTGCAAGTCTTTTATGAGAGTGGGAACGAGGACCAGGTTCGACCGGGTGCGAAGTGTTGTTTCCTGAGCTTCCGCGGTGGCAAGAACTGAAATGCCGATGACGAACAACACACCCGCGCGCGAACTAGCCCACCTTGCGATCATCCTGCAGAACTTCATCGAGCGCATGTACCAGTTGATGCGCCCGCTTCAGATAATCGATTCCCCCGCCACCCTGATTTTTCTTTAAGAGGTGGTACTCATCGGCGATGTTCAGGGCCGCCAGGACGGCGAGACGAACAGTGTCAATGGTATTGGTGGCGGCGGCGACGGCCCGCATCTTGGAATCGACATATTCCGCGAGCTTGAGGATGTACTCGGGGTCTGAGCCGCGGAGGTTATAGGCTTGGTCAAAAATCTCCACTCGCACGCTGGCGTTCTGAGCGTCTTTCACTGCGTGATCTTTCGTCGCTGTCGCCATTCGATGTTCTCCGTGGAGAAGCAGGTTTTCTTGATGACCAGATATCCCGGCGGCTAACTGGCCTCCGCGAGCGACTCGATCTGGGCCAGCATCTTTTCGACGCGGCCGCGAATGTCCTCGCGCTCTTTCTTCAGTTGCACCGTTTCGCGGCGAAGGCTTACGAGTTCTTCTTCGCGATCTTCCAACTGCTGCCGCAGACGTTGGGCATCGCGTTCCGCCGATGCCTGAGCCTGGCGAGCCGCCTTATACATCTCTATGGTGCGATAAATCTTCTCTTCCAGCGCCTGAAAATCGTCGGCTGGAACCTGATCCGACACGGGTTCGACTGCGGACGCCATAAATGGACTTTCCCCAACAAAGAAGTTCGAACTTCCTCGCAGTATACTCCACATTCCTGTGGAGACTCGGGCCGCAGGTTGCACTTTTTGGCAGTCCCCAAAATGGCTTAACCAGAAGGACACGAAGGTACATGAAGGAAGCCCGTCGGGTCGAGAATTTGAACGTCAACCCGCGATTGAAACTCCACATCAAATCTCCGGGCAGATTATGAAATCCCGGATTTTTAGGGTGCGGGACCTTCGATCGATCTCCTGGGTTGCGGTCATTCTGGGGTTGGCCGTACTCAGTGTTAGTGGGCCGCCACGAGCAACTGGCCAGACGAATGTGGGAGTGAAATCGGGAAGCAACGGGAGCCGGATCGAGCGTGGGAAGTACATTGTGGAAGGAGTGGCGATGTGCGGGATGTGTCATACGCCGCGCACCGACTCGGGAGAGATTGACAGCGGCCATTGGCTGGACGGAGCGTCGGTGTGGTTGCTGCCTGCTCGTCGCACTGGGAATTGGCCCCTGAAAGCGCCGAGGATTGCGGGCACTCCTCCCGCCAGCGACGAAGACATGATTCGCTTGCTCACGACTGGTCTATGGACGGATGGGGCTCATCTGCGGGCTCCGATGCCGCAGTTTCGGATGAGCCACGAAGATGCCGAGGCAGTCGTTGCGTATCTTCGATCCGTGACCCCGCAGGCGGGCGACTAATTTTCGATCGGACAGTTAGCTATAATGCCTTTCAACATTTCCTTTTAACATTTCAACATTTCTGGAGGCCTAACGTGAAATCCTTTGCCTGTTTCTCCTGTGGAGCGCTTCTTGCGCTGCTCGCTCTGTCGTCTGTAAGCGCTGCCAAGACCAAAATCGAACTAAAAGATGCCCAAGGCAAAGATGTGGGCAGCGTTGTCATCTCGGATAAGGGCTCAGGAGTAGAGCTCCAGCTGCAACTGCACGACCTCACGCCGGGAGAACACGCCATCCACTTCCACCAGGTTCCCAAATGCGAAGCCCCGGATTTCAAGTCGGCTGGGGGTCATTTCAACCCGGAGGGAAAGAAACACGGATTCGACAGTCCCGAGGGGCATCATGCCGGTGATGTGAAGAACTTCACCGTCGGAGCCGATGGCAAGGCTAAGGCCAAGTTGGAAGACGCCGACGTTACGCTCAAGGAGGGGCCGCACTCGCTGCTGAGCAATGGCGCGGCGATTGTGGTCCACGCGAAAGGCGACGACTACAAGACTGACCCGTCGGGCAACTCGGGAGACCGCGTTGCGTGTGGAGTGATCACGAAGTAGCTTAACCAAGACCGCAGAGGACGCAGAGGACGCGGAGGACGCAGAGGACTTCAGGGTTGAATTGTTGGGGATTGCGACGCCTGTTTTAGAAGCGAATGGGCGGTCGACGCCATCTTCTTTCTCTTACTTTTTCTCCGCGTCCTGTGCGTCTTCACTTCTTCAAGCGCAGTTTTCCCAACCTGCCCGCGGCTTCGTCCAGCGTCTCTGGTTTCTTGCAGAAGGCGAAGCGGACCTGCTTCGCACCATCTCTCGGATCGCGGTAGAAACTCGATCCTGGTACGCAGGCGACGCCGATCTCCTGAACGAGATATTTCGCGAACGCCACATCGTCTTTGAAGCCGAAGGCGGAACAGTCAGTCATTACGTAGTAAGCGCCTCGCGGACGGAAGCACTCGAATCCGGCAGAGGTGAGCGCGGGCATGAGGTGGTCGCGGCGCACGCGGTATCCCTCCGCCAGCTTCGCGTAATATTCCGCGGGCAGACTCAACGCGGCGGCGCCGGCTTCCTGCAGCGGAGCGGGGGCGCCGACGGTGAGGAAATCATGCACCTTGCGAATCGCGTTGGTGATCTTTTCGGGTGCGACGGCCCATCCCACGCGCCATCCCGTGACGCTGTAGGTTTTCGACATGCCGTTGATGGTGACGGTGCGGTCGCGCATGCCGTCGAGGGAAACCATTGATATATGCTGGGTGCCGTCGTAGAGGATGTGCTCGTAGATTTCATCGGTGATCGCCAACACGTCGAATTCGAGGCAGAGGTCGCGAATCAGTTCGAGTTCCGCGCGGGTGAAAACTTTCCCGGTGGGATTGTTTGGAGTGTTGACGATGATCGCCTTGGTGTGCCTATCGAAGGCGCGACGGAGTTCCTTTTCGTCGAAGGTCCACTCGCCGGATTCATCCTTTGGCGGACGCAGCTTGACGAATTTTGGCTTGGCGCCGCTGAGCACCGAGTCGGGGCCGTAATTCTCGTAATACGGTTCGAAGATGACGACTTCGTCGCCGGCGTTGCAGACGGCGAGCAGAGTCGAGATCATGGCTTCCGTGGATCCGCAGCAGACAGTGATTTCTTTTTCAGGATCGACGGTGACGCCCTGCCACACGCCCATTTGACGTGCGATCGCATTACGCAGATTCTTAGCGCCCCAGGTAATGGCGTATTGATTCACGTCCGCCGCAACGGCTTGCTGGGCGGCTAGCTTGATCTCGTTCGGCGCGGAGAAATCGGGAAATCCCTGCGCGAGATTGACGGCGCCGTAGAGCATAGCCTGGCGAGTCATTTCGCGGATGACGGATTCGGTGAAGTGGGAGACCTTGTCGCTGAGGAAATGCTTGGTGGCGGGTTTCGCCGGTTTCGGACGCGGCGAGCTTCGCCGAAAGTCTTTTGCGCGAGGCTTCCTCATCCGCTTGGTAGAGCGATCTGCCATGAGAGGCAGACTAGCATAGAGCCGGTTTCTTCCGCTCCTTCGTAGATTGCTCTTGTTCTGATCTCACCAATGACTTGCGCCATGCGCTGTAATCTTTCGCCGCGGGCGGCTCTTTGTGCGGCACCTGGGATCAACATGGCAATTCCGCTCAGGGTTTGAAGCCGACGCTTTGCCAGAGTTCGGCAGTGTGATACATGCTGCCGTTGGTAATGACGTATTCGACGTTTCGCGTGTTGTGTATGTCTTGCAGCGGATCTCCGCTGATCAGGATCAAGTCGGCCCGCTTGCCCTGCTCGATGGTCCCTAATTCTTTGTCGAGGCCCATCACGTGGGCAGGCACACTCGTCGCCGCCTGGATAGCTTCCATAGGAGTGAATCCGGCCTGGACGTACAGCTCGAGTTCGCGGTGGAGGCTATGGCCGGGAACAGCCTGATCAGTGCCGGCTACGATCGGAATTCCGGCCCGGTGCAATGCGCCGACGACCGAGAGGTCTTTCTGAAAGATCTTCTGGGCGATCTCCGAGTCTTCGTTTGGGGGACCGACGTCGGTGAGTGGCTGGGCCAGTTCAGCCGGGAGCTTGCTAATGCCGGGTTCGAAGCTATCGGGCGGATTCGCGGTAGTTGCGTTGAACAGTTCGTAGAGGGAGAGCGTTGGGTCGACCACGGTATGGTGGTCTTTGAGGAATGCCAGAGCCTTCAGGGCTTCGGGAGAAGAGACGTCGAGATTCGCAGCCGCATTCCGGCGGTCGGCGCGCGTGGCATTGGCGGGCAGGGGCGCCCGCATGATGTCGGCGATGTAAGGGACGTGATTAATCTGGTCCTGTCCAGCCTCGATCACCTGGTAGGCGGTTAATCCTTCCGGGACGTGGCCGGTGACAGTCATGCCGAGGCGGTGGGCCTCGTCGGCGACTGCTTTGACCTCTTCCAGTTTGACTGAACTGTAGATCTTCATTTGCCGGAATCCCGCATCGTGATAGCGATTCGTCCACATGCGGGCCTGGTCAGGTGTATCAGTGCGCGCCGTTCCAATGGCCATGGGGCTCGTGCCATCGACGAAACCTGCCAGCAGAAGGCGGGGCCCGAGGCCGCGACCCTGGGCAATAGCGTCGCGTACGGCGGCAATGAATTCAAACTCGTTGCCGCAGTCGCGGACGGTGGTCACTCCTGCGGCGAGATAGATTGGCCCCCACTCGACCTGCTCGAAGTGGGCGTGCATGTCCCATAGGCCGGGGAGAATTGTCTTGTCATGTGCGTCGACTGTGGTTGCATCCTGGGGAATCTTTACCTTTGAGCGCGGACCGACGGCGACGATGCGTCCGTCGTGGATCACGACTGCTGTGTCGGGAACCGGAGCGTTGCCGGTACCGTCGATCAAGGTTGCGCCAACGATAGCGATGGTCGAAGCGTGGCTGCCCGGGATTTTCCCGGAGATGTCGGCCAGGGCGCTCATGCCGTCGGCTCCGGCTCGTGCGACGAAGTCTCCGAGCACGCTTTCGTATCCGTTGCGGATGGCCTCGAAGTGATCGAACTCAGCGTCGGTGGTGACGGCGGCAACCAGGTTGCGTTGTGAGTCGAACCAGAGAGTTTCGCGACCCCAGATCAGGCCTTCAATCGTGAAGCGCTCGAGTTTCTCGTCTTTGCCACTAATACGAAACGGGTCTTGTCCTCGCGGTTCAATCTGCGCCGACCCAGCCGGGAGAGTGGGGAGATGTGGGGGCGACCCGTGAGTCGCCCAGTAACGGACCATCAGCATCTGCATCGTTGTGGGCGCGTACCCAGCGATCGTGAAGAACGGGCCGACCGACCGCACAGTGTCACTCTGTTTGTCGCGTGTGCGGAGATGGACTCTATCGTTCTCGATCGTGATGGATTTATCAATTGAGATGGGCCGGGCGGTACGGCCTTTGATTTCGAAAGATTGTGGAGTGAGGTCTGGGGCAGCTCGAAAAGTCGTGGACAGGGGCACCGGGGAGCCGCGATCGGTAAATTTGAAGGCAATCCTGGCGACGATGGAATCACCGTCGCGACGGATCTCGTAGGTTTCTTCGCCGATGGGCTGTTCAAACTTGTGAAGGGTGAATTTGCCTTGCTCGAGGATGTCGGACTGTTGCGCCGACCCGAGGCCAGCTAACACGGTCCAGAATAGGGCGAGAGCAATTGCGACTCGTATCTGAGATTGATTCATGAGATGGCAGCGCTCGGAAATAGTAACCGACTC
>AR_comb_assmDRAFT_10153619_pt1 | contig 10165 bp, 4 predicted proteins | sample ArasoioldDNA_FD_10543 | JGI IMG/M metagenome (IMG submission 10543) | reverse complement strand
TGGTAACCCAAAAATCTACATATTCCTTCTATACTGCCCTCCAACCTCATAAAGTGCATGAGTGATTTGTCCTAGCGAGCAGTATTTTACTGTTTCCATCAACTCGGCGAAAAGATTTCCGTTATTGATCGCTACTTGTCTTAAATTGTTTAAGGCTGTTTCGCTCTTTCCCTCATTTCTTTTCCAGAAAGCGTGCAGGTTGGCGATCTGTTGTTCTTTTTCTTCTTTGGTACTTCGGATCACTTCATTAGGAACAGTTGTAGGACTGCCTTTCTTATTGAGGAAAGTATTAACGCCGATAAGCGGCAGCTCACCGGTATGCTTCATGTGCTCGTAGTACAAACTTTCTTCCTGAATCTTGTTTCGTTGATACATCCGTTCCATGGCTCCCAGCACGCCACCACGTTCGGTGATGCGATCGAATTCCATCATCACGGCCTCCTCAACCAAATCGGTGAGCTCCTCAATAGCAAAACTTCCCTGGATAAAATTTTCTGTTTTCGCGGATCCTAACTCGCGGTTAATAATTAGTTGTATCGCCATGGCGCGACGAACACTTTCTTCGGTTGGCGTTGTGATAGCTTCATCGTATGCATTGGTGTGAAGAGAATTGCAGTTGTCGTAAATCGCATACAACGCCTGCAATGTGGTGCGAATGTCATTGAAGTCAATTTCCTGGGCGTGTAAACTGCGGCCAGATGTTTGAATATGATACTTGAGCATCTGGCTTCGCTTGTTTGCTTTGTACTTGTATCGCATGGCTTTCGCCCAAATTCTGCGTGCCACCCGTCCAATCACCGCGTACTCCGCATCCATTCCATTGCTAAAGAAAAAGGAAAGATTGGGCGCGAAATCGTCGATGTTCATTCCACGACTTAAGTAATACTCAACATAAGTAAATCCATTAGCAAGCGTAAACGCCAACTGGGTGATCGGGTTGGCTCCCGCTTCGGCAATGTGATACCCACTGATACTGACGCTATAGAAGTTTCGAACTTTGTTTTGATTAAAATATTCCTGTACATCCCCCATCAGCTTCAAAGCAAACTCTGTAGAAAAAATACAGGTGTTCTGTGCCTGGTCCTCTTTTAAGATATCCGCCTGCACGGTTCCTCTCACTTGTTGCAGCGCAGATTGTTTACACTGCTGGTAGATGTCCGCAGGCAAAACTTCATCTCCTGAAAGTCCAAGCAATTTTAAACCTAACCCTGTATTACCATCTGGCAAACGCTCGGCGGATGAAACGGTATAATATTTAGGTGCGGATATCTGCGGAAACTTTCGGTTCAGTGCATCATTGACCATTGACCATTCACCATTCACCTCCACCCATTTCTCACACTGCTGGTCAATCGCTGCATTGAGAAAGAACGCAAGTATCATGGGCGCAGGGCCATTGATGGTCATGCTCACCGACGTTTTGGGATCGCAAAGATCAAAACCACTGTAAAGTTTTTTGGCATCGTCAACAGTCGCAATGCTTACGCCACTGTTTCCAATCTTGCCATAGATATCTGGACGGTGGTCGGGGTCCTCACCATAAAGAGTCACTGAATCAAACGCAGTGGACAATCTTTTTGCCGGTTGATCAACAGATACGTAATGAAATCGTTTATTCGTTCTTTCGGGCGCTCCCTCACCAGCGAACATTCGCGTCGGGTCTTCTCCTTCTCGTTTTAATGGAAACACTCCAGCCGTAAAGGGAAATGCTCCGGGCACGTTTTCCTGTGCCTCCCATTTTAAGATGTCGCCCCAGTCCTTGTACTTTGGCAACACAATTCGTGGAATTCTGCTCCCCGATAGCGATGTCGAGAATAAGGGTTGCCGAATGGCTTTCTCACGAACAGTGTATTCGTAATAATCTTGTCCGTATGCTTTGATTTTTTCTGGCCAGTTGTGAATCAGTTTACGGCTTACGGGAGTAAGTTGCTCTGAATAAAATTTAATCTGTTCTTCAAGCTGCCTTAGAATTTCACTGTCTTGTCCTTCTCCGTTTGCATCCTTAAGGATCTTCAGCGCACCATTCAACTGGTAAAGTTTAGATGCGAGCGCAGCCTGATCTTGCACAAGTTGATTATACTCACGAACAGCTTCAGTTATTTCGCTCAAGTATCTCACGCGACTTGAGGGGATAATCGCCTGCGTAACTTTTGCCGTGTCACCAAAGGCAAACGCTCCGAACCCGGCACCGGTTTTTTTCTCGATCGATTTTAACAGCAATTCAAACAAATGATTTACTCCATCATCGTTAAACTTACTCGCTATTGTACCGATAACCGGCAAGTCGTTGTCTTTGGCCTGGAACAATTGGTGATTGCGCTTGTATTGCTTGCGTACATCGCTCAATGCATCTAACGCTCCAGCCTTATCAAACTTGTTTATAGCAATGACGTCCGCGTAATCGAGCATGTTGATCTTTTCGAGTTGAGACGCGGCTCCGTATTCCGGGGTCATCACATACAGGCTCACGTCGCAGTAGTCTAAAATGCTCGCATCACTTTGTCCGACACCTGCCGATTCAAGAATAATAAAATCAAACCCTGCCTCACGGCAAACGTCGATTGCTTCTTCCACATGTTCACTCAGCGCCTTATCACTTTCCCTGGTCGCCAGGCTACGCATATACGCTCTTGGATGAGAAATCGAATTCATTCTGATCCTGTCACCGAGCAAAGCACCGCCCGTTTTCTTTTTTGAAGGGTCGACAGAAATAACTGCGATAGTCCTATCTGCAAAGTTATTCAGGAAGCGTCGCACGATTTCATCTGTAACTGAAGACTTACCCGCGCCACCCGTCCCCGTTATTCCAAGGACAGGAGTGCCGCTTTTGGATTTCTTATTTCGGTTTTCGGATTTTGTCAGAACTCCATTTTCCGCATTCGTAATCTCTCTCGCAATCTTTCTCACATCCTTGGCCTCTCCTATCGTCATTCCGTTTTTGAAATCCGCTTTTCCATTCAATGCCATGTCGCATTGCCTGATCACATCATCGATCATCCCCTCGAGTCCCATTTTGCGGCCGTCGTCTGGAGAATAAATTCTGGCGATCCCGTAATTATGAAGCTCCTGGATTTCTTCAGGTAATATAGTGCCGCCGCCGCCACCAAAAATTTTGATATGTCCGCAACCATTTTCTTCCAACAGGTCCTTCATGTATTTGAAAAACTCAAGATGGCCTCCCTGGTAGCTGGTAATGGCAATGCCCTGGACATCTTCTTCGATAGCCGCCTCCACAATTTCTTTTACGCTTCGGTTGTGTCCCAGGTGGATGATTTCAGCACCCTTGCTTTGCAGGATGCGACGCATAATATTGATGGCTGCATCATGGCCATCAAACAATGAGGCAGCGGTAACTATACGGATCTTATTTTTTACCTGGTAACTCATAACAACAATCGTATAATTGCAAAGTTAATGTGGTTGTTGCCAACTCACAATCTACATGCTAAAACCTCGTTAATATCCCAGCTTTTTTACATTTGCTACTATGCAGACAATGATCGATACGGTTTCTCAACTCTATAAAAAATGGAACGGCCAGGAGGCTGCCTCGCTGGATGTTTTGCCTCAGTCGGGAAGCGAAAGGCGATATTTTCGGCTGCATGGGAATAACGGCTCAGTGATCGGCACGTACGGAGCGAACATCAGAGAGAATGAAACATTCATTTACTTTTCGAATCATTTTACGAGAAAGAATCTGCCTGTTGCGAACATTCTTTCCGTGAATGATGACATCAGCGCGTACCTGCAGGAAGATTTTGGTGATCTCTCCCTGTTGAATATGTTGGAAGCTCAAGGATTCACGGAACGGGTTTATTCCCTTTTCAAAAAAAGTCTCGAGGCGCTTGCTGGTCTCCAGGTGCAGGGCGATGACGGATTAAATTATAACTTCTGTCTTACCAATATTGAATTTGGTAAACAGGCTATCATGGCCGATCTCCTTTATTTCAAGTATTACTTTCTGGATGCTTTGCGTCGGCCATATGATAAACAAAAGTTGATTGACGATTTCGAAGCGTTGAGCACTTATCTCACTCACACGGAATACAAGTACTTCATGTTCCGCGATTTTCAAAGCCGGAACATTCTCATCAACAATAATGAGTGTCTTCATTTTATCGATTACCAAGGTGGGATGAAAGGCGCTCCGCAATACGACGTCGCTTCCATGCTTTGGCAAGCGCGAGCGAATTTGCCCGACGAATGGAAAGAAAACCTGCTGACTGACTACATAAATGCCTTTGAGAATTTGATCATATCGCCGGTTGACCGAAGTATTTTCCGCAGTCAGTATAACGGCTATGTTTTGATACGTCTGCTGCAGGTGCTGGGAGCCTACGGGTTTCGTGGATTGTTTGAACGTAAAGCTCAATTCTTAACGAGCATTCCACTAGCGCTTGGAAATCTAAAATGGTTTTTTGAGAACCAAAGCCTGGGTATTGCGGTTCCCGAGTTTAGAAAGGTGCTGAGTATCTGCGTCGGTGATGAAGTGATTGAACAGTTTACCCCCCTGCAGGCAAATGAGCAAACTCCATTGGTTGTTAAAATTTGCAGTTTCTCCTATCGCCAGGGAGTTCCCCAGGATGACAGCGGTAATGGAGGCGGATTTGTTTTTGATTGCAGGGGCGTGCTTAATCCCGGTCGCATCGAAGAGTTTAAGACTATGCATGGTCGTGATAAAAGTGTAATGGATTATATCGAGCAGCAAACCCGCATGACTGAACTCCTTAACAGCGTTTTTGACATTGTCGATATAACGGTTGAAGATTACATCAAACGCGGATTTCAAAGTCTCATGGTAAGTTTTGGATGCACCGGGGGCCAACATCGCAGTGTGTATGCGGCTGATGCATTAGCACGACATCTTCGAAACAAATTCAAGGTAAAGATTCAATTAAGACATTGTGTGCAGGACGAGAGAAATTGGGTGAATCCGCCAAGCTCCAAATAATTACCTACGGGCATTTTTGATCTTTGCCTTTGCGGTTTCATCTGTATCATCTTGCTCCGGTTGCAGAACAATGGGCACGCGGAGAGCCTTCAGGCCACTGATCCCCTGCAATTCTTCAATCTCTAATTTTTCCACCGGACCACTGAGCAACTTCCGTTTTTGGAAGAAGTCGATGTATTGCATGTATTCATTTGCCTCTTGCTCCACTGAGTAAACGATAGCAATCAAACCCGGTTGTGTGAGGCGTTCGTTTTTGTTTTTTATTTGTGCTTTATCAATTCTTTTCTTGATTACTTCATACCGTGCAAAATGAACTCCTTCCACGTCAAATTTTCTTTCCGCGGCCCTAAAGCCGATGGAAATCGGATCATTATAAACCAGCAGCAATTGAGTTGTGTCCAATGGTACAGGCAATTCCGGGGTCAATTGATGAATTAGTTGAGCGGTTGTGGCAAGAAAATTCAGCTGCCAGAGACGCAAGTTTTTCAAGTATACCTTACTATATTTTTTGTGAGGGCTAATAGATTGGCCCACGTACATGTTGAAGTCCACGCCATCGCTAACGAAACGCTCGAAATAATGAGGGTAGATACTCTGCGCATCCATTTGTTCACGCTCCAGGAACTGCACTATTTTATTGTTGATCTCCGTGACACTTTTTTCAAATTGGATTCTGTGAGCGTTGATGATTAACAGTTGTTTGTCGACAGTATTGAAATACTTATGGATTTCTGAGGCCAGCGTAACGGAATGATTCTTCAATGCCTTGAACAGCTCCACAACATCGCTCTTTAAAAAAGAATATATCGCCTGTTCATCGGCAGCGAACAAGAAGTTAGTGGTGGAAGCAAGATATTCCTCCGTTCTTGCTAGCAGCTGGTCGAGCAGCAAAAAGGATCCTTGTTGTTGCGCTGACAAAAGAATATCCCGTACCCAGTTTAGCTGCTGCAATAAATCCTTCTGCACTCCCCTGTTTCGTTCTCCCGACGAATTCCGAATATCAATGATCCCATAAAGTGGATACACCGCGTCAAAAATGATCGGCTGCATCTTCGCATCCTTGCCTTCTTTCATGTCGGAGAGATAACTCACTGCTGCATCATGGAATTTCCATTCTACCGATTCCTGTACGGCCGTAAAATGTTCTTTGATTAATCTATTGACCTGGTTTTGATAATGCTGGTGGTGTTGCTGCAAAGCAACCCGGAGCAATTCCAACACTTTTTTTAGATTGGCTAGTGTGACACCGTCAAAACTTAAAGACACTTTTGAAAATAACCCTAAACAGCCAATGAGTTCGTCGTTGTTATATAAACCGGCGAAGAAAACCGTTCGCCATCCTTTTGCTTCCAGGTAATCGTTAAGCCGTTTTTCGGAACTTCTTTGACGATTACTTGGTGACCATAAATAACTACCCGAGGGACTCATCAGGCTTTTGATCGACTGGGAAAGAGTCCTTTCGGAGTCGTCAGGGACGTCATCAAACAACTTGGTGTAATGATTAAATGTGGTAAACGAAATCTCGCGCTCAATGTTGTAAAAGGAAGTAATGGCCACTTTTACTTCACGCATATTCAAGAGATAACGTATCTGCTGCTCTATCTCCGCAATTGCTCCAGCGCTTGTCAGCGCATTCTCATGCTGGAGTATTTGCTTTATCTTTTCAATGGCTTCCCGCTCTGTAACGATGCGCAAATAAACGATCATGATTCCCTCAAACACGAATTGGTTCAGCGGAAGAGTGTCCAGTAGTTCCCTGTCGAGCAGCGCGTCATCCGAATGGTAGCACTTAGATTTAAATTCTTCAGACAAGGTGGGAAGATCCATCGACGTTGTAATATTTACAAATTGCGGATCCCACTCAAGTTCAAAATAATTGTAAATGTCCGCCTCCGGATCAGGATAGGCGCAAATAAAGGAGTTGCCGCCTGGTAACTTAATATTGTAAAATTTATTCAGGATTGTTCGATACGCGAGTTTCAGTTTGCCCGCCGCAATATTTTCTTCCACTTGTTTGTCCTGCGGTAAAATATAATTGCTGTTTGCGTCAACAAAAGTGTTCCTGAATGCGGGCGAGGCAAAAATCACTTTGTTCTCAAAGGGAACTACGGCGGCGTAAAGCTGCTCCCCCAAACTCATGGATACGGGAAAAATTGTGTTCATTGCCTGCTTGATCAGCTGCTTGTTCTGGTCGAGCAATTTATAATCGTCAATCTCTTCCAATAATTCCGGGTGCTCGGAAAAACGATCTGCCATTTCTTTGCAAGTTGCAGAGGCAGTACCGAGGTCGTTAGCGGCTATTTCTTTCCAGACCTTTAGCAGTGGCCGAAAAGATAAGTTACTCCTGAATGCGGACGAGAAACTTGTCCTTGTATCCATGGTGAGTGGTTTTTTGCAGTCTACATGAGGTATGGACCATCTATAAATTTATCTATTTTATTCTTTAATCAAAAGCATGGTAACGATTTGTTTTAAAATAGTGATAATTCTGTTCTTTTGTGTCGCACTAGAGTCATGATACCTCCAAGATGAAAGCAATGTTATTCGCAGCTGGCCTGGGAACTAGGTTTAAACCATGGACCGACAAACATCCAAAGGCCCTTGCTATGGTAAATGGCAAATCGCTGCTGCAGCGCAACATCGAATACCTGCAACAATTCGGGATAACAGATGTGATCGTCAATGTGCACCATTTTGCGGACCAGGTGATAGATGCCATCAAACAAAATAATGGCTGGGGGAGCAGCATACTAATCAGTGATGAAAGAGAGGACCTTCTTGAGACCGGTGGAGGCTTGTTGAAAGCAGAGAACCTCTTTTCCGCTGACGAAAAATTTGTTACCTGTAATGTAGACATTCTTACCGACCTGGATCTTGATGAGTTGCTTGGGTTTCATGATGAACAAGGATCATTAATTTCATTCGGTGTTACTTCGCGCAAAACGTCGAGGTACTTCTTGTTCGATCAGAATAACCGTCTTTGTGGTTGGAAAAATGTTAAAAATGGGGATCAGAAAATAGTCATTCCTCATTCGGGTCTTACAGAAAAAGCTTACAGTTGTGTTGCTGTTTTTGAACCTGATATATTTTCGCTTATTCCGTTTAGAGGCAAGTTTTCACTAGTGGACGTTTACCTTGCCCTCGCGCCCGACCACCTCATCTTTGGATATGATCATACAGGCGACAAGTTTGTTGACGTTGGCAAGCCGGAGAGCATTGCTGTTGCGGAGTCATTATTTCCATAAACAACCACAATCGCCATTTAAGCGGTACGGCCTTTAATTTGCTTTGGACTATTTTACACGTAAATAGTAAAAGATGAAGAAAGTCGTTTTGAGCGTTGTCTGCTCCTACTTACTAACCTTCACATTCGCCCAAACGAAAGAAACAAAAGAAACAAGTGAGTCAAAGTATAATAATCGTGGAGCATTCGATCCGCTGTTTTATCCTCAGTCAGGAAACGACTACAGAACGGGCAGCGGCGAACCCGGCCCGAAATACTGGCAAAATCGCGCAGACTATAAGATCAACTGCACCCTGGACACAGGTCTGAATAGAGTTTCAGGTGAGGTAGAAATCACCTATACGAACAACAGCCCGAACAATCTGCGGTTTCTTTGGCTGCAGGTTGATCAAAACATTTATCGGGATGACTCCCGCGCAACCGCCACTACGACTGAAACAGGGGGCCGTTGGGCAAATGCAAAATTTACACAAGGAGATGCGATAAAATCAGTTTCCGTAAGAGAGGAGGGAAAATCTTACACCGCCAAATACCTTATCAGCGATACCCGCATGCAAATTTGGTTAAACAATGAGGTAAAATCAGGAAGTAATGTTAACGTGAACATCGATTACCAATTTGACATCCCCCAATACGGAAGTGACCGCATGGGTCGCTTGCGGACAAGGAATGGTTGGATTTATGCAGTAGCGCAGTGGTTCCCACGCATGTGTGTGTACGATGACGTACAAGGATGGAATACATTGCCGTATTTGGGCGCGGGCGAGTTTTATCTCGAATACGGTGACGTTGATTATAGCATCACAGCACCCGCAGATCTCATCGTCGTGGGCTCCGGCGAGCTACAAAATCCCCAAGAGTGTTTAACACCTGAACAGGTCAGTCGATGGAATCAGGCAAAAAACAGTGACAAGACTATTGCAATAAGAAGTGAAAAGGAAATAAAGGATAGGAGTTCGAGACCAAATAAGGCAAGCTGTACCTGGAACTTTAAAATTCAAAATGCAAGAGATGTCGCATGGGCTGCATCAAAGGCATTTGTGTGGGATGCTGCGAGAATTAATTTGCCGAGTGGAAAAAAAGCAATAGCTGCAAGCGTGTACCCCGTTGAAAGTATAAAGAAAAACGGCTGGCAACGCGCCACTGAAATGGTAAAGGGTTCCATTGAATACAACTCGGCAAAATGGTTTGAATTCCCATATCCTGTGGCTACAAATGTTGCATGCAATGTTGCAGGAATGGAATATCCTGGAATCGTATTTTGTGGTTTCAATGACTCTGGCAATGGACTGTGGGGTGTGACAGATCATGAGTTTGGGCATACCTGGTTCCCCATGATCGTCGGCAGCAACGAAAGAAAATATGCGTGGATGGATGAGGGGTTTAACACGTTTATCAACGGACTGTCCACAGAAAATTTCAATCACGGCGAATTTGCCAGCTCTTCTTTTTTTCCAGGTGACATGACTAAATATGCATTTAGTGATCACATGGACGGCCTGATGAATATCCCAGAAGTCATCCAGCAGGAAAACCTTGGAGTTGCCGCATATTTAAAACCATCGATGATGCTGAATGCGCTTCGGGATGTGGTTTTAGACTCTATGCGTTTCGATGCAGCATTCCGTGAATACATACGACGTTGGGCTTTTAAGCACCCGACCCCGTGGGACTTCTTTCACACAATCGAAAACGTTTCCGGCGAAGACCTTGGGTGGTTCTGGAAGGGATGGGTGCTGAATTCATGGAGACTCGACCAGGCGGTAAAAGGCGTCGCCTACATTGATGATAAACCAGCGAACGGCGCCGAGATCACCATTGAGAATATGGATCAAATGGTGATGCCGGTTATAGCGAATGTGAAAGAAGCAAATGGTAAAGTGCACAGGATAAATCTCCCAGTCGAGGTGTGGCAGCGGGGCGCATTGTGGACATTTACTGTGCCTACAACAAGTGAAATAAAAGAGGTG
>AR_comb_assmDRAFT_10950673_pt1 | contig 10166 bp, 9 predicted proteins | sample ArasoioldDNA_FD_10543 | JGI IMG/M metagenome (IMG submission 10543) | reverse complement strand
ACATAAGGAATATAATTCTGGTTAATCTCCGAATCGAAATACTGCATTTTCTTCTTGCTAAATTCCTGGTGATTCTTCAAATCAAAATCTGTACGCGAATGAATGCCCTCAACCTCTTTAAAGCCGATAGGAAAATCATATTCGATATCGCAGGCCGCATCAGCGTAGTGAGCCAATTTTACGTGATCGTGGAAACGGAATTTTTCTTTTGGAATGCCAAGGCTCAAATGCCATTTCATTCTCTCTTCCTTCCAGAACTCGTACCATTCTTTTTGTGTACCGGGCCGGATAAAGTATTGCATTTCCATTTGCTCAAATTCCCGCATGCGAAATATAAATTGCCGGGCTACGATTTCATTTCTGAATGCTTTACCGATTTGGGCAATTCCAAAAGGAATTTTTAATCGACCCGTTTTTTGAACATTCAAAAAATTTACAAAAATTCCCTGGGCGGTTTCAGGTCGCAAATAGATTTCACTGGCCTCGTCGCTCACACTTCCCATTTGAGTCGAGAACATGAGATTGAACTGTCGAATATCTGTCCAGTTGGCCGTTTTACTGATGGGACATTTTATGCCCTGGTTAACGATAAGTTGTCTTAGTCCATCAAAATCGTCTTTCGCAATCAGTTTGTCTAATTCATCCAACAGGCCATTCGCCTCATCTTCGCGGCCTTCGTTACGCATTTCTTCTGCCTTTCCTTCAATCAAATGATCAACGCGATATCTTTTTTTGCTGTCTTTATTGTCAATCATGGGGTCGTTGAAGTTGTCAACATGCCCACTGGCCTTCCAGGTGGTGGGATGCATGAAAATAGCAGCATCGATTCCCACAATATTTTCATGAAATTGCACCATGCCTTTCCACCAATAGTCCTTGATATTTTTCTTTAGTTCGCTGCCCCATTGACCATAGTCATAAACAGCCTGGAGGCCATCGTAAATTTCGCTGCTTGGAAAAATAAAGCCGTACTCTTTGCAATGAGAAATTATTGCCTGGAATCTTGCCTGGCGAGAGACAGGTTTGTTAAGGTCAGTTGCCATAGGGCGCAAAAATAAGTCAGAACCGTCATTTGATAGGAATGAAGCAGTGATGATAACTCAGTTTAAAAAAGTGACATACTACAGGGCACTACAGCCGTTAAATCAGAGTTTGTGCTACCCCATGTTTCACGTCACAAAAAAACAGCCAACTCCGGGCTGTTTAGGAAGAGTTGCATTAATGATTTTGTGTTTCGACGGAAAGTGGTTGCTTCGAGACGACCTCCACCTGCTCCACCCAAACTGCATAATTGTTGGGATAAATTCGTGAGCCAGTCTCAATTGCATACTCCCTCGTAAAGATGGCTCCAAAATAAAGAATCATTGAAGAGTAATAGACCCACAATAAAACGACGATGACGGAACCGGCAGTCCCATAAGCGGAAGACATTGTGCTGTGTCCCAGATAATAGCTGATAAGGAATTTGCCCAGCATAAAAAAGAACGCCGTGGTAAATGCACCGACTCTCACATGCTTCCATTCAATACGCGCATCTGGCAATACTTTAAAAATAAGTCCAAAAATAAACGAGTTGATTAGGAAAGTGAGAACAAGATTCACGGCATATACTATGATTACAGTTGCATGAGGAAAATTTTGTAAAAGGTGATTGATGACCAGATCCATCGCTCCGTTTATAACCAGTGAAACCAGTAAAATGAAGCCCAAACTTACAATCATCGAAAAAGAGAGGAGACGGTTAATGATGAGGCGCAGCCAACCGGTGCCTCTTCTCGGTTTGGCTTTTAGTCTCCATATATAATTGATGGAATCCTGGATCTCACCAAACACGCTCGTAGCACCAATAATAAGCGCAGCGAATCCCACAATTGTGGCGATATGACTTCCGCTAGCATGGATCGAGTTTTTCATGGTTTCCTGGATGCTGACGGCCGCATCTTTCCCAATGAATTTTGCTACTTGATCGTACAGCGAGCCTTCCACTACTTCACGACGGTAAAAAATATTGCTGAACCAAATGACAATAATCAACAGGCCGGGCAGCGAAAATATAGTGGAGAAGGCAAGTGCTGCGCTTAGCTTCAAGACATTGTTAGCGAAAAAATCCGAAAAAGACCTTCTAAGTATACTCCATGTTCTTTTTGGTGCCATAAACGGAAACCAGTTCATTCAAATAATTAATCATACATAGTGCCAAAAGCGGAAGTTCTTTTTGAATAATTTAAATAATTTCTGACTGCATTACTGCCATTTTCCATTAAAACTTTTATTTCTTCTTTGGACAGCTTGCTGAGTTTAGGTGAAATATTTCCGTCGCTGATAGATATAGTTCTTCGGGGTCAACGTCGCCATGCTGCGCCCAGCAGTTATCTCAATTTTTGGTTTTGTTGGTGTCTCTCCGCATCCCTGATATTCTTTTTGTCGAAATTTTTTTGCAACGCCTCGGTGAGGTTAACGCCCGTTTGGTTAGCTATACAAATCAGTACCCATAATACGTCGGCTAATTCATCGGAAAGCAATTTTTCTTTGTCACTCTCCTTGAATGATTGATCACCATACGTACGACTCATTAGTCTTGCAACCTCGCCCACCTCTTCTGTAAGGACAGCCATGTTGGTAAGCTCGCTGAAGTAGCGAACGCCGGTTGTTTTGATCCATTGGTCTACATTTTCTTGCGCTTGCTGCAAGGTCATAACAAAATTTTTGGTTGATCTACGCAATATAGCACGATTATTGACGTTTGAAACGACCCCGCCCTTTGGAACAAAGCCAATAATCTTTACTAACCAGGAATTTTTGTATTCTATGACCCATTCCATTATCCGGAAAATTGCGGCTATTTCAGCCTTTACATTTGTTGTCAGTTCATCATTGGCGCAGGACCCAGGTCCAAAGGGCAAAAACTTAACTCCTCCCCAAAACGCGACCGCCAAACCGTTTCGCATTTTGTCTAATGGCCAACGGATAACTGTTCAAAGCAATAAGGATATCGACAGGATTATCGTATGGACAGCGACAGGCAATCGTTTTGTTGAGCAAAGCAATATCGAAGCGGCTTCTTACTATTTTGTCGTTCCCAGCAAAGAGAAATACGTGTTTATGATGTTGGAACTGAAAGGCGGAGGCAGATACACTGAGAAGATCGGGGTAAGATAAGTACACGAATTGGGACGAATTACACGAATTACTACTCTTATCTGTTTGAAAGGTTCTTATAAATGGAACGCCCTGAGATTTAAAGCATCTTTATAGACAGCGTCCTTAAACCCATAGCTAAGTATGGACTTCCATGCGAATTCCCACGATCTTGTACGATTCTACCTTAAAAATAGTTCCGTGATAATTCGTGCAATTCGTTTAAAGTTGATGTAATCTTCATTCCCTGTTCTTCGTGTCTATGACAATCGTTACAGGTCCATCATTGAGTAATTCAACTTTCATATCGGCCCCAAAAATTCCAGTTTGGATTGGTTTGCCAAGATCAGTTGATAACTGCTGAATCATTGTCTCATAAATGGGAATGGCAATTTCGGGCTTGCTTGCTTTGATATACGACGGCCGGTTACCTTTTTTTGTGGAAGCATGCAATGTGAACTGGCTGATCAGAAGTATATCTCCATCTACGTCTTTCAAAGAAATATTCATCACGCCGTTTTCGTCATTAAAGATTCTCATGTTGATGATCTTACCACTAAGCCATCCAATATCCTCTTCAGTATCGGAATCCTCTATACCTGCTAACACAAGAAGACCATTGGCAATTTGTCCATGAATTGTTCCATTAATGGTTACACTAGCCCTCGTTACTCGTTGAATGACGGCCCGCATGTTTGTTACTGGTTGCTGGTTTACTGGTTCTTTTAATCGGCAGTGAAGATATACTTTTGTGCTGTTCATTTACCAGGCAACTAGCAACAAGCAAGCAGCGCATGATCGATGTATCGAGTGAAATAAAATTCCAAACGACCCGAAGCGGCGGGAAGGGTGGTCAGCATGTAAACAAGGTGGAGACCGCCGTGATCGGCTCCTTTCATATTGACTCATCACAATTGTTGAGTGATCACCAAAAACAAGTTCTTCAGGAAAAACTTTCAAATCGAATCAATGGCGAGGGTTTTTTGCAGGTAAAGTCGCAAATGCACCGCGCACAACTGGCAAATAAAGAAGAGACAATTGAAAGAATAAACCAGCTCATTCACGACGCTTTGAAAAAGAAGAAGGCAAGAATCGCCACAAAACCGCACAAGGAATCGAGGGAAAGGAGGCTTGAGTGGAAAAAGAGGAACGCGGAAGTTAAGTCAGGTCGTCGCAAATTCAGGCCAGGTGATTATTAGAACAGGGCCACAATAAATTGTAATTTTACGATTCGTATTTATGAAGAAAAGCTGGCTAACCATATCTATTTTGCTTATAGCCGCATTTAGTATCTCCTACATCATTGGCTCGTGTCAAAAGCATGAGAGAATATTACCCACCACAGCGCTGGAACAGGTGATCCCTGCGGGCTTTCCTCCTCCTAATTATACCTTCCAGGACAATCCATTGACGGAAGAGGCCTTTCAACTGGGCAAACATTTGTTTTATGATGGTCGCCTTTCACGCGACAGTGCGTTCCCCTGTTCGTCCTGTCACCAGCAAATTGCGGTTTTTGGAACTTATGAGCATGATCGGAGTCACGGTTATGGCATGTCTCATACATTACGAAATGCACCTCCGCTTTTTAATCTCGCCTGGCAAAAAGATCTCCATTGGGACGGAAGATTCCACTCCCTATACGAGGAAGCCACCCAACCAATCTGGGCGCACGATGAAATGGCGGAAAATTTTTTCACTATAATCTTCCGTCTCCAGAGTGACAGCCAGTATCGCCGCATGTTTTCAGCGGCATTCGGAACTCCTGTGATAACTGAAGACAGAATCTTAAGAGCGCTTGCACAATTTACAGGAACCATCACTTCTTCGGATTCAAAATACGATCGATTTAAACGGGGTAATGTTTCATTTTCTGGTTCTGAACTAAATGGCTATCATCTTTATCAAGCCAAATGCGCAACCTGTCACCCGGAACCAATGTTTACAGATTATACATATCGCAATAATGGTTTGCCAGTTGACCCTAATCTGGATGATTATGGCAGAATGAGAATAACTTCAAAAAGGGAGGATTCGCTCAAGTTCAGGGTTCCTTCGCTGCGAAACGTAAATCTTACCTCAAATTATATGCACGATGGAAGATTCAATACTTTATTGCAGGTGTTGAATCATTATAGCGACGGGATTCAAAATAGTTCTACACTGGACCCGTTACTCGCGAATAAGATTCCATTGACAGTAGCAGAAAAATCGGACCTGGTGTCTTTCCTCAAAACATTGAGTGATTCATCCATGCTCCATAATTCAAGGTTCTCGAAGCCTCAATAAATAGTCTTTCTCCTTGATTTCATGGCTTCCAACACCTGTTTTTGTTTTTCGATTTCCTTTTTTTGCTCAAACTGGTCATTTGAATTTTCTTTCAGTTCATTTTCCAGTTTCCTGAGTTTCTTTTCCATACTTCCCTGGTCTTCCTGCATGTTGTTTAACTTTTTTTCTGCCTTGGATATGGTTTCCTCCTGGTCTTTGATCTGTAGTTCCAGGTTATAGGCCTCAACATCATTTGACAAGTGGTTCAAGAATGTTTTGACATTGCTGTTCAATAAAGCGTCATTTCTTTCGATAACGTTTTCGTCATTCCTGTTAACAATAAAGTAAACGATGGATTGATCATTTTCTTTGTGGCTCTTCCTTTCCACTTTTATTAAAAAATCCGCAGGCTCAGCGCTAATGTCTCTTAGCACAGCATTTTTGTATACTAAAAATCCTTTTGATTCTTTTTTCCTGCAACCAAGTTTTTCCATTTTGTCAGCAACGGCCCCTTCAACGATAGAAGATGGATAAGGGAACTCGATAAGAATCGCTTTTTCGTCTTTTTTCTGATAATCAATCGTTCCCTCATGCGACTGTGAGTAGCAAGTCAACGCCATGAAAAGAAGAAAACTGAAAGTTGAAATCAGCTTTTTCATAGGGATGGAAGTTTCAATAAAGATATACCATGCTTCACCGCGCAACAATAGTGTTAATACCAGCTTTGCTTGGTAAATCCCGTTTTCAAAAGCTATTTTTGCTTCTGAAAGCTCCAATCCTTTGAGTGGAATAAAAAAACTTGCCGGTCAAACCCTTTGGTATGGTATTCCTACTATTGCCAATCGCTTTCTCGGTTACCTGATGAATTTATCGTTACCCTTTATTTTCAAGCAACCTGGAACAACAGCCGACCTCACGCAAGTGTATGCTATCATCCCTTTTTTGAATGTGCTATTTACTTACGGGATGGAAACCGCCTACTTTCGCTTCTCACAGGAGGAAGAACGAAAGCATTTATACAGCACACTTTCTTTTTCCATTTTTTTCACTACTATTCTGTTCACACTTTGCCTCTATTTGTTCCAGTCAGACATTTCAAATATCGCCGGCCTGGACAAGCATCCGCGGTATGTAATGTGGATGTGCTGGATCATTTTCTTTGATACATTGGCGACACTTCCATTTGCCAGGTTGCGACAGGAGGGCAGGCCACGAAAATATGCCTTCGTCCGTGTTGCCGGCATATTAATGACGATCCTGGTTGTGATTCTTTTCCTCGGCATTATCCCGCGATATCTGCAACATCATCCGGATAGTTTATTGAACCTGGTGTATGATAACACTGATCCCATTAGTTTTTACTTACTGGGAAATCTTTGTGGAAGCATTTTTACGTTTCTTTTGTTATGGAGAGAATTTAAGGACTTGCGACCCGAGTTCGACGTCTCCTTATGGAAAAGGGTAATGCACTATAGCTATCCCCTGATCATTGTGGGTCTTGGCGGTATGATTAATGATATGCTAAGTCGCCTTGTATACCGCCACGTCGTTAATCTGCCACGAGCAGCAGCGGATAAAGAATTGGGAGTTTTCGGAAACCTGTACCGCCTCGCAGTGATGGTAACCGTGATGATCCAGGCATTCCGTATGGCTGCGGAACCTTTTTTCTTCAATCGTTCTAAGGAAGAGAATGCTCAACGGACTTATGCTAGAGTCATGAAATTTTTTGTTATCGCGTGCTGCTTTATGTTTTTATTTATCGGCTTGTATCGGGACGTGTTGCAATGGATCATTACGCGAAAATCAAGGGAGTGGGGCGAAGGGATGTACATTGTTCCCATTCTTGCTATGGGGAATATCTTTCTCGGCATATATTATAACCTGAGTATTTGGTACAAGCTGACGAACAAAAACATCTTTGGCGCCGCTATTACATTTGGAGGCGCTGTAATTACTGTGCTGTTGAATATCATTTTGATTCCCAAGCTGCATTATCTCGGCGCAGCGCTGGCCACCTTCTGTTGCTACTTCTTTATGATGATCACCAGTTATGTTTATGGACAGAAATATTACCCAATCCCTTATGCGAGGAAGAAATTAATTGCCTACCTGGTTATGGTCTCCCTCATTTACTTGTTGCACCGCGGCCTCCTGATGATCTCACAAAATTGGCTTTTCAATATTGGCTCCGCTACAATTCTGGTAGGCTTGTTTGCTTTATTCATTGCGAAAGTTGAAAGAAACGAATTTCAGCGTTTGCCAGTGGTTGGTAAATATCTGAAACCGCGCGTGGTTTAGTCAGAAAAGTCGGCTACCCCGAAATATGATTAAGTAACCATGAATGAGCATTAACGAAGATCCCAATAAAGAAAGAATGATTACATGACCTGACTTCAGCCGCCCGTTTCGTAACATTTTTCCAACCACAAGCGCGTAATATGGTAGATATAAAGCAATAGCAGTTATCAAACCAGGAACATAGTGTCGATCAACTGTCGCTCCGGCAATATGAAAGATAGCGTTCGCTAGCATTAAGAAGCTAAGCCACAAAATAATGAGTACGGCTGATGTTACGGAGCGAGCGAAGAACTCAACAACGGTGAGAATAATTGTAATAATTAGTGCCGTAATATTTACTCTCCAAAAAAGGCCGGGCACGATTCCCTGTCTAACATGGCTATTAAACCATGTGACAAAACCTGGCGATTCCTCTAAGAAATGGGCAACAAAAATAAACGGCGCCAAAATAATTATCCCGGGTCGCCTCCAACTGAAATTCCCTTCATCCATTAGAGCAAACCTATGACTAATCTGCCTTCCCGAATCTCCAACGGTGAATCAGTACAGCTTCACAAAAGGGTTATTCATTTTTTCAAGTCCAATGGTTGTCATAGGTCCATGGCCGGAATAGATTTTTGTGTCATCGGGCAAAGTAAAAAGCTGCGTTTGAATGCTATTCAATAATACATCAAAATCGCCCCCAGGGAGGTCAGTGCGGCCAATGCTGCCGTTAAACAATACGTCCCCGCTGATAGCAAAGCCGCCTGGCTCGCTGTAGAAAACAACGTGGCCTGGCGAATGGCCGGGCGTGAAGCGAATTTCCAGCTTATCATCGCCAACCTTGATGTCGGAACCTTCTTTAATAAACAGCAGCTCAGCCTTGTAATTCTCAAAGGGCAGTTCCCACATTTCGGCTGAGGTGGGAGCAAAATCCAGGACCTGCTTTTCCTTCTCATGAATATGCAGCGTCAAACCCCACGTGTCGTAGACGAATTTGTTTCCAAAAACGTGGTCCAGGTGGCAATGGGTATTTAAAAGCAAGATTGGTTGCAGGGCTAGTTTTTCAATGAAAGCCCTCAATTCCTGCCTTTCGTTTTCAAAATAACAGCCCGGGTCAATAATGCAACACTGTTTTTGTTCGTTATAAAGGATGTAGCTGTTTTCCTGTACGGGGTTAAATATGAAGACTTTGACGTGTAACATGCGGGTTTTTTGTATTTTACATGCAATTTACCACTGCTTTTATTCTGCTGTGAATCGTAATCGTCGGTCGTGAGTAAACCTCTTCTCGCGATTCTCGTCTCACGTGACACCTGCCGAATAGAATTAACCACCGGAATCCCGTTCACCAAAAGTTTAACAGCCGCCGCAAGCCGGCGTCGCAACGAACAAAAATGTATATTGCTACTGTATAGGGAAGATAAAAACTGCCATCGGAGTCCGCCGGGGCTGCCGCGGGCAATTAAAGAACGATTTTAAGATTATAGAAACATTGTGACAGTATGAAGAAGATCCTCTGCTCTATTTTTAGCCTTGCCACTTTGATAACCGTGAAGGGCCAGGTCAATGCGGTTGAATTTGGAAAGAACCGTGTACAATATCAAAAATTCAAGTGGAAATATTATCAAACAGAAAATTTTAATACTTACTTCAGCCAGGATGGATTGGAACTGGGAAAATACGTGGCGCAGGTTGCCGAAGTGGAGCTTCCGGGAATCGAAGAATTTGTAGAATACGGATTGCAGCGCCGCGCCAATGTTGTTATTTATAACAATTATGATGAGTATCGCCAATCAAACATCGGCTTGGGGATTGACTGGCAAACCAGCGGCGGCGTCACCAAACTTGTAAACAATAAGTTGATTGTTTACTTTAATGGTAATCATGACAGCCTTCGACTACAAATACGACAGGGAATAGCAAGAGTATTAGTAGAGAATGTTCTATTTGGCGATGACCTTGGTGATTTTGCTGCAAACCAGGCACTCCTTGACCTTCCAAAATGGTTAACCGACGGCTATATTTCTTATGCAGCACTGCGCTGGAGTCCAAAACTGGACGACGACTTGAAATCCGCACTGCTGTCCGGTGATTATAACACGTTTTACCAGTTTGGATTCAAACAACCTTCGCTGGCAGGTCACGCATTTTGGCATTATATAGGAGAAAAATATGGAGAAAATAAAACAACTTACCTCCTTTATCTCAGCCGCATTTATCGCAATATCAATAGTGCATCGTTAAAGGTGACCAAGAAAAAGATCAAAGATGTGCTGAGAGATTTCATGACCGAGGAAAGTCAGAGATATTACAAAGACATCCGGGGTCGTCGAAATGTACCCAAAGGACAGCTGTCAGTCACCAAAGAAATTGGAAAGAGAGATTATATACGGTTCAATGCAAATCCACAACCCCGCAGCTTTACCTATGCCATGACTGAATTTCGCCAGGGGCAGTATCGCGTGGTGCTTATGGAAAATTTC
>AR_comb_assmDRAFT_10344685_pt1 | contig 10166 bp, 12 predicted proteins | sample ArasoioldDNA_FD_10543 | JGI IMG/M metagenome (IMG submission 10543) | reverse complement strand
TCACACCTGTCGCCAGCAATAACACGACGAAGAATGTTCCAATAATTTTGTGATGAATGGAATGGGCGGGACTATTCGGGCAACGATAAATCATCGATGAATCTAATTATTGAGCAATGAACAACCGAAATGTGTTTTGGATATAGTCACCGATGAAATTCCGCCGAACCGATTTGCGACTCTAGCACAGCAATTCAAACAGTGAATAATATGTGAATGAGGCCATCCAAATCCAACTGAGACGTTTTCATCGGCCCTGCGCTAATGATTCTGATCGAGGACCCAATAATGACCCAACCGGTTCCGTACAGTTTCAAGTCGGATTTAGGTAGCAAGTTGGATTTTCCTCAATTCTCGAGCACCAATAATCAAATAATCCGAACAAACAGTCTTCTCAGGCCGTATTGGTTGTTACGTGCTCGGAAGGTGGTTTGGGAAAGCGCCCCAGTTCGCTTTGATAAAATTGACACCCAAAGCAGGGCGCTTCTAGAATACGACCTCTTTCAGGCAACCGTCGCCTCGTTCTTGGCCCGAAATCTTTGAGGAACTAGCCGTGAGTTTGGTCAAGATTATTGTCATCACCATCATCGTACTTCTAAGCATTTTGCTTTTCGGTCGCTTTTTCGTTTAACCGAAGAGTTGATGTTGGTTTTCTCCGTCGCGCTCTCATCGCATCGATCGTCGTCGATTCTGTCGCGTCTTATCATCTCAATGTTTATCGCAAGCGTCGCACTCGTAGTGTGTCCTGCGACGGTGATAAAAGCGCAAGAGCAAGATGATGAGGTGTTACGGTTCAGCACTGACCTTTCCGTCTTCCCAATCCGAGTTCGCAACCGCAATCGAGCAGCTCGCGTGGACCTAACTGCGAACGATCTGCAGATAACTGATCCAGATCAAGTTTCGACCTCATTATATTTCCAGCCAGGCGCCGACCATGTTGCACTTGTATTTGCATTGGATGAATCTGGTAGCCTGAGCCAAACAATTTCGCAGCAACGAGGCGCCGCGGTCGCACTCTTTGAACGCTTCGGCAAAAATTCCCGTATTGCAGTAATGCGCTTTTCTGAGCGTCCACGCATAGTAGTTCCATTTGGAAATGACAGTGACGCAGCGCGATCGGCTTTCGATCTGCGTGCGCGTCGAAATTCTGAAACAGCAATCTTCGACGCCGCGGCTGAAGCATTGAAGATGTTCGGAGATTTAAGACGCGATCCTGCTGAACGCCGAATTGTGATTCTAATTAGTGACGGGCTTGATAACCTTAGTACTGCACGAGTCGCGAGCATTATTAGTTCAGCGCAGGATGCCAATATCTCTTTTTACATGATCCAAGTGCCGCTGTTTGAACCACGCGATGGTCATCTAGCTGTCCGTGGACCGAGCAAGGGATTTAAAGAACTAGCCGAGAGAACAGGCGGCAAATACTTTCTAACTGCCGATGCCAGTACCGCCCTGCTGCCCTCTCAAAACCAGGATTTGAGTCGAATATTCACTGCCATCGAAGAAGACTTGAGAAGCCAGTACGTCGTCGGCTTCTACGTTGGTGAAAAAGGTCGAGATGATCGTAACCACAAAATTTCGATCACAATTAAGAGTCCGGGTGTTGAATATTCAGTCGCTCAATCTGGTTTCGCACGAACACACCACTTTTCGATAAAATTGCCACCCCGCAAAGGAAGTCAATAAGCACAGCCACGAAGCTGGAGACTACAGATTGAAAAACTATTCGGACGAGTTGGGACTTCGAAAGATAAAGCGCGCATTAATTAGCGTTTCGGATAAAACCGGTATTGTAGAGTTTGCGAAGGTCTTGAAAGAATTTGGTGTTGAGGTCATCAGCACGGGAGGAACTGCGAAAGCCCTGCGCGACGCGGGGATTGAGGTCGTGGACATATCCGATCTCACCGGCTTCCCCGAAATGATGGATGGACGAGTCAAGACACTGCATCCTCGTGTGCATGGTGGACTCCTGGCATTGCGTGACAATTCAGAACATGTTGCCGCTATGCGCGAGCATGGGATCGAGCCGATCGATATGGTCGTGGTGAATCTCTATCCATTTGCCGAGACTATAAGCCGCCCTGGAGTTACCAGGGAAGAAGCAATTGAACAGATCGATATTGGTGGCCCAGCAATGATTCGGTCGGCAGCGAAGAATGCGAATGATGTCGCTGTCGTTGTTTCATCAAGCCGCTATGATCAGATATCGGATGAGTTTAAACGTAATGAGGGGTCCCTCTCGATCGCGACCAGAAACGCTCTCGCATGTGAAGCATTTGAGCAAACCTCTACGTACGACATGATTGTGAGTTCCTATCTTGGCGGTCTCTCCTCATCTACCGCATTCACCATCACCGAGATTGAGCGTAACGAAAATTTAGTCGGTCCCGAATCGGTCTCGAGTTCTATTACAAATATTCCTGACTTCAGCGAAGAGCATTCGATCGAAACGTTTCAAGGTGCCCTGCCACTTCAAATGTCGTGGTCCATCACCAAACTCACGGATCTCCGATATGGTGAGAACCCGCACCAGCTCGCAGCGCTGTACAGGACGAGGGCGTTAAGCGGTGTAGCGAATGCCGAGGTTCTTTCCGGCAAGGAAATGTCGTTCAACAACTACATTGACGCTGATGCCGCCTGGCAACTGGTTACCGACTTCGAAGAAACGGCTTGCGCAATTATCAAGCACACGAACCCAGCAGGTGTTGGGTTGGGCGCAAACGCCGTCGAAGCCTACCAACGCGCGTTGGCTACAGATCCGATTTCGGCGTTCGGTGGAATCGTAGCTTTCAATAGAGAGGTTGATGCTGCGGCGGCAGAAGAAGTTACAAAGATTTTCACTGAGGTGGTAATTGCTCCAGGATATGATCCAACTTCACTCGAAGTATTTAAAAGTAAAAAAAATCTACGCGTGCTAAAAATATCTTCTGGAAACTCTCGGGATGGACTGGAGTTCAAACAGATAAGTGGTGGATTGCTAGTCCAAACGAAAGACACACATCGACTGAACAAGGAAGAGCTAAAGGTAGTCACGTCCAGGAAACCAACTGACGAGGAAATTCAGGCACTTCTGTTTGCATGGACCGTCTGCAAGCACACGAAGTCTAACGCAATCGTCTATGCACGTAATGGACAAACAGTTGGCGTCGGTGCAGGTCAAATGTCGCGAGTTGATTCAGTAAAAATCGGCGCGATGCGGGCACAACTTTCCGTCACTGGATCAGTGCTCGCTTCCGATGCCTTCTTTCCATTCCGCGATGGAATCGATGAAGCTGCCAAACATGGGATCACCGCAGTAATTCAACCGGGAGGTTCGGTTCGTGATGAGGAAGTTATTGCCGCTGCAAACGAACACAACCTTGCAATGGTCTTAACCGGCATTCGGCATTTCAAACACTAGGAGGTTTTAAAGCCAAAGATGACTCGATACTTCCGAGTGATATTGATGACAGCGCTGTTACTCGCTATGACCGCATCGGTTGTATATGCGTTGAAAATTCAACGAGTGAAGTTTGCGCGAGGCCGCACTACGGCGGTGCTAAAGGGCGCCGTGGTGAGAGGAACAAATGACCGTTACTTGCTCGGCGCACGCGAAGGACAAACAATGATTGTCCATATAACCTCAGTCGAAAAGAACGCGGTCTTCTACCTTGTAGGACCTGACGGCGCAGGGCTTGCCGGAGCGGAGGACGGAGCTGATATTTCGGACTGGACGGGCGCGCTTCCAACATCTGGTGATTACTCCATCGTCGTCAGCCCAACACGCGGCAATACTACTTATACTTTGGAAATAACTATTCGCTGACCTTAGAGGTTCAGACTTGTTTCAGAAACACGATTGGCTGATACTCAGACCTACATCTAGCAAAGAGTAATGACATGGCTGAAAATGAAGACGCAATAAACGATTCAACTCCCTCTATTCGCTGCCGCTACTGCGGCCAGCGGAATCAACTGCGGACCGATGGCGGCGATGCACGTTGCGGACGATGTCGCCTGCCTTTATCGGATGCGCCGCATAAAAAATTCGCACATCTCGACAAGAACCAGTACATCCATCCTGACGACCGTCGAGCCTTAGCGGCCTTGCGAGCGATTCCTGGAATAGATTCCGCGTTAAAGAAATTGTTGGCTGTAACGGGCGAATCAGCTATCAGGGTAATCTTCACCGCCAGCGCTGTTAAAGTAACGCCAACTCAATGTCCGGACCTTTACGCGAAATTGCAGATTGCTTGCACAACCTTAGGTGTAGACATGCCCGAGTTGTTTGTGCAACAGAATCCTGTCGTCAACGCTTTTACCGGCGGTGTTGAACGTCCCGTGATCGTCCTCTACTCACAGTTGATCGAGCGTTTGAGTGATGAAGAAGTATTGGCAGTGGTCGCCCACGAAGTTGGTCACATTCATTCCGAACACGTTCTGTATTTGACAGCGGCTCGTTTGATTGAGTTCTTAGCGAAAACTGCAGTTCTCGCATCGCCACTAACTTTCATTGTCAAAGAGTTGCTAACGATGAGCATGCGCGCGGCTTTATTAGCGTGGGCACGTCGCGCGGAGTTGTCATGCGATCGAGCTGCGCTACTTGTCACTCAGGATGCGAACGTTATTGGACGGACCATGATGAAGTTGGCTGGTGGCACTTTCGCCTCTCGAGTAGATTACGATCAGTTCCTGGCCCAAGCTCGTGATTTTCAAAAGAACTACGACGAGAAGGCGTTGGATCGTTTTTGGGCAGATGTCATAACGTCCGGATTGAGTCATCCATTCCCTGTTTGGCGCGTTTCAGAAATCCTGCAATGGGTTGAGAGCGGAGAATACAAAGCTTTGATAACCTCGCCGGAAGCCGCTGCAGCGTAACGTAACTAATACTATTGAATCGCGAACCAACTACTATTTTGAAGTTAACTTGATGAGAGTCGCGGAAAAACCGTGAACACGGGCTTGGCAATCGTGCCAAAAAATAGATGCAAATGCTGGAAAACAAAAACGGAATCATTTTCGGGGTGGCCAACAAACGCTCCATCGCATGGGCCACTGCTCAGTCTCTGCATAACGCCGGCGCTAAATTGGCGTTCACTTACCAGGGCGACCGACTCAAAGAAAACGTCGAAAACTTAACGGGCGAATCTATGCAGGGCTCACTATTGCTGCCTTGCGATGTGACGAATCAGACTGATGTTGACGCGGCGTTCAAAAAATTCGGCGAAGAATACGGGCGACTCGACTTCTTGATTCACAGCATTGCCTTTGCGCCCCGAGAGGCTCTCGATGGCGAATATCTTGATACCGGTCGAGATGCATTCCTCTCGGCACTCGAGATAAGCGCTTATTCGCTCCCACAGTTGGCGCGTGCAGCAGCACCACTCATGACTGAAGGTGGCAGCATTGTTTGTATGTCGTATTACGGTGCTGAAAAGGTTGTCGCGGGTTACAACGTAATGGGCGTGGCGAAGGCAGCGCTCGAAGCCAGTACCCGCTATCTCGCAAACGACCTTGGCCCAAGGAATATCAGGGTCAATGCAATCAGCGCTGGTCCGATTCAAACTCTCTCTGCTCGCGGCGTCTCTGACTTCACGACGATGCTCAAACATCACGCCGCGCGTGCTCCTCTGAGACGCAACGTTGAACCGCGCGAAGTAGGAAACACGGCCGTCTTTCTGTGCAGTTCGATGTCTTCGGCAATTACTGGCGAAGTAATCTACGTCGATTGCGGCTATAGCATCATGGGTATTTAACGATACGAAACTATGTCTCAGAACGAAGATCCAGCCACTCGCGCACATTCACCCGGAAGCACACAAGACGAGCAATTACTCGAGAGTCCTCGCCCCGATGAATTCACACACACCGATACATGGCGGGTGTTTCGCATCATGGGAGAATTTGTAGAGGGTTTTGACGAGCTCGCCTCGTTGACTCGTGGAATATCCATCTTTGGTTCAGCCCGTTCGAAACCTGATGATCCGGACTACGCCGCAGCTCAGGAAACTGCTGCGCTACTCGCCAAACAAGGTTTCGCAGTAATCACCGGCGGTGGTCCAGGAATAATGGAGGCAGCAAATCGCGGCGCTTTCGAAGCCGGAGGTTTATCGATCGGGTGTAACATCGAGTTGCCATTCGAACAGAAGCCAAACGCTTATCAGACAAGCGGCCTGACTTTCAAATACTTCTTCGTCCGCAAAATGATGTTTGTGAAGTACAGCCTTGGATTCGTGATCTTCCCCGGCGGGTTTGGAACGTTTGATGAACTTTTCGAGGCGCTGACCTTGATTCAAACGAAGAAGATTCGGGACTTTCCCGTTGTTTTGTTTGGAACCAGCTATTGGAACGGTCTAATGAACTGGATGCGAGATGTAGTTTTACCCGGCGGGAAAATTGCCGAGCACGACTTTCGTTTATTTCACGTCACGGACTCGCCGGAAGAGGTCGTCAACATAGTAACCAGAAGCGCCCTATCGCAGGACAAACTGGTTTCAGACGAAATCAGACTTCCCAACTGAAACTGCTCAGGGATTTAGCTGGTCGACAAATTCTAAGATCGATCGCGAATCAAGCTCTCCTCGATCCACTTCAAGTAAGGACCAGACACATCCGCTGCTGGTAACGCGAGGATCTCGGGAGTTTCATAACTGTGAATCGCTCTTACCTGCCGTTCCAATTCTTCAAACTTATCTGAAGTTGATTTCGCCAGCAAAAGAATTTCACTCTCCCGTTCAACCTTGCCTTTCCAGCGATAAACCGACTCGATTTCAGGAAGGATTTGGACACAGGCGGCGAGGTGAGATCCGACGAGCATGTCGGCAAGGCGAGCCGCTTCTTCGCGGTTGGGAGCGGTCATCAAAACTACGATCGCTTGCATTTCAAAACCTGATTGGCAGGGAGGGCTGTTTTATTGGACCGTAAATTAAGCTTCTTCTTCCTCTTCGTCGATCACTCCGCCCGTCAGGGGAGTTGTATCGGCGCCAAAGAATGAACTATAGACTTCCTGAGCTTTGTCGAAATCTCTTTCATCCACAAGTATGACTGAACCATCGGAGGTTGCTGAAAAGAGCGGCGCAAAAGCGTCGTTGCCGCCTGCTTGAACGACCGAACGGATTCCGCTGTTTCTAAGAATTTCATTAACCATCTCCGCTTCGGCCGGCGAGCCCAGCGCATGAAGTGGTACAAACCTGGCTTCACTCGAGTCATGAACAGTGTTCTCAGCAGTTAGTCGATCAACTAATTGTGTGTCGTCGTCAGGACATTGAGTAATACCTGCTTCGTATTCGGCTTCGCAAACTGGACAGAACATAGAATCTCCGTTGGATGAAAGTAATGATTAGTACCTACGACTTTGTAGCGCTTCAACAAAACAAACTATAAAGTCTCATTTACTAGCCTGAACCGCACGCTCGAACGGTATCTCTTGAAAGTCCGTCATCTTCTTGAAAGCTCGGAATCGTTCGTTAATTTCTTCATGGGTCAGACGTCGCACTCGATTGGTCCCAAATTCCTCTACGTTGAATGACGCCATGACAGAGCCAAAAATCATCGCCCGACGCATCGCAGCGTCATCAAGATGCTCTTGACTGGACAAATAACCCATAAAGCCTCCAGCAAAAGTATCACCGGCGCCGGTGGGATCAAAAACTGATTCGAGCGGATAAGCGGGAATTGCGAAGTAGCTCTGCTTGGTAAAAAGGGCAGCACCATACTCGCCACGTTTCACAATCAATGCACCAGGACCCCAGGATAAGATTTCGCGTGCAGCTTTTATCAGATTCGGAATACCGGTTAACTGTCTCGCTTCAGCATCGTTAATGATCACAACGTCAACACCTTTGATCGTACGCAACAAAGAATCGCGGGTATTGTCGATCCAAAGATTCATTGTATCGAGTGCCACAAGTTCGGCACTGGGCATCTGCTCCCGAACTTCGCGCTGCAAATCCGGTTGGATGTTGCCGAGGAAAAGTAATCGCGATGATTTGGATTCCTCAGAAAGTTTTGGTTTGAAATCCGCAAAGACATTCAGTTGAGTTTCGAGCGTGTGAGCAACATTTAGATCGTAATCATATCGACCACGCCAGCGAAACGTCTTACCGTCAGGAATTCTCTCCAAATCACGAGTTCCAATTTTGTGTTCCTTGAAAACTTCTCCGTCCGTTTCGGTGAAATCGCCACCGACAACTCCGACGATATTTACATCTGTGAAAAAACTAGCGGAAATTGAGAAGTGAGAAGCTGAACCTCCCAACATTTGGTCGCACTTGCCGAATGGGGTCTCTACTGCATCGAATGCAACGGAACCAACAACTAAAAGGGACATACGTTTGGTTTTGTTTGTAGTCTTAAGGTGTTAGAGCTTTTGTTTTAGTACTCAATATGATCGGAAGAAACAGCTACGGCTTACCATCTCCCAGAGCACGCAGATCATCTTGCGCCTCCTTTGCGAAAACACTGTCCGGATAGTCCTTCACTAACTTCGTCAGATAGTCTCGGCCCATGTCACGAAACTGCTGGGGGGTTGTGGACTTACTATATAACGACGAGCTTTGCTTTCCTTTGTTATCGGCAAGCGAAAGGCTGCTACGACCGGCAATGAAAAGCACTTCCTGGATCTTCGAGAAGTTGGGATCGCCGGCAATAATTTCTTCGCAGCGACGCAAAGCTGCAACGTAGGCCTTCTTCAACTTGAAGTAGTTTCTCGCAACCTCGAGGTTATGCAGTGAATCCTTTTCCAAATCAGGATCGCGAATCGTTGCGGGATCCGGCCCGGACTTTACTCCACCTTGAGCATATACAGCAGGCGCGCTCATCAAAAGCGCACAAAAGACCAGCGCTATCAAACGAACTTTATTGCTCATTTCAAACCTCTCAAGCTAAAGATTCTTACTGGTACTTTTTGATGACCGCTGCCAGCTTCTTAGTTGTCGCTTCCGGCCACAGTTCCTTGGGTGTAAAGATGGCATTTTTCAAAGCTGAACCACATTTACAAGTTGCGTCCGAGGTTTTCAGACGCTTAATTGATTCTCGCATGATGATCTGAGCGTTACGAACATTCTTGTTCAAGTACTCGATCACGGCTTCGACGCTTACAGCGTCATGTCCCGGATGCCAGCAATCATAATCAGTAACGAGCGCGAGGGTGGCATAACAAATCTCTGCTTCACGAGCTAACTTTGCTTCCTGAAGATTTGTCATGCCGATGATATCCATTCCCCAGGATCGGTAAACATTCGACTCCGCCACTGTCGAGAACGCCGGGCCCTCCATACAGAGGTAGGTACCTCCACGGTGTACTTTTACGTCAACAGTACTACACGACTCTTGTAATACATCACCAAGAGCTCCGCAAACCGGATGCGCAAAAGCGATATGAGCAACAATTCCTTCGCCAAAAAAGGTGGATTCTTTAACTCTGCCTCGCGTTCGATCAAAGAATTGATCGGGAATGACCATATCGAGCGGTGCGTATTGTTCCTGCAGCGATCCAACCGCCGATGCCGACAAGATTCGCTCAACACCGAGTGACTTCATCGCATAGATATTTGCACGAAATGGAACTTCAGTTGGAGTAAAGCGGTGACCTCTTCCATGACGCGGCAAAAACGCAACGCGTTCACCTTCAAGTGTTCCAATAATGAAAGCATCAGAGGGACTGCCAAAAGGAGTATCGACGATGATTTCTTCAACATCGGACAGTTCAGGCATCTGATAAAGCCCACTTCCGCCGATGATTCCAAAGCGCACTTGAGAACTCATTTTTTATCCTTGCGATTATCTAGTTTCGTACAACGTCCTCGATGGCAGCCGCTAAGCGACCGGAATCGTTGCGAACTGCTCCCCTTCCAGCACGATCCTGCACAGTGAGTTTTCTGGTTCGTGATAAAAGAGGCAAAGCCATCTTTCCCTTATTGCTTGAGGCAAGAGTTTCTTTTTCGATTCCAGAGTTTTCACTGGATATAGATCATATCCCATGATCCAGGGGAGCTTTACGTGGGCGCGCATCGGAATCAAATCAGCAAATCCGAAGACTGTTTCTGATGCTGAATGCAAACGCCAACATTGCATGGAACGATTGTGGCCCGGCCAAGTCTCCATTCTTAGGCCAGGTACAACCTCGTAATCAGAGTCTTTCGCCTCCAACTGGCCCGACTTCATCAATGGCTTCCAATTCGCTGGGA
>AR_comb_assmDRAFT_10134943_pt1 | contig 10166 bp, 8 predicted proteins | sample ArasoioldDNA_FD_10543 | JGI IMG/M metagenome (IMG submission 10543) | reverse complement strand
ACGGCGTACACCGGCGTCCCGTTCGGCGCCGCGATGTCGATCCCGAAGTGGAACGACCGGGAGCGCGCCGCGATGCGCGGGTCGTTGAACGTGCCGCGGACAGGGTGCGCGCGGTCGAACGGCTTCAGCGGCCACGGATACATGTGACCATCGAACCACGTCGCGCTACGGCCGCGCAGCGCTCGGCAGCGGCCCGTCGAGCTGGATCAGCTTCAGCTTCACGAGCGCGAGCGGAAGCCGGGCAGTGGCGTGCATCTCCTCGCTGTGCCTCCAGCGCCCGACGAACTCCGTCAGGGGAGCGTGCGGGTTGGCCCGCCTGATCGCGCGGTAGAGACGTCCCGACTCGTCGCGCTGGTCGGCAACGACGCGGTCGCGGTAGCTCCACCAGAGGTGGATCGGAACGCCCGAGGATGCCAGCCGTCGCGCGTAGTGGATGGGGCTGCGAAGCGCGTACGCGCCCGGGTCGGTCGCGGGGGTGCCGCCGATCTCCAACCGTGCAAGCCGCTGCAGTCGACGCCCGTGCCGGAGGTCCGAGAAGTCGCGATAGCGCGCTGCCATGTCGGTGGCCGAGTCGAGCGCCGTAGCTCCCGCGAGCAGATGCGGATGGAGCGCAACGAGCAGCAGGGTCTCCTGACCGCCCATGCTCGTCCCGACCGCGTAGATCCGGGACCTGTCGATCGTCAGCCACGGCAGGACGCGCCGGAGGATCACCGGCATCCGCGCCAGGTCGTCGATCTGACCGCGCCAGCCCCAGGAGAACCGGACGAGCCGTCGCCCCTGTCCTTGCGGGTTCACGACTGCGAACGGCCCGAACGCCGGTAAGCCGCCCCAGAAGCGGCGGTTCTGCGCCTCGGTCAACCCGCGGCCGTGCGGCGAGATCACGAGTGGGATCGGCGGGTCGTCGCCGGGCCCGTACCAGCGTGGCAGCAGGACGAGCGCGGTTCGGCGCCGGCCGTCCCATGCGGTGTAGCCGACCCGCACCACCCGCACGAGCTCGTCGTGGCGGCGGAGCAGATCCTCGTAGCGCACGCGAAAGCCGACCAGCTGGCGCAGCAGTGGATTCGGGTCGGGCAGCGCGGCGGGGCGCGCACCGACCACATGTGCATGCGACAGGGGAACGGGCTCCGAGGGCGCCACCGCCGCCAGCGCCGCCACCGATGCCACGACCGGCAACCACCGCCAACTCATGTCACCAGCGAGCGTAGGCACGCGGGCGGCGGTCGTGATTTGCGCTGGCGTTACGCCGCGGCGGCCGCGTACTAGGGTTGTGAGATGGCCCAGTTCGACGAGCTCGCTCGCCTCGGCGTCGCGACGGTGCACGAGGCGATGGGCAAGGGTGGGCTCGTCGATCTGCCGCTCATCCAGGTCGTCCCCGGCTCCCGGGCGGCGGGGCCCGTGCGCACCGCGCTCTGCGGCCCGGCGGACAACCTGATGGCGCACGCTGCCGTCGCCCACGCGCGGCCCGGGGACGTGCTCGTCCTCACGATGACCGAGCCGGAGCCGGTGGCTCTGGTCGGCGACCTCCTCGTCACGCAGGCGCTGAGTCAGGGCGTGGCGGCGCTGCTCGTGAACGGCGCGATCCGCGACCTCGAGGAGCTGCAGGCGCTCGGCCTCCCCGTGTGGGCCCGCTGGGTGCGCGCCCGCGGCGCGACGAAGGAGAACGTCGGCGAGCTGGACGTGCCGGTCGTCGTCGGCGGCGCCGAGATCAACGCGGGCGACGTCGTCGTGCTCGACGCCGACGGCGCGGTCGTCGTCCCTGCGGCTCGGGTCGACGAGGTGACGGCGCTCGCGCAGGAGCGCGAGCGGAGCGAGGTTGCGGCGCGGGAGCAATACGAGGCCGGCAAGCTGTCCTACGACACCTACGGCCTGCGCGCGCTTGTCGAGAAAGGCGCCGGATGAACGCCGACTATCCGATCGAGCCCGTCGCGCGCTCGGCCGACCCGATCGGCCCGGGCGTCCGCATCGGCCACGTGCACCTGCGCACGGCGGACACGGCGCGTGTGCGGCACTTCTACGTCGACATCCTCGGCTTCGACGTGATCGCGGAGGCGAAGGACGTGCCCGGCTGGGGGACGACGGGAGACGTGCTGTTCGTCTCGGCCGGTGGCTACCACCATCACCTCGCCTTCAACACCTGGAAGTCGAGGGACGGGGAGCCGACGCCGGACGGATACGCGGGCCTCCACCACGTCGCGATCGCCTATCCGACCCGGCGGCAGTTCGCCGACGCGTACCGCCGGCTCGTCGAGGCCGAGTGGCCGATCCGCACGTCGATCGCGCACGCGACCCACGACGCGATCTACCTGCTCGACCCCGACGGGAACACCGTGGAGCTGATGTGGGATCGGCCCGTGGAGGAGTGGCCACTCACTGCCGAAGGGCATCTCGGCCCGGATCCGGGGAGAGAGGTCGATCTGGAAGGGCTGCTGCGGGAGCTCGACTGACGGCTACGCGGGCACCGGGGCGACCGTCTCGAAGACCATCGTCACCACCGTGCCATCGTCCGACGTCGCAAGTGAGAGCTCCTGCGCGACGGCCTCCATGATGCGCCGCCCCTGGCCTCGGGCGGGGTCGCCGGGCCCGGTGCGCCACTGCCCCCGATCGGAGATCGCCGCGACGAGTCCCGCCGTGCCGGCGACGACGTCGACCTCGACCTCGCCCGGAGCCCGACCCGCGTAGGCGTGCTCGACGGCGTTCGCGCAGGCCTCGTGCACCGCGAGGACGATGTCGTTCCGGACGACCTGATCGACCTCGAGACGGTCGAGCCAGTGCCCGAGCGCGGCCCGACAGACGACGATCTCCACCGGCCGTGCCGGGAAGCGGTGCCGGAACCGTGGCTGCGTCACGTGCTCCAGGCGGAGCGCGACGACGACCACGTCGTCGCCCGCTCCGTCCGCGCACAGCCGTGCGAGGAGCTCGTTGACGAGCTCGTCCACCGGGAGCTCCGACAGCTCAAGGGCGTTCCGCTCGAGTCGCTCCAGCCCGACCTCGATCAGCTCTGACCGCCGCTCGACGAGGCCGTCCGAGTAGGCGAGCAGCGTCGATCCCGGGACGAGCAGATCGACCGCGTCTCCGGTGTGCTCCTCGAGCCCTGCCGCGAGCGGCGGGGAGCGGCCCTCGCGGAGCCAGCGCGCGTCGCCCGAGGGCGACACGACGAGCAGCGGGGGGTGGCCCGCCGACGCATAGCGGACGACGCCGGTCGCCGGGTCGACGACCGCGTAGCAGGCCGTCGCGAACTCGACGCCGCCGGCACCTGCCGCGAAGGCGTCGAGGCGCGCAATCACGCTGCCGGGGCCGGTGCCCTCGAGCGCAAAGGCAGCGAGAGCGCTGCGCAGCCGCCCCATGGAGGCGGCCGCCTCGATCCCGCTCCCGACGACATCGCCGACGGCGATCCCGATGCGCTCGCCCGAGAGCGCGAAGGTGTCGTACCAGTCGCCTCCGACCAACATCGACTCGCTCCCGGCGCGGTAGCGCGCCGCGATCCGCGCAGCGGGATGCTCGACGACGGCGTCGGGGAGGAGCGCGCGCTGCAGGCGGAGGGCGATGACGTGCTCGCTCTCGTAGAGATGCGCCCGCTCCAGCGCCTGCGCGCACAGTCGCGTCATCGTGGAGAGGAGCTGCTCGTCCGCAGGGGCAAGCCCGCGCCGGTCGGCAAGTGCGACGGACGCCACGCCGATCACCGCGCCGCCCGCGGCGAGCGGCCGCACGTGCACCGAGATGCCGTCGAGATCCGGCTCGCCGACGACGGCTTCTCCCGAGCGGAAGCTCGCCGACTCGACGTCCGGCGCGTCGACCGCGAGCGACTCCGCTCCTCCTCGCCCGCTCCTCGCGATCGCGTCGAGCGACCCGCGGCGGGCGTCGACAAGCATGACGGAACCGCCCACACCGCGGAACGCCGCGACCGCATGCTCGAGGAAGACCGCGCCGACCTCCGCCGGGACGAGCGCGCGGGAGAGGCCGGCGGAGAGACGGTGGAGCGTGTCGGCGCGGTTGCGAGCCTCGAGCTCCGTCTCGTAAAGCGCGGCGCGGACGAGACCGTGCTCGCACGCCTGGGCGAGCAGTCGCAGGAAGGTGCGCTCCTCCGGCGGGAACCTCCGCGGTCGCGACACGACGACGCTGAGGGCGCCGACCCTGTCCCCCACCCGGATGGGTACGCAGGCAACCGCGCCGACCCCCATCTTCTCGGCCACCTGCGCCGTGCGAGGCCACGCGCGCTCGAGCTCCTCGGGTGCCTCGACGAAGACGGCCGTCTGCGTCCTGATCGCCTCGGCGGTGACGGTCGCAGAGCCGAGATCGACGGCAGGCTCGTCCCGGGCGTAGGCCGCAACGTCTCCCCGCGACGCCACCACCTCCACGGCGTCCGTCTCCCCCGGGCGCGAAAGGAGCACCGTCACGCCCGACGCGTCCAGGATCTCGAGCGCCTCCGTCGCCGCGGCCCCGGCGAGCTCCTCCACGGTCGCGGCGGTCGCGACCGCGCCCGTGACCCGCTGCAGGCCTTCGGCCCGCACGCGTGCCCGTCGATCTGCCTCGAAGAGCGTCGCCCGCTCGAGGGCGAGAGCCGTCTGCCCGGCAAGCGTCTCGACCAGAAGCCGCTCGCCCGGGCTGAGGGGCCCAGGCTCCTCCCGTGTGAAGCCGAGCGCGCCGATGACCGTGTCACGCGCGACGAGCGGCACCGCGACGAGGTTCCCCTTGCCGCTCTCCTGCCACACCTGCTCCGGCACCGCGTAGCCGACACGCCGCTCGCCGACGTCACCCAGCTCGATCAGCTCTTGCTCCCGAGCGGCCGCGGCGACCGGCCAGGGAGCGTCGAGCGAAAGGCGCTCCGGGAAGACGTCGCCGTATCCCTCCAGGCGGAGGAACCGGAGCTCGCCCGGCTCCTCGACCACGCCGAGGATCGCGGTGGTCGCCCCGAGCGCGGGCATCCCGTGCTCGATGATCACGTCCGCGATCTCCGCGCTCGTCGCCGCGGCGGCGAGACCCGCGGTCACCTGCTGCAGGCGGGCGGCGTGGGACGCCGCCAGGTCGGCCTCGCGCCGCGCGACCTCAATTGCCAAGTCGAGCCGGGCGCGCTCGATCTCGGTTGCGACGGCCTTCGAGAGGTCGTCGACGAACGCGCGGTCGTCCTCGTCGTAGCGGCGCTGCGACGGCCCTGCGCCGACCGCGAGCGCGCCGACGACGCCATCACGGCCGGAGACCGCGGCAACGATCGCCGACCGGATCCCGCCGGACGCCGCCAGCTCGCGATGGAGGATGGTCCCCCCGCCGGCCGCCGTACCGTCCACGTCGACGCTCTCCTCCGTCTCCCGCAGCTGCTCGTCGCTCACCTCTGCGCGGAGCTCGTCCGAGCAGACGACGGCCGCTCCGGTGACGTCCTCATTCGCCACGAGGCGGATCGAGCACCAGTCGGCAACGTGCGCGACGAGAAGCTCCGCGAGCGGTTGCAGCGCCGCTTCCGGCGTGGCTGCCCGCTCGAACAGCGGCGTCAGCTCGGCGAGAACCGTCTGGCGCTCGAGCTCGCGCTTGCGGTCCGTGATGTCACGCGTGAGGCCGACGACGCGGGTCGGTGCGCCCTGCTCGTCCGGGAGAACTGTCGCGCTCGCCCAGATCCAGCGCACCTCTCCGTCCCGGGGACCGGTCCGCAGCTCGATCTCGTAGCCCGTGCCGTCGGCGAGTGCGGCTCCCACCGCGGCCTGGATCTTCTCCCGGTCGTGCGGATGGATAAGCTCCAGATATGCAGCGTAATCGGACGGCTGAGTCCCCCGAGGGAGACCGTGGAGAGGGCCGAGATTGTCGGACCACGAGACGACGTTCGTGGGGATGTCCCAGTACCAGCTGCCCGTCTGGGTGCCCTCGAGCGTCTGCCGCAGCAGCGTCTCGCTCGTGACCAGGGCCGCCCGGACGTCTCGCTCCGAGACGTCGTCTCCGAGCGGCTCCCCGTCCGTCTCCCTCCCCCGCCGGATTCCGGCCATGCCCCAGTGTAGGCAGCGTTCGGAGCGTTGCCGGTGCGGGTAGCGTCGGGTTCCATGGAGATCGAGGCCGAGATCGATCGCAGGCTGCGCGAGATCCGGGTGCGCGCCCGGGCAAGCGAAGCCGCCGACGAGATCGATCGCGCCTCTGCACCGCCCCGTCCCGGCGGCGCCCGCGCGACACCCGGCCACGCCGCGCTGAGCCTCGCGCGGGCGTACGGGCTCGACTACCACCTCGGCACGGCCGTCGAGCGCATCCTCGACGGCGCCGCCCAGGGTGAGCGCGGCGCGGCGTCGCTGTGGGAGGCGTGTCGCCTGATCGAGCGCTACATCGAGCTCGTCGAGCAGAACGCCGCCGGCGCAGAGGTGCACGCGATTCCACAAAGCCGTCCGGTGGCGCTGGCCCCGCCTGCGCAGGCGCCGCCTCAGCCCCAGCGGGCGACGCTCGCGCCCGTGCCCGAGGCGCCACGCCAGGACGCGACGGCGGCCGAACCGCCGCCGCCGCAGAGCGTGCCGCGCCAGCTCGTGATGATGGCGCTGCACTTCGTCGTCGTGGCCACGGTCACGATCGCCGCGATTGTGCTGTTCGCCTTGCTCGTCGAGCTCCGCTGAGTCGGCGACGTTCGTTCAGGCTGCAGGAAGGAGCGCCGCGACCTCGGCGAGGTCGTCGACCGGCACGTCCGCTGGGAGGCCCCGCAGGCCTGCGACGACGGCGCCTGCCCGACGGCCCGCCTCCGCACCCGGCGCCGAGTCCTCGACGACGAGGCAGCGGCCGATGGGGATGCCGAGGCGCCGCGCTGCGACGAGAAAGCCCTCCGGGTCCGGCTTCCCCGAGGCGACGTCGTCCACCGTGACGAGCACGGGCGGGTGGACGCCTGCAGCGTCGAGCCGGGCCTTCGCGAGCCGCCTGTCGGCGCTCGTGACCACGGCCCACGGCAGACCCGTCGCGGCGAGACGCTGAAGCAGCTCGCGCGCGCCACGAGCGAGTACGACGTCGCCGAGGTCGTCGTACTGCAGCTCCAGCTGTCGTCGCGCGGCGACCTCGACCTCCTTCGTGCTCAGCGTCGGGGCGACGAGCCGGATCGTGGTGTCCGACGGGCTTCCATGCATGATCGGCGCGATGACCGCGTGGTCGATCTCGAACTCGCGCGCCCACTCCCGCCACGCGCGTTCGACTGCCGCATCCGAGTCGACGAGCGTCCCGTCCATGTCGAGCAGGACCGCCTCGATCCTGCCACGTCGCCCGGCGTCATGCTGGCGGTCGTAGTGGCGCTTGAGCAGCGCCAGCGACCCGAGTGCGAGCACCGTCGCGATGTTCGCGGCGATGAGCGCGGCGTCACCGGTGATCGTCCCGTACGAGAGCCAGAGGACGATTCCGCCGCCGAGGGCAGCGACGTACGCCCACGAGATGTCGCCCGTCGATCGTGTGCGGTAGGAGCGGACGATCTGCGGCGCCCAGCAGCTCGTCGTCAGGAGGCCGGCCGTGAGGCCGATCAGCGTCGTCAGGGCCGGCATCTCACACTAATTTCCTCGCCACACGAGTATATTAACACGGGATGAACGTGCTGCACCAGCCGGGGATCGGCGCCGACCGGCGCGCCGCAGGCGCGCTCGCCGTCCTCCGGCTCGTGCACGAGCAGCCCGGGATCTCGCGCGCCCAGGTGGCGGAGCTGCTCGGCCTCAGCAGCAGCTCGACGACGGAGATCACTGCGCGGCTTCGCGCGAGGAGCCTCGTCACCGAGCACGCGCCGGTCCAGCTCGGCAGGCGGGGCAGGCCATCGGGCCTCCTTCTCCCGCACCCGCAAGGCCCGGTCGTGCTCGCGGCCGAGATCGCGCACCCGGGCTGGCGCGTCGCCGCGGTGGAGCTCGGTGGCCGCATCGTCGAGTCTGCCGGCGGACGTCGCGCCCGGATGCCGAGGGTCGCCCTCGCGGACGTCCGCGGCGCGCTCACCGCCCTGCACCGCGTCTTCGGCGACCGGGTGACGGCGATCGGCGTCTCGGTAACCGGCACCGTCTCGGGCACCACCCTCGTCCAGGCCGCGACCTTCCGCTGGGGAGAGGTCGATCTCCGGCCACTCGTGCCGCGGGCGCTACGCGGCATCCCACTGGCCGCGGGCAACGACGCCACGCTCGCGGGTCTCGCGGAGGCGCGACGTGGCGCAGCGACGGGCGTCGGCATCGTGCTCTACCTCGCCGTCGAGGTCGGCATCGGAGGCGTGCTCGTCGTCGACGGGCGGCCGCTGACCGGGTCGCGAGGAGAGGGAGGCGAGTTCGGCCACATGCCGTTCGGCGATCCCGAGATCCGCTGCCCCTGCGGCGCGACCGGCTGCTGGGATCTCGAGGTCGACGGCCGCGCGCTCGCCCGCCTGCTCGGACGGCGGACGCCGGCCGACCCGCGCGGCTTCGCCGGACGCGTGCTGGCGGCGGCGCGCGCTGGCTCCGGCCCCGAAGCCGGAGCGGTGCGCGCGGCCGCCACGGCGCTCGGCCGCGGTACCGGCGCGCTCGTGAACGCCCTCGATCCCGAGCTCGTCGTCTACGGCGGGCTCGCTCCGGAGCTCCACCGCACGGCCCGTCCGCAACTCGACACGGCCTTCCGAGACGCTCTCATGGAGCATCGGCGCAGGCAGCCGCCGCCGCTCGCGGACACGGCGCTCGGTGAGGACGCCGCGCTCCTGGGCGCGGCGGAGCAGGCATTCGACCTCGTGCTGGCGCCCGGCCTCGTCGCACGAAACTAGGGCCAGGGCCCGCCGGGCGACTGGTCGAGCGCCCCGCCCGCGCGGCAGTCGGGCGTCTTGTACTCGGGGTACTGGCCCGTGTAGAGATTCCTGAAGTAGTACGTCGCCCGGCGACGGGCGACGTCGGCCGGCATGCCCAGCATCGCCCCGACGCGCACGATTCTCTGCATCGCCCAGCACTCCGCCTGCGCCTCGCTCGGATCCTGTGCGAGCAGATGCATGCTCTCGTGGGCGAGGACGTTGAGCGCGAACGCCTCCTCCGGCACGTGGTCGCCGCGGCCGTAGCGGATCCGCGCGAGCGCGCTGCACACATCGGGCGAGAGGTCGATCGCGTGCGCGAACGGCGTCGCGAATCCGGCCATCCCGAAACCGACGCCGTTGCGCCGCGCGTAGCCGAGGCTGACCCGCCTCCAGTCGCGTGGAGACCAGCAGCGCACTGTCACGCGCTCGCCCACGAGCCGGCCGGCGACCGCGGCGAACGTCGGCTCCTCGCGGCTCTGGCCTGTCAGCTCGCCGAGACGCGGGAGGAGCAGCCGCGTCGTGCCCGGGACGTGCTCGACAGCGAGCCGCGAGAGCCGTCCGAGCTTCAGCTTGCCGGCGCGGAGATCGGCCTGCGCTCGGCGGAACGTCGGCTTGTCGCCCGTTCGGAGCGCCTTCGCGTGGCCGGACTGCCAACGCCCGAAGTCGGCGCACATCTCGCGTGCAGCGTCCCGGACGGGGCCGAGCGAACGGGACGGCGGCGGCCCGACGTTCGAGGTGTAGAGCATCCCGCAATCGGTGTACGTGCCGGCTGCCGCGAGGCTCTCGACGAAGCCGAGCACCTTGTTGGCCCACGCGGCCTCGGCCCTGGCCGACGCCGTCAGCGGCGCCTCGCCGTCCGGGCCGCCGCACCCGGCGACGAGCAGCGCCGCCGCGAGCGCGACGGGCGTCAGTGTCCGGAGCGCCCAGATCTCCCGATTCTCGCGCGGTCGCCGGAGGTCGGCAAACGAACCGCTATGTCAGACGAACGCGATCTCCCGGATCCGCGACCGGGTGCGCGCCGCCACCTCGTCGTACCAGTAGACGGCGTGCGGCGACCGCCGCTCGGTGAGCTCGGCCCAGGTCTGCTCGCACGTCTGGGCCAGCACGTCGCCGCCGCCTGCTTCGAGCCAGTCGGAGGCGAGCTCGGTGAGGCCCGCGTCGAGAAGCGATCCCAGCCAGAGGCTGGAGCTCACCTCGTGCGTCATCGGGACGACCCTCCCGGCGGGGTCCACGACGAGCACGGGTGCGACGTCGACGAGCTGGCGCACGGGTCGCAGGGGGACGAGTGCATCGAAGTGGACCAGGAGCTGCTCGGCGGTGACGGCGTCGACGTGCACCGCCACTCCGAGCTCGCGGCCGAGCAGCGCTGCGCCGAGGAGTGCCGCGGCGAGCTCGATCCCGTCCGGCCGCTCCCCTCGCATCCGCTCGGCGGCCCGCCCGTGCA
>AR_comb_assmDRAFT_10103004_pt1 | contig 10166 bp, 14 predicted proteins | sample ArasoioldDNA_FD_10543 | JGI IMG/M metagenome (IMG submission 10543) | reverse complement strand
AGGAGCTCGACGTACGCCTCGTTCGTGTCCCACGACGCGGTCTCGACGATCCGGTAGGGCGCGCCGACGACTTCCAGCGCCGCCTGCGTGGACGCGGAGCCCGATCCTTTCTTGCCGTAGAGCGTGTACATCGTTCCTCCGAGGATTGCCTACTCGCCTTCCCAATAGTCGACGCCCTGGCCCTCGCGGCCGACGAAGCGGAACGTCTGCGGCTTGCCGTCCGGACCCGGGGGGAAATCGGCGAGCACGCCGAACTTGCCCGTGTCGGGATAATCGGCGATGTCCGGCGAGAGCTTCGTGCTGACCGCGAGATAGCGCAACTCGACCGTGCCAGTGTTGACGATCTGGTGCGCGGTCTCCTTTCCTCCGGGCGGGCAGGCGATCACGTCGCCCGGCCGGATCGGGTGGACGGCCCCGCCGATCCGGATTTCGCCGGTGCCCTCGACGACGAAGAACATCTCCTCGTTGACGCGGTGGTTGTGGAACGGGAACGCGCGTTTGCCCGGCGGCACCGCCGTCAGGTTGTAGCCGAGTTTTTGCGCCCCCACGCGCGCTGCGATCGGTCCCATTCGCGCGTCGTAGCGCTGGGCTGCGGGGCCGGTGGCAGCGAAGGCGGCAGGCCGCGGCTTCAGGTCGACGTCGGCGAGATTGAGAATGGGAGGGGGCATGGTGTCCTCGAAGTGGAAATGAAAGAGAGCCGGACCCCACGCTTCGGGAAGAAGCGCGAGGTCCGGAAAGTCTCAGTCAGGATCGGTTTTCGAGTCGCAGCAAAAGCGAGAGGCGGTCGTTGCGCGCGACGTCCTCCCACGGCCGGCCGGTGAGCGCGCCTTCGAGCGCCCACAGCAGGTTGAGCGACGCGCGCGGATGATGCGAGCGCACGCGCCGATAGGCCTCGACGGAGCCCAGGCGACGGAGCGTCTCGACCGACTTGATGCCGGACGCCGCGAGCATCCGCTTCGACACGGGACCCAGGCCGCCGAGGGATGCGCTTTGGATCCTGGCGCCCAGGATCTTCGCCTCGCCGTTCGCCGGCGCCGGTTTCTTGGGCGGCGGCGAAGCCGCGCGCGCCGCACGCTGCGCCAGCGTGCGCTTGCGCTCCGCCGTGTACTTCCACCACGGCCGCGCCGGCGCGCCTTCCATGAACCGCACGGCGGCAATGAACGTGTCGAGCACGCACGGATCGTGGCGCGTGCCGGTGATGCGGTTCAGCTCGTCGTAGAGCGCGTATGGATCGCGCCCGGCGAGCGCGCGGGGAGTGCGGATGCCGAGCCGCACGAAGTCGACGGCGATGGCCGGCCCGACGTTCGGCAGCTCCTCGAGCACGGTCACGTCGATGCGCGATTTCTTTTTCATGGCTTTCACCTCACCATCCTTTTCCGCCGCGGATCAGGCCCACTGCGATGCCTTCGATCGCGAAGCCCTGCCGCGGGTCGACCGTGATCGGCGCGAAGTCGGGATTTTCCGCCATCAGCAGCACTTCACGCCCGCGCCGTTTCAGCCGTTTGACCGTGACTTCGTCGCCGAGTCGCGCGACGACGACCTGGCCCGAGCGCGCCTCCGCGGTGCGGTGCACCGCCAGAAGATCGCCGTCGGCGATCCCGGCATCGCGCATCGACGGGCCGCGCACCCGCAACAGGTAGTCGGCGCGCGGCGTGAACAGGGCAGGGTCGATCCGGTAGCTCGCCTCGACGTTCTCGACGGCAAGGATCGGGCTGCCCGCGGCGACGCGGCCAACGAGCGGCAGCGTGCCCTGCACCGGCACGCCCGGGACATCTCGGAGTCGCAGCCCCCGCGACGTGCCCGGGAGGAGCTCGAGCGCACCTTTTTTCGCGAGCGCCTGCAAGTGATCCTCGGCCGAACTGGCGGTGGAAAAGCCCAGTCCCGCGGCGATCTCGGCTCGCGTAGGGGGCATGCCGGTGGCCTCGAGATGGCCCCGGATCCAGTCGAGGATCTGCTGCTGGCGGGGCGTGAGCCGCGACGGGCCCTCCGGCGCATCGATGGGAACCCGTTTCAAATGGGCGAAGGGACGGCGGGAGCGAGGCGCCATGTCGGTCGAGCGGCTTATACCGTATGTATATTCGGTACCCGGATTATAGACGGTTGCGCCCCGCCGTCAAGGCGAACCCGGCAGCTTCTTTGACGGGACCCGTACGGTGCCTTCAATATCCGCCGACCTCGCATCATCGCCAATATTGTGACCGCCATCGAGATCGACCGGGCGTCACCCGGAGACTTTGCCGCGATGTGGCCGATCTTCGAGGCTGTCGTCGCCGCGGGTGACACCTATGCGCTTCCCCCGGAAACACCGCGCGAGGAGGCGTACCGGTACTGGTTCGGCGAGGAGGTGGCGTCGTTCGTCGCGAAGAGCGGCGGCCAGGTCATTGGCATGTACAAGCTCGTCGCCAACCAGCCGGGGCTCGGATCGCACGTCGCCAATGCCTCGTTCATGGTTGCGCCGTCGGCGCGCGGGCTCGGCGTCGGCCGGGCGATGGGCCGCGACTGCCTGCGGCGGGCCAGGGAAGCGGGTTTTCTCGCGCTGCAATTCAATTTCGTCGTCTGCACGAACGAGTCCGCCGTGGCCCTGTGGAAGGATCTGGGATTCGAAATCGTCGGGACCCTCCCGCGTGCGTTCCGGCACGCGACGCGGGGGTTCGTCGACGCCTACGTCATGTATCGCTGGCTCGATGACGGCGCGCCAACGGCCCGACCTGCAGGGCCGTGAGACAATGGACCTGCTGCGGCAACGGGCTTTGCACGAACGTGACCAACATCCTCGTCGGCGTCTTCGCGATCACTCTATGCCTCGTGAACGCCCTGGTCTGGACCTTCATCTCCGAGATGCCGGTCATGGGCATGGCGTGGGTGGGGGCGGCCGCAGCGTGCTTCTGGCTGCAGAAGTGGTCGAAGTGGTAGCGGCAAGAACCCGGAGGTTCCGATGGACGAAGAAGCGCTGAACCAGAGCATTCGCAAGTTCCTGAAGATGGTCGGCGTGCAGTCGCAGCGCGAGATCGAGCACGCGGTCGCGCGGGCCCAGACTGACGGCAAGCTCGGCGACGCCGGGGCATTTCCCGCGCGGATGACCCTCGAGATCTCGGGGTTGGCGGTGCGCGTCGAATACGACGGCGAAATCCGGGTGCGCTGACCCGACGCCCGGCCTGTCGCCGGGCGCGACGGGCCGCGTTTCTCATGCCCGCCACGATGCATGCGATGGTCTGCGAAGGCCCGGGGCGGCCGCTGGTCGCGCGCACGCTGCCCAGGCTCGAGCCCGGCCCCGGCGAGGTACGGATCGACGTGGCAGCCTGCGGCGTCTGCCGCACGGATCTCCATCTGGTCGACGGTGACCTGCCCGACCCCCGCGTACCGGTGATCCCGGGTCACGAGATCGTCGGGCGGATCGCCGCGCTGGGCTCCGGCGTCAGCTCGCTGTCCATCGGCGCCCGCGTCGGCGTGCCCTGGCTCGGGGCCACGTGCGGTCAGTGCGGCTACTGCACGTCCGGTCGCGAAAATCTCTGCGCCGACGCCCGCTTCACCGGCTATCAGATCGACGGCGGCTATGCCGACAGCGCGCTCGCCGACGCGCGCTTCGTGCTGCCGCTTCCCGACCGCTACGACGATCTCCACGCCGCGCCGCTCCTGTGCGCGGGACTCATCGGCTATCGCGCCTACGCGATGGCGGGCGAGGCGCGGGTCCTCGGCCTCTACGGGTTCGGCGCCGCCGCGCACCTGATCGCGCAAGTCGCGGTGGCGCAGGGGCGAACGGTCTGCGCGTTCACCCGTCCAGGGGACTCCGACGCGCAGCGCTTCGCGCGCGAGGTGGGCGCCCAGTGGGCCGGCGGCAGCGACGAGCCGGCTCCTTGGCCGCTCGATGCGGCGCTGATCTTCGCCCCGGCTGGGCCGCTCGTTCCCGCGGCGCTGGCGGCGACGGCGCGCGGGGGCACGGTCATCTGCGCCGGCATTCACATGAGCGACATTCCGGGATTTCCGTACCGGCTCCTGTGGGGCGAGCGCAGCGTCCGCTCGGTCGCGAACCTCACGCGCGCCGACGGCCGTGCGTTTCTCGCGCTCGCGGCGACCTTGCCGCTGGCCGTGCGCGTCGAGGCGTTTCCGCTGTCCCGTGCGAACGAGGCGCTGGCCCGCCTCCGGTCCGGCGCCGTGTCAGGCGCCGCCGTATTGACGCCGGGAGGCTGAGGGCGTCGAATAGGGGTCTCCCCGACGAATGCGCCCTGGCCCCGGGGCTGATCCCCACTGTTTCTTCCACGACCGAAGGAGTCGACCATGGCTGCACGATCCTCGAAATCCGCAGCATCCGCTGCAAGACGCAAGCCGGCGCGGAAGAGGGCGAAGACGCGCGCGAAGGCGGCGCCCAAGGCGGCTCCCGCAGCACCCAAGATGGCCGACATGTTCAAGATGCCGGATCCGTCGCAATTCGCAAAGTACGCGAAACAGCTGACGCCACAGCAGGCGTTCGAGATGTACCGCGCGAATGCGAAGCTCGCGCTCGAGGTGATCGAGAACGCGCTCGAGAGCACGGCCAAGGTCCGCAAGCTGCAGTTCGATAGCGAGGAGCGTGCGCGCTCGATGCAGCAGAAGACCGCGCGCAGCGCCGCCGAGGCGGGCGACGTGCAGTCGCTGATGGCGGTCGGTCAGAGCGCGGCCCAGGAGGCGGTCGAGCAATCGATGCAGTACTGGGGCCAGATGTTCGAGCTGATCGTCGAGGTGCAGAAGCGGCTGTTCGCGCTCATGGAGAGCAAGGCCGCGAACCTGCCAGGCGCGAAGGAGGCGAAGGCGGCGATGGCGATGCTGCCGGACCTGACCAAGATGCAGAACGTCGTATCGGCGATGCAAGGGCTCATGTCGTCGTCCGGCACGGCCTTCGAGCAGATGCAGAAAGTGATGGGGGACATGGCGCGCATGTCCGGAGTCCGACGCTGAGACGGCGCCGGAATTTCTGACGGGCATGGCTGTTAACGGGGCGTTCGCTTGGCGGGGCTGGGAGGGCGAACCGGTCAGCTTCACCCGATTCCCGGGGCGGCCGACCGATCGACCTGCCGCTATGATCAACTGACGAGGAGACAACAATGAAAGCATTCCCGAAGGCAACGTGGTCCGCGCTGGCGGCGGCGGTCGCGCTGGCGGTGGCCGGCATCGCGTCCGCGGCGGACGTCAAGGTGACCCTGGGCGGCGATCAGGAAGTGCCGGCCGTCAACACCCAGGCGAAAGGCAGCGGCACCGTCATGATCGGCGACGACATGTCCGTCAAGGGCACCGTCACGACGACGGGCGTCGCGGGCACCGCCGCGCACATCCACATGGCGGCGGCCGGCAAGAACGGTCCGGTGATCGTGCCGATGGTGAAGAGCGGCGACAGCGGCTGGACATTCGCACCCGATGCAAAGCTCAACGCCGATCAGATGAAGGCGTTCCAGGCGGGCGAGCTCTACATCAACGTCCATAGCGCCGCGAACCCTGGCGGCGAGATCCGCGGCCAGCTCAAGCCGTAGCGGGCGTCGGAAGCATCGGGTCGGGGTCGGGCGCGAGCCCGGCTCCGATTTCTTTTGGCCGCACCGGTCGTGCTTGAAGCCACGACGTCGAGTGCGCTAGTATTCGCGAAGCAGTTTTGCGCGGGGATAGCCGGCAGACTCCCCGCCCTCCAAGACGCGCCGTCGCGTCCAAGTTCTGCTCCTTCCCTCGGGTCGTCCGAAGAGGAGCCTTGGATGTCGAACAACGGCGCAACACCCCCTCCATCGCTGTTCATTCGCCGCAGCGAAGTCGCGGCGCTGATGGATCACGCAGCCTACCTGGCTGCGGCGGAAGCCGCCTTCCGGAGCCATGCGCTTGGCGAGACCTCCATCCCGCCGCCGATGCACATTCCCGCCGGCGACGGCGGCTTCCACGCCAAAGGCGCCTCCCTCGCGCTCGATCGTGCGTTCGTCGCCGTCAAAGTCAACTCCAATTTCCCGCGGAATCCGGACGACCGCGGCCTGCCGACCATTCAGGGGGTCGTGCTTCTGTTCGATGCCGAAGACGGGTCGCTGCTGGCGTTGATCGATTCCATCGAAATGACGTTGCGACGGACCGCGGCCGCCAGCGCGCTCGCCGCCCGGTATCTGGCACGGGCGGACGCCCGCTCCATCGCAGTCTGCGGCTGCGGCGTCCAGGGACGGGCGCAACTCGCGGCGCTGGCCGAGGTCGTAGCGATCGATCGCGTCACCGTGTGGGATGTCGACGCCCAGCGGGCCGAGCGATTCGCGCGCGAGATGCACGAAGCGTTTGGGGTGGAAGTTGTGGCGGTGCGCGACGTTCGCGACGCGACGCGGTCGAGCGACATCGTCGTGACCGCGACCAGCGCGCAGTCACCCTTCCTGGACCGGGGCTGCATCTCGGCGGGGACGTTCATTGCTGCGGTCGGCGCCGACAGCCCCCACAAGAACGAATTGGCGCCGGAGATGTTCGCGGGCTCGACGGTGGTCGTCGACTCGCTGGCGCAATGCGCCGCGATGGGCGACCTGCATCATGCGTTCGCCGCCAGTACGTTCACGCGCGCGGACGTGCATGCCGAGCTTGGCGACCTCGTCGTCGGGCGCAAGCCCGGTCGCGTCAACGCGCAGGAAATCACGATATTCGACTCCACAGGGGTTGCAATACAGGACGCGGCGAGCGCGGCCTGGATCTATCGGCGTGCGCTGGCGGCAGGGTCCGGCACGTCGATTTCACTCGCGGCGTCCTAGTGCGCCCTTACCCGGAGTTCTCTCATGCTCGAATGCTTCACTTCGCAGCGTGCCGGCGCGATTCCGATCACACCGGTGGACGCGGCGGCGCTTCTGCAATGGCTCGACGCGCATCCCGAGTCCCGCGAATGGGTGGCCGCTGTGGGCTTCAAGGCGGAGCCCGGGACATTCGCATTCCTCGCCGGCAACGGCGGACGGCCCAGTGCGGTGCTCGCCTCGCCCGTGGCGGGCGAATCCGTCTGGGCGTTCTCGGGGTTGGCGACGACGCTTCCCGAGGGGAGCTACGCGCTGGAATCCGGCGTCGCCGAGGCTTCATGGGCCGATGCGGCACTCGGGTGGGCGCTGGGCTCGTATGCGTTCAGCCGGTACAAGAAGCCGAAACGCGCGCCCGCGATGCTCGTGTGGCCGGCCAATGCCGACCGGACCGAGGTCGAGCGCATTGCGCAGGCCGTTCACCTCGCGCGCGACCTGATCAACACACCGGCGGAAGACATGGGTCCCGAAGAGCTCGCGGACGCGGCCCTGTCCGTGTCGAGCACGCACGGAGCGAAGACGCAGGTCATTGTCGGCGACGATCTTATCCGGCAGAACTATTCGACGATCCACATCGTCGGGCGCGCGAGCGCGCGGGCTCCTCGGCTCATCGACCTGCGCTGGGGCGACGAGGGCGCGCCAAAGGTCACGCTCGTGGGGAAGGGCGTGTGCTTCGACACCGGCGGTCTCGATCTGAAGCCGCGCGAAGGCATGCTGGAGATGAAGAAGGACATGGGCGGCGCCGCGGTCATGCTGGGGCTGGCCGACGCGCTGATGTCGGCAAACGTGCCCATCCGGCTGCGGCTATTGATCCCGGCGGTCGAGAATTCCGTGTCGGGTAACGCGTACCGCCCGCTCGACATCGTGCGCACGCGCATCGGAAAGACCGTGGAGATCGGCAACACCGATGCAGAGGGCAGACTCGTGCTGTGCGACGCGCTGGCCGAAGCGGACAGCGAGCGACCTGAGCTGCTGATCGACTGCGCGACGCTGACAGGCGCGGCGCGCATCGCGCTCGGCCCCGAGCTCCAGGCGCTGTTCTGCGACGACGACGCGGTCGCCGACGGCCTCCTGACGTCGGGCGCCGAGGTCGGAGACCCGCTGTGGCGCATGCCGATCTGGCGGCCCTACCGGAAGTTGATCGACGGCAAGTGCGCCGACCTCAACAACGTTGCGCAGGGTGCGTTCGCCGGATCGATCATCGGCGCGCTCTATCTCGCCGAATTCGTGTCCGCTTCGACCCCCTGGGCGCACCTCGACATCATGGCAGCCAATACGACATCGCGGCCAGGACGTCCCGAAGGGGGCGAAGCGACCGGTATGCGCGCGCTGTATGCGTATATCCGGCGGCGGTTTGGCTAGGGCGTGCCTCCGGCGGGTCGAGCGGGCCGCGTGCGCGCGCATCCCTTGACCCGCATCAAGGCGGCGCGATGCGAAGGGTTTAGGCTTTTTGCCATGGTACTCAGCCTCCACCCCTACAACGCGACGGGCAGGTTCCGCGCCGACCCGGCCGAAGGCATCGGGGTTCGCGCGTTCCTTGCCGGGCTCGTGGCACTCAACATCGCCGGCCTGGTCGCGCTGGTAATGATCTCGGTCGCTCGGTAGCTCCGTCGGGTGCCCGGGGCCGGGATCGAACCGGCATGGCGGGGTTCTCCGCCGAGGCATTTTAAGTGCCTTGTGTCTACCAGTTTCACCACCCGGGCGTGGTAACCAAGTTCTAGAACGAGCCCCAGTCAGCCCTCAGTCGACTTAGCTCCCTCAGTCCCAGCCGACTTGCGAGCATATCTTATACGCTTGTTCCTGCCGCGGTACGTCGGTGTAAGCGCGTGGCAATTCGGGCAGACAAGTCGCAAGTTGCTCAATTCATTGTTCTGGCGATCGCCGTCAACGTGATCGAGCTCCAGTGGTACGGGCTGTCCAAGCCAAAGCTCGAGCCCGCAGCCGGAGCAACAAGCGGTAAGTAACCCTTCCGCGATCAGGCGCCGCCGCAGTTTGTTGCTGTGATAGCCCGATCCTCGTCGCAGGATCGCAGCAAGTGGGAGTTTTCTCCTAGGCAAGCCACGCTTGCCCCGAAGATGTCCTTGACCGGTCCAGTGCGAGACGTCTAGCGCGAGACGTTTGATGCTTCGTTGCAGATTCACATAGTTGCAGTCCCAACTTGCGCAATGCGGCGGCCATGCTGTGAACTGTGGCGACGGCGAGGCGGAGATCTGCGGCGGTCCAAGTCCTCCGTCGGCCTGGCATATGGTTCTCGGTGGCAAGCAATGGTTTCGATGGGTGCCCGGACTTCGTGGCTCAGATTGAACTATAGTCCGATTCAACGAAATCATCCGATCGGATGGGCATGCGGCTCAATTTCGAGTAGTGCTTAGACAAAGACAATTGATCTCGCTTGCGATGGCGCCACTAAGGGATGGGTTGGGAGCCAGTCATCCTGATGTAGTGACTGAGTATTACGGCGTGTCTTGCCCGGCCGACAAGTTCGCCGTCCTCGAAGCGCGGTCGATCAGCGCATTGGCGCCGATCGCGAGTGCGAACAGCACGATCAGGAGCGCATACATCTTCGGCATGTCGAACAGGCTGTACGCCTGGATGACGAGGTAGCCGAGCCCCCGGTTGGAGAGCTTCGTCTCGGCGAGCAGCGTGCCTATGATCGCGACGCCGAGCCCCAACCGCACGCCGTTGACGATCGGCTCGCGCATCGCCGGCAGGTAGATCCGCGTGACCATCTGCCAGGTCGACGCGCGAAAGCTCCGGCCGACGCGGATCAGCACCGGCTCGATCGAGCGCATGCCGGCGGCGACGCTGATCGCGAGCGGAAAGAAGCACGAGATCGCCCCCATCGCGATCTTCGACCCCGACCCCACGCCGAACCACATGATCATCACCGGGAAGAAGATGATCTTGGGTGTCGGCCCGAGGTAGAGCAGCAGCGATTCGAAGGCCCGCGAGAGGAACCGGTTCGCGCCGAGCACGATGCCGACCGCGAGGCCCGCGAGACCGCCTATCGCCATCGCGATGCCCACCTCAGTCACGGTGACGCCGAGGTTCGTGTAAAACTCGGCCCCGGCGAGGAGCCGCGCCACGGCCCCGCCGATCGCCCCCAGCGAAGGAACGACGTCGCGGAACAGGAGGCCCGACGCCGAGAGCGCTTCCCAGCCCGCGAGGGCGATCACGACGATCGCAATCCGCACCGTCCAGACGGACCGCCTCACTGATGGGGCCGCAGCCATCGCTCGAGACGTTCGGTGAGGTCGAAGAAGACGATCGAGGCGAGGATCACGAACAGGATCGCGCCATAGGTGCCCGGAAGATCGTAGCGCTCGGCGAGCTCGTTGATCAGCTGTCCCAGGCCGCCGAAGTTGATCAGGAACTCGACGCCGACGATGTTGATCATCGCGAAGA
>AR_comb_assmDRAFT_10035495_pt1 | contig 10166 bp, 9 predicted proteins | sample ArasoioldDNA_FD_10543 | JGI IMG/M metagenome (IMG submission 10543) | reverse complement strand
GAGCTGCCGTCGCCGGGGTCGACGTAGGTGTAGGAGAGGGTGATGTCGGTGACCCGGCCCTCGGTCTCGTCGAAGCTGACCCGGTCGCCGATCCGGATCGGCTGGGAGACGGCGATCTGCACGCCCGCGACCATGTTGGCGATCGTGTGCTGAGCGGCGAAGCCGACGATCAGCCCGACCACCGCGGTCGAGGCGAGGATGCCCGTCGCGAGGCGCTGCAGGCTGGTGAACTGGCTGAGCGCCAGCATCGCGAGCACGAAGAGGATCGCGACGATCGCCAGGCGGCGCAGGATCCGCAGCCGGGTCCTGGTGCTGCGGGAGACCTGTGAAACTGCCGGCGACATGCGAGCCAACTTAGCTGGGGAGCAAGTCGCGAAGCGTCCGGGCGGCTTTCCCTACGCCAACTGGGGCCCGGGCGCCGCGATCCTCGGCGTCTTCGTCGCGCTCGGGGTGGGCGTGCTGCTGGGCGCGCCGGCCCTGGTCCTCGGCGGCGAGCACGGCCGGATCGAAGAGTTCGAGCCGCCCCGCTTCGAGCGCGCCCCCGCCTTCGACGATCGCGACAGCACCGACGTCGCGAGCGGGATCAGGGGGGTCACCTACGCCGACCACGAAACCGAGATCGCCGCCTTCGACGATCACGACAACCAGCTCTCCGGTTCGCCCTTCGGCAGCTTCGGGGATTCCCACGGGATCGCCGCGAACCCGCGCAGCGGCCGGATCTACGTCTCCGACCACGCCGATTCGAGCGTCTCCGTCTTCGAGGCGCGTCCGGACGGGCAGCCGCCGGCCCTTACGGCCACGGTCCAGGCCGGGGACCTGCCCGCCGCGCTGGCGGCGGAGTTCGACCCCGAACGGCTCGCCGCCGACTCCTCGCCGGCGGGGGGCGGCGCGCGTGGGGAGGTCTACGTGATCGACCGCGGCAACGACGCCGTCCTGCGGCTCTCGGCCGCGGGCTCCTACCGCGGCCGGATCGACGGCTCCGCGGTGCCGGGCGGGGACTTCGAGTTCGACGACTCCGACGAAGGCAACGCGATCGCGGTCGACCCCTCGCGGCGGCGCACCGGGGGCGACGTCTACGTCCTCGCCAGCCACGACGGCGGCGACTCGGGCACGGTCTGGGCCTTCGCCCCGTCGGGCTCCCACCTCTGGGAGCTGCGGGCGCAGGAAGACCAGGACTTCTGCGGCATCGCGGTCGACCGGGCGGGCGGGATCTGGATCGCCGATGCCGGCGGCGGGGTCACCCGCTACCTCCCGGCACGCCGGCCGCACCGTCCGCCGGCCGCGACCGCGACGAGGCTCGACACGCCGTCGGACTCCTGCCCGACCGCGTTCGGCGACGAGGGCGACGTCTACGTGGCGCACGCCGCCGACGGCACGCTGACGACGACGGCCAACGTCTTCGTCCAGCTGGCGACGGCACTCGGGTTCCTGCTCGTGCCGATGGCGCTCGCCGCGATGCGGGGCGCCTCCGGCCGGCGCGAGATCTTCGCCCGGCTCGGCCTGCGCCGCTTCCGGCCCTCGGCGGCGAAGTGGATGGCCGCGGCGATCGGCGCCTACCTGCTCTTCGCCTACCTCTACTCGACGCTGGTGGTCGTCCCGCACCAGAAGGACATCGCCGAGGGCTTCGGAGCGGTGCCGATCCAGGTGCTGCTGATCGTCTTCGCCGCGCCGGTCAGCGAGGAGGTCTGCTTCCGCGGGATGCTCTTCGGCGGGCTGCGGACGAAGCTGCCGCGGCTCGCGGCGGCGCTGCTCTGCGGGCTCATCTTCGGCGGGCTGCACGCCCTCACCGGCGTCAGCGCGGTCCCGCCGCTGATCGCCTTCGGGTTCATCCTCGCCCTGCTCTACGAGAAGACCGGCTCGGTCGTCCCCGGAATCCTGCTGCACATGCTGAACAACTCCGTCGCCCTGCTCGGCCAGTAGGCGGGCGGCCCGCGCCGAGTTGCCGGCGGACCGATGATCTAGGATCTCGCGCGTGATCCGCCGCCTCCTGATCCTGGGCGCGTTCGCGAGCCTCTTGGCGCTGCCAGCCTCCGCTGCCGCGGAAGCGAGCTCGAGCGCTGCGCCGAAACCGACGGTGCCCGACGCGATCGTGAAGGTCAACGTCGGCGGCCTGAAGGGCGGCCGAGCGTCGATCTTCGGGACCGTCCCCGTCACCGGCTCGGTCACGCCCTACGTTCCCAACCAGCACGTCGTCGTCACCTTCTACCTCAACGGCCACGTGCTGAGCGAGCGCAACGTCGCGATCCGGCCGGGCAGCGGCGTCGCCGGCACCTTCAAGTCGAGCATCGTCGTGCGCAAGAGCGGCAAGTACGCGGTCAGCGCGAAGCACGAGGCGACCGCGGTCCTCGGCGGCGACGGCACCGTGCGCAAGAGCTGGAAGGTTCGCTTCCCGGCGCTGCGCAAGGGCGAATGCGGGAAGGTCGTGCGAGCCTTCAAAGCGGAGCTGGGGAAGATGGGCTACGCCTCCGGCGGCGGCTCCTGCTTCAACGGCCGCCTCGGCCGCGAGGTGCTCGCATACCGCAAAGTCAACGACATGGACCGCAGCCAGAAGGCGAGCGCGAGCCTGGTCAAGAGGGTCTTCGCCGGCAAGGGCGGCTACCACGTCAAGTACCCCGGCGCCGGCGAACACGCCGAGGTCCCGCTCGCCAAGCAGGTCCTGGTCCTGACCAAGGGGGACAAGCCGTTCGCGATCTACCCCGTTTCGACCGGCAAGTCATCGACCCCGACGGTCACCGGCCACTACTCCTTCTACCGTCGCGAACCGGGCTACAACGGCGAGGGCATGTACTACTCCTTCTACTGGCACAACGGGTACGCCGTGCACGGGTATCACGAAGTGCCCAACTACCCCGCCAGCCACGGCTGCGTGCGCACCTTCATCGCCGACCAGCCGCGGATCTACGAACAGCTCCACTACGGCGAGTCGATCTTCGTCTTCTGAGCAGGGCGCGGGGGCCTAGGATGCGCGGCGATGGCTGACCTCGGCGCCGCCAACGAGACGCTGCTCGCGGAGCTGCGGGAGCACTCGCTGGTGATCGGCGAGGTGACGCTCTCCAGCGGGGCGGTGGCGCAGTACTACGTCGACGCGCGGCGGGCGCTGATGCGGCCGCCGGGGTTCCGGGCGGCGGGAGAGCTGATCGCCGCGCGGGCGCTGGAGCTGGGCGCGGTCGCGGTGGGGGGGCCGGCAACGGCGGCGATCCCGCCCTCCTGCGCGGCGATCGCGGTGCCGGAGGGTGCCGGGCTGCTCGCCTTCTTCGTCCGCGGCGCGCGCAAGGAGCACGGGCTGCAGCGCTGGGTCGAGGGGCCGGTCGAGCCGGGCATGCGCTGCCTGGTGGTCGAGGACACGGTCACGACCGGCGGCTCCACCGCGACCGCGATCGGGCGGATCCGCGAGGAGGGGCTGGAGGTGTCCGGCGTCCTCGCCGTCGTCGACCGCCTCGCCGGCGGCGCCGAGCGGATCGAAGCCGCCGCTGACGCCCCGTACTCGGCGCTGGTCACGATCGACGAGCTGTACCCCGACCGTCCCGACCGCCCCCAGGACGACTAGCGGCCGAGGCCGAGCGCGGCGGAGCGCCTGCCGTCGGGGATGGCGGCGATCAGCTGCGCCCTGAGGTGACCGCGCTCGCGCAGCAGGGCGCGGCCGGCGGCGCTGAGCGGAACCAGGAGGGAGCGGGACTGCCCGCCGCCGAGGCGGAAGGGGCGGCCGGCGAGCGCGCGGCGGACCGTGCGCAGCCGCACCGGGCGGCCGCGGCGGTGGGGGAGGGCGATCCTGATCCGGGTGCGCAGGCGCAGCTGGCCGGCGCAGGTGCTCCCGCGCGGCCATTCGCAGGCGATGCGGACGAAGACGCCGCGCCGGGTCGCCCGGACGTGGGAGAGCACGATCGCGACCGGGATCCCGATCGTGCGGCAGCCCAGCAGGCGGTCCGAGCCGGGGCCCAGGTCGACCGCGTAGAGGCAGACCTGCTCCTGCCCGGACCTCGTCGTCGGGAAGCTCGCTTCGAACCCGTGGGCTTCGCCGGCGACGGGGTGCTTGGCCCCCACTTCCGGGCGCGGCAGACCCGCCGCGCCGAGCTCGTATTCGAGCGCCCCTTCGGCGCCGGCGTGCCCGCCCACGTAGGCGCGAACCTCCACCGGTTCGGTCGGGTCGTTGGGGTCGTAGGCCCAGCCCTGCACGCGAACCTGGCCCGGGGCGGGGGATTCGAGCGCTTCGATGCGCCCGATCGGGTCGTCGCGGCCCGGCAGCGCCGCGGTCCCCACGGTGGCCGCGTCGACGTAGTTGTTGTCGAGGTTGATCGTCACCCCGCCGTAGGTCTCGTCGTGCCCGCCGCGGTACTGGTGGACCCGGTGGTGGGGGGACCAGGCGCCGGCCGGCACGGCCGGGTCGGAGGTGCTCTTCTGGCCGTTCCAGTTGGCGATCCAGAGCTCGTCGGGGAGGACGTAGGAGGTGCCGACCTTGCTCGCCAAATCGACGATGCCCGAGCCGCTGCTGCTGTAGACGCCGGAGTCGTAGCCGAGCCCGTGCAGCTTCTTGGTCCAGGCCTGGAGGAAGGCGAGGGTGGCGGCGCTGGCGCTGGCGCTGCGCGCGTAGGACTCCATGTCGAAGTAGATCGGGCTGCCGGGGCCGATCGCGATCGCTTCCGCCTGCGCGACGGCGTCGACGGCGGCCGCGACGCCCTGGGCGGCGGCCTGCGAGGAGCTGAGGGTGGCGCAGCTGCCGCAGTCGCTGCTCGGGGCCTGGCGCCCGACGTAGAGCGGCAGCAGGTGCCACCCGGCTTCGGTCTGGGCCGCGACCCAGCTCGCGGTCAGGTTCGGCTGCGAGCAGGCGCGGTTGATGCCGCCGATGTAGACGCCGATAGCCTGGTAGGGGGAGGCGGCGCGCCAGGCCCGCATCGTGCGCGAGGAGGGCGCGCTGCAGGCGTCGAAGCCGAGGCCGGTGAAGGTGGCGGCACGGGCCGCGCTCGCGCGTGGGGCTGGGCCCGGCGCGGTTTGGGAAGCGGCGGCGGAGGAGCCGGCGCCCGGAGCGCGACCCGGTTCGACCACGATCGCCCGGCGCCGCCCGATCAGGTCGGCCGGGCAGCTCTGGTTCGGCGAGGGCCGTCCCAGGTACACGGCGCGCCGGTCGAGCCGCACGCAGAGGCGCGGGTGCTGCGCCAGCCGGTACACCGGCCAGCCGCGCGGGACCTGCACCTCACGCCCTTCGAAGGAGACGGTTCGGCCCTGCGCTCGGCCGGCAACGACCAGTTGCGCGGCGCAGAGCAGCGCGAGCACCGTAACCGCAAAAAGGGCCCTGCGAGCGACCGGTCGGGTGTGCGCGATCATCGTCGGCACTCTCGCTGCAACGGGCGGAGCGCTCCAAAGTTGCACCCGCCTGGACGAATACCTGCAACCGGGCGCGCGATAATCCCGATCCCCGCCCCGGTAGCTCAGCAGGACAGAGCGTCCGCCTCCTAAGCGGAAGGCCGCTGGTTCGAATCCAGCCCGGGGCGCTGAGCGCGGTCCGCAGCCACTCGTCCAGTCCCTGAACCTCCCTCGTCGTCCCTGCGTAGGTCCGCGCGATGCATGCCCCTGGCGCCCTCCGCGCCAACCGCGCAGTGCGCAGGTCGGCTTCCACGCTCACCGTGGTGGCGGTTGCGGCGTGCGCGGTCTGCGCCGCGGCGCAGGCGCAGGTGACGATCGGGCATCTCGCCACGGAACCGATGAACGTCTGCTCGACCGGCCAGTTCGACGTTCTTCCCGTTGGCCTTGTGGCGAGCGAGTACGCGGCGCCGTCTGTGGGAGTGATCACGTCCTGGAGCGTCCGCGCAGCGGCGGGCGGCGATCAGCGGGCGAGCTTCAAGACCTACAGGCCCAACGGCGGGGGCGGTTACAAGGTTGCCGGGAGAAGCGACGCCGCCCAGCTGCAGCCTGGCGTGAACACCTTCAAGGCCGCCCTTCCGGTGGCAGCGGGCGACCTGATCGGCATCGATTACGCGGCGCCCTCGGCGGGGTTCGCGTGCGCCATCGCTACGCCCGGCCTCGGCACCGCTTCCGGCGTCGGGACCGTTGCGGGCGACGCGGCGGCGGGCGATTCGCTGGGCCTGCTGGCCGCCACTGCCGAAGCAGAGCCGAACGTGAGCGCCACGTTCCTTCCTGCCCCGACGGTCACTGCCGTCGCTCCCTCCGCGGGCAGCGTCTCCGGAGGCACGAAGGTGGCGATAACCGGCGCTAACTTCGCCGAAGTCAGAGGCGTCACCTTCGGGTCCGTGCCGGCGGTGAGCTTCACGGTCGAATCCGAATCCCGGATCAGCGCGGTCTCGCCGCCGAGCGGAGCGCTGGGCGAGACCGGCGTCACGGTCGGCACCGTGGCCGGCAGCGCGGCGGGGACCTTCACCTACCGCGGCTGTCTCGTCCCGCAGCTGAGGGGCAAGGGGCTGGCGGCGGCGAGGCGGCTGCTTGTCGAAGCCGGGTGTCGGGTCGGCGCGGCGAAGACGCCGCGGGGCAGGAGGGCGCGGCGCGGCCGGGTCGTCCGCCAGGCGCCCAGGCCTTCCACCGTCCTGCCGCCCGGAGCGACGGTTTCCCTGGTGCTCCGTTGAGGTCGGCGATGCGACAGCTCCCCGGGCGCCCGCCCGGCGTCGCGATCCCGATCCTCGCGGCGCTCCTTCTGGCGCTTCTCTTCTCCCCCGCCGCGCGGGCGGAAGGGGGGAGGGCGCTCGGCTGGGGTGCGGACGAGTTCGGCCAGGTCGGCAGCGCCGGAACGGTTCCCTCGGAAATCTGCAAATGCGTCGAAGCGCCGGTTGCCGTCGACGCGCTTTCCACGGTGACGCAGCTCGCGCCGGGCGACTCGCACGCACTTGCGCTGCTCGCCGACGGGACCGTGAGGGCCTGGGGCGGGAACGCCGCGGGTGAGCTGGGGGACGGCACGGTCGAACCGCGTCGCTCGCCGGTCGCGGTCCCGAACCTCTCCGGCGTCGTCGCGGTCGCCGCGGGAAACAACCACAGCCTCGCCCTGCTCTCCAACGGCACCGTGATGGTCTGGGGGGACAACGTCAACGGGGAGCTCGGGAACGGGACGGTCGGCGGCAGCTCGGTCCTGCCCGTCGCGGTCCCGGGGCTGGAAGGTGTGGTCGCGATCTCCGCCGGCTTCCGCTACAGCCTCGCTCTGCTCGCCGACGGCACGGTCAAGGCCTGGGGCTATGACCTCAACGCGCAGCTGGGGACCCGGGTGGAACCGACCGGCTGCGCCTGCATCCCGACGCCGACCCCGGTGCCGGGAGTCAGCGGCGCGGTCGCGATCTCCGCCGGCTCGGACTTCGGCATGGCGCTGCTCGCCGACGGCACGGTCAGGGCCTGGGGCTCCAACCACGGCGGCGAGCTCGGCAACGGGGCGCCGCTGACCGAACCGCCCTGCGACTGCCTGGCCCCGCTGGCCGTGCTCAACCTCGCCAAGGCGACTTCGATCTCCGCCGGGGGGGCGCACACCCTGGCGCTCGCCAGCGGCGCGATCCAGGCCTGGGGCCTCAACAGGGAAGGCCAGCTCGGCAACGGCGCCCCTCCGCCGGGCGGCTGCGAATGCGTGCCGGCGCCCGCGCCGGCGCTCGGCCCACCCCATCCCAGACGGGTCTCGGCTGGGGCGTCGCACAGCCTCGCGCTGCTCGAAAACGGAACGGTGACGGCCTGGGGCGGAAACGCCAAGGGCCAGCTCGGGATCCACTCGAGCGGCGGCAGCTCCGCCGGTCCGGTCGCGGTCGGCGACGTCAAGGGCGCCAGCGCCGTCTACGCGGGAGGCGGCGATTCGTTCGCGCTGGTCGGGCCCGCGCAGACGCTGACCGTGTCCCTCGCGGGCAGCGGCAAGGGCGCGGTCGGAGGCCCCGGGATTCTCTGCCCGGGCGCGTGTGGGGGCGCCTTCCCGCAGGGCCAGGTGGAGATCCTCCGCGCCCAGCCGGGCGCGGGCAGGGCCAATGCTTTCGCCGGGTTCTCGGGCGCCTGCAAGGGCACCGCGCCGTGCCAGGTGAAGCTCGGCGCCGACAAGACCGTGACCGCCACCTTCGGGCGCCCCAAGGGCACGAGGATCCTCAAGGCCAAGGTCGACCCCGCGCACGGCTCCGCCCTGTTCCGCTTCTCCGCACTCGGCGCGATCACCGGCTACCAGTGCCAGCTTCTGAAACCGCACCGCCGCTTCTCCAAGTGCCGCTCGCCGGTCCGCTACAGGCATCTCAAGTCGGGCCGGTACACCTTCCGGGTGAGGGCCATGGACATCTTCGGCCCGGACCCCAAGCCTGCGATCAGGCGCTTCAGAATCCGCTAGAGCGGGGCGTCGGGGGCGGGTCGGCGGGGACGTATGCCTCCGGTGACGGTCCGGAGCGCAAATTGGCACTCGCTGCGCACCACGCGTGAGTCGCGGGCCGGCAAGATCCTGCCCATGAACAGCGTCCAGATAGCGGAGGTGTCCACCGCACCGGTTAATGTGGTGGACATGTCCAAAATGATCCAGGTCAGGAACGTGCCCGACGAGATGCACAGGGCCCTGAAGATGCGTTCGGTGGAAGAGGGCATGACGCTCTCCGACTTCATCAAGCGCGAACTCGGGACCCTTGCAACCGAAAAATTGAGCTTGGACGAGATCGATGCTCGCATCCAGGCTCGAGGACCGTCGGGGCTGCGGACCGAGACCATCGTCAACCTCATCCGGGAAGGCCGAGGCGAGTGACGCCGACGCCCGAGAGGATGATCGCCTGATGCCGGTGCTCGACGCCTCAGTGCTGGTCGAGTACCTGGCATCGGGCGAGCAGGCCGAGGTCGCCAGGAAGCGGATCCGCGCCGAGGGCCACCTGAACTGGGTGCCGGAGCTGGCCTACGCCGAGGTCGGACACGCCCTGCGGCGCGGGGTCAAGCTCGGCCGGCTCGACGCGGTCTTCGCCAGGGAAGCGCTGTGGGAGGTGCTCCGGATGCCCCTGCACTGGGTCTCGCACGAACAGCTGGTCCTGTACGCCTGGGAGCTCCGGGAGAACGTCAGCTTCTATGACGGCATCTACGTCGCGCTCGCCGAGATGCTCGACCAGCCGCTGGTCACCTTCGACGCGAGGCTGGCGCGGGCGAGCGGGATCCAGGCCAGGGTCGAGCTGCTCGGGACGACCTAGGGTCGGACCTGGCGGCCGAGCCGAGGCCGCCGCTCAGGCGGCGTAGAGGCTCTCGGAGGCCAGCTCCATCGCCCGCCGGCTCCACAGCTTCACCTCGACGAAGACGTCGTCGCCGTAGGCCTCGAGCGCATCGAGCGCGATCAGGGTGAAGCGGCCCTGGGAGATCTCTTCCTGGTCGACGGTCTCGCCGTCCAGCTCGGCGGTGGCGGCGACGGCGCCGCCGCGGACCAGGGGGCGGCCCCAGATCAGGGTCACGGCCCCGGCGCGCCCGTTCTCGCCCCGCCAGCGCCCGATCACGTCGTCGTTGAGGTCGATCTTCCACTCGGGGTTGTCGGCGGCGAGGATGTCGGTGAAGTCGGCCTTCGCCGCGAAGTCCTGCGGCTCCCCGCCGGCCGGCAGGACGTAGGAGACGTGGCCGAACAGCTCCAGCGTCCCCTCCTCGCTCTCGGCCAGCGCCGAGCAGGGGACCCAGACGCGCCCGCCCCAGGCCCGCTCCGGGAACCAGTCGACCTCGGCCGGCACCTCGGCCCCGGCCGGAAGATCGGCGAGCTCGACGCAGGCGGCGGCGAAGGCCTCGCGCAGCTGCTCGGCGAAGCGCCCGTGCGGGATCCCCTCCTGGGTGGAGTCGGCGATGAAGCGCGGGATCGGGCGGGGGTTCGGGGTCAAGAGAAACGCCACCCTATCTCTGAGGGGAGCCGGCCAGCGTCCTCAGAGGCACTCGCGCAGGTCGGCGGCGGCGCGCTCGGGCGGGTAGACGTTGATGTCGACACCGGTGCCGAGCTCGAAGCCGGCCTTGATCGTCAGCCGGGGTGCGATGTCGACGTGCCAGTGGAAGGGCTCGGCCCCCCGCGGCGCGGTCCTGACCCAGAGGTTCAGCTCGGGCGGGCCGCCGAAGCGGGCGGCGAGCAGGCGCATCGCCGTGCGCAGCATTGCCGTCCCGGTCTCGTCGTGAGCGAAGCTGGCCGCCTCGCGCCGCGGCACCACCCGCAGCTCGAAGGGCGAGCGCGAGGCCCAGGGGCAGATCAGCGCCGCCTCCTCGTCGATCGCGAC
>AR_comb_assmDRAFT_10570120_pt1 | contig 10167 bp, 9 predicted proteins | sample ArasoioldDNA_FD_10543 | JGI IMG/M metagenome (IMG submission 10543) | reverse complement strand
TCAGAGGCGGCGTCAAGCCGCTCGGAAGTCACAGGTCCCTGCGATGCGCAGGGTGGGGCGCAAGAGGAGGGGAGCAGGCGGTATCGACGATCCGCCTCGACGTCATGTTTGAGTGCGCTCATCAATGCCCGCAACCGCACTTGATGCTCAGCCGCCTGGTTGGTGGGCTCGCCGGAGGTGTCGAGATAGCTAAAATCCTCGATCTCAAGGCCAGTAGGCTGCCCTACCGGAGCAGCGGAATGGGCAGGTGCGAGGATCAAGAAAATTCCGCAACAAGCAACGGCTATTAAAGCGGCATCAGGGCGAGGCACGGGACTGCTCCTTTTTTAACGGAGAATGATCCCACCACGTTAGAGCGGGCGTTCAACCCTTGAAACTGAGCGTTTCCCGCCAACAGCCGGGAAATTTTCACGACGTCGCGCCGCCCGACCGGCCCCGCCTTTCGTCGGGCCGGTTCTGCCGTTAGATGTAAGTATGCAAGGTTGCAGCGCGCGGCAGCCAACGAAATGAAGCGCCGGAAAGGGATAGGCCGATGTGGATGTTCCCGAAAAGCGATCTGAAATACCGACTGACGTTGCGAGTGATCGCGGTTTCGGTTCTCTGTTTTGCGGCGGCTTCGGCCTATTTCGTGCTCGACACCGACAGAACCGTACGCGCAAGGGTTGATGCCCTCGCAGGTATCACGGCAAAAACACTGGAATTGCAACGAGGCAAGATCCAATGGATCAATAATCCGCGGGCCGAATTTCCTGATCTCCAAGTCATCGCGGCCTCGATCATGGCGCCGGGCCTATGCATTGCGTATCGCACGAGCGACGGCGAGATGCTCCAGCGTTTCTGCGGCGGCCCGCAAAGCGATAATGCTGACGTTCCATGGGCATTTGCCGTCCTTTACCGCTGGGTGTTCGATCCTGGACGGGAAGCTGTTCGGCCCGTGCTGTTCGGCGGCGCGAAAATCGGTGAGGCCGTTGCCTCGGTCGATTCGGCAACGTTGATAGCGGAGGCTTGGCACCAAACAGGGCGGCTTCTTGCCGTGGTGATTGTCACCCTGCCCCTGCTATTCGGTCTTGTCTACGCCGCTTTGGCGCGCGCGCTGCGGCCGACGCAGGCGATCCGGGCAGGTCTGGAGCGCATCGCCGCCAACGACCTCTCAACGCGACTGCCCCCATTTGACCTGGCAGAGCTTTCTGCGGTCCGCGATGTATTCAATCACCTGGCCGAAAGTCTTGCGGGCACGCTGGCCCAGCGCAACGAGCTGACGCGCAAACTGATTGCGCTTCAGGATGACGAGCGGCGCCACCTGGCGCGCGAGCTTCACGATGAGTTCGGACAATCTCTCACCGCCATCCGTGCGCTCGCCGCTTCCGCCAAACAGGGTGCCGAGCGGGATTGTCCTGCGCTTTTGCCGGAATGCGACAGCATTGCACGAACGACCGCCGAGATGATGGAGACACTGCGCGGAGCGCTTTTCAGGCTACGACCGCCTGACGTCGAAGAGCTGGGACTGGCGGCCAGCGTGGAGGGCCTGATCGCCGGATGGAACCGCCTTAGCCGGGGGCAGCCCCGTTTCGAGATGAGGGTTTCCGGGTACTTCGAAAGCCTTCCGGCCGCGCTTGGCGCCAACGTCTATCGGATCGCGCAGGAAGCTATCACGAATGCCGCCAAGCATTCCGGAGCAACCCGGATAAGCCTTCACCTCACGATGCGCCAGATGCGGTGCATGCAGGACGGCGGTGGCGGAAGCGAAATTGAACTCGTCGTTGAAGACGACGGCCAAGTGGACGACCATCGTCCGGTCAAATCCGGAATGGGTCTGCTCGGGATGCGCGAGCGCGTTGCGATGCTTGGTGGCCGGCTGAGCTTTGCGCCGGAACGGAGCCGGGGCTCTATCCTGCGCGTCACGATACCCGCGGCGACCGCAAGCTTGCCGCAAGTCCTGAAGTTCGGGGTGGAGTTCGCCGCATGAGCCCCTCCGCGCGAACCATCATGCTTGTCGATGATCACGCCGTCGTTCGCGAGGGCTATCGTTCGGTTTTGCAAAAGCAACCGGGATTGCGGGTCATCGCGGAAGCGTCCGACGGTGCCGAGGCTTACCGGCTTTTCAAGGAGGTGAGACCAGATCTGGTGATCATGGATCTCACCATGCCAGGCATCGGCGGCATCGAAACGATCCGCCGAATCCGGCAATGGGACCGCGGTGCGAGGATTTTGGTGTTCACCATGCATCAAAATGCAGGGTTCGCTGTGCAGGCGATTCGCGCCGGAGCCCGCGGCTACGTTACCAAGACCAGCCCACCCGAAGCGCTGGTACGGGCGGTGATGGACGTGCTGGCCGGCCATATTGCCGTCAGTCCTGACATCAATCACGAACTCGCGCTCGGTCGGCTTGCAGGCGACGAGATAGTTGCCACCGATATCCTTACCGCCCGCGAATTCGAGGTGCTCCAGATGTTACTGGCCGAAAGGACCACCGATGAGATTGCCCGGTCGCTCCACATCAGCCCGAAAACGGTCGCGAACCTGCATTCGCTCATCAAGGATAAGCTCGGCGTCGCGTCTGACATAGAACTTGTCCGACTGGCCCTGCGGCAGGGCATACTCATCCAAGCCAAAATGGGCGATGCCTTGGGCTCTCCCTGATCCCGCCTGACGAGGGAAAAATTTTCCCGTTCCCGGACGGATTCAGCCGCGATCTCAACTCAAAAAATAGTTCACACGTCAGTTGCGGAGTACTGAGAAATCAGGGGAATCTCCGGTGTGCGGAATTTCCCCCTCGGGAGCTCAGGTCATGGTACCGGGCATGAAGCAGCGGATAAATGGGCGACCGTCGATATATTGCGGCCAGACCATCGTCCGCCCAGCCAGGTTCGGCTGTTTGATCACCGTATCGTCCGGAACGTCGACCCATTCGCCTCTGAGAAACACTCGATAGTGCCCGTCCTTGGTGTCCCAATCGACATCGGACAGCGCAATCCCATCCGCATTCGCACAGCACTTGCCGCCGCTCTTGCTCTGCAAGCCTTCGAACCAGGGTTTCAACGGAGAGTTGGCGTAACGTCCGTCGTCACGGGCCTGCGCCCCACCACAGCCGAGTACGACCAAAAGCAGCCAACGCCCACAAGCAACTCTTAGCCTTCATTCGCTTCACCACGTTCCAGACTGCCCGAAAGTGAACGGACCGCTTTATGCTCTGTTCCAATTTACGATCCGCCCTCTGCCGTCGCCAAACAGCGGAAATGTGAGGTTTCTGGCTGCGGCCAACCCAGAGGGGACACCAGGCAAGACTTGCGTTTTCGGACCCAGGTCGGACAGCCCAACGCGCAAAGGGGGCGGCCGATCCGGTCCCAAAAGCGGCTGCTGCGCGTGAGAAGTCCTATCAGGGCGACGGGGCGGTCCCCCGGCACCCGTCGCGCGGGGAGCCAGCGAACCGGCAAAATGGCGGGCAAAGGTATTTTTTTTCGCTTTGCGAAACGTGCCTTGCCGGCGAGTGAACTGAGGTGCTGTCAGGCAGCAGAGTTTGCGCGAATTTCGTCGCCGTCTTTTTTTTGCCGCTCGCTGCAGCCAAAATGTGTTATCAAGTTGCTCGCGATACTTCTGCCGTCGCGCACCTCGACGTTGTGCGAGCGTTCCGACCCATCGCGACGATTGCTTCGCTTCCCGGCGGCATTACCGCTGGCGGTACCGGACGGCTCGTTCACGGTAACTGCAACATCGTTGGAAAGGGGGGTTCTCAATACCAGGCTGATGGAGCGCGGTGGTAACTAATTCCCGTGCTCCAAACGATTGCACCAACCACCATGAGGTGGTGGAGAGAAAAAGCATAGGGAGATAGCGTCCATGACCAGAAAGCAATGGCTTTTAACGAGCGTAGTCGCATTCACGACCCTTGTATCGACCGCTGCCGTCGCGGGTCCGATCGACAATTATAGTCCCGTAACGTCAGCCCGGTTGGAGAACCCGGAGCCGGGAAACTGGCTGATGACACGGGGCGGTTACAAGGGATGGAGTTACAGTCCGCTGGACCAGATCAACACCAGCAACGTGAAGTCCCTGGTACCGGTGTGGAGCTTCTCGACGGGCGTTGACTCCGGTCACGAAGCACCGCCAATCGTGAACAACGGGGTGATGTTCATCTCAACACCCTACAGCCAGGTGGTAGCGCTGGATGCCGCCACTGGCGATCTGATTTGGCGCTACAAGCCCAAACTTCCCGAAGGGTTCAGCGCCCTGCACAACACCAACCGCGGCGTAGCCCTGTACGGTGACAAGGTCTATATGGCGGGGCTCGATGCTAATCTGGTGGCTCTGGACGCCAAGACCGGCAAGGTCGTCTGGACCTCGAAGGTCGAAGATTGGAAGACCGGCTACTACATGACCATGGCGCCCCTGGTGGTGAAGGGGAAGATTCTGGTCGGCGTCGCGGGCGGCGAGTTTGGCGTGCGCGGCTTCGTTCAGGCGTTCGACAGCGAATCCGGCAAGCCGGTGTGGAAGACCTACACGATACCGGCACCCGGCGAGCCGGGAGCCGACACCTGGCAGAAGGCCGACACCTGGAAAACCGGCGGTGCTTCCACCTGGATGACCGGCAATTACGACGCCGACTCCAATACGGTCTATTGGGGTACCGGCAACGCTTCGCCATGGTTTGGCGATCAGCGTCCGGGTGACAACCTCTACACGTCCTCCACCGTCGCGCTCGATGGCGACACCGGCAAGATCAAGGGCTACTTCCAGTACCATCAGAACGAGTCATGGGACTGGGATGAGATGAATGCCCCGATGTTGGTGGATTTCCAGAAGGATGGCGCCACCACCAAGGGCCTGCTGAAGCCGGCAAGGAACGGCTACCTGTATTGGCTCAAGCGCAATCAGGACGGCGCGATTTCCTACATCAACTCCGAGCCCTACGTACCGCAGAACGTCTTCAAGGCCATCGATGCGAAGACCGGGCGGCCCGACGTAGATGTGGCCCATAAGCCCGCCACCGGCAAGGCGGCCCAGTTCTGCCCGGGCCTGTGGGGCGGCAAGGATTGGCCATACGAGGCCTATAACCCCAAGACGGGACTGGTCTACATTCCGTCCAACGAGAACCACTGCAACACCTTGGAAGGCAAGGTCGAGGAGCGGGTTCCCGGACAGTGGTGGACGGGCGTTGCTATTCCTGATCTGCACTTCTCGGTCGACACCAAGGCGAGCTTCTATGGCGAGCTGCAGGCGTACGACGTCAACACCGGCAAGCGGGTTTGGCGCAATCTGTATCCAAGCTCGATGATGTGGGGCTCACAGCTCACCACGGGTGGTGGTCTGCTCTTCACGGGCGGCACCAACGACCGTGAGTTCCGCGCCTATGATGCCAGGTCGGGCGAGCAACTCTGGCACTTCAAGACCAACTCCGGGATTATCGCACCGCCTTCGACCTACGAAATCAATGGCGTGCAGTATATCGCGGTTCAATCCGGCTACGGGGTCGATGCGGCGTTCCAGCAGGATCTGATGAGCCAGCTGGTAGGCTGGCAGAAGGATGTGCCGCAGGGCGGCGTGGTCTGGGTCTTCGCCGTGTCCAAGTAGGCCGATCTTTTGCGGAGGCCGGCCGCCAGCAATGACGGCCGGCCTCTCCTTCGGCCAAGCTTCGGCTATCCCGCCGAGCGACTTTCACCAGTTTTAGGATTTTAACGATGCAACGTGGTCGAGCGGGACGGATGCTGATTCACTTTTCCGGTTTTGCGTTGGTTGCTACGCTGGCGATCGCTGCGGCCGCACGCGGTTTGGAACAGGCGCGGGCCGATGAATCTCCGGCATATGACGTCGAGGTGACCGACGTGTCCGCCAAGGTCGGCGAGCCGGCGGTGTTGCACGCCACGTTGCGCGCGCGCGACGGCTACCGGGTTCTTCAGGGTTACAATAATCGGGTGATCGAGCTCTCCTCGCTTGACGATGGAGTGGCTTTCGATCGTCGCGTGGTGCGTGGCACCATTCAGGAGGGAGGCCTCGATTTCGCGATCGGTGTGCGGGCCACCAAGCCGGGCAAACATCCGATCAATGGCTATTTCAGGGTCGGTTACATCCATGGCAGCGACGAGTTTGCAATGGTGTCGCTGCGCCTGATCGCAAACGTCAATGGCACCGAATAATGGGAGGGACCTGCCACATGCCGTGCGATGATCGGCTGCACTGCCGTTGCTATAAACGTCGAACAATTCTTGGCCTGGCGCTTGTTCCGCTATTGGCGGTTGGCGCGCGCGCAGCCGAGGAAGGGGAGGCGGCCCAGCCGCCTGCGCCGGAAGATCGCTTCGTGTTTCTAAGCGGTGCGAAAAAGGGGCAAGTGGTTCACGCCGAGGACCTGGCGGTCGGCGGTCCACAGGTGCAGGCGTTTCCGATCGCACCGGATGGTACGGTGCGCAAGGGAAGCCAGCTCAATCTGGTGATCCTGGCGAGATTCGACCCCGCCGCACTGACCGATGAAACGCGGGCGCGCGCCGCCGACGGCGTTGTCGCCTATTCGGCGATCTGCACGCACCAGGGTTGCCCCGTGAACATGTGGTCAAAGGAGCGTAACGCATTCGTCTGCTCCTGCCACGGCTCCGTCTTCGATCCCAAAAACGGCGCCGAGGTGATCGACGGACCGGCTCCGCGTCCGCTTGCGTCGCTAGGGCTGAAGCTGAAGGACGGCGTCGTAACGGTTGCATCGACCTTTTCGAGTCGTGTCGGAGGCACGCAGAGCTGATTGGGGGCGGCCCAAAGCGCTCCGTCGCATGGCCATGGCGATGAACTTTGCGCCCGGATACAAGAATGCGGCGGAGAACGTCCGCCGCATTGATGTTCTTGCTATTTTCCTTCCCGTTCGACCTTCCGCTTTGCGTCCTCGTTCATTTCCCTGATTTTCGGATCGGGAGTGGTCTGGCCGGTCGTCTCCGTTCGCGTCGCCGGAGGGTTGTTGTTCGTAACCGACGTCTGACCCGGCAAGTCCTGGGCCGGGCGAGTCGCGGTGGCGGGTGGTGGCGAGCTTGATTGCGCGCTCACCGCCTGTGCGGTCAACAGAAGCGCGCCCGGCAACAGCAGCGCTAGCGTCCTGAGTTTGCGTTTCATCGATCTGCCTCCTTCGTCAGATCGATGAACGGTTTGTGCCGCTTGAACGTTCCCTCACGTCTGGAGCTGTTTGCCGATCGGAAGCACGCGGATGCGTTTTCCGGTGGCTGCGAAGATCGCGTTGGTCAACGCCGGCGCGAATGGCGGCACGCCAGGTTCGCCGACACCGCTTGGAGGCGTATCGGGTCCAGGCGGCACGATATAGACATTGGTGATGCGCGGGGATTCGTCGATCCGAACCACCACGAAATCATCCAGGTTCTTCTGTTGTACCTTGCCATCCTTGAAGGTGACCTCGCCATATTTGACCAGGCTCAAGCCCATGATGACCGCGCCCTCGAGTTGCGACTCGATGCGCTCTGGGTTGATGAAAGTTCCGCAATCGATGGCGGTATCGACTCTCGGTACCGTCAGCTTTCCCTTTTCGTCGACGGCCACCTCGACAATGGTTGCGATATAGCTGACGAAGCTCCGGTGCACGGCAATACCCAGTCCATGTCCCTTGGGCATGGGCCGTCCCCACTCGCCCTTCCGCGCGACCAGCTCGACAACCTTGCGCAACCGTGCGGTATCGATCGGGTAGCTGCTGTAAGGCTCGCCGTAGTTCCAGGGGTCTTTGACCGAGGAGAGATCGACGATCCGTGGCGATCCGATAAGCTCCAGCAGCGTATCCTTTTGATCGCGGTTGGTCGCATGGGCGATCTCACCGACCATTGACTGCACCGCGAACGCGCGTGGGATGTTCGATACGGAGCGGAACCAGCCGATGCGCGTGTGCGCGGCTGCCTCCGGGTTTTCGCACTGGATGTTGGCGATCTCGAACGGCATATCGATCAGCCCCATTCCGAGTTCGAACGGCGCCTGATGCACCGTACCGGCTGCGAAAGTCGAGGCGATGCTGGGGGCAACGCTACGATGCCGCCAGGCGATGACTTTACCGTTTTTGTCCAGACCGGCCTCGATGCGCTCCGCCGATACGGTGTGCAGGAAGTCGTGACGGATGTCGTCCTCTCGCGTCCATTGTACCTTGACCGGCACGCCAAGTTCCTTGGAGAGCAACGCCGCCTCCAAGGCGAAATCACATTTCGATTTGCGTCCGAATCCGCCGCCGAGCAGCGTGACATTGACGGTTACGTTCTCGATGGGAATATCGAGGGTTTTGGCGACATCCTCGTGCGTGCCTCCCGGACTTTGCACGGGAGCCCAGATCTCGGCCTTGTTGCCCTTGACGTTTGCAACCGCGACAGGCGGCTCCATCGATACGTGAGCAAGATGAGGCAGGTAATATTCACCCACGATCACCTTGTCCGCATTTTTCAAGGCGGCATCCACGTCGCCTTCCTTCCGGACGATCAGTCCGGGTTTCCTTGCTGCCTCCTCAAGCTCGGTCCGGTAGGAAGCTGAATCATACTTGCCGTTCGGCCCGTCCTCCCAGACGATTTTCAGGGCATCGCGGCCCTGGATAGCCGCGCCCGTATTGCGCGCGATCACGGCCACTCCGCCAAGCGGCTGGAACTTGGACGGCCACGGCCATCCCCTGACCTCCATCACCTTTTCTACGCCCGGGACCTTCATTGCCTCGCTACCGTCGAAGGAAACGAGCTTGCCACCGGTCACCGGCGGGCGAGCGATCACCGCATACTTCATATCGGGCAGGCGGACATCCGCACCATATTGCGCCGCGCCGGTGGTGATGTCGCGCAGATCGACAATTCCGATCTCGCCTTTACCAAGATACCGAAAGTCCTTCGGGTCCTTGAGTTTTAGTCCTTCGATGCTGGGCACCGGCTCCTTTGCGGCATCGGCCGCGAGCTCCCCGAATCCCAGTTTCCGGCCACTGGCACTGTGGACGACTTCGTGATTGACCGCCTTTACCTCGGTTGCCGGCACGCCCCAGCGCTTGGAAGCGGCGGACTCCAACATGCTGCGCGCGGAAGCGCCGATCTGACGCATCGGCATCAGATAATGACGCGTGCTGCGCGATCCGTCCGTGTCCTGATTGCCATATTTCGCCTCGTCGCCGGGGGCCTGCCGAACGTGAACGCGAGACCAGTTGGCTTCCAATTCCTCGGCAACAACCAGCGGAAGGCTGGTGCGCACGCCCGTTCCCATTTCCGAACGATGCGCGATGATCGTGACGATGCCGTCCGGTGCAATGGAAACGAACACGCGCGGATCGACCACGACGCCATGCGGCATCTTGCTTGCGCCGGTTTCATAACCGGCGAAGGCGGAACGGGACATCAACGGGGCGGCAAGCACGAAGGTCCCGGCGAGTCCCAGGCCTTTGAGGATGCCACGACGCGATACATTCTCGACCTTGATCGATCGTTCGAAACCACGAAGCTTGTTGGGGTTTGCAAAGATATTCATGATCATACCCCCGTCGATGCGAGGTGAACGGCGTTTTCGATGCGCTGGTAGCAGCCGCAGCGGCAAATATTGCCCGACATCGCGTCGCGTATCTGGTCGTGCGACGGCTTCGGGTTTTGCATTAGCAGCGATGCTGCTTGCATGATTTGGCCGGCCTGGCAAAAGCCGCATTGCGGCACGTTGACCTGGCGCCACGCCTTCTGCACCGGGTGGTCACCGGTCGGATGAAGTCCCTCGATCGTCGTAACGTCGCGGCCAGAGACATCGGCCACCGACGCAATACATGCGCGGGTGGCTTCCTTATCGACAATGACCGTGCAAGCACCACAAAGCGCCTGACCGCAACCGTATTTCGTGCCGGTCAGGCCAATCTCGTCGCGAATAAACCAGAGCAGGGGAAGATTCGGATCACCTTCCCAGGTCTGCTCCTGGCCATTTATTTTCAATTTTATCATGATGATTCCTCTCTCTGAGCTGACGATATCATTCAAGCCGCCAGTCATGCGCGAGCCTTCTTGCAGTTACCGCGTGCGTTCGGGCTCGGAAAACCTGGATGAGAAAGTGCAAAGGAAAATTCGCCAGTCAGTATTCAGTATTTAGGCGGCGCTGCCGTTGGGCGATCGTCCTTATGCGGCTTCAGCTTCATATTATATCAAAGTCAGCACGGCGTAGATCAATTCAATTTGCACCGTGGTTTTGCTTTGATCA
>AR_comb_assmDRAFT_10347483_pt1 | contig 10169 bp, 4 predicted proteins | sample ArasoioldDNA_FD_10543 | JGI IMG/M metagenome (IMG submission 10543) | reverse complement strand
GTAGTTGATTGTTGCGCAGTTACCGCAACCGGCTCTTCGCCTGTGATGTATCTTGCTGCATTCAGCGGATATACGCCCATATCATACATTGAACCACCACCCATTTTTTTGATTTGTTTCCAGTGATTCGTTCTGTCATCAACATAACCCGCATAAGCCTCTACCTTTATAATCTTACCATATTTTTTATCCTTACCAAATTGTATGATCTTTTGAGTGTTCGGTTCATGATGCATCCTGTAACCAAGGCTTAGTTTTACTTTGTTTTTATTACAAGCATCGATCATAGCCTGGCATTCCGAAACCGTTAATGCCATTGGTTTTTCACACCATACATGTTTACCTGTATTGGCGGCTCTTATAGAATATTCCGCATGCATCGATGGCGGCAATACAATATAAATAACATTTATGTCATCATTGTTGGCAATTTTATCAAAGCTTGTATAATCGTAAATATTTTTATCAGGAATGTTATATTGAGCCTGCCATCTATTTGCTTTCTCAGGTGTTCCTGTAACAATACCTTTTAGTTCGCAATATTTTGTGAGTTGCAATGCCGGTGCCAATAAATCTGTACTGTAATAACCAAGCCCGACTAATGCAACACCAATTTTTTGTTTTTGTTTTGGTAACAGAACAGATGAAAAAACATTATTGCTTACGGCTAATGCAGTAATGCTGCCTAATGTATTTTTGATGAAGATGCGGCGTGAATTCATAGCAAATATTTTTGAAGTGATCTATAATATTTGAGTAGGATAAATGTACTTGATTTTTTTGTAAGTATTCATTCATGGTACCGCCGTATTTATCGCAATTAAACAGGAAAAGTTTCATTCTTCTTTGTAAATTTAAATATGAAGACGCCAAAACATTTATCTTCTTGATGTACTAATTTCAAATACTGCTTCAATATTTTATCATGTTGAATTGGATAAGAAAAATAAGAAAGAGCAATTATGTGATGCTTGCCATATTGATGATAATATTTCTCGGCAACGTGATGTTCATTTCATTTGATAGGACAAATAAAAATACAAGTGACGAAAATATAGACAGAAGCAAATATGCAGGCTCTGCCACTTGCGCAGGTTGTCATAAAGACATTTATGAAAGCCATATCAAAACTGCACATTACTTAGATTCAAGACCTGCAGCCGAAGAATTCATTAAAGGAGATTTCTCTCCGGGTAAAAATAAATTTGTTTACAATCAATGGATAGAAGTAAGGTTGGAAAAGAAAAAAAATACTTTTTTTCAAACAGCTTACATCAACGGCGTTGAAACGGAGAGTGAACCTTTTGATATTGTTATTGGCTCAGGAAGAAAAGGACAAACTTATTTATATTGGAACGATAACAAATTATTTCAACTGCCCGTTTCTTATTACACGCCATTGAATACATGGTGCAACAGTCCCGGCTATCCAACCACTTATGTACGCTTCAACCGGATGATTCCTGCAGAGTGTTTAGAATGTCATGGCACTTATGCAAAGGTGGAAGAGAATGAAAACAATGAACCGGTGTATGATAAAACACAAATAATATTTGGTATTGATTGCGAAAGATGTCACGGACCTGCAGCAGATCATGTGGCTTTTCATAAAGCACATCCCGAAGAAAAAACTGCAAAAAATATCATCATCATAAAAGAACTAACACGGCAACAAAAACTGGATGCTTGTGCACTTTGCCATTCAGGTTTTCGAAAGCCGATACAACCACGGTTTTCATTTATTACCGGTGATACACTTGACGAATACTCAACTACGCGATACAATCCCGACAGCACTTCCACACTGGATGTTCACGGCAATCAATATGGATTGCTTACATCGAGCAAATGTTTCAAAATGTCAAACCTTGATTGCTCTTCTTGCCATGATCCGCATGTTAATGAAGCAAATAATTCTAAAATATTTTCTTCAAGATGTATTGCTTGTCATAAAGAAACAAAACATACTTCATTCGCATCGATGAGCAGGAAGTTTCAGTTGAATAATAATTGCATAGATTGCCACATGCCGATGTTGCCTTCACAGGCAATAACTTTAACGATAGATAATTCTAAAAATAATGTTCCTGACATGGTGCGCACTCATCGTGTCGCAGTTTATCCGGAGATTACAAAAAAAATTCTCGAGAAATTAAAATGAGGATGCAAATAATTTATTTGGCGTGTTTGGTGAGATAAATCATAAATCTTACTTTAGAACGGTGATGAAGAAACATCTCTTCGATTGTTGTGTTTATTGATTCTGTCATTATGAAGAAGATACAATTATTTCTGTGTGCATTATTTTTTATGTTATTCCCCGCACTTGCACAAAAACCTGTAACACCATTATTTAAACCAGTTCCCAACAATGAGAGCGGCATCAACTTTGCCAACATTGTAAAAGAATCTCCCGGTTTAAATATCATCACCTACGAATATTTTTACAATGGGTCAGGTGTTGGTCTTGGAGATTTTAATAATGACGGATTGATTGATATTTATTTCACGGCGAACATGCAACCGGCAAGATTGTATTTGAACAAAGGCAATTTGCAATTTGAAGATATTACTGCAAAAGCAGGAGTTGGTGGGAAAAGAGGATGGAAGACAGGGGTAAGTATCGCCGATGTTAATGGTGATGGATTTCTTGACATTTATGTTTGTTATTCAGGTCCTTTGGACAGAGATCAAAGAGCAAATGAACTCTATATAAATAATGGCAATCTTACTTTCACTGAAGAGGCAGGAAAGATGGGCATCGCAGATTCAGGTTACTCTACACAAGCTGCCTTTTTTGATTATGATCGTGATGGTGATCTCGATCTGTTCGTCATCAATCACAACAATAAAAATCTTCGAAATTTTGATGCAGCTTTTGTAAAAAAAATGGTTGATCCTGATGCGGGTGATCGTCTTTACAGAAATGATGGAAATGTTTTTACTGATGTTACAATATCAGCAGGCATCATTTCAAATCCTCTTGGTTATGGTCTCGGAGTTTCCGTAAGTGATATCAACAATGATGGTTGGCCGGATCTGTATGTGACGAACGATTATGTTGAAGAAGATTATCTGTACATAAATAATCACGACGGAACTTTCTCTGAAAAATTAAAGAATGAGTTGGGACACATTTCCAATTTTTCAATGGGTTGCGATATTGCAGATATTAATAACGATGGATGGAGTGATATATTCACGCTTGACATGCTTCCCGAAGATAACAGGAGACAAAAGTTGCTGTACATGCCCGACAATTATGAACTGTACAATAGCCAGGTGCAAAATGGATTTTATCACCAGCTCATGAGAAACATGTTGCAATTGAATAACGGTAATGGCACTTTCAGTGAAATAGGGCAGGTGAGCGGAGTGTATTGTACCGACTGGAGTTGGGCGCCACTTCTTATGGATTTTAATAATGATGGGTATAAAGATATTTTTATAACAAATGGTTATGGTCGCGACATGACGAATCGTGATTTTGTAAAATTTTATGCGAATGAACGATTAAAATATTTACGTGGTGAGTCGAGTGACAATATGTTTAAGTTGTTACAAGAGATTCCTGTTACTCCTGTTCATGAATATCTTTATTTAAACAATGGCAATCTTCAATTTACCGATGCATCGCTTACAGCGGGTTTCGATAAACAAACATTGTCAAATGGTGCTGCTTGCGCAGATCTTGATAACGATGGTGATCTTGATCTTGTGATAAATCATCTTAATGCTCCTGCGGAAATATGTCGCAATATGCTGATGGAAAATGGTAATGGTAGTAATTGGATTGAATTTAATCTTACAGAAAAAGATCAAAACAAATTCGCTCTTGGAGCTAAAGTAAATATATACACGCCAAAGGGATCAATCAAACTTGAAAATTATCCTGTGCATGGATTTCAAAGCTCAATGCAAGTGCCGCTTCATACGGGTTTGCCTTCACCTCAAATAGATTCGGTGGTGATACAATGGTCAGATGGAAATGTTGAAACGATAAAGAATGTAAAGATCAATAGTATCAATAATATCAGTTATCAGATCAGTAGAAAAGATCAAAATATTCCCATCAATCTTAAAACTATTTTTTCTTCTTCAACAACTTCGTTGCCGTATGCGCATAGTTCGCCGGAGACAAATGATTTCAAAGCTCAGCCATTGATGCCGAATATGATCTCGTATAATTGTCCACACATGGCAAAAGCAGATATTAATAAAGATGGGTTGGATGATATTTACATGTGTGGTGCGCAAGGACAACCCGGCAAGTTGTTTCTTCAGCAAGCGAATGGAAATTTCATTGAAGATGATCAACCCGATTTTGCACTTGATGCTGCATGCGAAGATGTTGATGCAGTTTTTTTTGATGCTGATAACGATGGAGATTTGGATCTCTATGTTGTAAGTGGTGGATATAATTTTAATGCTGATGATAGTGCATTACAGGATCGATTGTATATAAACGCCAACGGAAAGTTTCATAAAACTAAACAAGCATTACCAAAGGAAACTTTAAGTGGTTCATGTGTAAGAGTTGCAGACATGGATAATGATGGAGATTCGGATATTTTTGTGGGGACAAGAGTCGTTCTGGGAAGATATCCTGAATCAGCAGAAAGTTTGTTACTTATTAATAATGGAAAAGGAGCGTTTACAAAATCATCAACAACGATTCTGGATTCGCTTGGAATGGTAACCGATGCAGCATGGTTAGACATCGATCATGATGGAAGAAAAGATTTGATCGTTTGCGGTGAGTGGATGAAACTTTATTTATTCTTAAATAAATCCGAAGGATTTACTGATCTTTCTGATCACTATTTTCCTGATACATTGCAGGGTTGGTGGAATCGTTTGGAACTTGCAGATATGGATGGAGATGGAGACATGGATATTATCGCAGGCAATTGGGGTTTGAATAGTGCAATAAAAGTAAGTGCACAAGAACCGGCAACAATGTATTACAATGATTTTGACAACAACGGCTCGGTTGATCCGTTGATTTGTTACTATATAGAAGGCAAATCATATCCAATGGCCAGCCGCGATGATATGACAGACCAAATCGTTAGCCTGCGGCAAAGATTTCCAACTTATGATTCTTATGCTGATGCAACTGTTGAAGATATACTAACACCCGAGCAATTGCAGTCAGCTAAAAAATTATCAGCAAATTATTTTGAGACCACTTATTTTGAAAATGATAATGGCGTGTTTAAAGCAAAGCATCTTCCTCTTCAAGCAAATTTTTTTCCTGTGTATGCAATAAACACCGGCGATTTTGATCATGATGGTAAAACAGATATTTTATTGGCAGGTAATGTTGATCATACAAGAATAAAAATCGGAAAGATCGATGCGGGTTACGGAGTTTTATTGAAGGGAGATGGAAAAGGAAATTTTGAATATATGCCTCAACTTAAATCGGGATTATCAGTTAAAGGTTGTACAAGAGATATTATCAGGTTAAACGGAAAGAATGGTGATCGTGTGATCTTTGCTGTGAATAATCAATCTCCTGTAATTTATTCCTATTGAATTTATAAATGAAGAAAGCAATCCTATTTTTTACTGTTGTAGTTTGGTTGAATACTTTGTACAGCCAAAAGAAAACATTGTTTACAACAAACGATTATGTTCGTGCATTAAAACATGCAACAGATGTAATGATAAATGATGTTGCGTCACCGGTGGCCGCATCGCGATATTACGCTTATATCACTCTATCCGCCAATGAAACTGCAGCGTTATTTGATGATCAACAACCAAAGTTTGCAGGAGTTGCGAAACAACTGAATACAATTACAATTGATGACAGTCTTATAAAAAAAAGTGATGCAAGTTTTGCTATCGTTCTTTCTTTGTACAAATCAGCAAATAAGTTGCTTCCATCAGGATACCTGCTTCAAAAAAATATTGATTCTTTAAAGTCAATTGCAAAAGAGAAAAAGTTGTCTTTGGAAAAAATAAATGCAACCGTTGAACTTGTTGATAAAGTAGTTCCGCAGATATTGAAATATGCTTACGGAGATGGATTTGTAAAGTTGAGCGGGTTAAAACGTTTTACACCTTCAACAGGAGATGAATATTGGCAACCAACGCCGCCGGGATTCATGGCAGCCATAGAACCATACTGGAGTACATTGCGTCCTTTTATTCTCGATTCGTGTTCTCAGTTTATATGTCCGCCACCTGATAAATACAATGCAGATACAAGTTCCTTATTTTATAAAGATTTGAAAGAGGTTTATGAGGTAGGTAAAAATCTCTCAAAAGAACAAGCTGAAATTGCTATGTTCTGGGATTGTAATCCATTTGCACTGCAACAAGTTGGGCATCTCGAATTCGGCATCAAAAAAATATCTCCGGGGGGACATTGGATGGGTATTACAGGTATCGCCTGTAAAAAACAAAAACTAAATTTATCAAACACTGTTTATGTGCATACATTGGTTGCTATCGGCATTGCAGATGCATTCATTTCATGTTGGAGTGATAAGTATAAGTATAATCGTGTAAGACCGATAACCGCTATCAAAAAATTAATTGATCAGAATTGGAATCCTTTACTTCAAACGCCGCCTTTTCCAGAATATGCATCAGGGCATAGTGTGATTTCAACAACAGCAGCTACTATTCTCACTAATGTTTTTGGTGATCATTTTTCTTTTGTTGATAATACAGAAATAGAATTTGGTTTGCCATTAAGAAAATTTGATTCGTTTATGCAAGCATCAAAAGAAGCTGCAATCTCAAGGTTGTATGGTGGCATTCATTTCCGAGATGCAATTGAAAACGGTGCAATGTCAGGTGAACAAATCGGGAAATTTGTTACTGCGCATAGTCCCGATAAAAATAAACTTTCACAACAGGTCAAAAAATGAATGAATGATACATTGCCTTCGATTTATATTTTTTAGAACTTCCTTTCTTCAAATCAAATTATTTTTTTTAGCATTCCTGTTTACAATATTTTTTTCTGCGTGTTCACTTACTCCGGCAAAAAAAAAGAGTGTTCTTATTTGGAGTAAAGATCTTCCTGTTGTAGGCTCACTCTCTTCACCACGTGCAACAGATCTTAATAACGATGGTGTTCTCGATATCGTCATCGGATCAGGAAAAAATGAATTTCAAAAAACAGACTCAGGCATTCTCGCCTTTGATGGAAAGTCAGGAAAACTTTTATGGAAACAAAGTTCTGTTGACCAGGTTTTTGGCTCTGCTACTTTTTGTGACATAACAGGAGATAAAGTAAAAGATATTCTTATCGGCGGAAGGTCACCTCAATTAAAAGCACTTGATGGAAAATCAGGTTCAGTAATATGGGATTATAACCATGAGCAATATGTAGGTGATCCAATCATGCATTATGCGCATTTCAATTTTAATAATGGTGTATTGGTTCCCGATCAGGATAACGATGGTGTGGAGGATCTCCTAACGATCAACGGTGGTAATCCGCTTGCAAAACCGTATTCAACAGTTGATCGTTTCCCGGGTGTATTAATTTTGTTCAGCTCAAAAACAGGAAAAGTTGTTGCAGCAGATACGATGCCCGATCGCAAAGAATCGTACATGACTCCTTTATGTTTTACTCAACCCGGAAGCAAGGAAATTTTTATTTTGTTTGGAACAGGAGGAGAAACTATTGATGGCAAACTTTATCTAACGACATTATCTCAATTACGTTCAAAAAAACTTTCATCAGCAAAAATTCTTGCCACAGAAAAAGGACATGGCTTCATCGCTCCGCCTACACTTGCTGATATTAATAAAGATGGATACGTTGATATTATTGCTATCACACATGGAAGCAAAGCCGTTGCAATTGATGGAAAAGATTATCATATCATCTGGAGCAGAACTTTTCCGGGAACCGAATGCAGCAACAGTTTTGCACCCGGATATTTTACCGGGGATGACATTCCTGATTTTTTTACTTTTATCAGTAAAGGCGCATGGCCAAACAGCACCGGCTCAATAGAAGTGATGCTTAACGGAAAGAACGGAAGCATTGAATACATGGATTCGATAGGTTGTACAGGATTTTCATCCCCTGTAGTGTATGATTTGAATAATGATGGCCGTGATGAAGCGATCATAAGTATAAATAATTTCGATTGTTCCTTAGGGTATGCATCGTCGCCTGCCGATATAGAAAACAAACTTGTTGCAATTGATTTGACTAAGAAATCAATAAACACTATTGATCAGGCTAAAGGCTTTAAAAATATTTTTTCTACACCATGGATAGGAGATTTAGATGGTGATGGTTATCTTGACATTATTTATTGTCAATACTTTCATCATTCTGATTTAACCAGTTTTCTTGGAATGCGAATAAGACGAATTGATCTGCCGGTGAAGATAAAAAAACCTGTTATTTGGGGTGCATATATGGGTTCAAGTGGAGATGGTGTGTTTGATGCAGCACATCGGGTATCTAAATAATGTTGTTAGTACTATTTGATTTAAGAATGCATCAAAAAAATTATTTGCATGAAATTTTTGTATCTGTTGGTATTGCTATCATTCTGCTTGCTGACTGCTTGCAATAACAAAAAATCAGACGCCGGTGCTAATACGCCAACACTTTTTCATCTGCTGAAACCGGAAGAAACCGGGGTGAATTTTGTTAACGAAGTAACAGATGAAGACAGCTTCAATATTCTCACCTACCGCAATTTTTATAACGGAGGAGGTGTTGCTATCGGCGATATCAATAACGACTCACTGCCTGATCTTTATTTCACTTCAAACCAACATAAGAACAGGCTGTATCTTAACAAAGGAAATTTTCATTTTGAAGACATAACTGATAAAGCCGGAGTCGGTGGAACAATGGCATGGAGTACCGGTGCAACAATGGCTGACGTAAATGGTGATGGATTATTGGATATCTATGTTTGTAATTCGGGTGATGTGGGTGGAAATAACAGGAAGAATGAATTGTTCATAAACAATGGTAATCTTACATTCACTGAAAAAGCAAAAGAGTATAATCTTGACAATAACGGTTATTCAACGCATGCTGCATTCTTTGATTATGATGGTGATGGCGATCTTGATTGTTATATATTGAACAATAGTTTCCGCAATCCTGCCAGGATTGAGTTATATAGAAAAATGAGAGAGATTCCTTCTCCTACCGGTCACAAACTAATGCGAAATGATGGAAATACTTTCACCGATGTAACCCAAGAAGCAGGCATTTATAGCAGTGACATTGCTTTTGGTTTGGGCGTGGCAGTTTCTGATCTCAACGGTGATCATTTACCTGATCTTTATGTCAGCAACGATTTTTGGGAACGCGATTACTTGTACATTAATAAGGGCAATGGAAAATTTTCAGAAGAGCTTCCTTCAAGAATAAATTATTGCTCTACATCCAGCATGGGAGCCGATATAGCTGATATTAATAATGATGGTTATCCCGAAATATTTACTACTGATATGTTGCCCGGTGATAATTACCGTTTAAAAACCACCATTGCTTTTGATCCTTATCATCTTGAAGATTTAAAATACCGCGCCAACTATCATTACCAGATAACACAGAATTGCCTTCACTTAAACGATGGCAATGCAGATTTTTCAGAGATAGCGCAAATGTGCGGCGTTGATGCAACAGACTGGAGTTGGGGTGCACTCATCTTTGATTTTGATAATGATGGTAACAAAGACATTTTCGTTAGTAATGGAATTTTGAAAGATATTCAGTCGATGGACTTTCTTGAATTCAAAGCAAACCAGGTAACACCGGTTAGCATGAAAGAACAAGGTAAGAATGATTATCGCAAATTAATTTCCTTAATGCCTTCAACTCCTTTGCAGAATTATGCATTCTCTAACCTTGGTCATTTAATGTTTAAGAATAACGCTTCAAGTCTTGGATTCATACAATTATCTTTTAGCAATGGTGCTGCTTATGCAGATCTTGATAATGATGGCGACGAAGACCTTGTAGTAAATAATAACAATGAACCATGTTTTATTTATCGTAATGATGCAAACAAATATTCAGGGAACCATTTTCTAAAAATAAAGTTTGCTGGACCTGAGAAAAATCGTTTTGGCATAGGAGCGGAAGTAAGGGTCAAATCAAAAGACGGAATTAAAGTACTTCAGAATTATAATACACGTGGATTTGAAAGCAGTATAGAACC
>AR_comb_assmDRAFT_10284028_pt1 | contig 10169 bp, 9 predicted proteins | sample ArasoioldDNA_FD_10543 | JGI IMG/M metagenome (IMG submission 10543) | reverse complement strand
GGCGTAAAGCCAGCAGATTTACAGTCTGCCCCGTTTGGCCACTCCGGAACCTACCCGTTCAAATGCGAGGGTTGATATAGGCTCGCGCCAAGCTGGTCGCAAGTGGTTTGCCTGCCTCAATCTTCCTCTTCCTCTGCCGCTTCGTCTTAATGGAAATCATCAGATTAAGAGGCAGAGGAAACGGGAAGAGGAAGATTCTACCGGTTGAAGAATTCCCTGATCGCTTCCACAACATACCGCTGCGCTTCGCGCGGAAGCTCGGGGTAAATTGGTAAGGCCAAACTCTCGCGCGTGGCTTGTTCGGTGGTCGGCAAATCGCCTTCGCGGTACCCGAGATTCCGGAAGCACGCCTGCAGATGTAAGCCGACCGGATAATAGATTTCGGTGCCGATTTCCGATTTGGTAAGGTGTTGGCGCAGGGCATCGCGATCCGACGTTCGGATTACGTACTGATGATAAACGTGATGTTCGGCCACGCGGTCGCGATACGGTTCCGGCGGCAATTTGATTTTCCCGGTTAATCCGGCGCGGGTGAATTCGTCCCGATAAAAATCTGCTACGGTTCGTCTGGCCGCCGCCCACTGGTTGAGGTGAGGCAACTTTACCTTAAGGATCGCGGCCTGGATCTCATCCAGGCGGAAGTTGCCTCCGACAACCTCATGATAATAGCGGCGCTGCATCCCATGTTCGCGTACGGCGCGGAGCTTTTCGGACAGGTGATGATCGCGGCACACGATCAGCCCGGCGTCACCGGCAGCACCAAGGTTCTTCGATGGATAAAAACTGAAAAAACCGGTGGCACTCATATTTCCAGCCATTCGCGTTCCGTCAACAAAGGGGTACTCTGCGCCGATAGCCTGAGCCGCATCTTCGATAATCGTTAGGCCGAATTCCTCCGCTATGCGGTGGATTTCGTTCATATCGCAACAGAGACCGAAAAGATGCACTGGTATGATGGCCCGAACTTTTTCGCCGGTTCGGCGCACGACCAGTGTTCCGTCTTTCCGTTCACATTGTTCGCGAAGGAAAGTTTCGAGCGCGGGAGTGGAGATGTTGCAGCTGGAAGCATCAATATCCACGAATACCGGTTTCGCTCCCACCCGCACCACACACCCGGCGGTCGCGAAAAACGTATAGGCCGTGGTGATCACTGCGTCCTCCGGGCCGATTCCGAGCGCCATTAGAATCGCCAGAAGTGCATCCGTTCCGGAAGAAACGCCGATGGCAAACGGAGCGTGGCTAAACTCGGCGATCGCCTGTTCGAACTCCTTAACCTTGGGCCCGAGAATGAAACGCTGAGTGCTGAGGACCTGTTCGATTTCGGCGCGAATCGGCTGGGCCAGAGCGCGGTACTGCTCACTCAGATCAAGCAGCGGTACGCGCATGCGTCGAACCATGGCAGTTTCGGGAGCCGGTTCAAACGCGAACTTGGATCTCAGCCCGTTGACCGTTCACTGGTGCTACGTTACGCTTCCGGCCATGGCTTTGCTGCGGACGGTTTTTTGGGTCGCCTTGTTCCTGTTTTTCACGTTCTGCTTCGTGGTGTTGTTCGAGTACGGAACGAACGATTTCGTCACCGGCTTCCATAAGGAATTCGGACGGATCAAGACGTTCGTCACCGATCACACGTCGAAGACCAGCGAAAAAAAGAAGTAGGCTATCCCGTTTACGTTTCGCCCGTTAGGCGACGAATTCCAGCGCCACGTCCCTGTTGATGTAGCCGGCCTTGCGCGCCTGGCCCAGGAACTCTCGGATGGCTGCGCGGCCGGTGTCCCCGTAATCGCGAGTGAAATCGTTCACATACATGCCGATGAATTTGTCCGCCAGATCGGTTTCCATGTCTCGGGCGTAAGGCATCGAATGAGTCACCGCTGCCCGCCGATGCGCGAGTCCGTAATCGATGCTTTCCCGCAGGATCTGCGCGATCTCGGAACGAACGGTGGGCGGAATTGCTTTTCGAACCACGTTCCCGCCGAGTGGGAGCGGCAGACCCGTGCTTTGCTTCCACCATTCCCCAAGATCAATGACCTTCTCGAATCCGGCGCGATCATAAGTGAGCTGACCTTCGTGGATGATCAGACCCGCCTCCGCCCGACCGGTGTTCACCGCATCGAAAATCTGATCGAACGGCACCACCACGTAATCAAACTCTCCGAGATAAAGCTGCAGAGCCAGAAACGCGCTCGTCATCTTCCCCGGAATCGCAATCGTTTTGTCCCGTAGTTCGTCGCGCGGTCCTTCTGAATTCGGCGTTCGATGTTCGGCGTTCGATGTTCGGCGTTTTCTTATGACCAGCGGTCCATACCCGTCGCCCATGCTCGCTCCGCACGGCAGCAGCGCATACTTGTCCGAGACGTAGGCATAGGCGTGAATCGATATGGCCGATATGTCGAGTTCCTCACGCACACACCGTTCGTTAAGTGTTTGGATATCTTCGAGTCGCTGATCAAACGCATACCCGCGTAGATCAATCTTATTCTCGGCGATCCCATAAAACATGAACGCGTCGTCCGGATCAGGCGAATGGCCGAGCGTAAAACCAGTTGGTTTTGGCGTCACTGCGCACGCTAGGCGGTCGAATTGGACCATGCAAGGATAGCACCCGTTCTATTTGCCTTCGCTCGGCGGCTTCTGTAACCTCGGCACATGGCAAAGTCCGCCCTCGGCAAAGGTCTCGGTGCGCTCATTGGTACTCCGCGGCCGGTGGCGCGAACCGAAGCCGACACTGCTCCGAACGAAAAGATTCGGACTGTCGCTTTGGCCAGTATTTCTCCCAGTCCGTTACAGCCGCGGAAGGAGTTCGAGCGGGACGCACTGCTGGAACTGGTGGAGTCGATTCGACAGCACGGAATCATTCAGCCCCTAATTGTCCGACCGATCGATGGCCGGCACGAGTTGATAGCGGGCGAACGCCGGTGGCGAGCAGCCCAGGAAGCTGGTCTCACCGAAGTGCCGGTGATTATCCGTTATGCCACCGACCTCGAGGTGCTCGAAATCTCACTCATCGAAAATCTGCAGCGACAGGATCTCAATCCTATCGAAGAGGCGCAGGGATACGCGCGGTTGGCCAGCGAGTTTGGCATGCGGCAGGAAGACATAGCATTGAAGGTGGGTCGCAGCCGCGCGTCGGTGGCAAACGCGATGCGCTTGCTGGATTTGCATCGCCAGATCCAAATCTGGCTCACTCAGGATTTGTTATCGGTCGGGCACGCCAAGGTTCTGCTGGCGCTCAAATCACCGGAGGAACAACTTTTCGTTGCCGAAACCATTCTTCGCCGCAAGTCGAGCGTTCGTGCGACGGAACGATTGGTCGCCCGGCAACTCGGTATCGTTCGTTCACGCAAGAAGAATCGCGATGGCTCCGCGAATGGAAGCGGATCCGCGATTACTGAGCTGCAAGAGCGTCTTCAGCAACATCTCGGCACTCATGTAAAGATTCAACACAGCGACAAAGGCGGCAGAATCGAGATCGACTACTACGGCAATGAAGATCTCGAACGCATTCTTTCGCTGCTCGGTCTGAAGCCAACTGAGAGTTAAAGCCCAGCCGGGTTCGGATTCGCGCTGTGAAGTTACGCTGCGTTGCTTATCTAGCCCTCCTGCGGCTTGCACTGGGGCCGTTGTCGCTGGCGATCCTGTTAGGCTGCGCCCGGCCGGGCGCGGCAGATCAGAAACTTTGGGAGCAGGTCTCGGGAGCGAAGGCCCTGGCTCATGTTCAAACTCTGGTGGACTACGGTCCGAGGCCCCCCGGTTCCGAGGCGCTGGAAAAATCACGGCAGTACATTGAGCGCCAACTGGGAGAGTGCGGATGGAAAATAACCAGGCAAACTTTCACCGATCAGACTACCCGCGGGGCAATGACTTTTGTAAACCTGATTGCCCAATTCCATGGCAACGGTTCTTCGAAACCCGCACCGGTGTTCCTGCTTTGTTCGCATTACGACACCAAGATCTTCGACGATATCCGGTTCGTTGGCGCTAACGATGGCGGATCGAGCACCGGTTTACTACTGGAGCTCGCCCGAGTCCTCGCTCAGAATCCGGCGCTCGCGAGCCGCATCCAGCTGGTGTTCTTTGACGGCGAAGAAGCGGTTGAAAATTTCACCGATACGGACGGCCTGTACGGGAGCAGACACTTCGCGCGCGAACTTATCACAACCGGGACGGCGCGTCAGTTTCATGGCGGACTCCTACTCGACATGGTGGGCGATCGATCGTTAGGCATTACCATGCCGCTCGATTCCCCGGCAAAGATGGTGCGTGATATTTTTGCCGCGGCCGATGCCCTTCAGTGTCGCGATCGTTTCACCTATTTTGATCACGGAAGTATCACCGACGATCACACGCCGCTGAATTCCATCGAAATTCCGACCATCGATCTGATCGACTTTGACTACCCACCATGGCACACCGCGGATGACACGATTGACAAGATTGGTGCCGAGAGTCTGCAGACCATCGGCCGGGTGGTGATTTATTATCTCAGCCGCCATCTAGCCAACTGACCCTGGTTTGACCAGCGCAGGTGCGAACTAACCGTGAAAATCGGACAAATTATAAATTCAGGATTGCGCATAGCGCGATTTGACCTCAGGCTGGAAATCCGTCGATTGTCTCTCCTTCAGTGGAGGAATCTGTGACATGTCCCGTAGAACGCGAAAGAATATAGGATTGGTTGGCCTGGGCCTTATTGGTGACCGGGTCCGGGACGTTTTGCGCCGGAAAGGTTTCCAGGTTTTTGTCTGGAACCGGACTCCACGGCTGGTTCCGAACTTCGTAGGAGCGCCCGCCGAACTGGCCGAGATGTGCGACTTCATCCAGGTCTTCGTATCCGATGATGACGCTCTGCTTTATGTGGTGAAACAGTTAAGCCCTGCGTTATCTGCCCGGCACATTGTAATCGCGCATCCTACCGTCGCTCCGCATACCATGGTGGCTGCAGCCGAAATCGTGCAAAGACGCGGTGCCCGTTTTATTGAAGCGCCGTTTACCGGCAGCAAGGAAGCCGCGGAGAAGGGCGAACTCGTTTATTACGCCGGCGGCGAAGAGGCGGCGCTGCGCGATGCCCGGCCGCTGCTGGAAGCGAGCAGCAAACAGATTTTGGAAATGGGCGAGATCGGTCAGGCAACCGCGATCAAAGTGGCCACCAACATGGTTACGGCCGCGACGGTACAGGCGACCGCTGAGGCGCTCGCACTTGTCCAGTCGACAGGCGTATCGCCGGAGAAATTCGCGACCGCGATGGAACAGAATGCGAGCTACTCCAAGACGCTGTCGATGAAGTTGCCCAAAATGATCGGGCGCAATTTTGAGCGTCACTTTTCTGTTCAGCACATGCTGAAGGATATGCAGATCGCGAATCGTCTCGGCCTTTCTCATCATCTTGAGCTTGGCGTAACGGCAGCCGCACGTGATCGTCTTCTCGAACAAATGCAACGCGGTCATGGCGATGAAGACTACTCCGCTGTCGCGCGCAAATATGCTGAGGCGCAGCCGGCGACAGAAGCGGACCTGGAGCTATTTCAGGGGCGGAGCGCCGAAGCGAGCGTTGAACCGGAATCGAAACCTCCTCAGGAGCCACCTGCTAAGGCCGAAACCGAGTCGTTTAAGAAAGCTGAGCCGGCGGTTGAATCTGAAACCAAACCTCCGTCGGTGGCTGGACAGTCCGATTTGCCAACTGTTCAACCTGAGGCGACCGCGTCGCCCGAGCCGGCAACGCCGCCCGAACCTGAGCCAGGCCCGTCAGAGGAACCAGTCGCTCCTCGTGCCTCGGCACTGCAGGCATTGGAGGCGCACATGCCGGCCGCTCCATTTCTCAATGAGATCGAGTCAGGTGGATCAGCGACTGAACCAGCTGAGTCTGCGAAAGTTGCCCTTGAGACCTCGACTGATTTCCTGTCAGAACCGACTCAGGAAGTGCGAGAAGATGAAGGGCACGACGCGCGCGGATTTTTCAGTCGGCTCCTTCGCCGTGCCAACACCTGACCGGGGCGGTTTCACGGATCATGCAATCCCGTGATCCCGGCGGGCGCTGTTTTCTTGATCTATCGGATCGGACGAAGCTGCGGCTAACTGGAACTGATCGACTGCGTTTCGTAAATGGTCAGATCACTAATGACATCCGGAAAGCCACGGCGTCGTCAGCCATCGCTGCGTGCGTGCTGAACGTTAAAGGAAAACTGAACGCGCACCTTTTTGCTTCGGTGCGTGACGATTCGATTTTCATCGATGCCGATCCGGCACTTAACGAAGCGCTAACGGGTCGACTCGAGCGTTACATCATTGCGGACGATGTTCAGATCGAAGATGTCAGTGCGCAATTCTCGTTATTTCATGTCATCGGCAAACCGCCGGACATCGCAGACGGCACTCTCATCTCGGCGAACCGTTTTGGTCAGCCGGGTTCTGATCTCTGGGTGGACTCAACCAGGCATGACGCTGTGGCCGAATCACTATCGGCTGAAGTGCCGTTTTGCGATCGCGATTGCGCGGAAGTCCTGCGGATCGAGCAGGGCGTTCCAAGCTGGGGCAGGGAACTAACCGAAGAGATTATTCCCGTTGAAGCCAATCTCGAGGAGAGTTCCATCGATTATGCGAAAGGCTGTTACATCGGCCAGGAAGTTATCTCCCGAATGAAAATGTCCGGCCAGAGAAACAAATCGCTGTGCGGGCTCGTCGCTCCCAACGACACGGCGCTGATATCGGGCACGAAATTGTTTTCAGCGGCGGATAACGAAAGGGAAATCGGCTGGATTACGAGCGCGGTGTGGAGTGATCGGTTAGGCAAATATATCGGTTTAGGATATCTCAAACGCCCGTTCAACCAGCCGGGGGCGGAAGTGATCGCCAAGCTAGCTGAGGGTAAGCTGCTCCCGGCGCGGGTGGTGAATCTTCCGTTCGCGCCAGGCTGACTTTGCACGTTCAACGATTGACCCACTTCCCCGCCGCCACGTAGCTTACATCCTTCCCCGCTCCGGTCGTCATGGCGAAAGTCACAGTTAAGAACGTTTCCAAGATTTTTCCGGGCGACAAAGGACGCGATGTCACTGCCGTCGACGACGTCAGTCTGGACATTCAGGATCGTGAGTTCGTCGTTCTGGTCGGTCCCTCCGGTTGCGGCAAATCGACGACACTGCGGATGATTGCCGGGCTCGAAGAAATCTCGCGCGGCGAAATTTATATCGGGGACCGACTGGTGAACGATGTCCCACCCAAGGATCGCGACATAGCCATGGTATTTCAAAACTATGCGCTCTATCCGCACATGACCGTTTACGACAATCTCGCGTTTGGTCTCAAGCTCCGGAAATATCCGAAAGCCGAGATCAGAAAACGCGTTAATGATGCAGCCGGAATTCTCGGGATTGAGGAGTTGCTCGACCGGAAGCCGAAGGCGCTTTCCGGCGGCCAGCGTCAGCGAGTCGCAGTAGGTCGCGCGATCGTCCGTCAGCCGAAGGTGTTTCTTTTTGACGAACCGCTGTCGAATCTCGACGCCAAGATGCGTGTACAAATGCGGGCGGAGATCACCAAGCTGCATCAACGTTTACAGGCCACAATGATCTACGTGACCCATGATCAGGTCGAAGCGATGACCATGGGTGACCGGATCGTGGTGATGCACAACGGCGTGGTGCAGCAAACGGACACGCCTTTGGCACTCTATAATGAGCCGGTAAATCTGTTCGTCGCTGGTTTTCTGGGCAGCCCCCCAATGAACTTCATTACCGGCACGCTAGAGCTGGCCGGGAACTCTCTCGTTTTTTCAGAGCTGAAAGGGGGCACCATAAGGGTGCAATTGCCGGCAGGAGAACGGCCGGCCGCTAAAGGATTGGTTGGCAAGCCTGTCCTATTGGGGATCAGGCCGGAAAACATTGAGCTGGCGCGGTTTGCCGGTCCTGAGGAGGCCACCGGGAGTTTTCCAGCCATAGTTGACATGGTGGAGCCTATGGGTCCGGAAACGAACCTCTACCTGCAGACTGGAGTTCAGACGGTGGTTTGCCGGAGCCAGCGTCCTTTGGACCACAGGGAAGTGGGTCATCGGCTGGAGTTTGAGATGGATCTGAAGAAGGCGCACCTGTTCGACCCGGACTCTGGAAAACGTATTATTTAGAGCTGTTATAAGCCCTTTTTTGGCCGCTATTTGCGTTGATTTTAGGCTTGCTGTTTCTAAAGCGGCCACGTATAAAGGCGGGCCAGCACCTCTCCTACGCCTATGAACCAGCAACTGCTCGCAGAGATCGGTCGGACTCAGCGGCTCGAAATTCTGAATTCTCTCAAGCGCTCCAAGGGAATGTCAGTCAACGAGCTCGTCCGTAAAATGAAGATGAGTTATATGGGTATCAAGCAGCATTGTCTCACGCTGCAGCGCGATGGATACCTAGATACCTGGCGTCGTCCCCAAAAAATGGGACGGCCGGAAATGGTATATCGCCTGACACGGCGGAGCCATGACCTGTTTCCAACCGACAGCAATCGTCTCACGTTGGAATTGCTGCGTTCCGCACAGGAAATTTACGGCCGAAATGCCCCGGAAAAGCTTCTTTACCATGTTTTTGAACGGAAGATTGCCAGCGTGAAGGAGAAGGTGAAGGGCGAAAACGTCGCCGAACGAGCCAAGTGGCTCGCCCGTCTCCGCGATTCCGAAGGTCACATGGCTCAGTTTAGCACTGACGAAAAAGAAGGCGGGCCTCAAATACTGGAATGTCACTCTCCAATCATGAACCTGCTGGATCGCTACCCGATCATCGGGCGGTTGGAGCAGGATTTATTTGAAGCAGTCCTGGGGACGACAGTACGGCGCGAAGAGAATCGCACTTCCGGCCTCTACGAGTGCGCGTTTTATTTCGCGGTGTAGGGCCGTCGAGAGACCATCGCCAAAACATTATCCGCTCTTATTAGAGCCGCCCTAAGGTCGGCGTAATGGCCGGTCCTCACCGAGAGAAAGCCGTTTTGACGGCTTTGATCTCCGGTAAGTGTCACCCTTCAACGTTATTTGCGCTTTCGCGGCGCTCAAATTTCGATTGATTCAGCGCGATGCTTCGCGTCTTTCCAGCAGTCGTTATTGAGAACCTGTCCCCGCTGATCGACGGCGGGCGCTATCCGGTCAAGCGAGCGATCGGTGAGGATCTGGTGGTCGAAGCGGACGTCTTCAAAGATGGTCATGACGTGGTGGCAGCGTCGCTCCGCTGGCGCCAGCTCGGCGAAGCCCAGTGGCAGGACACGCCGATGCGATCTCTGGACAATGATCGGTGGCAGGGGGTTTGCACCTTTTACGAGAACACAAGCTACGAATACACGGTTGAAGCGTGGACGGATACGTTTCGCGGCTGGCAAAAGGAGTTTGGCAAAAAATTCGAAGCTGGGATTCAAAACCTGACCAGCGAAGCGCTGGAAGGCGCTACGCTGGTGGAAGCAGCTGCCCACAGGGCTAACGATCCGGATGATGTTGACCGGCTGCGAGAAATTGCCGAGACGATCCGATCAGCTGAGAACGACGAGATAAATGCCATCGCCCATTCCGGCGAATTGGAGGTTCTGATGGCGACCTATCCGGATCGTTCTACAGCGACCCAATACGGACCTCCACCGCGGGTCATTGTTGATCGGCCAAGGGCGCGCACGGCTGCCTGGTACGAATTTTTTCCGCGGTCTGCCGGGGGTCACGGTGACCGCGGCTCAACTCTTCGAGAGTCGTTGCCGCGCGTCGATGATGCGCGCGCGATGGGCTTCGACGTTATCTATTTTCCGCCGATTCATCCGATTGGTCACACCAACCGGAAAGGTCGAAATAATTCGCTCATTGCTGAGCCGGACGATCCCGGTGTTCCGTACGCGATTGGGAGTGAATACGGTGGGCACAAAGCAGTGGATCCGAATCTTGGCACACTCGAGGATTTTGACTGGTTGAACCGCGAAATTCGGAGCCGTGGGATGGAGATCGCGCTCGATTTCGCCATCAACTGTTCACCCGATCATCCCTACGTGCGCGATCATCCCGAATGGTTCTACAAACGTCCCGACGGAACCATCAAATACGCCGAAAATCCGCCGAAGAAATACGAAGATATTTATCCGCTCAATTTCCGATGCGCCAACTGGCAGGAGCTGTGGAAGGAAATGAAGAGCATTATTTTGTTCTGGGCTGATCACGGCGTCCGAATCTTCCGGGT
>AR_comb_assmDRAFT_10490747_pt1 | contig 10171 bp, 8 predicted proteins | sample ArasoioldDNA_FD_10543 | JGI IMG/M metagenome (IMG submission 10543) | reverse complement strand
AGCGCCATCTGCGCACGCAGTACAACATGACGCCGGAGCAATATCGCGACAAATGGAGCCTGCCGCCGGACTATCCGATGGTAGCGCCGAACTACGCCGTGGCGCGTTCGCAGCTCGCCAAGAAGATGGGGCTTGGCCAGCAGCGGCCGAAGCGTGGATCCAAGGCGTAATCGGGCACCGCGTTAGCCCGCCTCAGCCAATGCCGACCTTGCATCCGAGCGAATGCGCTCGACCATCGCGCGCAGGCCATTGGAGCGTTGCGGTGTCAGATGGTCGCGAAATCCGAATTCGTCGAAAACCGCGGTGGCATCGGTTGCAAGGATTTCCTGGGGCGAACGACCGGAATAGAGCGTGAGCAGAATAGCGATCAGGCCGCGGACAATGTGCGCGTCGCTGTCGCCGAGATATTTCAGCACCGCTCCGCCTGCGTTACGCTCGAGCTGCTTTGACAGCCAGACCTGGCTGACGCATCCCTGCACCTTGTTCTCCGGCGAATGCCCGGCCTCCGACATCGGCTCCAGGGTGCGGCCGAGCTCGATGACGTACCGATAGCGGTCGTCCCACTCTTCCAGCAACTCGAAATTGTCCCTGATTTCCTCGATCGTCGTCATGGCGGCCCGTATTGATCCCGTCCGCTTATATAGGATCGCGGGGCAGCGAAAGCGATATCTTCAGGGGTGGAAATTCCCCAGTTTCTACTGCACCGGCGGCAGGTGCCATTCCGTGGCCAGATCCTGTTCCGTCAGCGTGTCGCGCGGGACCGCCTCGACCAACGGGGAATCGTCATTCTGGGCGGCGCCAATCGAGCCGGTATGGTCCGGCGCTTTCTTGTCGGCCTCGGATTTCTTGTCGTCGGGCTTCTTCTCGTCGGCCTTCTTGTCGGTGACCGAGCGATAGATCTTGCGCGCGCCGTCCTGGGCGCGGACGCCGATGACCGTTGCGGCCTGACCGCCGACCTCGCAGGCCTGCGGCTGCCGCTTGCAAAACTGGCCCATGTCGGACACCGCCGCAGTCGCAGCCTGCACGGCATCGGAAACGCTGATCTGCGGCAGCTTTTCCGATTCGGGCGTCTTGTCCCTCGGCAACAGCACGAGCACCAGCCCGAGCCAGAATGCCAAACGCAACAGGAAGAACATCTTGCGATCCCGGCCGTTCCAAAAGTCCGTGGCGGCCCATCGTCCGCCGCTGGCTTTCACCCAGCCATTCTCGATAAATCGCAAGTGATTGAAGCGGGCTTAATTCGTCGAAAAATCGTCGAGGATTTGCTGCGCGCGATTTGCCGTAAATATTGCGTTGACGCCGCAGGATCGGCCCTATCCACCAATTTGAAACCATAAAGTCGTCGCCGTGGAAACCCGCCGTTCACCATCTGCATGCGCAACGAAGATAAAATGCGGATGAAATTGCGGTGTTTTGTCGAGCTCCGCGGCGCCTTAGTGTTCGCTTAATGTCGCTCTGACACGGTGGCTCGGACAAGGGGGCGTTCCGGCGCGTCTTTTTTGACGGACAAGCCGAGGCGCGAGAGCCGTGACTGTGTTGAGTACTATCCGCGACTGTCTCGATGCGCTGCTGCATCCGTCGGCACGTTACGACGCGCTGACCCGCGCGCGGCATCGCGCTTTCATGGCGCCGCGGCTGATCGGCAGCTTAGCTGCCTTTGCGGTGTTCCCGGTCTATCTTGCGATGCGCGGCGCGCCCGGCGCACTGGAAGTCTCCGCACTCGCCTGGCTGATCGCGCCGATCCTGCTGTCATGGTTCTTGTCCCGCACCGGTCATTACGAAGGCGCGCATGTGCTGTCGTCGATCGCGCTTGCCGGCCTCGTGATGGCGGTGACCGTCACCACCGGCGGCATCGAGTCCTTTGCGGCCATCTGGCTGGTGGTGATCCCGGTCGAATCGGCGCTGTCTGCCTCGCGCCGTGTGGTCGGCTTCGCTTCGGCGCTGGCGCTCGCCTGTGCCGGGATGCTGATCGCCGCGGGGCAATTCGGCCTGCTGCCGCCGCCCGACATCAATCCGGCCCTGCGCGGACTGTGCGTCGCGTTCGGGATTACATCTGCGACGCTCTACGCCGCGGGCATTGCGTTCGGTGCGGAGTCCCTGGCGCGCACCAGCGTTTCCCTCCTGAGCATGGAGGAGGAGCGCTATCGCCTGCTTGCGCGCAACATGAGCGACGTGATCTCGCGACATCAGCGTAACGGAGCAGTGCAGTTCATCTCGCCCGCGGCTGAAACCATGCTCGGAACCCCGGCGGCAATGCTGCTCGGGCATGGTCTGTTCGATCGTGTCCATGTCGCCGATCGCCCCGCTTTTCTTACCGCGCTGTCGGATGCCGCCCGCAGCGGCGAGGCGCGCAGCGTCGAATTTCGACTGAAACGCGAAATGCCTCGCGCCGAGCGTGGCGTTCACGGCGCCGTCGACTTCATCTGGGTCGAAATGCGCTGCCGTCCGCTCGAACAGTCCGCCGAGAGGCGCCAGACGTCCGATTTCGAAGTTGTCGCTGTCATGCGCGATATAACTGACCGCAAGATGCAGGAGCAGGCGCTCGATCTCGCGCGCAGCGTCGCGGAAGCGGCCGATGCCGCCAAGACGCGTTTCCTCGCCACCATGAGCCACGAACTCCGCACGCCGCTCAACGCCATCATCGGTTTCTCCGAGATGATCGTGCAGGAGCAGACGCTGATGCTGGATGCTGCGCGCCGCAAGGAATATGCGCAGCTCATCAACGATTCCGGCCAGCATCTCCTGTCGGTCGTCAACGGCATTCTCGACATGTCGAAGATGGAGTCCGGAAATTTCGAGATCGAGCCGGAGCCCTTTGCGCCGCGCGTCGCGCTCGTCAATTGCTGCAACCTGCTGGCGCTGAAAGCGCGCGAGGGCGGCGTCGACCTCGTTACCGACGTGCCGCAGGACCTGCCGGTCATGACCGGCGATCCGCGCGCCTTCAAGCAGATTGTCCTCAATCTCGTTTCCAACGCGATCAAGTTCACCGAGCGGAGCGGCAGGGTGACCGCGGCTGCCCATGTCGAGGGATCGCGGCTGGTACTTCGCATCACCGATACCGGTGTCGGAATTGCCGCCGATGACCTGAAGCGCATCGGCGATCCCTTCTTTCAGGCCGGCAAGACCTATCAGCGCCGCCATGAGGGCACCGGGCTTGGTCTTTCCATTGTGAAAAGCCTGGTCGGCCTCCATTCCGGCGAAATGACCGTGCAGAGCAAGGTCGACGAGGGTACTTCCGTGACGGTGAGCCTGCCACTCGTCTTCACGAAGCCCGCCTTGCCGGAGCAGGAGAACAAGATCACGGCGCTGGCCGTCGCGCGGGCGTCTCAGGATCACGCATTTGAAGAACCGGTATTTCAGGACAAGATCATTCAGGTGAAGAAAAGTGCCTAGGAAAGCTGCAGCAGAGGATGGGTTGCCGCGCCGCCGCCGGGGGTCCGCCGCCGCGGCCGACGAGGCGAACCAGCGCGGTCTTGCCATGCGCATCTTCTTGCACAGCCCGAAGGACGTGCTCGCGGGCCTGCTGGCTTTTGCCGCTGCGAGCGCCATCATTGCCAATGCGCTGTTCCTGCAGCATGGGCCGCATCCAGCGCCGATGTTCGGTTCGGTCGTGCATATTCCGCAAAGCAATTCTGTGAACGCCAGCCTGTTGCCGCGCCCGCGTCCGGCGGAAGCCGATGTGGCGTCCATGGAGCCGCGTCTTGCCGAGCCGAGGCCGAGCGAGTTGCGACTCGCCGATATCAGGGCTGGCGAGCCCAAATCGACCGATCCGCTCGGCACTCTGGTGAAAGCGACGACGACCGGCACCGTGCCGTCGGGTACGGCCGCAGCGGCATCGTCCACTTCGATTGTGCTGCGGCCCCCGGCACCGGTTCCGCCGGTGCAGGTCACCGGCTCACGCCGCGTTGCCGCGGTTCAACGGGTGCTGACCGAATATGGCTACGGCCAGTTGCGTGCGACCGGTACGATCGGGGCGGATACGCAGGCCGCGATCCGCAAGTTCGAGAGCGACCGCAGGCTGCCAGTCACGGGCCAGATGTCCGATCGCCTGGTGCGCGAGCTCACCGCGATGATAGGCCATCCCGTCGACTAATGGGGAGGGACGCCGGCTCTGGCGCTTGCCCGGGTGCTGCCCTATGACTGATCCATGCGATTGAAAACCAATATCTGGGTGGCCGCCTATTTGCGTCGCTGCCAGGGCGAAGGTGTTTTCGGCGCGGTGCGCCGTCGCGGCGCGGAGGAGGCGGGCGCGGTTTTCGTCAAGGTCGCGACCATGGACGGCAGCGCCATGCTGTATGCGCCGGCGCCACAGACCGTCTATGACGAGGACCGTCCTGTAGAGCGACTGTTCACGCCCGTCACTCGCGACCCAATACCGGAACACTCGGTGGAGGAACGCCTGACCAGGGAAATTCGATTCGACCCCGACGCCTGGATCGTTGAAACCGAAGACAGAGCAGGGCGCCACTTCCTCGATCTGGCGAAAGCCTGACCAGAAAAGTGTGAAACGGTTTTCGAAAAGATTATGCCCAATCAAAGAGGCTGGAGCATGTTGCGGTTCCCTGTAATCGCAACGTGCTCTAGCGCCCCGAGCCGTCCGTGCCGGTGCGTATGGCCGGCGCAGAGCCGGGCTGCACGGTGGGGCGTGTTTGTGCAGGCGTGCCGCGCGCGCGCTGACGTTCGTCGTCGTACAGAGCGGGGCGGTACTTCGCGCGTGTCTGCGCCATGATCGAGCCGCGCCAGGCAGCGAGCATCACCAGTGAGGAGCGTTCGCCAAGCCGGTCGTAGAGCCGGGACAGCCGGTAGACCGTGTTCACGGACGTGCCGAAATCAGGCTTGAGGAACAGCAGCACGCGCTCGAATACGGGGCCAGGCATGCCGAGCGCCCGCATGGCACAGGCGAGCGGTTCACCGCCGCTATCGTTCACAATCTGCTGGGCGATGCTTGCCGGCAGGATCAAGGTCTCGCCGAGCTCGAGCGTGAAATTTTCCAGATCAGCGACGAAGGCTGCCATTTCCAGCGCGCCGACCGCGTGCGCGGCGCGGCCTGCAGGAATGCGCGGCGATGCCTTGAGCGGCGTGTCGGCGAGGCTGTGCAGGATCTTGACCCGCTCGGTCGGCCCGGCGCGGAAGAACAGGTCGCAGATTTCGGCGGCATCCGTCGATTGCATCGCGAGATTCGAGGCGAAGCGCAATTGCGCGTCGGCGGGGGGCTTCGCGGGTTGCGTTTGCGTTGTCGCGGGGGGCGAGGAAGCTTGATCGAGGGTTGGCGCCGGCTGATGCGCGGGTGTGGGCCTGAGCTCAAGCTTGTGCAAGATCTCCGGCGGCGTCCCCGGATAGATCGCAAGCCGCGCGCGCACGGCGGCGCGGGTCGCGTCGTCGACCTGGTCGACCAGGCGGGAGGCGAGCTCGACGAATTGCCGCGCTTCCTCGATGGAATGCGTGTTCGCCTGCACGTAGAGGTCAGTCAGAACGCGCAACAAAGTGGGTCTGATGTCGACGCCCTCACGGCGGGAGAGCGTCATCAATCCATCAAGGCCCAGAAACAGCGGAGATGTGGTCATGTCAGAGTACGCGACGTCTTCGAAATTGACCCCCAGCCTAAGCCGGGCCGCTTTAACAGCGCGTTAAGGAAAACAAATTCTAAAAGCCCGCCGGCAACCATTCGGATGATGCCGGCTTGCAACGCGGACTCATTTTGCCGACCCCGGTGCCGCACGGATGTGCCGGGTTAATACCTCATTAACCACGTCCTGATCTTAATTGACGTGTCGCGGGACAAATGCGTCGCCGCGACGACCAGAGAGAATGGGCATGGGGACCATCATTGAATTTCCGGCAGATGCGGCGTCTTCGCGGCGGCTGGGGTCAACCTTCGATGGCGTTTCACATGGCGGCATGGCGACCGTTCTGATTTTGCCGGTGATCCGGATCGAGCGTGATCCGGATGGAAAACACGGCGGGCACGGTCCGGAAGAGGGCACGGCTCCAGGCCGTCGTCGGCGCCGTCGCTGAAACGCTGGGCATCGCGTCATGCCGGAGACGACATTTCCGATCCGGTATTTTGCGCCGGCCTTGTTGCTACTGTTCGCGGGCAGCATGCTGGGCGGTTGTAGCGGCGGCGATTTCTTTCGCACCCGCGATGACATGCGAAATGACGACATGCACCGCTGGATCGGCGCCGAAGCCACTTCGAGCGTCGCCATCCGCCCGTCCCAATACCAGCTTACCGACGATGAACGTCAGTTCCGCGATCTCGCTTATCCGCTGATCGAGCCGCCGCATTCGCGCCCCGCCTGGAAGAGCGTGTGGGGCGACTACACGCCGATCGCCTCGCCATGGCGCCAGGGACCTGCGTTCGACCGCACGGCTTACGGCCGCGCACTGATCGACGAGCCGCACCGCTCGCATTCGTCGCGATATGCGCAGTTGATCGAGGACGTGCGCAACGACATCACCCGCTTCGAGCTGTTTTATGCCAGCGCCATCAAGGTGATCGATCTCGATCGCCGCCGCAATGCGAGCCTCGCTCGCATCAGCGACATGTCGCCGCGCGAGCGCACCGACGCCGTCGCCCGCATGCAGGAGAACTCGCTGATCGTGCAGTGGGTGCAGCAGTGCCTGGAACAGCGGGTGTCCTCCTATCGCTGGGCGCTGGAACGCCTGGTGCTGCAAGCTCCCGATACGATTGCCTCCGATGCCGATCGTTTGATCGGCGAGCTCGCGGCGCAGACCGCCAATCCGCCCGTGCAGACCAGGCCGGTCATCGCTCCTCCGGGTGTGACGCCAATCGCCGCGCCCGCGGCCGTTTCGAAAGGCTGACGCTCGCCACAATTCCTGTCACCAAGGTCCCGTGACGGAACTGCTGCGACGCGCAATCGAAATAATGGTGCATGGCTGCCGCACCGCGTCGAGACCGAACGTTATGCACGTACCATCGTCACTGATTCCAAGGGGGTGAACCGCCTGGAAAGCGGCCGCAACGTGGGCCAATGCGGGGGTGATGATGCAAGGCAATCGGTTATTGGTTCGGACACTGGGGATTGCCGCCTGCGTGGCGGCGTGCTGCGCCGTCTGGCCGTCGGCCAGTCGGGCGTTTACGGAGGAAGATGCAAAGCGGCTTTGCACTCCCGACGTCTTGCGGCTCTGCTACGCCGAAATTCCCGACGTTGAGCGGATTACCGCCTGCATGCGCCGACAGCGGGCTCACCTGAGCGAGGGATGTCGCAGCGTCTTTGGCAAGCAGGCGCAATCGGCTTCGGCCAAGTAAGTCCTCGCTCGGATAAGGCAGGCTCACGTGCTTGGACTGGCAGGCCGAGATCAGTGAACCTCTGCCGGATGCCGGGGGATCGTCGTGGCCCGGCCGCGATCACCGCTCCTTGAAGGTTCGGGCGATTTGCTCGTGCAGGGGCTTGAGCAGATACTGCATCGGCGTTCGAGATCCCGTTGTGATGAACACTTCCGACGGCATGCCGGGCAGGAGGCGGAACGTGCCAAGCCGCTCGATCTCGTGCTTGGGCAACGCGACGCGAGCGACATAGTAGGCCTGCCCCTGGTTTTGCCCTTGCCCTTGTCCCGGCGTCTGGCCCTGCGGGTTATCTCGGGCCGTGTCCGGTGAAACATGGATCAAGCTGCCGTTGAGTTCCGGCATGGTTCGCTGGTTGCCCGCGTTGATCCTCACTCTGGCCGCGGCGCCCGCCTCGAGCTGATCGACTTGGTTCGGCATCACTCTTGCTTCGACGATCAGATCGTCGTCGTGGGGAACGACGCTCATGATGGTCTCGCCATTGGCGATCACGCCGCCAACGGTATGAACGGCAAGACCGTGCACGACCCCCGAACGCGGTGCGCGGATGTCCGTGCGCTTGAGCTGATCTTCAGCGGCGACCATCTTGTCGACAAGTTCGGCGATCTTTCCATCAGCTTCCCGCAAATCCTTGAGCAGGTCGGTGCGAAAGTCCTGATCGACCTGAATGATCTGCAATTCGGTTTCGCTGATCTTGGCCTTTGCCCGGGCAATCTCGGAGATGAACTGGCCGCGCTCGCCCTGCACACGCGTCTGGTCGCGCTCGAGAGTCATATATCGGGAGATCGTCACAAGGTTCTTGCTGTAGAGATCCGCGACACCAACCAGTTCCCTGGATATCAGCTCAATCTCGTTCTCTTTCGCCGCCAATTGCGCCGTCAACCCGCGGATTTCCTCGTTGCTCTGCGAAATTCGTTCGCGCAGCTGCGCGCGCTGACCCGCACGTGCTTCCTTCCGGGAGGCGAACAGCTTTTCCTCGCCGTTGATGGCGGCAGCCACGCTCGGTTCGTCCTTGCGCGGGATCAGCGAGTCCGGGAAAATGATGCTGTCGGCGAGATCGCGTTCCGCGATCAGGCGCGCACGACGCGCGACGTTTTCGTCGAATTGCGCACGCAAGACGCCGAGCGAGGAACGGTTCACCGTGTCATCGAGACGGACAAGGATCTGTCCTTCCTCGACCTCGCTGCCGTCGTGCACCAGAATTTCCTTGATCACGCCGCCGGTCGGGTGCTGAACCTTTTTGTCGACGGTCTCCACGATGATCGTGCCGCTCGCGATGACCGCGCCGGCGAGTTCGCTGGTCGTCGCCCAGCCGCCGAAGCAACCCACCAGAAGCAGGGCCATAGCGTAGCCGATAACATTCAGCTTGCGGATGACAGCCACGGGATCCCGGCTGTCAGCGTGCGTGCCGGACTTCGCATGAGAATGCACGTCTCGGTTCTGGCCAGTCTGCATGTTCATGACCCTACATCGACCTTTGGCTCGTGGAGCAGCGCGACGTTGCTTGCCGTCACGGGCTGGGGCGGACGAGCCTCTCTCTTTCGGATGATGACGTCGCGCGGGCCGAAGGCCTGCTGCGTACCGTTTCTCAGCACCAGAACCTTGTCGCATTGCTCGAGCACCGCCGGACGATGCGAGATGATGATGGCAATGGCGCCGCGCGCCTTGAGCTCGCGCAAGGCCATTTGCAATGCGGCTTCACCCTCGCTGTCGAGATTGGCGTTGGGTTCGTCGAGCACCACGAGGAATGGATTTCCATACAACGCGCGAGCGAGCGCGATCCGCTGTCGCTGGCCCGCCGAGAGAACCGTGGCGGCATCGCCGATCTTGCAGTCATAGCCTCCCGGCAGTCGCAGGATCATATCATGCGCCCCGGCTGCGCGGCCGGCTTCCAGAACCGCCTGGGAATCCGGCATCAGATTCATCCGCGCGATATTTTCAGCGATGGTACCTTCGAAAAATTCGACGTTCTGCCCGACATACCCGATATGGCGGCCGAGCGCCTCGTCACCCCATTGATCGAGCGCGGCAGTGTCGAGCCTGATCTCTCCGCGTGCGGGCGGCCAGACGCCGATCAACGTGCGAACAAACGAGGATTTTCCGGTGCCGCTCGGGCCGACAATCGCGAGCGCCTCTCCGGCGGCGAGCGAAAAACGGACATTGGCGAGGATCGTCCTCTCTCCCTTCGGGGCGGCGACGGCGACGTCCTCGACGTCCAGAGAGCGCGATGGTCTGGGCAGATCTGTGTCGGCGCTGCGCCGCGGCAGCTGTCGTAAGGTGTTCGAGAGACGCAATAACGATTGCCGCGCGCCGACCAGCGAGCGCCAGTTCGCAATGACCACATCGATGGGCGCAAGCGCGCGTCCCATCATGAGCGATGCGGCGAACATCGCGCCCGCGTTCAACTCCTGCTGAATCACAAGATATGAGCCCATCCCCAGCATCGACGATTGTAGCAGCAGCCGTATCACCTTGGAAATGCCGCTGTAGGTGCCGACCGCGTCGGAAACCTGCGCGGTGGCGATGAGGAAATCGTTGTTCGTTCTTTGCCAGCGCTGCGCCAGAGTGCCGCTCATTCCCATGGCCGCGATGGTCTCGCTGCCGCGGCGAACGACCTCGCTCGCCGCCGTCCGCGCGCCGCTGGCTTGAGTTAGCAGCGACATCGATGCGCGACTGCGCCGTTCGGTGAGGATGGTCAGGGTTGTGAGAGCGATGGCTCCCGCCAGCGCCGTGGTGCCAAGCAGGGGGTGGATCAAAAAACAGATCGCCAGAAACACTGGCATCCATGGCAGATCGACGAGCGCAATCGGTGCCGAACTGGTGAGGAATGCGCGGATCTGATCGAGGTCGCGCAATGGCTGGTGC
>AR_comb_assmDRAFT_11783468_pt1 | contig 10172 bp, 10 predicted proteins | sample ArasoioldDNA_FD_10543 | JGI IMG/M metagenome (IMG submission 10543) | reverse complement strand
CCGTTGAACAGGAACGAGAAGAACAGGTTCTGGCGGATATTGCCCATCGTCGCATGCGCGAGCCAGCGCGCCCGGACCATCGCCGAGAGATCGCCCTTGGTCAGAGTCATACCCGCGCTCTCGATCGCCACGTCGGTGCCGGTGCCCATCGCCACGCCAACGTCGGCTGCTGCGAGTGCCGGCGCGTCGTTGATGCCGTCGCCGGCCATCGCGACGGTCGCGCCCTTCGCCTTGAGCTCGCCGACGATTCGCGCCTTGTCCTCGGGCTTGAGGTCGGCATGGACCTCGTCGATGCCGCCGATCTGCCGCGCGATCGCTTCCGCCGTCCCGCGGCTGTCGCCGGTCAGCATCACGATGCGCAGTCCGTCTTCGCGCAACTGCGCGATCGCATCGCGTGCCGACGCCTTGAGCGGATCGGCGACTGCGATCATGCCGGATAGATGTCCGTCGATCGCCACCAGCATGACGCCGGCGCCGTCGGCACGATACCGCTCGGCCGCCTGATCGAGTGGAGCAGGATCGGCGCCGATCCGCTGCATCTGCGCGGCATTGCCGACGACGACCACGCGGCCATCGACCCGGCCGCTGATCCCGAACCCGGTCTGCGAGACGAAATCCTCGACGGACGCGAGGTCGAGCTTTCGTGATTCCGCCGCGTCGACGATCGCGCGGGCGAGCGGGTGTTCCGAGTGGCTTTCGACCGCCGCGGCGGCAGCGATCAGCGCATCTTCGGTCATTCCGTCGAGCGCTTCGGCGGCAATCAGCCGGGGGCGACCCTCGGTCAGCGTGCCGGTCTTGTCGATCACCAAAGTGTCGACCTTGTCCAGCGCCTGGAGCGCCTCGGCATTCTTGACCAGCACGCCGGCATGCGCGCCGCGTCCGGTGCCGACCATGATCGACATTGGCGTGGCAAGGCCTAGCGCGCACGGGCAGGCAATGATCAGCACCGCGATCGCGTTCAACAGCGCATGACCGAAGCGCGGTTCGGGGCCCACCAGGTTCCAGACGATGAACGCCGCGACCGCGATCAGCACCACGAGCGGCACGAACCAACCCGATATGCGATCCGCCACCGCCTGGATGGGCGCACGGCTGCGCTGGGCCTGGCCGACCATCTTGACGATCCGCGCCAGCACCGTGTCCGATCCGATCGCCCGTGCCTCGATCACGAGGCTGCCGGTGCCATTGACCGTGCCGCCGGTAACCGCGGCGTCGGTTTCCTTCATGACGGGCGCCGGTTCGCCGGTGAGCATCGATTCATCGACCGGGGAACGCCCCTCCACGACGACGCCATCGACCGGGATCGCTTCGCCGGGCCGCACGCGCAGCCGGTCGCCGAGCGCGATCTCGGACAGCGGCACTTCGCGTTCGATGCCGTCCGCATCGAGCCGGTGCGCGGTCTTGGGTGCGAGATTGAGCAGCGCGCGGATCGCGCGACCGGTCGCCGCACGCGCACGAAGCTCGAGCACCTGCCCCAGCAGCACCAGGGTTATTACGACGCCGGCGGCCTCATAATAGACCGGCACCATCGCACCATGCTCGCGAAAGCTCGGCGGAAATAGTCCCGGCGCCAGCGTCGCTACCAGACTGTAGAGGAACGCTGCCCCGACGCCGATCGCGATTAGCGTGAACATGTTATAGTGGCGGCTCCTGAGCGAGGCCCAGCCGCGTTCGAAAAAGGGCCGCCCGGCCCACAGCACGATCGGCGCGGTCAGCAGGAGCTGGATCCAGGGCGACAGCATCGGATCGACCAGATGAATGCCGAGCATCTCGGCGCCCATCGACACGGCGAGCAGCGGCAGCGAGAGCACGCCGGACACCCATAGCCGCCGTGTAAAGTCGACAAGCTCGGGATTTGGGGCATCGTCGAGCGAAACCTCCTGAGGCTCGAGCCCCATGCCGCAGATCGGGCAGGTGCCCGGACCGTCGCGGCGGATCTGCGGGTGCATCGGGCACGTCCAGATCGCGCCCGGACTGGCCGCAGGCTCCGGGCGCCGATCGCCCAGATAGGCCGGCGGGTCGGCAACGAACTTGGTCCGGCAGCCAGCGCTGCAGAAATGATAGTCCTGGCCCGCATGCGACGCATGATGCGAGGTGGTGGCCGGGTCCACGGACATGCCGCAGACCGGGTCCTTCACCTGACCCTCGGCCTTGGTGCTTCCGGCGCAACAACCGCTTCCGGAATGCACATGGTGGTCGGCATGGCTCATCAAATAGTCCTCCAATGCGACCCCATGTGGGGTTTGACATCATGTCAGGGTCAAGACCCTGATTGCTTCAGCTTGTGCGCGGTCAGAATCGCGATCGTGCCGGTGATGGTGTGAATGCGCTCGCGCTCGGTCACTTCTACGAAGCCTGCGCCGGCGATCAGGCCCGGAAGGACGCCGTCGGCATTGAGCTGGGTATCCGCGACGCCGTCCAACCGCTGGACGGTCAGACGGAACAGGAGCCGCATCAGTCCGGCCTGCCGTCCATAGTCCGCGAGAACGAGGCGGCCGCCCGGTTTTAGCGCGCGATGCATCGCCACCATGCCGCTTCGCTTGCCAACAAGCGGGACCTGGTGGAACACGAGGCTCGAAGTGACTGCGTCGGCGCCTTGCGGGGGTAGCGCATCGGCGAACCCCTGGCGCCAGTCGATCTCGACACCCTCCCGGCTTGCCTTGTCCCGCGCGATGCCAAGGGCCTGTTCGTCCGGATCGATCGCGACCACTGTGACCTCCGGGTGGAGCGTCTTCAGCAGAATGGCGAAGCTGCCGGTTCCGCAGCCGACATCGGCGATCGTCTCGCCCGAGCGCGCCGCGAGCAGGTCGAGCATGGCACCGCGCCAGCGCAGCTCGCGCGTCCATCGGCGAATCGCCCGGTCATAATCTTCGGTGTCGCCTGTCCCGAGCGCAGGCGTGAACGCCTGCGGATCCTGCGCAGCTTCGCCTAAGTCGTGTTCGGGCATTTCGCTTTTCCTTTCGGATACGGCGTTCACAGGGACATCGGCGGTTCGAGCGTTCCCAGCCAGGCAACCAGTGCCAGCACGGCGACCGCGCAAGCAGTTTCGATCGCCAGGCTGCGCCGCAATGCGCCGAGCGCTGCGCTATGGTCGGTCGAGGCAAGCGACCGTTCGAAGTGCGGGACCAGCCGGAAGCGATTGGCCGCGGCGAGCGCCGCCATTGCGCCAAAAAGCAATAGCTTGGCGATGAGGAGCTGGCCGTACAGGCTTGACGGCAGCGTGAGGATATTGGCGGGCCCGACCAGCAGCCAGCTATTGACCAGCCCCGAGACGATGATCATGGCGACCGTCAGGGTCCCGACCAGCGAGAATCCGGCCAGTGCGCGGTGCGAGAGGATGAGATGGTCCTCATCGACCCGATCGCGCCGGCGGAATACCAGCAGCATCAGCGCGAACAGCGCCCCGCTCCAGATCCCGGCCGCCAGCAGATGGCCAATATCCGCGACCAGATGGATCCATCCAACGGCGCCTTCGTCCATCGCGCCGTGGCCGCCCCAGGCGAGGCTCGCCAGCGCGGTTGCTCCGGCGCTCGCAACCAGTGATAGGCCGACCACCGGCCGGCGGTGGAGCGTGAGAACCGCAACGAATGCTATCAGCAGCGCCGACATCCGCACACACCAGGCCGCGCCGACGCCGGTCGCGCCCAGGATCATCTCGATCGACGCGAGATCGACGGATGCTGGCGGGACGCCCGCCATCCCGGCGGCCAGCACGACCAGGCTGCCGAGCGACAGAAATGCGCCGAGGACGGCACTGCCCCAAAGCCAGGGACCCAGCGCGATCGCTCCGTCGAAGCGCCGCTCCTCGCCGCGAAGCGCGTAAAGCGCGAACGCGGCGATGCCGAACAGGGTCATCAAGTCGAGATAGAGCCCCAGCCTGAGCGCGACCGCGCTGGCGTCGGTCATTTAGTTGACCTTGAAGCTGTAGCTGCCCTCGACGCGGTGCGTGTCGGTCGACACGACATGATAGCTGAGTTTGTAGCTACCCCTCGGCAACGCCCTGGGAAGGGTCACTACCAGTGTCTTGCCATCGGAGCCAAGCGTTGCCTTGGCCGGCATCTTCATCGGCGCGTTCATCTTCATGCCGGGCATTTCGGTCATGACCAGGTCGGCACCCGAGAATTGGGCGACAAGGCTTTCGGAGAAGACGAGCTTCAGCTGTGCCGTTGGCGCCGTCACGGCATTGGCAGCGGGCGTGGCGGAAACGAGCTTGGGGTGAGCATAGGCCGCGATGGGCGCGACGAGCAGCACGGCGGCAACGATCGGTGCAAAACGCATGGGAAGAATCTCCAAGGGCCGGCAATGCGCCGCCACCCAGCAATACGCGCCGCCGGTGCGCAGCCCTCATGATACGGAGGAATTTCGCGTACAGGTCGTAGGCGAGAATCTTTGAGGGATTGCGCTTTCCCGCGCGTAAGAGCGAGAAAGGGGCGAGCGGAGCAAAGACATGGTACAGGATCTGGACGCAGTCCTGCGGCGGCTTTCCGCCGCGCCGGCGCACCCCGGCCTCGAATCGATCGAGAGCGCGGTGATGGGGCGCCTGCACGAACGCCCCGCAGCAACGTCGCTCCAGGGCATCGGTATCGGAGCGACCGCGGCCGTCGCGGCTCTGATGCTGGGAATCGCCACCGGAAGTCCGCAGGCATCCGCGACGCCGGGCACGCTGTCGCCCTTCGGTCCGTCGAGCCCGCTAGCACCCTCGACGCTGTTGACGGCAAGCCAGTGAGGCCGCTTCGCTGGACGATCATCATCGGGCTGGTGGCGTTCCTCGCCGGAGTCGCGGGCGTCTTCCTGGGCCATGCGCTGTTCCCGGCTGCTCCGTCGCAAGGGACCGAACTTCATGAAGTGCTCCATCATCAGCTAAACCTCGATGCAGCGCAGGAGGCCAAGCTCGAGGTGCTTGAGCAGCGCTTCGCTATCCGTCGCCGCGCGCTCGAGCTTGAGCTGCGCGCCGCCAATGCCAGGCTTGCCGGGGCGATCCAGGCCGAGCACGGCAATGGCCCACAGGTCGCGGCCGCCGTCGATGCGTCGCACATGGTAATGGGCGAGCTTCAGAAGGAGACGCTCGCGCACATCTTCGCGATGCGTCAGATATTGCGCCCCGATCAGGCGGCCAAATTCGACCAGGCGGTAGTGAAGGCGCTGACCGTAGACGCGCGGTGACGCTCGATCTCACCAGTCTGAGCGATGGTGAACTGGCCGCGCTCAGCGTCGCCGGGCGCGATGCTGCCTTTGCCGAGATCATGCGGCGCTATCGCGAGCCGGTGTACCGCGTCATCGCCGGCAATATCGGCGATCCTGAGGAGGCGCTCGACCTCGTCCAGGAATGCTTCGTCTCGGCGCATCGCGCGCTCCGGCGCTACGAGCCCGACCGCCCGATGCGGCGCTGGCTGGCAACCATCGCGCTCAACAAGTGCCGCGACTGGCGGCGGCGGCGGGCGGTCAGACGCCTGTTCGTCTTTGCCCTTCCCCTGGAAGGCGGCGCCATGGAGATTGCCGAGGAGCGCAGCCTTCCCGACGCCGAGGCCGCCGACCGACAGGAACTGGCGCGGGTGTCGCGCGCGATCGCCGAATTGCCCGCGGCGCTGCGCGAGCCCCTGGTGCTGCGCACCTTGCAGGACATGACCCAGGCCGAGACGGCAGCAACGCTTTCGATCAGCGAGAAGGCAGTCGAAACCCGCGTGCGCAGGGCTCGGGCCAGGCTGGCGGAACGTCTCAAAGACAGGTGATGCCTCCCGCTTGACCCTGACACGGTGTCAAGCCCCATCGGATTATTCGGAAGGGACGTGAGGGCTGAGCGCGCGGGGCGCGTAATGCTTCTCGAACGTCCTGTCGCAGATCCGGAAACCGGGAAAGATCATGAACAAACCGATCGACCGCCGCCAATTGCTGCGCGGCGCCACGCTGGCGGGAAGCGGGCTCGGGCTCGCGGCATGGATGCCGGCGTGGGCGCAGACCGTGTCGCCCGGCCTCACCGCGCCGCTGCCGACGGTCTCGGGCGAGGACATCACGCTCAGGATCGCGCGCCAGACGATGATGATCGATGGCCGTGCGTCGAAGGCGATCGGCATCAACGGCACGGTGCCGGCGCCGCTCATCCGTCTGCGCGAGGGCCAGAATGTGCGGCTCCATGTCGTCAACGATCTCGACGAGGACAGCTCGATCCACTGGCACGGCTTGCTGGTGCCCATGCAGTTCGACGGCGTGCCGGGTATTTCCTTTCCAGGCATCAAGCCGCGCTCGACCTACACCTACGAGTTTCCGATCCGCCAATCGGGCACCTATTGGTACCACAGCCATTCGGGGCTTCAGGAGCAGCTCGGCCATTACGGTCCGATCGTGATCGATCCCGCCGGGACCGATCCGATTGCCTCCGACCGCGAGCATGTGATCGTGCTGTCGGACCATAGCCCGATTTCGCCCGAGGCCATCTTCCGCCGCATGAAGGTCGATCCCGGCAATCTCAACTTCCAGCGCCAGACGCTGGCCGGCCTGCTCGCCGGGCGCGACCAGCCGCTCAAGGACCGGATAGACTGGGGCCGCATGCGAATGGACCCGACCGACATTTCCGATACGACCGGTGCCGCCTACACCTATCTCGTAAACGGCCATGGCCCGCGCGACAATTGGACCGCCTTGTTCACACCGGGCCAGCGCGTGCGCCTGCGCATCATCAACGCCTCTTCAATGACCACGTTCAACGTGCGCATCCCGGGTCTCAAGCTCAGCATCGTCCAGGCGGACGGGCAGAATGTGATGCCGGTCGAGGTCGACGAGTTCCAGATCGGTGTCGCGGAGACCTATGACGCGATCGTGATCCCGGCCGACGACCGCGCCTATACGCTGGTGGGCGAGGCGGTCGATCGTTCGGGAATGGCCCGTGCCACGCTGGCGCCGCGCCCGGGAATGACCGCGGAGGTGCCGCGGTTACGCAAACGGCCACTGGCGACGATGAAAGATATGGGGATGGACATGTCGAGCATGCCCGGAATGGAGGGCATGGACATGTCCGGCGGGATGGGAACGCCGCGCGGCGTCGATCCCACCGCCGAGCAGAATCCCTCGGCCAAACTCGCGACCCCTGGGGCTGCGGCAATGCCAGCGCCAGCGTCGATGCCGGGAATGGCGTCCGGCGACATGGCCGGCATGGACCACTCCAAGATGGGTGGCGCGGACATGGGGTCGATGGGCGCCATGGACATGGGGTCGATGAGGATGCGCGACTTTTCGAACGCGCCTCAGGTCAGGAAAGGGCCGGGCGTGCAGACGATCGCGCCCATGCCGATCGACCGGACCGGCGAGCCGGGCCAGGGACTCGAGGACGTCGGCCACAAGGTGCTGGTCTACAAGGATCTGGTGGCACTGGAGCGCAATCCCGACGTCCGGGCGCCAGGCCGCAGCCTGGATATTCATCTGACCGGCAACATGGAGCGGTTCATGTGGTCGTTCGACGGGGTGAAGATGTCGGACCACATGGAACCGATCCCTTTCGTCGAAGGCGAGCGCGTCCGGATCAATCTCATCAACGACAGCATGATGGCCCACCCGATCCATATCCACGGCCACTTCTTCGAGCTGGTGACCGGGCATGGTGATCACGGACCGCGCAAACATACGGTCATCGTCCAGCCGGGCGGCAAGGCGACTTGGGACTTCACCGCGGACGCGGTCGGCGACTGGGCGTTCCACTGCCACCTTCTGTATCACATGCACGCGGGAATGATGCGCACCGTCAGCGTTCGCCCACGCGGAGAAGCGGCATGAACCGGCTGCTCGCGGCGCTCGCGGTTACCACCGCCCTGACGCTCGCCGTGCCCGCATCGGCGCAGGACATGCCGGGCATGCCGGGCATGAAGATGCCCACGCCGGCCCAAAAGCCCGCGCCAGCCAGGCCGGCCGCGAGGAAGCCGGCTGCGAAAGCGCCTGCCGCCAGGAAGCCGGCGCGACGACCCGTGCCGCGCCGCGCGCCAGCACCTGTTCGCACTCCAGCCGCGGACCCAATGCCGGGAATGACGATGCCACCGGCCAAGCCGGATTCGGGAACCTCCATGCCCGCGATGCCGGGCATGGAGGACAAGTCCGCCGGTTCTGCGCCGATGCCCGGAATGGACATGTCGGCCGATCACGCCGGTCATGACATGTCGGCGATGCCGATGCCGGGCATGGCCCAGACGGGAACCGCGCTTCCGGCTGGCGACGCGCCGGCGCCAGCGCCGCCCATGGATCATTATGCCGACCGCTTTTTCCCCGGCTCCGAGATGAGCCAGTCGCGCGCCGAGATGATGCGCGATTCAGGCGGACAGACGCTCTATCAGGTGATGTTCAACCTCGCCGAAGCCCAGGCACACGCGGGCGGTAGCGGTTATCGCTGGGACGGCGAGGCGTGGGTCGGTGGGGACATCAACCGGCTGTGGCTAAAGTCCGAGGGCGAAGGCGCATTCCGCGGCGGCGTCGATAGCGCCGAGGTGCAGGCGCTCTACAGCCGCGCGATAGGACCCTATTTCAACCTCCAGGCGGGTGTCCGGCACGATTTCCAGCCCAGCCCGACACGAACCTATGCGACGATCGGATTCGAAGGTCTCGCGCCCTATATGTTCGAGGTCGAGGGCGCTGCATTCCTGAGCAACAAGGGAGAGGTCTTCGGTCGGCTCGAAGGCTATTACGACCAACGGCTGACTCAGCGGCTGATCCTCCAGCCGCGCGTCGAATTCAACCTGTCCGCGCAGGACGTACCCGAGATCCGGCTGGGCTCCGGGGTCACCGATGCCGAGTTCGGCCTGCGGCTGCGCTACGAGTTCAGCCGGCAGTTGGCGCCCTATGTCGGCGTTTCCTATCAGGCAAAGACCGGTCGTAGCGCGGATTATGCGCGGGCCGACGGCAGGGATCCGACGACCACCAGCTTCGTCGCCGGCGTGCGGTTCTGGTTCTGAGCCCAGCGTTCGGGCGCGACAACAGGAGGGACGCGATGGACAGGGAAACGATGCGGCGCCATTTGCCGAGCTGGCCGTTCACAGGGGCGCTGGCGGCGCTTCTCCTGATCCTCGCCTCCGGTTTCGTCTATTTCGGCATCTATAATATCGCCGCCGACGCGCCGCACACGCCTATGGTCTATACGCTCCTCGAGAGTCTGCGCGATCGCTCGATTGCCATGCATGCCCAAGGCATCAAGCCACCCGCCGACCTGAACGCGCCCACGCGACTGGCGAGCGGCGCGGGCCTGTATGCAGAGATGTGCTGGAGCTGCCATCTGGGACCGGGCGTCGAGCGATCGGAGCTAAGTCAGGGCCTCTACCCGCAGGCTCCCGAACTCGCCAAGGCTCAGGATTTGTCCGCCGCCCAACAATTCTGGGTTGTCAAGCACGGCGTCAAGCTGAGTGCGATGCCAGCCTGGGGCAAAACGCATCCCGACCCCTTGATCTGGGACATAGTGGCGTTCGTGCGCCGCCTGCCGGGCATGTCTCCGGAGGAATATAAGCGCCTCGTTGCCAGCGCGCCGGGCGATCATGCCGAGATGATGAGGGACATGCCGGGAATGAAGTGAGTGCTCGATTGGCGAGCCCGGGACAAGCAAGGGAGAGAAGCGCGATGATGAAGAACGCCTATGCCAGCCTGGCACTGCAGACCGCCGTCAGCGGCGTCGTCATGTATCTGGTGATGTTCGTGATGATCGACAATCTCGGCAGCTTCTACAACAATCTCAATATGTTCTACATGACGCTGATGATGGTCGCACCGATGGTGGTGCTGATGATCCTCGCCATGCGCCACATGTTCCCGTCCAGGACGGTCAATGCCGCGCTGGTCGCGGGCTCAGTCCTAATATTTCTAAGCTGCTTCGCGCTGATCCGCACGCAGACGACCATCGGGGACAAGGAATTTCTGCGCTCGATGATCCCGCACCATTCGGGCGCGGTTCTGATGTGCACCGAGGCGCGGCTCAAGGATCCAGAAGTCGTCGCGCTGTGCAGTCGGATCATCAAGTCGCAGCGCGAGGAAATCGACCAGATGAAAGGCATATTGGGCCGCATCTAGGGAAATGCCTCGGACCCAATGCCAAGCAGGGGCATATTCGTGACGTCAGCACGCGGACATCGGCAGGACGGGCCGCAAAGGAGCGGCCGCCTGCGCCTTCATATCGGCGCCAGCCGCCTGCATCGCTGGCTCGCGCTGCT
>AR_comb_assmDRAFT_10235131_pt1 | contig 10174 bp, 9 predicted proteins | sample ArasoioldDNA_FD_10543 | JGI IMG/M metagenome (IMG submission 10543) | reverse complement strand
AATCCGAGGATTTAGAATTAGTCTAAATCCATCGTGAAAGTAACCAAGCAGAAACCAAAGCTGACACCACAGAGAGAGGCGGTTTTTCAGGTCATCCAGGAGCGTGATGACCACCCGACCGCCAGCGATATCTTTGAGGCTGCCCGGCGGCGACTGCCCAGCATCAGCTACGCAACTGTCTACAACTCGTTGCGCTACCTGAAAGACGCCGGGCTGGTTCTCGAAATCAAATTTGGAGATAGCGCCAGCCGCTACGATCGCGAAACCGAACGCCACGACCACGCCATCTGCAACGACTGCGGAAAGCTGGTCGATTTTGATCTGCCGGACGCCGCCAAGCTGATGCAGGCCGCGGCGCGAAAATCACACTTCCAGCCCCATTCAGTTCATTTGACGCTGAGGGGACGTTGTCCGGAGTGTTGCCGGTCGTAATAGGAACTTATTTCAACTAACTTGGAGGATACATGACAGCAGCAGCAGCAGTAGCAGGTGAGAAGGCGCAGGTTGGCCAGCCGGCGCCGGATTTTGAAATGGCCTCGACGAAGAACATCGAGAAACTCAATGAGCCGGTAAAGCTTTCCGACTACAGAGGGAAGTGGCTGGTGATGGTTTTCTATCCGCTGGATTTCACTTTTGTTTGTCCAACGGAATTGACGACCTTTAGCGATCGTTACCAGGATTTCGAAGACATCGGCGCGGACGTGATCGGTATCTCGACTGACTCGGTCTATTCGCATCGTGCGTGGCTCAACACGCCGCGCGACAATGGCGGAGTTCAGGGTCTGAAATACCCGTTGGCCGCTGATGCCACGAAGAACGTGGCGCGCGATTACGGTGTGCTGATTGAAGATCGTGGCATCGCGTTGCGTGGTCTCTTCGTGATCGATCCCGAAGGGATTCTTCGTTACAAGGTCGTGCACGATCTAAACGTCGGCCGCTCGGCTGAAGAGACGCTGCGAGTGATCCAGGCGTTACAAACCGGCGGTCTTTGCCAGGCTGAATGGAAGCCCGGCCAGAAGACGCTTAACTAATAACACGCGACCTCCTTGGAGTGCGGTGACTTGTCACCGCTTTGGAAAGCGCCGCCAAGGCGGCGCACTCCAAGGAGGTTCGATTTTCTTAGGATTGAACACAAAAATGGGAATGAAGATTGGAACACAGTTGCCGAGCCTTGAAGGCGCAACTGAATGGTTTGGCGGTACGCAGGCTCACGCGGAGGCAGAAGCGTCAGGACATCCGACGCTGGTTCATTTCTGGTCGGCGAGTTGCGGGATCTGCAAAGACAACCTGCCGCGCGTTGGACAGTGGCGCGACGAGAGGCGCGATCAGGGGTTGCGTGTGATTGGAGTTCACATGCCGCGCTATGAAAGCGACACCGACGTCGAGGCAGTGCGCGAGTTGATCAGCAAATACGGAATCAGCGAGCCTGTTGCCGTCGATAACGAACACAAACTAAAGGACGCATTTCAGAACGATCAGGGTTTTGTGCCCGCATATTACCTGTTCGACTCAGAAGGAAAACTCAGAAGTTTTGCCGCGGGTGAGCGCGGCCTGGACATGTTGAAGTCAGCCTTAGACAGGATTAAATGAATTTACATTCCGTAAATCAATTTATACTCTGACAATTCCTTGAAGAATCTCCACGCTAAGTAGAAACTGACCGCGGCACTGGCGATCGCCAGTGCCACGAGTCCAACGATAATCCCTCCCACAAACAACCAGTCGCTCAGTCGTCCTTCTCTTGCGTCTTCCGCCGAAACTGTCGCGCGCTTTCGCAGTAACTCCAGATTCATCTGGTTCGACTTCCAAAACGCATCAAAGAGATCGCCCACAAACGGCAGCGAGCCGATGACGTAGTCGATCGCGATATTCAAACCCATCCGGAGCAGCGTGATCTTCGGAACTCTGTAGCGTACGGCGTTGGCGAGGATGTAGAAGGAAACGAGCGAGGTCGTGGAGTCGCCCAGCGCTGGAATCAATCCGATCACAGCATCGAGCCCAAAGCGCCAGCCGAGCACCGGCACTCTGAACAGATCGTCCATGAGCCAACCCAGGCGGTCGAGCCTCTTGTCAATCGTTGTCAACGAATTCGTGTTACTTGCTGCCAAAAAAACTTTCCAACTTTCGCGACCGCGTTGAACGGGTTGTCACCCGATTTTTGGGGAGTCTGTTTAGCGGTGATTCCCAGCGTTGCCGCTAACTCCTGATCCGGGGGCGCGATGTCTTCATCGCCTCGCTTCGCGGTTAGCCAGCGGGTGAATGTACGACCAATCATCCGTCTTTGTTCAACCGGAGCTTCGGCCACCAGCGCGATTCGCAGATCTTCGAGCTGCGCGATCTCGTAGAGGTTCGCCTGGTAGTAGTTGCGCAGGGCAGCAAACATCTTCTCTTCGCCGAGCGTGGTTTGCAGATCGACAAACATCAGCGCGCCCTTTGCGCTGACGATGGCCGCGTACTGGAAGGTGTTGCGATAGTCACGCGAGGGCCGGTTCGCGTCCATGTCGTCGCCGCCGAACGTCCGGTAAAGACGATAGACACCGCGGATCTGATCGTTCAAAACAGCCGCCGCCTTTTCTTCACCGTAAGTTCGCTTGTAGTAGAGCAACGACGACCACGACGACAGTGCCTCGTCGAGCAACGGTTCACGTCCCGGATCGTTGCCGACCGCCTGGCCCCACCACTGGTGCGCGACGAGGTGAGCCACGGCCCACTCGAGACTCTCCTCGACCGACGGTCGCTGCTCGCGAATGATCTCCGGAAGATTACGAACTGCGGGCGAGTCGAAGTCGACGAAGTAAGCACTCGCAATCACGTTGAGACCCGAAAACTCAGCGCTCCCAAGACCAGCGACCAGCGGGGCCTCTGCGATGCTGATCGTCTTGAAAGGAAGAGGTCCAAATAAAGAAGTGAATACGCGCAGCGCATTGGCAGCGACGACCAGCGCCCGTTTTCCGACTCGTTCGTGCTCGGCGAGGTAGATCGATCTGACATTCACTCCGTTTACTTCGGTGTGTTCGCTTCGCAAACCTCGCCCGGCGAGAATCGCGAAGTCACGCGAGGCTAAGGCGGTAAATGTTTGGCCCTTTTCTGTTTTGGTTCCTGTTTCAGTGCCGGAAGTGAACACGTCCACGCCGGAGTTTGTCGACACGGTCACTTCATAATCCGCCGCTTCATTGAACACAAAATCGCCGACGGAGGGTTCGATCTTGCGCCGCCATTCATCGCCGTCCCGAACCGTAAGCACGGGATACGCGGCGCCCAGAAGCATCACACCGCGGCAGCGAAAGTTTATGTCGCGCGCGCGACGCGTTTCGCGATCGCTGCGCAAAGCTGCGCTGACTTGTTTGACCACGTGCGTGGTCAGGCTGGTTTCGTCGCGATCGATCTCGGGCACTGTACCTTTGAACTTGAGGACGACTTCCGTTGCTGCTTCCGGTGCGACGTTCTCGCGCAGGTTTACGCGCAAGGTCGTGCCCTGATCGTCCAGCGAAATAAAGAGCGGTGAGTTGTCTGCCCCGGCGCGCACCTCGAGGATCTCGATGCGTGGTTCATCAGATTCTGCTGCGGCGTTGGTCGAGAGCTGCTGCTCGCCGCTGCGCAGGTTTGGATAAAGATGAAAGTAAATTATCGAAGTCGGCTTTTCACCGTAATTGATCCAACGAACTCTTTCTTCGCCGGTGAAAGTGAGCTTATCGACATCGATCTTGAGATCGATTTTGTACTGGTGTCTGTCAGGCCCATCCGCAGGCGTTTGTGCATTGAGATTGATTACACAAAAAAGCACACAAAACAAGACCGTAACATTTTTTGCTCCTTTTGTGCCTTTTTGTGACTTCATTTCCTGATTGTGATCGACTGGATCACATCGCCGCGAGCGATTCGATCGACTACATCCATTCCTGCTGTTACGCGCCCGAAGATTGTATAGCCACCGTCGAGGTGCGGTTGCGGCGCGTGTGTGACAAACCATTGCGACCCACCGGTGTCTTTGCCTGACAACGCCATGCCCACCGCGGCGCGGTCATAAAGTAACTGGTTGATCTCGCAACGGATCGAATAGCCGGGTCCTCCGTTGCCGTCGCCCCGCGGGTCGCCATCCTGAATCACGAAGTTCGGGACTACCCGGTGAATCGAGACGTTGCGGTAATAGTCGCGTTGGGCAAGCTGAACGAAGTTGTCGACCGTCAGTGGGGCCGCTTCGGGGAGAAGCTCAATAGTAAACGAACCCTTGTCCGTAGTCACTACGGCTCGGACGCTCCGGCCGATCCTCGAGAGCGCGCGCTGGTAATCGGCGTCTGTATTTCGGGTCTGCACGGTGCCGATTTCAGCAGTGAAATCACCGGCGCCATTGGCTTTTAGCAACGCTACGGCGCGGCGGCGCACGAGGTGATCGGCAGATTTCAGTTCCTGTTTGAGTGCCGCGTTCGCTGACGGCGATTTTTGTTTTCCGAGCGCATCGAGGATCGAGAGAGCGGCGTCATTCATAGGGTCGCCGGCTGTTTGAGGCAACGCATTGGCGAGTGCTCGGGTGTTCTCTTCGGAGGGCGGAAGGTCGCCGAGGACGTCTGCTGCCGTGCCGCGCACGATTATGTCTGTTTCGTTGAGCTGTGCACGCGCGACAGTCGCGAGATCCTGGGGCTTGAACGCGGCCAGTGCGCGCAACACGTCAGGGATCGCGTATTCAGAATGAACTGCGACGAGCGTGTTGATGTTGAGACCGGAGTTGCGATAGTCGAGCATCGCGCGCAGAAGATTTTGAGCGGTGGCAGCGAGCTCAGTTTTGTTCGCCACTGAATCAGGCAGGGCTGCAACCTCACCCAAACCCGCCGCGACCCCGGATGCGGCACGCCAATCGAGAAGAATTATTTCCTGGACCTTGCGCCTTGCTTGATCTCCACTGCCGAAGCCGGCGAGGTAAGTCGCGGGTGCGATACGCACTAACGCGAGTTCAACTTCAGGCGCCCGGTGATTGAGAGCTTCGCTTAACTTTTGGAGCCACTCGACAGCAGCGCGATCTTCCTTTTGGGCCAACAAGCGCCCGAGTGTCGTTGCAATCTCGAGTACTTCGTTGTTCTCTGCGGGTACGCCATCACCCGTTACTTTGCGTTGGCTGAGCTCAAGGCCGCGTTTGAACAAAGGTTCGGCGGCTCGTGGATCTTTCAACGAAGCAAGCGCGCGAATCGCGTTGATTCTGACCCGTGAATCAAGGTCGCTCGTTGCACGAGAAAGGATCGCGTCGAATGATTGTTTATCTTCAGTTACGCCGAGTACGCGTGCTGCATTAGCGCGAACATTGGGATCCGCGTCCGCTGCGACCAGCTTTCGCAATTGTTCGTTCCCGTCTCTGAGCCGCAGCCGCGCCAGTGCATTGGCGGCGTCTGAGCGCACACGTGAATTCGAGTGAGTCAGAAACTCCGCGATCGTTGGGCCTGCCTCCGCTGGTCGAGATCGGAGCGCTGCGGTTAGACCGAAGAGGATGGTCTGGTCGTTTTGCGTTGAGCGTGATCCGATCTCCTGTTTCAGTGCCTGGACGATGGCGACGCCCAGTTGGCGTCGTAGCTGGTCCTGTTCTGCCGGCAGAGCAGCCGCAATTTTGCCGAGAGCTTCGATTGCTCTGCTCCTGAGTTCGGGCGTCGCGCTAGTGTTTTTGATCACAGCGAGCAAAGCGTTGGCGCCGGTTGGTGATTCAACTTCTCCGATCGCGAAAGCTGCCATCGAACGAACACTCGCGTCAGTGTCTTTCTCCATCAGATCCGTGAGCGGAGCGACCGAGTCTTCAATTCCGATTCGTCCCGCAGCGAGTGCGGCGCGTTTGCGGACCGCGGGGCTGGCGTTTGAAAACAGTTTGCGCAGATTGTCGTCCCAGCGCCGTTCGTCCTCGGCTTTAGTAATTAGCAGAAGCGTTGCGGCAGGTACTGACTGCCGCCCCGCCTGCCGCCCACGCCTTTGTGCAACGGCGACAGAAGACAGCGCGAGAACGAAGATCAGGACCAGGGGCAAAGTTTTATCAGGCATGGGCGTGAATGATACATCAAATCAACATCTACTCTGCGCAATCTCTGCGTTACCTCAGCGCCCTCTGCGTCTCTGCGGTGAGAGTTATTCAAACCGCAGAGGCGCAGAGTTACGCAGAGGTCACGCAGAGAAAAAGAAAAAGGGGCAGCCACGACGGGCCACCCCTCCCCCAGCAATCCTGAAAGCACTTTAGTTAACCACGTTTGTGGCTGCCGGAATCTCGCTCGCCTTCGCGGCATCCGCGCGCATCGCCGGCATCTTTGACGTGTCGAGCGGCTTCTGTTCGACCTTCGGCGGTTCGACCTTAATCTCTTTCTTCGAATTCTCCGCCTCGTTGGCCATTTGCAGCATCTTGCAACTACCTTCAAACACCGCGCCCTGCTCAATAATCAACGATGGCGTTTGAATGTTGCCGTTTACCTTTGCGGCGCGGCCAAGTTCCAACCGCTGGGTCGCAATGATGTCGCCATTGATCGTCCCGTGAATAACGGCGATTGCGACTTCGATATTCGCGTCAACTTTTCCATTCGCTCCCACGATCAGCGTGCCGCTCGAGGAGCTGACCCTGCCTGACAAGTGGCCGTCGACCCTCATCATGGCCTTGAAGTTAGCTTCGCCGGTTACGACAGTGCCGCCACCCACGAAACCGCTTAACGTGCCCTCTTTGATATCTTTAGCGAGCGTTTCGCTCTCGGTCATTGCCCGAGAGCTGCTCGGTGCCGGGTCAGCCGCCGGTTTGGTATCAACACTTGTGCCCTGATAAGACGAGTAGGTTTTTGGTGTTGAGTAGTCAGGAACCTCCGGTTTGTGACTGGAGTGGTCGTTTTCTTCCTGATCTTTGGAATTCTTTCCTATCCTGAGCATCGTATACCTCCGTAAATATGGGGGCGCGGAAGTTTAGTCACGGGCCGGGACCTTTAGCAACGAAACGACGCGCTTGCCTTTTGTCGTGGATTGTTCCTGGCTTTTGAACGCCAGACGAATTGACTTGCCGCGCAACAGCAGCGGGCTTCTCATGATAGACAAACTCCGCTATCGGTGTCTAGCTTTGTAACAAATTTATAATTCGTGGCATTCTGAGACTGAAATGAGGGCCGCCAGCAAGACACAAACCAGGTTGCTGCGTCGTATGGGCGAAGCGATAGCGGATTTCGGAATGATCGACGACGGCGACCGCGTGATGGTCTGTTTGTCAGGCGGTAAAGACAGCCATACGCTGCTAGACCTGCTGCTCGACGTTCAGCGCCGCGCGCCGGTGCGATTCGAGCTGCTGGCCGTTAATCTGGACCAAAAACAGCCCGGATTTCCGGCAGAAGTGCTGCCCGCTTATCTCAGCAAACTCGACGTTCCGTTCCGCATTGTCGAGCGCGATACGTATTCGATAGTCAAACGGCTCGTTCCCGAAGGAAAAACTTACTGTGCGGTCTGTTCGCGCCTGCGTCGAGGGATTCTTTACAACATTGCCATCGAAGAGGGTTGCAACAAGATCGCCCTCGGCCATCACGCCGACGACATCATCACGACTCTCTTGCTAAACCTCTTTTATGTCGGGTCGTTGAAAGCGATGCCGCCCAAACTGCGTTCGACTGACGGGCGCAATACGATCGTCAGGCCTTTGGCGTATTGCTCGGAAACCGACATCGCTGCGTACGCTGTCGAGCGGGAGTTTCCGATCATTCCGTGCGATCTTTGTGGTTCTCAGACGAACCTGAAGCGCGTGCGAATCAAGCAACTGATTTCGGAACTCGAAAAAGAGATTCCTCACATCCGCGCCTCGATGCTCAATGCACTCGGCAACGCTGCGCCATCACACCTGCTGGACCATCAACTCTTCGATTTCAAGAGGTTGAGCGCAGCCACCGGAGATGTCGAAGCGGAGTTGGATCTCGCCATGGGCCATACAGACAACGATCTAACCCCAGCTCTCGTCTCGTTGTCCTGAGCTTATGAAGGAACTGGATTTTAGTGAATTTCCACCGGGCAGCGTCACCGAATACACCACGCTCGTCTGTCTCGCGTGCATCTTCGACATCTTCACCAAACAGATTGGTCTCGCACCGCGCTCCGCGTATTCAGAAATCAAACGTTACAGCCCGACAGTCGAAGAGTTGACGTCGCGGAAAGCTGTTCGTCCATTCTTCGACAGCGACGAGAAACATCCACGCTGCCCTTATTGCGATGCCGCGAAACGATGGCACGCGCGTCTCGACACGTACGCGATCGAAGGCGGAAAGACCACCGACACTCCACGTCGCAAACTCGTAAAGAGTCTCGAAAAGAAGAAAGATCAGTTTGCCGTTATCGAGCAGAAGTCAGATCGACGCAGCACCTTCTTCGCCTGGCTCGACACGCTGCGAATCTCCCTGGACTTGAGCGAGCCGGCCTGGCTGCTCGAAGCGACGAAGGCTTATCTCGAGCGGAAAGAGCCGAAGCAAAAGTGGAGTGAAGTGTTTGAGGGATTGCGCACGATCCGTCCTTCGTCGCGTTTGGAAGCAGGTTGGGAACGCGACCGCGCGCGGCTCTTCCTGACGCCGCCGCTTTACAATGAGAGTTTGCTGGTCCAGTACCTCGTCAGCCGCTCGCACGAACACGGCGGGCGCACGCTGGAAGGACGACTGACGCTGATGGACTTGATCCGTCGCATGCGCAAAGGAGGTTACCTGAGCCTGCACAACATCGAGGCTACGGATCAGTTTGAGATCTTCGAAAAGCTACTCGACGAAGTAGCGGGTTCGGGCCAGTTGAAACTGTACTACATCGTCGACCGCCGCGAGTTCATCGACAAGGTGAAATCCGTGTACGCCAGCTACGCATAAGGGGCAGGAGCAGCAGGCAGGAGCACGAATTCACTCCTGCCCCTGTTTACCTGCTCCTGCTCCTTCAACGAATCTACTTACTATTCTCAATACTCGTCGCCAGCACGTCGTTCATTGCGGCAACCGCAACGCGCTTCGGTACCGCCGGCAACTTGATACCCGTAATATCCACCGACGAGTTACCCTGGATCGTCGCAGCACCGAGCCGCGCCCAACCTTTACCCATATCGACATAGATTGGCACGAGCATCACGAAGTCATTCGACACGCCTGACTGCGAAACCTTTCCGCTCAACACGCCATCGGAAGTTACCTTGTACTCGAACTTATAAGCCGGAACCTGTGTGCCGTAGACCCATTCGTTGAAGAACCAGTCCATCTTGCCGTTGTTGTCGATATTCATCTCCTGCGTCATGTGCTTTTCGACAATGGACTTGAAATTTTCCGTCGACACAGGTTGGTTAAAATACGTTTGGACGAAGTCTTTCATCATCGCCTGGAACCGTTTGTCACCGCCGTCACGCTGGTTGTACATCATCATTCTCAGCATGTGGAGAATGTAAGCGCCCTTCGGGTAGATCATGAATCGTGCGACCGCGCCCGTTTTGCCGCTGTTCAGTCGATAACCTTGCGTGACTGGTCCTACCGTGTAAGGCTTACGATCCTTCGTTGCCGGTGTCGCATCGACGATCTGATGTCTCAAGTCCTCCCAGAAAGCGAGGAATTTGTCGTTGCCACGGATGAACTGCACGTACAGCGAAGCGGAGAACTCGGCGAAACCCTCGCTCATCCACTGATCGCGATAACTGTCCCAACCGATTGTGTGGCCCCACCATTGATGCGCGACTTCGTGCGGACCGACGTAACGCCAGAAAGTATCCGTGCCGCCGCGCGTGCCCAATAACTGCGCTCGCTGCGTGGTGTCGACGTATGCGAGATAAGGCATGAACACGAGCGTGGGCCATGCCTGCCCGAAGAAGCCCGCTGGTTGTTGTGTCATCGCTATGCGCGTGTACGGAAGCTTTCCGAAGAATGCGTTGTAAATGCGCGTCGCATTCTGTGCATCAGCCAGTGCCGCGTCGGCGATTTTTGTAGTGGAGATCGATCCCAGAGTTGTTTCGGTGTTAATGCCCTGACTCTCGGCCATCTCGATGTCATGCTGAATCTGTTTCAGTTCGTCGGGGACCTCGATGTTTGCATAAAACTCGACGTCGTAACCACTATCTTTATCCGAGATGATTTTCTTTTTGAATCTGCCGATGTTGAAACCGGCCACAGCTAATTCTGTTTGGCCGCTGGACCACTTGGCTACCGTAAGGTCGCCCTCCTTCGTGTCTGGAGCC
>AR_comb_assmDRAFT_10097830_pt1 | contig 10174 bp, 7 predicted proteins | sample ArasoioldDNA_FD_10543 | JGI IMG/M metagenome (IMG submission 10543) | reverse complement strand
GATCTGGTGGTGTGCGGACTCGCCCTCGGCGACATCGCGGAGCTCGAGCTCGCGCTGGCCGAGATCGCGCGAGTGCTTCGCCCCGGGGGCCGTGTCGTCTATTCGGTGGTCCATCCCGCCGGCGAAGCGGCGGGCTGGTCGCGGACGTTCGAGAGCGACGGGCGGCTGTGGGCGATTGACGGGTACTGGCACTCCCTCGATCGACATCGAGATGCCTGCGTCGCGGCGGGACTTGCGATCGAGGATTGGCGCGAGCCGGAGATTGCGCCAGGCCGGCCCGCGGTCTTAGTGGTGCGCGCGTCTAACCCGTAGAACAAACGTAGAACGGTCGTAGCACGGCCGTAGAACGGACGTCTGTTGTTCTGGAGTCGAGCGTTAACCTTCGTGAATGCGCAGGTGGTCGTGCCGGACGGCCGACTGGCTCGAACCCTGCGCGTCAGGGACGGCCGCATCGACGGCCTCGACGTCGCGCCCGACAAGGGCGACGAGGTCGTCGATCTCGATCGCAGTTTTGTGTTTCCCGGACTGATCAACGCGCACGATCACCTCGAGCTCAATTCGCAGCCGCGTCTCAAGTGGCGCGAGAAGTACACCAACGCCAGCGACTGGATATCCGACTTCCAGCCCCGATTCGACACCGATCCGGCGCTCGCCGTGACCAGAGCGGAGACGCTTGACGATCGGGTGTGGGTGGGCGGGCTGAAGAACGTCCTCGCCGGCGTCACCACCGTTTGTCATCACAACCCGATGCATCGCGTGCTGCGCCGCCGGTTCCCCGTGCGCCTCGTCGAGCGATTCGGCTATAGCCATTCGCTGCACATCGATGGCGACGCGGTCGTCGCGTCGCATCGCCGGACGCCATCGGATTGGCCGTGGATGATCCACGCCGCGGAAGGCCTCGACGCCGCCGCCGAGGCCGAGCTCGACACGTTCGATCGCCTCGGCTGCCTCTCGCCGAACACCGTATTCATCCACGGTGTGGCGTTCTGCCGCGCTGCCGCCGACCGCGTGATCGCCGCCGGGTCGGGCCTGGTCTGGTGCCCCTCCTCGAATCAATTCCTCTTCGATGCCACCGCCGACGTCCGTGCCTTTGACGATGCGGATCGGCTGGCGCTTGGCAGCGATTCACGATTGAGCGGTGAGCGCGACCTGCTCGATGAGCTGCAGTCGGCGCATGCGACGCGCCAGCTGAGCGCCGAAGGATTGGCGCGAACGATCGGCGCCGGCGCCGCACAGTTGCTCCGGCTCGAGGATGGCGGCCGAATCGAGACCGGGGCGCGTGCCGACCTCACCGTCTTCAAGGCCAATGCGACCTGCCCGTACGAGACCCTGGTCGCCGCCTCTCGGTGCGACGTGCGCCTGACGATGATCAGCGGCGAGCCGATGGTTGCGGACCCATCGCTGGCCCGCCTCTTTGGCGCGGCCGGCGTGGATTCGATGCCGGCGCTCCTCGACGGATCGCCGCGGCTGGTTGCGCGATGGATCGGCCGCCACGTGCAGCGAATGCGCCTCCAGGAGCCCGGCTTCGAGGTGCTCCCGTCGACTCATCCCGGAAGCTTCGCTACCGAGATTCGCTCAGGGCGGGGGAACTGATGGTGGGACCCGCCGAGCTGGCGCGCCGCGCCCGCAGCCGCGTCACGCATCGCCTCGAGAGCTTGCCGATCCTGGCGTTGAGCGTCCACAGCGCCTGCAATTGTCGCTGCGTGATGTGCGACATCTGGAAAGCCAATGCCGACAAGCGCGAGATTTCCTCAGCCGATCTCGAACGGCATGTCGATGCGATCCGCGCGCTGCACGTGCAGCGTGTGATGTTGACCGGCGGCGAGCCCCTTCTGCATCGCAACCTGTGGGCGCTCTGCAGGCAGTTGCAGGCGCTTGGCATTCGCATCACGCTCGTGACCACCGGGTTGCTGATCGATCGCCAAGCGGCTGACATCGCCGCATCGGTCGATACGGTCGTGATTTCGCTCGACGGCGATCGCGAGATCCACGATGCCATTCGGCGTGTCAAAGGCGGCTTCGATCGCCTCGCGTCCGGCGTCACGGCGCTCAGGAGTGAGCATCCGGTTCCGCGCTTGATCGCGCGGTCCGTGGTGCAGCGCGGGAACTGTGCCTCGCTGCACCGGACGATCACCGCCGCGCACCGCCTGGGATTTGACGAGATCTCGTTTCTCGCCGCCGATCTCTCGTCATCGGCTTTCAATCGGGCCGAGCCCTGGAGCGCCGAACGGATCGGCGAGGTCGCCGTCGGCGCCGATGATCTTTCCGCCCTTGAAGCGTCGATCGAACAGGCGGTTGCCGAATCGCCACGCTTGATGGACGACGGCTTCATTGTCGGCGGACGCGCGTCGCTGAATCGAATCCTGCAGTATTACCGGGCGGTGGGCGGCCGCGCCGAATTCCCGCTGGTGCGATGCAACGCGCCGTGGGTGTCGGCCGTGCTCGAGCCTGACGGCAACCTGCGCCCGTGTTTCTTTCATCCCGTTTACGGTTCCGCGGCGGCGGGTCTCGAAGAAGCGTTGAATTCGCCGGAGGCCATCGCTTTCAGGCAAGCGCTTCGCGTCGATCGTGATGAGACGTGCCGGCGCTGCGTCTGCAGCCTGAACCTGCCGCTGACCAAGGCCGTCTAGCGCACAACTGAGAGACTTCGCGAGGATTGGGGTGGACGGGAGTGAAATCCCCGCTCTTGCGCATTCCGCCATCACCTCTCATCTGCAGAGGGTAGGATAGGCACTCACAGCCAGCCCAGCAGGAGGCGGACATGAAGGTTGAACGTCGTTGGTCGCCCTCGCCCGATCGCGTTCCACAAGAACCATCGCCGGGGCAGCGTCTCGCCCTAGTCCTGGCTGCCCCTGCCGTTGTCCTTTCAATTGTGGCGCTGCTGGTGGGAGCCGCACTTGCCCGTCAGGGCTCTCGCGTCTCGGCCGCAGCCTCTGACTTCGGACAATGGGCTTTTGTCGGGCCCTCGAATCTCGTTGGAACGAATGAAACGGCTGTCAATGCTCATTCCGGTCGCGTCACCTCGATCGCCGTCGATCCGGCCGACCCGAACCACTGGCTGGTTGGCGCGGCCATGGGCGGTGTTTGGGACACTGCCGATGCCGGCGCGACCTGGCAGCCGCGGACCGACGGCCAGCCGAGTCTGGCGATCGGCGCGATTGCGTTCTCGCCCACCTCGCCCAACGTGGTCTACGCGGGCACTGGCGAGGCCAACCACGTTTCGTTTTCCTACGCGGGCGCCGGAATGATGCGGTCCGACGATTCCGGCGTCACGTGGTCCGTCGTCAGCACCGCCACGTTCGCGCGGGCATCGGTGAAGGCGATCGCGGTCCACCCGGCTGATCCCAACATTGTGCTGGCAGCGACAGCGCGCGGTACCGCCGGCCGCGATGGGGGTAGGGTGATCGCGCCCCCTGTCTTCGGAGTGCAGCGTTCCACCGATGGGGGCCGGACCTGGACGCGCCTCTTGACCGGTCAGGTTTCCGCGCTGGTGCCGCACCCGGACAACTTCAGCCGTCAATACGCGGCCATCGGCGATCCCTACGGGATTCCCGATTCGACCGCCATGGGCGATTTTCAGCCGGGCACGATGCCGAATGGCCTGTATCGAACCACCGACACGGGTGACCACTGGACGCCGGTCGCCGGGCCCTGGACGTCGGCTGCCGGCCGCACGGCATATGGTTCGGGATATATCGCGCTGGCTGTCGCGCCGTCGAACCCAGACGTGATGTACGCGAGCGTCCAGCTGCCGTTTGTGCCCGGCGTGGGTATCGGCGAACTGTTCGGGCTGTTTCGGACGAACAACGCGTGGGCCGCGACGCCGGAGTGGATTCGAATACCAACCGATGCGGCCCGATACTGCGGGGGCAATAAGTGTCAGTATTCCCACGTCATTTCAGTAGACCCATCCGATTCCAATAGCGTGTTTGCAGGCGGAATGGATCTCTGGCGGTGCCAAACCTGCGCGGCCAGTCCAGCCTGGTCGCACGTCAACACGAACGGGAGAGCTGGATCGGTCCCCGTCCATGAGGACTATCACGCCATGACGTGGGTCGGGAATTGTTTGATCGTCGCGACCGACGGCGGCGTGTACAGCTCGCTGGACCGGAGCGCGAACTGGCGATCTCACAACACAGGGCTTCCGCTCGTTCAGTTCTTCAGCGGCGCTGTCCACCCCACACGTTCGGACCTGATCGTGGGCAATACCCAGGACAATGGTCTTGATAAGTGGACCGGCTCCGGAGTGTGGGAAAGGCTCACGATATCAGCGGCCTTCGGTGAAGGCGAAGTTGCGATCTCATCGAGTCATCCGGACACCGATTGGGCGATGGCCCACGTTCGGAGGGTGGCCCGGACGGTTGACGGCGGACGTTCGTTTCAGTACGTGGACGCCGGCCTCGACCTCACCGACCAGGGGTTTCCGTTCCCGCTTCGAAAGTGCCCCGGCAATGACGATGTGGTCTTCGTGGGAACCACCCGGTTGTGGCGCACGAACGACTTCTTCAGCGCGCCGGCCCCGACCTGGTTCGTCAACGGCCAGTCTGACCCGTCGAGTTGCGGGTTAGCCTCGTGCAGATACATCCGCGCCGTGGCGTTTTCCAATTCGGACACCTCGTGCAACGCCTACGCGTACGGAACCGGGGGCGGCGTGTTGCGCATTACGGCCAATGGTGGATCGTCCTGGTCCGACTTCGATCCGCTCGACGGGGTGCCCAACCGCGGGGTCACAGCCATCGCCTTTGCGCCAAGCGATGGAAACGTGGCCTACGTCACGATTTCTTCATTCGATGAAGGGACGCCTGGGCGGCCGGGGCACGTCTTCAAGACTACGAACGCGCTGGGCGGATCTGCGGCGTGGACGAACGTGACGCCGCCGGTCAACCTTCCCTTCAACGCCATCGCGATCGATCCCACAACCCCCAACACCGTCTTCGTGGGCGCGGACAGCGGCGTGTGGGCCAGCAACGACGCCGGCGCGACGTGGTCGTACATGGGACCTCAGACCGGCCTTCCCAACGTCCAGGTGCTCGACCTGCAGATTCAGGCATCGACCGGGAAGGTCTTTGCGTTCACCTTCGGCCGCGGTGCGTTCGCGCTCACGCGTACGAGCGGGCAGGCTGTGGCTGCGCGGGGACGATGAGCGATTCGTCTTCAAAGGTAATCTACGAGTGGCGCAACTGCTGGACACGCAGTCGCCGGTATAGCTGATCGAACTCGGCGGCGGACCACGAGGTGTCATGGGTGATCGAAAACGTGCGCGCCAGCGCCGCCATCGATCGCCGGCGATCGGCATTATCGTACATCATCAGGATGCCTTCGGCGAGCGATCCGGGAGTCGCGTTGCTGATGCCCATCGCCTTCGTTGGCGACCAGTCGGCCACGTATCCCGCGAGCGTGCCAACCGTCGGCACGCCGGCCGCCGCCGCTTCCAGCACCGACACACCTGCCGCCTCGTGAAGCGAGGTCTGCACGTAGAGGTCCGAGCGCGACATCACCTCGAGGACGGCGGGTTGCGGCAGGAATCCGTGGAAGGTCACGTGAGCACCGACACCGGTGTTGGCGGCGTGCTTCTGCAGCTCGCCGTCGAGGGTGTCCTCGCCGATCAGATCGAGGTGCGCGTTCACCTTCTTGCGAATGATCGGCAGGGCATCGATCAGCAGCCGCTGGTTTTTTACACGGCTGAGACTTGCCACCTGCACGATGCGGAACGTATCCGAGTCGAGAGCTGATTTTGACCCCTCGGTCACCGCGGCGTTCGACCTGACCGATGTCAGAGGAATGACTGCCGCCGTCACGCCGTGTGCCGCCGCCAATGCGGCCATGAAGCCGGTGCAGACATGCACCTGGCTCGCGAGCGTGCACGCCTCGGTGACAGCGCGCCTGCCGCGAGCGGTGCGCTGCGATCCGTATTCGATTGAGGGCAGCGCGACGAACTCGCCGCTATCGCACGTCACCACGCTGGGAATCCCGAGCCGTCGTCCGGCGCGTGCCGCCAGCTGTCCCGCCGGGTCGGCATAGAAGCCGTGGATCAAATCAAAAGGACCGTGCTGGTCGAGCCCACGCGCGAGCGCGCCTTCCTGCGCCCGCCTCGCAAGTCCCAGCGGCGCCGACGGCCGGCCGAAATCGTGGACGGTGAAATTACGAAGGGCATAGCTTTGCGGCTGCTCGAGATGTTTCAGCGCGAACGCATGGATCTCATGCGACTCCGCCAGCACTTCGAAGAGCGCGAGCCACGATGGAACGATCTCATGCAGTCCACTCGGGTGCAGGCCGCCGGGAACGACGATTGCGATCTTCATGTCCGTGTGAGCGCGAGGTATTCGGCGACGGTGCGTTCGCCGATCGCCCGCCAGCTCAGGACCAGATCGAATCGCGCTTTCGCGGCTTCCTTTCGGCCGTTGAGATCCGTCGAGCACACGTCGACGAGAACGCGCGCGAAGTCATCGGCGTCGCCCGGGGTCCATTGCGCGCCTGCATCGCCGGCGATCGCGCGGAAGGACGGGATGTTGGTGACGACCGGCACGACGCCGGCAGACATCGCTTCGATCAAGGCGTATCCGCTGCCCTCGTAGTGGCTGCCGCTGATGAACACATCGGCGGCCCCGTAATAGTTCGGGAGCTCGGCGCGGTCAAGGCGTCCGACGAGCGTCACCCTGTCGAGTAGCAATGCGGAGCCCCGCACCCGCTGTTCGACGCTGTCGATCAACGTGTTGTCACTAAAAACCATCAGCGCGCGGGCGCCTGGGAGCTTTGGCAATGCTCGCTCGAGCCCGTCGAGCACCGTCAGCGGATCCTTGTTTGTCGTCAGCCTGCCGACCCACAGGATCAACGGCGAGCCGTCCACGCCAATTGCGGTCCGCGCGCGATCCCGGCCTACCGATCGCATCGTCGTGCTTGCTTCGATGATCTCGATCACGCGTTGGTTGGCAATCACGCCGGCCGCCCGCCACGGTTCGGCCTGTTCGGCGGCGGTAAATGAAAGCGCGTCGGCCGCCGCGAGCCCGCGGTGCCACCAGCGACGCAACCAGAGGCCCGACAATCCGGATCCTCTGATCGGAAACTCACCGCCGTGATGCTGCGCGACGATGACGGCAGTTGCGCCGGCCCGGTCGCGAATGGCCGCGACGAGTCCGGGAAAAATCAGGCCGTTGACGTGAACGACGTCGGGCGCGTCCTTGACGATCGCGGTGATGAATTGCGGGGGCGCGCCCCTGGTGGAGAGCCAGGGCGGCTGCTTGTCGGCGACAAACTCATAGCGGACGCCGTCGCGCTCGACGGTGGCGGCCATGTGGAAGCGCTGCACCACCGAGACGTCAGCGCCGGCGCGGGCGACCGCGGCGCTCCATTCGGTCAGCGTGAAATAGCGGTCGAGCAGCTCGTTCGGAGATTTTGCGTCAGCGTCGTAGACGGCATTGGCCTGGACGATGCGCCTTCGGTTCATTTTCCGGCGGCGATCGCCCTCATGCCGCCAAGCGAGAACTCGGCGATGTGATCGACCGCGCTTTCGACGTCTCGCATCGCCGGCCCGAAGGTCTTTTCGAGCGCCGCCGGAATCCGCCGCGCGCCCATCAGGCACTGCATCTGCAGGCTGGCGATGCAGCGCTTCACTCGCGGATCGGACGGCGGCAGACCCATCACCTGTCCCGCCACGCCGCTCAGGTATTCGAGGCGCGGCTTCACGACCTGGGTCATCACCTGGTCGAGCGCGTCGGTGGGATGTTCCATCTCGCGCGCCATCAAGCGGTGAATCCACGCGTTCGGCCCATCGCTGGTCAGGCGCCCGACAAATACGCGAACGAAGCCGCGAATCTGCTCCTCCGGCGACAGGCCGTCGCCGGCGCGCTGCGACAGCTCGTTGGTCTCGCGCATCACTTCGATCGCGTACATCACGACGGCCCGATACAGGCCCGCCTTGTCGCCGAAGTGATAATTCACGGCCGCGACGTTGGCGTTCGACGCCTTGCAGATCTCGCGCACCGTCACGTTCTGGAAACCCTTGTTGGCAAAAAGAGTCGCCGCCGCGTCGATCAACCGCTGACGCGTATCGGCGCTGGCCGGGTTGGTCTTTGGCGCTCGCATCGTCGTAACCATCAGGCTCGTCATCACAAGGTCCGCTTGAAGAGAAGGGTGGCTGATGTCATGGCCACGATTGAAAACACCGCGAGGTAGGCAAGATCGAACGTAATCGCGTTGAAGCCGGTGTTCTTGAGCAGCAGGCTCTTGAACGCGTGCACGGCGTAAGTGAACGGGTCCACCGCGGCGATCACCTTCATCCATCCCGGAAACGCCTGCTGGGGATACACGGCGCCGCTCGGGAAGTACAGGAGCGTATTGAGGACGCCGAAAATCGCCCGCGGCATCAGCGGATCCGACACGCGCACCATGATCAGAAACATCATGCTGACGAGCGCGAGGGCAGTGATGACGATCACCACGAACAGCCGGAGCATGCGCATCGGATCGAAGGGATTCGGCACGCCGGCGATGAGCGATCCGATCGTCATCAGGACCAGCCCGGCGAGCACGGCCTTCATCGTGCCGGAGAGGTTGAAGCCGGCGATCAGCTCGAGCCGCTTGATCGGCGTGACGAGGTAGCCCTCGTGCAGGCCGCGCGCCTTGTCGTCGATGAAAATGATGCCGCCGCCGATCATCACCATCATGAAGATCGACATCACGATCGATCCAGGCAGCAGGTACTGCACGTACGGCACGTAGGGATAAAGCTCGACGACGTCGAGGCGCGTCGAGGTGAACGTCCGCTCGTCGCTCGGCTTGGCGTTGAGTCCGGCCACGAGCCCGCCGACCGACGCCGCCATCGTCGCGGCCACGAAGTTGTCGGTGTTGTCCTGGATGATGGCCAGCCGCGGCTCGCGCGCGCCGACGACGCGCCGGGAATAGTCGGGCGGGATCGTCAGCACGCCGTTGACGCGGCCGGTGCGCAGGTCGTCGAGCGCCGTGCCTTCGTCGCCATAGCTGACGGTCTGAAAGGTCTTCGCATTGGCGCCGACCGCGCCGGCCAGCTCGCGCACGCGCACCGCCGGAACGCCGCCGTCCTGGTCGACGACCGCAATCGTCAGATTGCGCACGTTGCCGCCGAACGCGTAGCCGAGCACGATCAGCTGCAGCAGCGGGAAGATCAGCGACATGATGATCAGCAACGGGCTGCGCCGGAAGCGGCGCAGCTCGCGCTCGACGATGGCCCAGGTGCGATGCATTAGTGCTGCTCCTTCCGCATGATGAATCGCCGCGGCGCCGGATCCTGCAGCGCATCGCGCAGGTCCCGCCCGGTGTAGTGCACGAACACGTCGTCGAGCGTCGTGCTCTTGACCGCAAGGGACTGAATGCCGATGCCTGCCGCTTCGGTCTCCGCAACAAGGGCCATCGTCGTGGCGGGTCCATCGGCGGTGGCGATACGGAAGATGTGATCCTCGTTGGTGACCGATTGCACGTGCGGCAGGCTCTTGAGGCGGCCGGACCAGTCCGCAGGCACCGTCGAAAAGCTGACCTCGATCGCGTTCTGGCTGGGAATTGATGCCTTCAGCTTCAAGGGCGAATCGAGCGCGACGAGCTTGCCGTGATCGACGATCGCGATGCGATCGCAAAGCCGATCGGCTTCATCCATGTAATGCGTCGTCAGCAGCACGGTTAGTTGGCGCTCGTCCTTGATCTTCTTGATCATCTCCCAGACGGCGACGCGCGATACCGGATCGAGACCCGTCGTCGGCTCGTCGAGGAAAAAGATCTTCGGTTCGTGCACCAGGCCGCGCGCGATCTCGACGCGGCGGCGCATGCCGCCCGAGAGATACATAACCTGCTTGTCGCGCCATTCGCTGAGGTCGACGGCGGCGAGCAGCTCGTCGATCAACTTCTTTCGCTTCGCGCGAGGCACGCCGTAGAGCTTCGAGAAGATGATCAGGTTTTCTTCGACGCTGAGCTCGGTGTCGCTCGTCATCGCCTGCGGAATCACCCCGATCGAGCGGCGGACGCCGTCGGCATTCTTGGCTACGTCGAATCCCGCGACGTGCGCCGTTCCGCTCGTCGGCGGCAGGAGCGTCGTCAGCATCCGAATGAGCGTCGACTTGCCGGCGCCGTTTGGACCGAGCAGGCCGAACACTTCGCCCGGCTGCACGGCGAACGACACGCCGTCGACGGCGGTGAAGTCGCCGAAGCG